>MKWU01002753.1_pt1 | contig 25150 bp, 20 predicted proteins | sample 809101 | NCBI WGS metagenome assembly MKWU01 (sample SAMN05860141, study PRJNA318959) | sponge metagenome | host: Aplysina aerophoba | place: Slovenia: Piran, Adriatic Sea, Gulf of Piran | collected 2013-05-07 | reverse complement strand
CGGCTCCGGCGCGAGCGAGCGCGCGAGACCCACGCGCTGACGCTCGCCCCCCGAGAGTGCGTCGACGCGGCGCGAGCCGAGGGCCTCGATGCCGACGAGCGCGAGCAACTCCTCGACGCGCTGCTCGCGGCGGTCGTGCGGCCACCTCGCCATGCGCAGCCCGAAGGCGACGTTGGCGCGCACGTCGAGGTGTGGGAACAGCGCCAGCTCCTGGAACATGAGGCCCACGCCCCGGCGGTGCGGTGCGCGGGCCAGCACCGAGGCGCCGTCGAGCAGCACGTCGCCGCGCTCGGGGCGTTCGAGGCCGGCGATAAGCCGCAGGATCGTGGTCTTGCCGCTGCCCGACGGGCCGAGGAGCGCCGCCACGCGGCCGTCGGCGACCTCGAAGCTCACGCCGTCGACGACGCGGCGGCCCGTCTCGTAGCCGTGGGTCAGGTCGCGGACAGTGAGGGTGGCCACGGGAGCCTCAGAACTCGCCGATGTCGCGGTAGCGCACGCGCTCGATGAGCAGCAGGGCGGTGGCCGTGACCGTCATGAGGATCGTCGCCATCGCGAGCGCCTGCCCGAGGTTCGCGAGGCCGGGCCGGCCGAGCGAGGTGTAGATCGCGACGGGCAGGGTGGCGAACTCGCGGCGCTGCAACACTGCTGTCGCGCCGAACTCACCGAGCGAGACGACGAAGGCGAAGCCCGCGCCGACGAGGAGCGCGCGCCACGCGAGCGGCAACTCGACGTAACGCCACGCCGCGAGTGGCGACGCGCCGAGGACTCGGGCCGCCTCGGGCAGCCGCGGGTCGAGCGTGCGCAGCACGGCCAGCGCGGCGCGCAGCACGAACGGGTACGCGATGAGCGCGTGCGCAATCACGATCAGCCACGGGGAGCCTCGGAGGTCCGTAACGCCGCTGTTGAACGTGATCAGGAAGCCGAAGCCCAGCACCACGGCCGGTATCGCGAGCGGGGCCATCAGCAGCCCGTCGGCGAGCGCCGCGAGGCGTCCTCGTGAGCGCGCGATGGCCGTCGCGGCGAGCGTGCCGAGCACGACCGCGATCAGCGCCGCCCCGCCCGCGAAGGTCACGCTCCAGCGCATCGCGTTGACGGGCTCGACGAACGAGAGTCGGCCGGGGTCCTCGAACGCGCGCGCGAAGTTGGCGGCCGTCACGCCGCCCGACGCGCCCACGGTGAAGGCACCATGCACGAGCGCCGCCAGCGGCGCGACGATGAGCAGCCCGAGCACGGCGGCCACGCCGAGCGCGAGCGCGCGCTCGGCCCACGAGGTGTCCCGCAGCCGTCGTGCCCGCTCGCTGCGCTGCGTCAGCGGACGCGCGGTACGGCGCTGTAGCAGCGAGTACGCGCCCAGCACGGCGACGGTCGCGGCGATCTGGACGGTCGACAGCACTGCCGCCGCGGGCAGCTCGACGAGCCGGATCGCGAGGCGGTAGATGACCACCTCCAGCGTGTCGAGGCCCGGCCCGCCGAGGACGAGCACGACGCCGAACGAGGTGAACGAGAACACGAACACCAACGCCGCGGCGGAGGCGATCGCGGGCGCCAGCGCGGGCAGCGTCACCTCGCGCAGCGTCGCCCAGCGCCCCGCGCCGAGCAGCCGTGCGGCCTCCTCGGTGCGTGGGTCGAGGTTCGCCCACACCCCGGCGACCAGGCGGATCACGATCGAGACGTTGTAGAAGACGTGCGCCGCGAGGATCGCCCAGATCGTGCCCACCACCTCGACGCGGCCGAGGCCGAGCCACGCGAGGGCGTCGTTGAGCAGGCCGTCGGGCCCGGCGAGCTGCTGGAACGCGAGCGCAACAACGAGCGTCGGCAGCACGAAGGGCACGGTGACGAGCGCCCTCGCCACCGCCCGGCCGGGGAAGCGGATGTGCGCGAACACGTACGCCGCGGGCAGGCCGACCGCGAGCGCGACAACCGTCGAGGCGACGGCCTGCGCAGTCGTGAAGACGAGCCGCTGCCAGTAGTAGCCGTCGCCCAGTACGTCGCCAATCGCGGCGTCGTCAGGGACGCCCTCCGGCGCGAGGCCGCGCCACAGGATCGTGGCGAGCGGCCACAGCAGCAGCGGGACGAGCAGCACGAGCACCGGCAGCGCCCACGGCCAGGCCTTCGGCCCGCCCATCGCCGCCCCGGTGCTGCTCGCCTGTACCGGCGCATCGATCATCGACGCATGATCTCCGTCCACTCGCGGATCCAGCGGTCGACGTCGTCGGGTCCGAACTCGATCGAGGCGATCTCAACGTCCACGTCGGCCCAGCTCCACCACTCGGGCAGTTCGAGGCCCGGGATGACGGGGTAGACGAACATCGTCTCCGGGATCTGCTGCTGGAACGCATCGCTGAGCATGAAGTCGATGAACTTGCCGGCCAGGTCGGCGTTGTCGGCGCCATCGAGAATGGCCGCCGCCTCGACCTGCCGGAACAGCGGGCTCGGGATGACGTTGCGCGTCGGTGGCTCGGTGAGCGGCTCCTCGGAGAAGACGAACTCAGCCGCCGGACTCGAGGTGTACGAGACCACGAGCGGCCGGTCGCCGCCGTAGACGCTGAAGTGCGTGTAGTAGGCGTCGCTCCAGCCCAGCTCGATGCGCACGTCGTTGTCGCGCAGGTCCTGCCAGAACTGCTGCCAGCGGCCCTCGCCGAAGTACGCGATGGTGGTGGCGAGGAACTGCAGGCCGGGCGAGGAGGTCGCCGGGTCCTCGACGACGAGCTTGCCGCGCCACTGCGGCTCGGTCAGCTCCTCGAGCGTCGAGGGCGGCTCGCCCGCCGCGGGGTCGAAGTTGAGGTCCACCCAGCCGTAGTCGACCGGTGTGAGCAGCAACGAGTCGCCGAACTGCGCGCGCAGGTCGGCGGGAATGTCGCCGCGTCGCGCCGACGTGTACTCCTGGAACACGTTCGCGGCGACGGCACGCTGGTAGCTCAGGTTGTCGACGCCGAAGAGCACGTCGCCCTCGGGGTTGCCGGCGTTGAGGATGGCGCGGTTCACCACCTCGTTGGCGTCGCCGCCGGCGATCAGTTCGACCTTCGCGTTGTGCTCCTGCTCGAACTGCTCGATGAGCCCGTCGCTCACGTCGAACGAGTCGTGCGTGATGACGGTCAGGGTCGTGGGGCCCGCGGGCGCAGGCGTCGCAGTCGACGGCGATGGCCCGGTGGGCTCTTCGGGTTCGTCGTCGCCACAGGCCACGGCGAACGCGGCGAGCAGCGCGGCGGCGAGCAGCGCGAGGCTGCGTGTCAGGGGTAGGCGCAGTGCGGGCATCGGGCTCCTCCCGTAATGGGGAGACCGCTGCCTGCGTCCGGGAAGGTAGGTACTGGCAACTGAACCGCATCCCTACGCACGAATGAACGTGATCAGGTTCCAGGGGTTGGCGCTTCCTCGCGCCTCTCAGCCCGGCAGGGCACCCCCAGCGGCCTCGGTGGGTTGCCGCGAGGCTCGCACCGCCCGCGCGACCCGTCAAGCGCCGGCGCGCGCCAGCGCCTCCGCGATCTCGCGCGCCAGCGCCCCCGGCGACCTCGTCGCGTCCAGGCCCACACCCCCGCCCCCCAACCCCCCCCGGCACGCCCGCGGCCCGCCCCCGCCCCCCCGCGTCCTCGCGCGCCAGCGCCCCCGGCGACCTCGACGCGTCGAGGACGACCGACGCGCCCTCGCCCTCGGCGACGGGCTCGAAGCGCTCACGCTGCGAGGCGTACACGTCCTCCGTGGCGTCCGAGGTGCGCAGCGGGTCGTCCTCGCGTCCGGCGATGCGCGCGCGGGCCGCTGCCTCGCCGAGCCGCAGCTCGACGATCAGGCACGGTGCGCCGTGCTCGGCGGCGAGCGCCCGCGCGGCATCGCGCTCCGAGGCGCGCCCGTGCATTGCGTCGACGACGACCGCGCGGCCAGCGTCGAGGTGCTCGCCGGCGCGGCGGCGCAGCTCGTTGTACGTGCGCTCGGTCATCTCCGGCGTGTACAGCCCGGCACGGAACGCGTCGTCGGCGCGCTCACGCGGGTCGATGCCGGCGAGTTCCTTGCGGACGATGTCCGAGGAGACGTACGCCGCGCCGATGCGTCCCGCGAGCGTTCCAGCAACCGTCGACTTGCCCGTCGCAGGCAGCCCACACATCACCACTGCGGCGGGGTCGGCGCGCCGCTCCCCATAGCTCGCCGCGAGGCCAAAGAACTGCGTCGCCGAGTCGGCGAGGGCGCGACGTTGCTCCTCGCCCACCTCCGGCGCGTGCGCGCCGATCGACTCGACCTTGCCTCGCACGAACGCTCGGAACGCACGGTGCAGCGGCTGCAGCACCCCCATCGTCTCGTCACCCGCGGCGGCGATGTAGCGCCCCGCGATCTCGTCGCCGAGCCCCGCGTACCCGAGCGCCTCGAGGTCCATCGCGAGGAACGCGATGTCGTATCCCGCATCGAGGTAGCGGAAGTGGTACCACTCGCTGAACTCGATGCAGTCCACGATCCGAAGCTCCTTGGCGGCGTCGTCGAGCACGTAGACGTGGTCGGCGCCCAGGTCGCCGCCGCGCTCCGGCGGCGGCGGCCGCAGGCCCGTGGCCGTGGTGGGCGCGCAGGTCCCCGTGCCCCTCGATCCCGCGCCGGTCGGCGAGCCGCTCGTCGAACAGTGCCGCCTCGCGCTCAAGCTGCGAGGCGACGAAGGTGCGAGTGGCCGAGGCGTCCTCGGGCGTCCATGTGCTCCCGATGAAGCCCTCGGTCTCGCGGTACTCGCGTTCCCACCAGCGGGCGTCGCCCGCCGCGCCCGCGAAGTCGGGGTCGTTCTCGACCACCTCGGCGGCCTCGTGGAACGCGATGAGCTGTCGCACGACGTGCTCCGCCACGCGCGGCGGGGCCGCGCCGGCGGGGAGCAACTCGCGCAGGGTGCGGTCGTCGGGGAGCCGCCGCATCTGGACGCACCACTCGACCACCTCGGCGCTGTCGGGCACGGCTGACCCATGGGGCAGTACGGCGATGCGGCCGCCGGGGTAGCGCACGATCGGGCCGACGCCGAGGTAGACGTCGGGCGCGAGGCGGCGATTGAGGCGCACCTCGGCGTGGCAGAACGCCTCCCGGCGCTCCGGCGCGACCTGGTCGATGAAGCCGAAGTCGACCGGCTTCTTCGTCTTGTACACCGCGTCGCCGGCGAGGAAGACGTACGAGACGTGCGTCTGCCGCAGCTCGACGTCCGGGGGCGGCGAGGGGTAGGCGTCGGGCTGGAGCAGCGCGCGGACGTACTCCGGGAGCACCTCGTCGGGCGGGGCGTCCTCGGGCACGGGCTCAGGCGTAGATGTCGAGGCGGTCGCGCGTGAGCCGTTCGCCGAAGGTCTCGCGCAGCACGTCGAAGCGGTCGATGTCGACCTCGCTGACGAAGGAGATCGCCTTGCCCTCGCGGCCAGCGCGGCCGGTGCGTCCGGTGCGGTGCACGTACTCCTCGGCGTTGTCGGCGGCGTCGTAGTTCACGACGTGGGTGATCTCGGGGATGTCGAGCCCGCGCGCCGCGACGTTCGTGGCGATCAAGAGGTCGAGGTCACCGGAGCGGAAGCTCTGCACGACACGGTCGCGCTTGCGTTGGTCCATGTCGCCGTGGAGCGCGCCGACCTGCACGCCGAGCCCGTGCAGCCGCTCGGCGAGGCGGTCGACGCCGCGCTTGGTCCGCGAGAACACGAGCGTGCGTCCGCGCAGCTCGCGGTCGATGAGCTCGCGCAGGCCGCGCACCTTGTCGCGTTCGGCGACCTCGAAGTAGACGTGGTCGACGGACTCGACGGTCTCGAGCTCGGAGGCGACGGCGATGGTCTCGGGCTGGTCCATGTAGCGGCGCACGAGGCGCATCACGTTGTGGGGCATGGTGGCGGAGAAGAGCGCCGTCTGCCGGCTGCGCGGCGTGCGGCCCAGGATGTGCGTGATGTCGGGCAGGAACCCGATGTCGAGCATCTGGTCCGCCTCGTCGAGCACCGCGTAGCGGATGCCGCTCAGCGAGAGCGTGCGACGTCGCAGGTGGTCCTTGATGCGGCCCGGCGTCCCCACGATGACGTGCGGGTTGGCGTCGAGCGCGCGGAAGTCGCCCTGCAGGGCGTGCCCGCCGAGGAGACCGACGGTGCGCAGCCCGAACGGCCGCCCGATGTCGGTGAGCACGGCGAGCACCTGCTGCGCCAGCTCGCGCGTCGGCACGAGCACGAGCGCCTGCGCCTCGGCGCGACCGGGGTCGAGTTGCTCCGCCATCGGCAGGCCGAAGGCGAGCGTCTTGCCGGTGCCCGTCTGCGCGATGCCGACCACGTCATGGCCTTCGAGGAGCACGGGGATCGAGCGCGCCTGTACGGGCGTCGGCTCGGTGAAGCCCATCTCCATCACTGAGGCGAGCGAGCGATCCGAGATGCCGAGGCTACGGAACGCCTCGGGCGCGGCTGCGACATCGATGTCGGGTTCGGGGGCTCGGTCCTCGACTGGCTCGTCGACCGCCCCTGCCTCAGCCTCATCGGCCGTGGCTGGGGCAGCGCCGTTGCCGTTCGCGTCGCGGTTGCGTCCGCGTCCGCCGCGGCGTCCGCGTCGCCTCCGTTTCGCCGGTGCCGCCTCGGGCGCGGACTCGTCGACGGTCTCCTCGCTGGTGTCGGCGGCGGTGGGGGCCTCGACGGCCTGGTCGACTGGCTCCTCGACCTCGTCGGAGGTCGTCGGCGCGTCGCCGTTGCCGAGCACCGGCAGGTTGCGCTGGCCGCTCACCCACACGCGTGGCGTGGTGCGCGGGCCCGGAGGGCGGCGTCGGCGCCCGGGGAGGATCGTGTCGTCACCGCCCTCGGCGGCCGGGCGGAAGGCCACATCCTCCGGCAGCGGCTCATCGAGGTTGCGCCGGCGCCGGCGGTCGCGGTCGTTGCGGCCTCGGCCGGAGCGGTCACGATCGCGGCGGTCGCGGTCGGAGCGTCGGCGGTCGTCACGGCCGCGGTTGCTGCGTCGGCGGTCGTCGGTGCTGGTCTGTTGATTCGTTCGGGGTCGGGTCTCGGTCAGGGTTTGCGTGGTGGTTCCTTCTTGTTGCTGGGCGTTGTTACGCCGTCCGCGACCGCGTCCGCCGCGCTTGCCGCGTCGGCGCTTGCGGCCGGGTTCCGGGGACGTTGACGCGCGTTCGGTTGGGGTGCTGGGCGGTGCGATCAGATCACGGATACGGCCGAACAGGCTCACCGGCGTTCCTCAAAGTCACGGGTATGCGAGGCGACACAAGCGCTCGCCGGAGTGGAGCCCGGCCATCGAACCCGTAGCGGTGTGTGAACAGTGCGGAACCCGACGCTCAGAGGGCCGGGCGACGCGGTGTGCTGCGTCATCGATGTCCAGTATAACAAGTCTTGCGTTCCGGGGTAGCGAGTAGGCTACGTAGGCGCCACCTAGCGGAACACGATCGTCTTGTTGTCGTGGACGAGGATGCGGTCCTCGATGTGCCAGCGCACCGCGCGCGCCAGCACCACGCGCTCGATCTCGCGGCCGAGCCGCGCGAGGTCGTCCAGGGTGTTGCGGTGCGTCACCCGCACCACGTCCTGCTCGATGATCGGCCCCTCGTCGAGCTCCTCGGTGGCGTAGTGCGCGGTCGCGCCGATGATCTTGACGCCCCGCCGCCATGCCTTGGCGCGGGGGTTCCCGCCCGCGAACGCGGGCAGGAACGAGTGGTGGATGTTGATGATCGACTGCGGGAACGCATCGAGTATGGTCGGCGTCAGCACCTGCATGTAGCGCGCCATCACGACGAGGTCCACGCGGCCTCGCAGCAACTCGATGATGGCCTGTTCCTGCTGCGGCTTCGTCTCGGGCGTGACCGGCAGGTGCTCGTACGGCACCTGGTAACGGTCGGCGAGGTAGCGCAGGTCGTCGTGGTTCGAGATCACCACCTGGATGTCGGCGGCGAGTTCGCCCGTCTGCCATCGCCACAGCAGGTCGAGCACACAGTGCGGCTCCCGCGTGCCGAGCAGCGCAATGCGAGGGCGCATGGTGCTGTACGAGATGTGCCACTCCATGTCGAAGCGCGGCGCCACCTCCGCGCCGAACGACTCGGCGATCTCGGACACGGGCACCTCGAGGCCCACAAGGTCGAACTCAAGGCGGAGGAAGAAGCGGGGCTCAGCGCCCCCGGTGGAGTGCTGATCCCCCTGCATGATGTTCGCGCCGTGGCGGTAGAGGTGCTCGGACACGGCGGCGACGATGCCGGGCCGGTCCGGGCACTGGACGAGCAGACGCGCCGTGCCCTCGGTGGGTGAGTCGTTCACACGGCGATCATAGTGCGGCGTTCTGGCAAGCGCCCATCGGTCTGCGTTAGTCGCGCTCCGGCCGCAGATGCCCACCGAGGGGTGCGTCGAGTGTCAGGCGCTCCTCGACTGGGAGGAAGCACACCAGCTCGTCGCATGCCTGGTAGCGGACTTCGATGGCGATCGGGACGCTGTCGCCGCCGTTGGGCGCCTCGGCGTTGCGGTAGGAGAGCGGCACGCGGATGTGGATGTCGCCCTCGAAGACCTGTAGCTCCTCGCCGACCCCCTCCACGAACAGTGGCCGCGTCGTCGGCATGACCGGCGCGTCCGCACGCAACTCCTCGGGGCCCGTCACCGTCACGCTCGTCGCGACGAGGCCCTCCGGCACGGGCTCGCCGTAGGCGTGCCGGCCCTCGGGCAGGTCGATGCGCACCAGCAGGTCGACGCGGCTGAACGGCTTCAGCTCGCGGCTCCCGAGCGAGGCGCTGACGGCGCCACCGCCCTCGGCTGCAGGGTAGCTATCGATGTCGTACCACTCGCCGAGGTCGCCGCGAATCACCATCTCGGCGCTCTCCCGCACGCGGTAGTTCGTGTTGAAGTGCTTCTGCGCGATGCGACCCTCGGCGTCGGTCAGGTAGGCGCCGGGGAACGGCATGCCGTACAGGCGGTGGTCTTCCGGCACGTCCGTGTTGCGGATGCCGTACTGGTCGATCACCACCGAGCCGACGTCCGACAGCACCGGGAAGGTCACGCCGTAGCGCTCCGTGAAGCGCGCGACCACGTCAGTCGGTTCGGGCGAGACGGCGATCACCCGCACGCCCGCCTCGGCGAATGCTTCGAGGTGTTCCTGCAGCTCCACGAGCTGCGTGCGGCAGTACGGTCACCAGCTGGTGCCGCGCACGAAGACGAGGAACGCGCGACCGCCCTCGCGCGCCTCGTGCACGTCGACGGCGTTGCCGTGCTGGTCGGAGAGCGTGAAGCCCGGCAGGGGCTCGCCGATCTCCGGCCCGGTTGCGAAGGGCCTCGCCGGTTGGGTCTGGGAAGTGGTCATGGCCGCCGCTCCTCGCGCGCGTGGGAACGTTCCGTCCTGCATGATGCTATCAGCGCAGACGCACGGCGGCTGCCGCGAGGCGGAACGGACCGGAACCGCGATGACTACTCGATTCCTGACGCCGTTTGAACGCCTCGGCGGTCGCGAGCCGCTCCACCGCATCATCGATGACTTCTATACGCGCATCGACGCGGACGCGGATCTGCGAGCCATCTTCCCGGCCGACCTGGTGCCGGGACGCGAGAAGCAGAAGCTGTTCCTGGAGCAGTGGCTGGGTGGCGAGCCGCTGTACGAGCGCGAGCATGGTCCGCCGATGATGCGACGCCGCCACCTCCCGTTCGCGATTACGGTCCCAGCCGCCGAGCGCTGGCTCGTCCACTTCGGTGCGGCCCTCGAGGCGGCCGGGACCGACGCGGCCCTGGCGGCGGAGATCATGACGGCGCTGCGGCCGGTGGCGATGCGGATGGTGAACACGCAGGAGGTGGAGGGGCCGGCGAGCGGGTAGGCGCTATCTATCAAGTTGATAGGTATTGATAGACAATTGATACGCGTCCGCTTCCCGTGGCCAGATCGCCTTGGCGGTCTGGGGCGGACATGGCTGAGTACGATGTGATAGACTGCTGTCAATCTGATAGATACTGATAGGTGATTGATAGTCGGCATGAAGTTCCCGCAGACACCCCCGTCGATCTCCGTCCTGCTCGCCCGGCACGCCGACACTACGGACGACCTCATGACGCTCTTCGGCCCCGGCCAGCCTGTCGACGCGCGGGGGCGCTACCTGCACTGGGACGAGCTGCGCCGCCGCAAGCCGCCGGAGGGCCTCAACCACGAGATGTGGTGGCTCCGCACCGCCGTTGCGCGGCGGACGATGGCGCGCGTCTTGCCGTTCTCGGACGTCGACGCGCACCCGTTCACGTTCTGCAACGTCGACCGCATCCAGGAACTCGTGCACCGCATCGACCAGCAGGCGAGCGGCCAGATCGTCGCCGACGAGGTGGTCACGAACCTGCAGTCGAGCGACCGCTACCTCGTGAGCTCGCTTCACGAGGAGGCCATCACGTCGAGCCAGCTGGAAGGTGCGAGCACGACGCGGCGTGTCGCGAAGGAGATGCTCCAGAGCGGCCGCCAGCCGCGCGACCGCAGCGAGCAGATGATCCTCAACAACTTCCACGCGATGCAGGCTGCGGCGGCGCTCGCCGCGAGCGGCCGCCCGCTCACGCCCGCAGATGTCCTCGACCTCCATCGCACCGTGACGCACGACACGCTCGACGACGAGCGCGACGCGGGCCGGCTACAGGGTCCCGAGGACGAGCGCATCGCCGTCGTATGGCAGGACGGGACGGTGCTCCACCGGCCGCCATCGGCAGAGGGGCTGCCCGGCCGCCTCGAGTTGCTGTGCGAGTTCGCCAACGGGCTGAGCGGCGAGGGGTTCATCCACCCCGTGGTGCGCGCGATCCTGCTGCACTTCGCGCTCGCCTACGACCACCCGTTCGCTGACGGCAACGGGCGCACGGCGCGCGCGCTCTTCTACTGGTCGATGCTCCGCTCCGGGTACTGGCTGACGCAGTACCTCACGATCTCGAGCATCCTTCGCGGCGCACCGACGCAGTACGCGCGGTCCTACCTGCACGTCGAGACCGACGGTGGGGACGTGACGTACTTCGTGCTGCATCAGCTCCACGTCATCGAGCGCGCGATCGCGAGCCTCGGCGAGTACCTCGCGAGAAAGATGGACGAGCAGCAACGCGCCGAACGCCTGCTCCGCGACCGGCACGACCTGAACCACCGCCAGCACGTGCTGATCAGCGACGCGCTGCGCAGCCCCGACGCGTGGTTCACGATCCAGGCGCACGAGCGGCGGCACCGCGTCGCCTACGCGACGGCGCGCGCCGACCTCCTGAGCCTCGAGGCAGCCGGGCTCTTCACGCGCCAACTCGTCGGCAAGCAGTTCGTGTTCAGGCCCTCCGGGGACCTCGCAGCGCAGCTCGACGCCGGTCACTGACAGCCCCGCCGTGCAAGGCGGGCGCGAGGCTTCTATCGTTACGGCGCGCGGCCGGAGCGGGTTGCGCAGGGGGGCCTTGATATGACCGGGCTGATGCCGCTCGACGACGTGCGCGTGATCGACCTCACCCACACGAGCGCGGGACCGTACTGCACTCGCATCCTCGCCGACTACGGCGCCGACGTGATCAAGATCGAGCGGCCGGGTGGCGACCCGGCCCGCAGGCTCCCGCCGTTCCCGGACGATGAGCCGCATCCGGAGCGGTCCGGCACCTTCCTGTTCCTCAACACCAACAAGCGCAGCGTCGTGCTCGACCTCAAGACCGACGAGGGGCGCGAGACGCTGCTCCGCCTCGTGGCCGGCGCCGATGTGGTCGTCGAGAACTTCAAGCCGGGCACGATGGACCGCCTCGGCATCGGCTACGACGTGCTGCGCGGGGTGAACCCGAAGATCGTGCTCACCTCGATCTCGAACTTCGGGCAGGACGGGCCGTACCGCGACTACGAGGCCATCGACCTCACGCTGTTCGGCATGGGCGGGTCGATGTTCGCGCAGGGCGACGTCGACCATGAGCCGCTCAAGACGGCGGGCCGCATGACGGGCTACCACGGGGGCTTCGTCGGCGCGCTCGCGACGGCCGTCGGGCTCCGCGCCGCTGCCGAGCGCGGCGAGGGCGAGCACCTCGACATCAGCATCTTCGAAACAGCGACGCACTCGATCGACCTGCGGCTCGGGCGCCTGCTGGGATTCCAGTACTCCGGCCGCGTCGCGCCACGCGCCGGGCGCGTCTCCGGCGTGGGCACGGGCGTGTTCCCGTGCTCCGACGGCTTCTTCCTGATGACCGGAGGGCCCGCCTACATGCCGCGGATCCTGCCCATGGTCGGCCGCGCGGACCTCCTCGAACACCCCGACTGGTCCACGCCCGCCGCGCTGGCTGCGCCCGAGCGCATCGAGGAGTTCATCCCGATCCTGCTGCCGTGGATGATCGAGCGTACGCGCGCCGAGGTCCGCGATGCCTGCCAGGAGGCGGGCGTCCTCGGCGGGCCGCTCAACACCATCGCCGACACCTTCGACGACCCGAACTTCGCGCAGCGCGGGTTCTACCAGACGATCGACCACCCCGAAGCCGGCCCCCAGACCTACCCGGGCTTCCACTCGCACCTCCACCGCGAGGAGGGGCCGATGCCGGAGCGCCGCCGCGCGCCGCTGCTCGGTGAGCACACCGAGGAGGTGCTGGCGGAGCTCGAGGCGTCCATCCCGGCTCCCGCAGCCTCGACGCCGCGCGTGTCGTCACCTGCGAAGCGGCTGCCGCTCGAAGGGTTGCGCATCCTCGACTTCACCGTGGTGTGGGCCGGGCCCTACTCGACGATGCAGCTCGCCGACTGGGGCGCCGAGGTCATCCGCGTCGAGTCGATCATGCACCTCGCGCCCGCGACGCGCGGGCAGCTGGCGCGGCCGCCGCGCGACGCGGTGATCGCGCAGGGCAACGGCGGCATGGGATTCCCGGACGACGACGCCGGCCCCCACCCGTGGAACATGGCCGCCTCGTTCAACTGCCACGCCCGCAACAAGCTCTCGATGACCGTCGACCTGACGCGACCCGAGGGCCAGGAGGTGTTCGACCGCCTGCTCGCGGTCTCCGACGGGGTGATCGAGAACAACCTGCCGCCGAACATCGAGAAGCAAGGCATCACGTGGGAGCGGTTGTCGAGCGTCAACCCGAACCTCGTGATGCTGCGCATCCCCGGCTTCGGCATCGAGGGCCCGTACCGCGGCTACCGCACGATGGGCCACCACATGGAGGCGCTGGCGGGGCACCCCGCCATCCGCAGCTACCCCGGCCTCAGCCTCGAGTACGCGCCCACCGCCGTGCCGTCCGACGCGGCATCCGGTATCGGCGCCGCGCTGGCGTTCCTCATGGGCATCCGCTACCGCGAACGCACCGGCCGAGGGCTGATGATCGAGCAGGCGACCGCGGAGAACTTCATGCCGATGCTCGGCGAGTTCATCCTCGACTACTCGATGAACGGGCGGCTCTGGGACCGCATGGGCAACGACCATTGGTGGCTGGCCCCGCACAACGTCTACCGCACCTACGGCGAGGATGCCTGGGTGACCATCGCCGTCCGCAACGAGGACGAGTGGCGGGCGCTCTGCGACGTGATGCGCCGCGGCGACCTGGTCGCCGACCCGCGATTCGCCGACATGGCGAGCCGCCACGCCAACCGTCGCGAGCTCGACGCCGAGATCGCGGCGTGGGCCGCGAACATCGACGGGTACTGGATCCAGCAGCGGCTGCAGCAGGTCGGCGTCCCCGCGGGCGTCGTGATGGACGAGGCGATTGCCTTCGAGGACCGCCAGCACGCGGCGCGCGGCTTCTTCCAGGAGGTCGCGCACCCCGAGGCCGGGACGCACATGAACGTCGGCCGCGTCTGGCAGGCCAGCGGCACGCCGATGACCCCCGCGCGTCACGCCCCGCTACTCGGGCAGGACAACGAGTATGTCTACCGCGAGCTGCTGGGATTCTCGGACGAGGAGTACCGGCGGTTCGAGGAGCTGAACCACATCGGAACGGAGTACCACCCCTCGATCCCGTAGCCCGCCGAGTACGGTCGAAGGGCTGAGGCGCATCGCCCGTGCGTGCCGTAGAGTGGCGGCGCGCGCGAGGGGAGCGAGATGGCCCAGCAGTCGCCGCCACGGCGGTTGATCGAGTCGTGTTACCCACCGGAGCAGCTCCAGACGGCGACACAGGGCCGCCGGCTCGCGGGCTACATCGTGGACTCCATCATCGTGGTGCTCACGTTCGGTGTCGGATGGCTGGTGTGGCTCCTGCTCGTCGCCCCCAGGGGGCAGTCACCCGGCAAGCAGTTGCTCGGGATGTACATCATCCGCGCTGACGGCAGCCGGGCGGGCGGCGGCTACACGTGGGTGCGTGAGCTGATCATCAAGACACTCCTCTTCGGCGCACTCTTCGCGATCCTCGGCGCGTACACGGGCGGCCTTGGCCAGTTGCTGTGGGTGATCCCCGCGCTGTGGTGTGTATGGGACGACGAGCGGCAATGCCTGTGGGACAAGGTTGCCTCGACGTACATCGCCCACTCACCGGAAGGCTTCCGGCCGGAGACCGCGAACGAGATGCAGATGCAGGGCGAGGAACCGCCGGCCCGGGACGGGATCCCGACCGGCCGCGTGGAGCCCTCGCCGCCACCCGCGCCGTCGGGGCTGATGGACTACCCGCGCGACCCGACGTCGATGCGAGAGCAGTCCACCGCGGACCGCCTGCGCGAGCTGCAGCGCCTCCACAGCGAGGGCTCAATCACCGACGAGCAGTACGAGGAGCGTCGCGCGGAGATCGTGGACGAGCTGTAGCCCATCCCGGCTGTCGAGGTCCCGATCGGCACCCTCGCTTGTTCACCCCTCGATTGACGCATTCACCCCTGGACTGTACGCTTGCCCGGTGGAGATCCGGTTCCGCACCCGGCGATTGAAACGAGCCTTCGAGCAGCCTAATCGCGCGGTGCGGGAGTGGGGCCCGGTGACCGGGCAGCGGTACATCGACCGGGTGGAGACGCTGGAGACCGCAGAGCGCCTGCAGAACCTGTTCGAGATCCGGCCGCTGGACTTGCATCCCCTGACCGGCGACCGACGCGGTCAGTATGCGCTACGGTTGACCGGACAGATGCGCATGATCGTCACGATCGAAGACGAGCGGACGGTCATCGTCGAGGAAGTGGTGGACTACCATGGCTGACGAGACGTTCCCCTACGTGGAATCGAGCGCCGCCGTCTCCCACCCCGGCTCCCTGCTCGACGAAGAGCTCGAGGTGAGGGGTATGTCGCAGCGCGAGCTTGCGCGGCGTATCGGGCGCCCGTTCCAGGTGGTGAACGAGATCGTACGGGGGCGCAAGGCTATCACCGCCGAGACCGCGCTACAGCTCGAAGGCGAGTTCGGGACGAGAGCCTACATCTGGCTCGGCTTGCAGGCCAAGTACGACCTCGCGGTCGCTCGCCGGAAGCTTGAGGCGTCCACCCGCGCATCGTAGCTTCGTTTCTGACGCCTCGCCCCCACCCGCCCTCTGGACGCGTGCCGTAGCCTGCGCACAGGACGCGCAGCGGCGCCACGCGAGGGGAGACGACTGGCATGAGCAGACTCGAAGGCAAGGTGGCGCTGATTACGGGCGGTGCGCGCGGGCAGGGCGCCGCCGAGGCGCGCCTGTTCACCGAGGAGGGCGCCGAGGTCGTCGTGACCGACGTGCTCGACGACGAGGGCGCGCAGGTCGCGGCCGAGGTCGGCGGGACGTACATCCACCACGACGTGACCAGCGAGGACGAGTGGGCGGCCGTCGTGGCGCGCACGGTCGAGCTGCACGGTGGCCTCGACGTGCTCATCAACAACGCCGGCATCTACATGTCGACGCCGCTCATCGGCGGCAACCTCGACGACTACCGGCGTGTGATCGACGTGAACCAGGTGGGCGTGTTCCTCGGGATGCGTGAGGCCGCGCCGGCGATGATCCCGCGGGGCGGCGGCTCGATCGTGAACATCTCCTCGATTGCCGGGCTGCGCGGCGGTGGTGGGGCGTTCGGCTACACGGCCAGCAAGTGGGCCGTGCGAGGCATGACGAAGGCGGCGGCGGTCGCGCTCGGCCCGCACAACATCCGGGTCAACTCGATCCACCCCGGCCTCATCGAGACCGCGATGCTGCACCAGCTCCCGAACGTCGAGGCGGGCAACCTGGACCAGATGGTGAGTCGCATCCCGCTGGGCCGCATCGCCGAGGCGGAGGAGGTCGCGAAGCTCGCACTCTACCTCGCCTCGGACGACAGCGAGTACAGCACCGGCTCCGAGTTCATCGTCGACGGCGGCCTGACAGCCTGACGCGCGAGGAGGTCGAATCATGGCCGACTACCAGTCCACGGTGATCCTCGGCGACCTGCGGTTCAGCGAGGGGCCGCGCTGGCGCGACGGCAAGCTGTGGTTCTCCGACATGTGGGGTTACCAGGTGATGACCGTCGACCCGGACGGCAACGCCGAGACCATCGTCCACGTGCCGGGACGCCCCTCGGGCCTCGGCTGGCGACCCGACGGGACCCTGCTCATCGTCTCGATGCAGGACCGCAAGCTCATGCGGCACGTGCCGCCCGACGGCCTCGAGGAGGTCGCGGACCTGTCCTCGGTCGCGACGTGGCACACCAACGACATGGTCGTCGACGCGCGGGGCCGCGCGTATGTCGGCAACCTCGGCTCGGACATCCTCGCCGACGGCGGGGTGAGCACCGCCACGATCGCGCTCGTCACCGAGGACAACGAGGTGCATGAGGCGGCGGACGGCCTCGAGTTCCCCAACGGCACGGTCATCACGCCCGACGGGCGGACGCTGATCGTGGCCGAGAGCCGGGGCCGACGGCTCACGGCGTTCGACGTCGCCGACGACGGCGGGCTCTCGGGCCGCCGCGTCTTCGCCGACCTCGGCGAGGTGGTGCCGGACGGCATCTGCCTCGACACCGAGGGCGGGGTGTGGGTCAGCAACCCGCTCGCGCCCGAGGTCGTGCGCGTGCTCGACGGCGGCGAGGTCACCGACCGCGTCACGACCGAGCACAACACCTACGCCTGCATGCTCGGCGGCGAGGACGGGCGCACGCTCTACATCTGCTCGGCCGACGGCGAGGAAGCAGACCGGGTCGCCGGCCGCTCTTCGGCGTTTATCGAGGTGGTCGAGGTGGCGGTGCCGCACGCGGGGCTGCCGTAGGCTCGCTGCCTTGGGGGTCACACGCAGGAGGGCGGCCCCAGGGCCGCCCTCCGTGATTCGATGCGCTGCTGCTGTTGTGCCGCTACTCGTACCAGCCCGAGGCGAAGAGCAGACCGTCGTACCGGATGGCCCACGTGTGCTTCGTCTGGATCTCCCCGAGGCTGGGGTTGAGGAAGCGGTACGTCACCCACCGTCCGCTCTCAGAGGCGTCTGCCAGCACCGGCCCGTAGAAGAACCCCGCGATGTCCGTCCGCGTCGAGGGATCGCGGAGATACCCTCCGACACGCGACGGTATCGTTGCGTGCGAGACCATGAAGTCCTCCTCGTCGGCGATGAAGACGTACCACTCGCCGTCGACGCTCGCGGGCGAGTTGTAGTACGCGATCGTGGCCTCGCGCCCGTTCGCGATGTAGAAGTCGATGGCCTGTTGGACGTAGTACTTGGTGTAGACGTCGGGCTGCGACCTCGAGGGCACCGGGGCGCTCACCTCGGCGACCTCGTACCAGCCGGAGCCGAAGAGCAGGCCGCTGCGCCGCACCACCCAGGCGTGCTTCGTCTCCTCCTGCCCCGTCGAGGGGTTGAGGTAGACGTAGCTGACCCAGCGGCCGTTCTCGCCGGCGGCTGCCATGACCGGCCCGAAGGCGAAGCCGGTGCTGTCGACGCCGAGGTCATCGATGAGCGAGAGCCCGACGTTCTCCGGGATCGTGGCGTGCGAGACCATGATGTTGTCCTCATCGGTGATGAAGACGTACCACTGGCCGTCGACGCTCTCCTCGGTGTTGTAGTACGCGATGGTCGCATCGCGCCCCTGGACGTCGTGGAGGTTGATTGCCTGCTCGACGACGTACTTGGTGTAGGCGTCGACATCCTCCTGTGGCGGCGCTGCGAGCTCCGGCACCTCGGGGGTCTCGTACCACCCGGAGACGAAAATCAGGCCGTCGTGCCGCACCGCCCAGAGGTGCTTCGCCTGCTCCAGGCCCGTCACCGGGTTCAGCAGTTGAGCGGTGACCCACCGCCCTTGCGATGACGCGCCCACGAGGGTCCGACCGAAGAAGTACCCGGTCGAGTCCGTGCCCTCTTCGGGATCGAGCATGTTGTCCCCGACGATTTCCGGTCGTGTGGCGTGCGAGACCAGGTTGTCCAGCTCGTCGATGACGACGACGTACCACTCTCCGTCGACGCTCTCGGGGCGGTTGTAGTAGCCGAGCGTCTCCTGTCGGCCGTCGGCCTCGTAGCGTGCGATGGCCTGCTGGACTACGTACTTGGTGTAGGCGTCGGGCTCTTCCCTCGGCGGAGGGGCGCCCTCGGCGGCCTCTTCATCGTCGGCCATCATCGCGCTGGGCGGCGGGAGGACCGGGTTGGAGTCGGCCTCGTCGTCGTACCAGCCGGAGGCGAAGATCTGCCCCTTGTAGCGGATGACCCAGGTGTTCTTGGTCTGCGCCCGCCCGCTCCGCGCCGGGTTCTTGTCCTTGTACGTCACCCAGCGTCCGCTCTCGGAGGCCGAGGCGATCACGGGCCCATACGGGTAGCCGTCGCTGTCGACCTGCTCCCGGATGTCCTGCCCGATACGGTCCATCTGGTCCGGGTGCGTGGCGCGGATCGTGTAGTCCTCGCCGATGAGGAACATGAACCACTGGCCGTCGGCGCTCTCTTCGGTGTTGAAGTAGCGCAGCGCCCGCGCCTGGCCGTCCTCGTCGTAGCGGTCGATGGCCTGCTGGACGAAGTCCTTGGTGAAGGCGTCCGGGTCGTCCTGCGAGGCCCCGCCGCCCACTCCCTCGCAAGCGATGGAGGCGGCGAGCGCCAACGCCGCCACCACCAGCACCAGGGCCCTGGCGATTGGCCTGACGGGCGCGCGGATCCCACGTGTCACGGTACTCAAGGTCACCCTGGTCCCCCAATTCCGGCTGTCCCCGCTCAGCCAGCGGGCTGTTTCCGGCGCCCGCCGCGACGCAGCGCGTACCGAAGGCGAAGCGCGACCGTCGGGCGAGTATACTCCCGCCGACGTAGAGCGCCCTCGCACGAGGCGCGGCGATAGCAGAACGGCACAGGTGCGATGGCGGCAACAATCAACACGGACGGGCTGCTCGCGGGCAAGACAGCCATCGTGACCGGCGCCTCGCGCGGCATCGGCGAGGCGATCGCGATCCGCTACGCGATGGAGGGCGCGCGGGTGGCCGTGGCCGCCCGGACCGTCAACGAGGGCGACCACCGCCTGCTCTCCGGCAGCATCAACGGCGTCGCCAACCGCATCAACGACGCCGGCGGGCAGGCGCTGGCTATCCAGTGCAACCTCGCCGAGGCCGACGAGCGCGCCAACCTGGTCGCGACGACCGAGCGCGAGCTCGGCCCCGTCGACATCCTCGTGAACAACGGGGCAGTGACGTACTACATCTCCGTCGACGAGTTCCCGGAGAGCCGCTTCAAGATCATGATGGAGGTGCAGGTCTACGCCGCCATGCACCTCTGCCAGCTCGTGCTGCCGGGCATGCGCGAACGCCGGTCCGGCGCGATCGTGAACATGTCGTCCGGGGCGGCGATCCTTCCTGAGCTCGACGCGAACATCAACAACGGCACCATCTACGGGATGTGCAAGGCGGCGCTCGAGCGCTTCAGCTCGGGCCTCGCCACCGAGGCGCGCGAAGACGGTATCGCCGTGAACGCGATCCGCCCCGGCCTCGTCGCCACCCCCGGGGTCGAGTACTTCGGCATGATCAACGACCAGAACCGCGACATGGTCACCCCGGTCGAGGACGTGGCCGAGGCCTCGCTCCGGCTCGCGCTCGGCGACCCTTCGACCCTGTCGGGCCGCGTCGTCACCGCCGCGGGCATGCTCGAGGAGTTCGACCTCACGGCCGCAAGCCTCGACCTCTAGTCGCGGCGTCGTTCCGCTCGACTGGCCGGACTCGCGCGCCCTACACGACCGCGCCCGAGGCGCGGAGGTCGGCGATCTCCTCGTCGTTCACGCCAACCTCGTGCAGCACCTCGTCCGTGTGACGGCCGAGGGGCGGCGCTGCGAGCCGGTTGTCGGATGGCGTACCCGCCATCGTCACGATCGGGCCCACCATCAGTTCGGGGCCCGTGGACTCGTGCTCGACCTCCATCATGTAGCCCATGGCCTGCACCTGCGGGTCTTCGGCCATCATGTCGGGGATGTTGACCTTCGACACCGGGGCGCCCTCGGCGTCGAAGCGCTCGATCCACTCATCCATCGTGCGAGTGAGCATGGTGGCGCGGATGCGCTCGTACACCTCGTCGACCCGGTCGTTGGCGTCCGGTGCGAAGGCGTCGAAGTCTTCGTCGGCCGTCGGGTCGTCGTCGATGCCGATGGCGCGCCGCATCTGGTCACGGTTCAGCGGGGTGAGCGCGCCGAGGACGATGCCGCCGTCCTTCACGACGTAGCCGCCGTAGTAGAGCCGCCCCGCGCTGTAGCCGAGCGCCGAGAACAGGTCGCCGCGTGCATCCAGCACATCCTGGTACGAGCCGCCTGCCTCCTGCACGTCGGTCATGCGCTGCCGTACCTGGTCACCGACCATTGCCTCGTACACCGGTACGCGGCTCACGACGTAGTTCTGGACCGCGAGGGCTACCTGCAGCAGCGAGCTTTCGAGGTACTGCCCCTCGCCGGTGCGCTCGCGGTGGAAGAGCGCCGCGGAGATGCCCATCGCGCCGGCCAGGCCCGCCGTGAAGTCGCCCGGCGCGGTCGCCGAGATGGCGTCGGGAGCGCCAAACTCGTTGACCTTCGCGTCGCCCGCCATCAGCCCGGAGTACGCTTGCGCGACGATGTCCGAGCCGGAGCGCTGAGCGCTCGGCCCCGAACGCCCGAAGCCCGTGTTCTCGAAGTACACCAGGTCCGGGCGATACTGCTTCAGCGTGTCGTAGTCCACGCCGAGCCGCTCCGGGACACCCGGCCGGGAGTTGATGACGAATACGTCGAATGACGGGATGATGCGGTAGACCAGTTCGCGCCCGCGGTCGTGTGCGAGGTCGATCACGAGGCTGCGCTTGCCGCGGTTGAGCGCGTGGAAGAACTTGCTCTCGCCGGGCGCGAACGCCGCGGAGACGCGCGTACCGTCGCCCGAGGGTGGTTCCACCTTGATCACGTCGGCCCCGAGGTCGGCGAGGTTAGTGCCGCAGAAGGGTCCGGCCAGAATCTGCGTGACTTCGAATACCTTGATGCCGTCGAGCGCTCCAGCCATGATCACTCTCCCTCAGCGTGTGGCGTGCGGTGTACCTCGATGCGGGGCGACCCGGCTCCCGCGAGCCGTGCGCCCGGTTCCGCGCGAGCCTAACGGAGACCGATGAGCCTTCGCATCCACCAGGGCGTGGCCATCGCGTTCGTGGTCTTCCTGTCGTTCACGCTCACCGTCGGCATCACGCAGTACTCGTTCGGCGTGTTCGTGACGGATCTCGAGGACGACCTGGGGTGGAGCCGGGCCGAGATCACGGCCGCCGTGTCGTTCTTCGCGCTGGTCGGGATCTTCTCGCTGCCGGCCGGCTGGCTGCTCGACCGCTACGGCGCGCGGCCGGTGATGGCGGTCTCGATCGCCGCGCTCGCCGTCGGCTATCTCCTGCGCCCGTGGATGACGGAGGTGTGGCAGTTCTACGCGTTGAACGCGATCCAGTTCGCGGCGATGCCGGGCGCGGTCATCATCACCGCGGGGCGCGTCGTCGGTGAGTGGTTCGAGGACAACCGCGGCCGCGCCATGGGGCTGACTGCGATGGGCGCGAACTTCGGCGGCATCATCTTCGCCTCGCTCACGGCCACCCTCATCACCACCATCGGGTGGCGCGCGTCGTACTTCGTCTACGGCCTGCTCTTCGCCGCCCTTGTCCCCGTCGTGCTCATCGTCGTCCGCGACCGGCCGCGGCCGACATCGGCGACGGCGGCCGGCGAGGGAGGCGCGTCCGCGCTGCTGAGTGGGGCGTCGGCCGCGGAGGCGCTGCGGAGCCGCGCCTTCTGGCTCGTCACGGTCGCGCTCGTGTTCGCGACCATGACCTACGGAGCCGTGCTGCCGCAGGTGGTGCCGCACCTGGAGAACGAGGGCGTGTCGAAGACCTCGGCGGCGGCGGCGCTGAGCCTGTTCGCGCTCTTCGGCATGTGCGGCAAGGTGTCGTTCGGCTGGATGACGGAGCGGCTGCCGTCACGCTACGTGATGGCCGCCTGCATCGGCTGCCAGGTGACGGGCCTGTGGGTGCTGCTCGCCGCGGGTTCGGCGTCGTGGTTCTGGGCGGCGGTGCCGGTGTTTGGGCTCGGCTTCGGCGCGCTGGGGGCCGTGATGCCGCTGCTGGTGCAGGAGACCTTCGGTCTGCGCGCCTTCGGGACGATCTTCGGGCTCATCAACTTCGCGACGCTCGGCTCCGCGCTCGCGGGGCCGCTGTTCGTCGGCGCGTCGTTCGAGGCGACGGGGTCGTACCGCTTCGCCTTCATGACGCTCTCGGTGATCTTCGTCCTCGCCGCCGCCACGGTCGCATTCGCGAGGCCGTACACGGGCGCGTCGATGCGCCCCGCCGCCGCGCCTGCTGCCGCCGACGCCTCGTAGGCGCCGAGGCGCCCGCTCGCCGGGCAGGCGAAGGGGCGGCGCCTCGCGACGCCGCCCCTCGTGGTCTTGTCCGTTTGTCTCCTTACTTGTCGAGCCAGGTGTTGAACGCCTCGTACCCGGTGTCGAGGTACATGTGCCCGCTGCCGGGTGAGCGGGCGTAGCGGAGGGCTCGCACCCACGGCTGCTGCAGCTGCGCGGTGTACCCGCTGCCCTTGGTGATGCGGTACACCTGGTCGAGCACGCGGTTCCAGACGTTGCGGGCGAGCTCGGTCCGCGTGTCGGGGTCGTTCTCGACCTGGTGCTGCTCGGCCCACGCGTCGATCTGTGGGTCGTTGATGCGGTTGCGGTTGCCCGACGACGCCGAGTGATTGATCCCGTAGACGTAGTGGTCCGGATACGCCAGCTGGGCGACCCAGCCGTCGTACGTGTCCGTGGTGCCGGACCGCGTGGTCCACTGCGAGTTGTACTCGTTGTAGTCACGGCTGCTCAGGTTGAGCGTGATGCCGATCCTGCTGAACTGGTCGAGCCAGACCTCGTTGGGGAGGCTGTTCGAGGTGTTGCTGTAGTTGTAGTACATCATCTCGAACTCGAGGTCGCTCGCGCCCGCGGCGTCGAGCAACTTCTTGGCCTCGGCGGGGTCGTAGCGCCACCAGTTGCCGAGCACGCCGGACTCCGGTGTCGGCTCCTCCTCCCAGAAGAACCGCCAGTCCATCTGCGGCAGGATCACGCCCGCGCCCGAGTAGATGATGTCCAGCATCTCCTCGCGGTCGTAGGCGAGCGAGAGCGCACGCCGGATCCGCACATCCTCCCAGCGCGGCAGGTCCATGTTGAACGTCAGCGCGAGCGTCGACGAGAACAGCGGGTTCCCGAAGTACTGCGTGTCGGGATTGGTCTCCAGAATCTTCTCGAGGTCGTCGGAGGTCGCGGCGGAGAGCCCGAAGTCGTGCCTCCCGACGCGGAACTGCGCCTCCGCGGCGGCCAGATCGAGCACGAAGGGCAGCTCAAAGCGGTCGATCTTGACGGGGCCCCGGAAGTAGTCGGGGTTCTTGTTGAAGGCCCCGCCGACGCCTCCGGTCCAATCCTCGACGATCATCGGGCCGGTGCCGACCCCCTTCGTCGTGATGTCACCGCTGTCGACGAGCTCCGGTCCGTGGACCGTGCTGAACGGCGTGGAGAGCGGGAAGATGAAGTCCGGCGTCGGTTGCCTCAGCCTGATCACAACCGTCGCGTCGTCGGGAGCCTCGATCGCCGTGACGTGCGCGAAGTTCGAGCGGTGCGGGCTCCCCGTTTCCGAGTAGCGATCGAACGAGTACTTCACGTCTCGCGCGGTCAGCACACGCCCGTTCACAGGGGCAACGTTCTGGAACTTGATCCCTTCCTGCACGTGGAAGGTGTACGTGAGCCCGTCCTCGGAGATCTCCCAGCCTTCCGCCAGCTCCGGCACAAGGTCGTTGCGCGCGTACGGGTCGGAGTCCCAGCCGCTGTAGACGCCGATCAAGCGGTTGTAGATGAGGTTGACGCCCGTCATCGTCCCACCGGCCGCGGCGATCGCAGGATCAAGCGGGCCGGGGTCGAAGGTGAAGCGCTGCACGAGCGTGCCGCCGAACTTCGGGGGTGTGTCGGGCTCCTCGAGCTGCCATGGCACGAAGCGCCCGGCGGCCGTCGTGAACCCGGTCGCTCGCTTGATCGTCGCGACCGTGTCCTCGGCCTCTACGTCCTCCTCAGTCTCGGCCACCGCCGCGCCGGCGTCGTCGTCGCTGGCCGTTGCCGTGGCCTGCGTGGTGGTGGTCGTCGTGGTGCTGGTGTCGCCAGCGTCGTCGTCGTCATCGTCGTCGCCGCCGCAGCCGATGAGGGCAGCGGCGGCCAGGCCGAGGCCGCCGGCTAGCCCTCCGCGGAGCAGCGTCCGCCGGTGCAACGTGACCGCGAATGGTTCTTCGCGAGCTGGCTCGGTGTGGTCTGTCACTGCGCGTCCTCCCTGGCGGGAGTCATCGCAACGGACCCCGCCGGTTGCGTGCGAGCGATACCGGCCACCGATCCTCAGCCAACAGGGCATTGTGATGGTCGGATCGCAGCCGGATCATAACAGACGCGTATAGACAGAACGTTCGATCAGGGCGATCGAGCACCACATGGGCTACCCGCCGCCGAGCGGCTGCGGCGCGTCGAGGAGTGCCGGTCCGCCAGGCGCGGTGGAGGCGCCGGAGTGCGAGGGGTGAACGAAGGGGCGGCGCCTCGCGACGCCGCCCCTCGTGGTGTCTGCCCTGGTTCGCTCCCTACTTGTCGATCCAGGCGTTGAACGCCTCGTACCCGGTGTCGAGGTAGAAGTGACCGCTGCCGATCGGGCGGATGTAGCGCACACCACGCAGCCACGGCTGCTGCAGGTAGGCGGCGTACCCGCTCGGCTTCTCGATGCGGTACATCTGGTCGAGCACCTTGTTCCAGACGTTGCGGGCCAGCTCGGTCCGCGTATCCGGGTCGAGCTCGACCTGGTGCTGCTCCGCCCACGAGTCGATCTCCGGGTCGTTGATGCGGTTGCGGTTGCCGCCCGATCCGGAGTGGTTGAGCCCGAACACGTAGTGGTCCGCCGTCGGGCTGAACGACGCCCACCCGTC
>MKWU01002750.1_pt1 | contig 25162 bp, 9 predicted proteins | sample 809101 | NCBI WGS metagenome assembly MKWU01 (sample SAMN05860141, study PRJNA318959) | sponge metagenome | host: Aplysina aerophoba | place: Slovenia: Piran, Adriatic Sea, Gulf of Piran | collected 2013-05-07 | reverse complement strand
GACGGCAGAGCATATCGCTTTTCCCAGAAGCCTTGAGTGTGCGGGAAAAACGCTCTTTGTACCCAGAAGTTCACGCAAGTAACGGACACTCAGACACACATGCGGTTCAAATCCTGGGAAGCGGCGGACTTCGAGCAGCAATGCATCAAACTCTGGCCAGTTTCCTTCCGCAATGTACAAAGTGGCCAAAGCCAGCTCAATTTCCTTGTCATTACAGGGTGTGTTTGTCTGTCCTCCGGCTGCCCGGGTGCGCAATCTTGTAAAAATTTGCAGAGCTTTTTCCAGATTGTCCGGGCCTCCCCGCTTTGCGAGAGCGGCACCCAGGGCCAGTTCAATGTCTTTGTCATCACAGGGGGCGTTTTCCTGCCCGCCGACCGCACGCGCGCGCAGCCTCGTATAGATGGCCAAGGCTTGTTCCAGATTCTGCTTGCCTCCCTTGAGCTCAAGAAGCCGTCCGAAGGACAACTCAATGTCCTTTTCATCACAGGGTGTATGGATCCTTCCGGCGGCAGCATGGGTGTGCAGCCTTGTAACTATAGCCAGAGCCTTTTCCAGATTGTCGGCTCCTCCCATCAGCTGCAAATGTCGAGCAAGGGCCAGTTCGACTTCCTTGTTATTGCTGGGGGTGTTTGTGCTTCCGGCGGCCGCCTGGGTGTGTAGCCGGGTAAAGATGGCCAAGGCCTGTTGCAGATTGTCCTTGCCCCCCATGAGCTGGAGAAGTCTGCCAAGAGCCAGCTCAATCTCCTTGTCGTTACAGGGGGTGTTCACCTTTCCGGCGGCATGGTTGGTGCGCAGCCGGGTAAAGATAGCCAGAGCCTGTTGCAGATTGTCCTTTCCTCCCATGAGCTGGAGAAGTCTGCCCAGGGCCAGCTCAATCTCCTTGTCATTACAGGGGGTGTTCACCTTTCCGGCGGCATGGTTGGTGCGCAGCCGGGTAAAGACCGCCAGGGCCTGCTCCAGATTGTCTGCTCCCCCCATAAGCTGGAGATGTCTGCCAAGGCTGAGTTCAATATCCTTGTTGTTACAGGGGGTGTTTGCCCGTCCGGCCGCCGCCAGGGTACGCAGACGGGTAAAAATAGCCAGGGCTCTTTCCATATTGGCAGCTCCCCCCATGATCTGGAGATGTCTGCCAAGGGTCAGCTCAATCTCCTTGTCATTACAGGGGGTGTTTGTTTTTCCGGCGGTTTGGGTGCGCAATCTGGTGTAGATAGCCAGGGCCTTTTGCAGATTGTCTGCCCCCCCCATAAGCTGGAGATGTCTGCCAAGGCTCATCTCAATATCCTTGTCATTACAAGGGGTGTCTTGTCCCCCTGCTGCCCGGGTACGTAACCGGGTAAAGATAGCCAGGGCCTTTTCCATATTGTCCGAATCACCCAGGTACTGGAGATTTCTGGCAAGGCTCAGACTGTACGTCTTGTGATCTTTGTCAGTCGTTCTGTAGTTTGCGTAAAGATACTGGAAAAACGGTAAGGCTTCATTGAAACAGCCCTTGGCCTGTAAAGCTCTGGCTTTGGCCAGTAACAAGTTTCTTTCACTGCGCATCCTTGTGCCCAGGGAATCGATGAAAGCAATGCAGTCGTCCATTTTGTTGAGGTTAAACAATGCCCTGGCTTTTAACAGCACGACCTGGATAAAGAGGGAGGGCTGTTGTGAACTGTGCCTGTCCAACAGAACTTCAGCGGTATCCAGAGCACGCTGCGGATGGGTTTTCAGATGGCCGAAAGCGATGCGAATTTCATCTTGTACCAGCACAGCTGTTGCGCTGCGCTCGTGCCAGGGCCTTTGTTCGTGTGTGCGCGTGTGTGCCGGGTAGTGTTGGGGCCTGCGTTGGCGCAGCGGTCGCCGCCCATAATCTCTGATTTTTTTTCGCGTGAAAGACTCTCTTGTGCCAGGTGCACCAGAGTCTGGGCAATCAGCCCCCCCCTGTCTGCGGCCGGGAGGCGATGTGCGGCTGTAACCCCCGTTTCTCCCGTAATATCCTGATGAATTCATTGTCTTGAAAAGCCTCGTTCAGATGTGTTCCAGCAGGTCGCTGGCGCCGGGAACCTGCGGGAGACTTGGACCGCAGTAGAGGCGAATCTGTTCCGGCAATACGCCCGCTGCGAACACAGCTGTCAGGCCGGCTTCCAGGAGAAGCCGGCATGGGGGGAGCATGTCCAAAGAGGCCGGGAGCGAAAGCAATGTTTGTGCCGCAGGCTGTTAATACCGGCGAAAGTACAGATGCCGGTGTCAACGCCACCAGCCAGGCTTGCGTCCTGTGTCGTTATGACAGCAAGGCCAGCAGCGCCCGCTCCTGTGTGCGCCAGTGCTGATCTTTCTCCATCCGCTGACGGCAGGGAGCAATCCTTTTGGCCGTATCAAAGAGAAATTTTGCAGCCGAGTTCAATCCCCTCACATCTTTGGGTTGAATGCCCCGTGCTTTCAACAGGGTGTCCGGCCAGCATGACAACAAACGAATACAATGCGCCAACTGACTGATGCAGGAGGCATTCATGAACCCGCTTTTCTCCATCGCAAGGACAGCAGAGCCTGTCGCCTTTCCCAGAAGTCTTGAGTGCCCGCGAGAAATTTTCCGGGTTGTCAGCAGTCCATTGAAATAACGAACACTCAGACACAAATGCGGTTCAAATCCAGGGAAATGGCGGGATTCGAGCCGCAGCTTATCAAACTCTGTCCAGTTTTCTTCCGCGCTGAAGAAGATGGCCAAAGCCAGCTCAATTTCCTTGTCATTAGAGGGAGTGTTCATCTTTCCGGCGGCGGCCCGGGTGCGCAACCGCGTATAGATAGCCAGGGCCTTTTCCAGGTTGTCCGGGCCTGGCGTCTTTTCGAGAACTCTGCCCAGGGCCAGTTCAATCTCTTTGTCCTCACAGGGGGTGTTTTCCTTCCCGCCGGTCGCACGAGCGCGCAGTCGGGTAAAAATCGCCAGGGCCCGCTCCAGATGGTCCGGTTCTCCCATCAGCTGCCAATGCCTGCCAAGGGCCAGCTCAACTTCCCTGTCATCACAGGGGGTGTTCATCCGTCCGGCCGCACGCAGGCTGCGCAGCCGGATAAAAATGGCCAAGGCCTTGTCCAGATTCTCCGGGCCACCCATGACTTGAAACAGTCTGCCAAGGGCCAGTTCAATCTCCTTGTCATTACAGGGGGTGTTCATCCGTCCTGGCGCATGCCAGGTGCGCAGTCGGGTAAAGATGGACAAGGCCTGTTCCAGATTGTCTGCGCCCCCCATGAGTTGGAGATGTCTGCCAAGGGTCAGTTCAATATCCTTGTCATCACTGTTTGCCCTTCCCGCAGCTGCCCGGGTACTGAGCCGGGTAAAGATAGCCAGTGCCTTTTCCAGAGCCTCCACGCCCCCCATGCTCTGCAGAATTCTGCCAAGGCTCAGCTCAATCTCCTTGTCATTACAGGGTGTATAGCGCCGCCCTCCAGCAGCGCGGGTGCGCAGCCTTGTAAAGATAGCCAGGGCCTCGTCCAGATTGTCCTCTCCCCCCAGAGACTGGAGATATCTGCCGAGAGTCAGCTCAATTTCCTTGTCATTGCAGGGGGTATTGACCTGCCCTCCGGCCGCACGTCGGCGCAGCCTCGTATAGATGGCCAAGGCCTGTTGCAGATTGTCCGGCCCACCCATGAGCTGGAGATGTCTACCAAGGGCCAGCTCAATCTCCTTGTCATCACAGGGGGTGTTCATCCTTCCGGCCGCATGCCTTGCGCGCAGCCGGGTAAAGATAGCCAGGGCCTCTTGCCTGGTGTTTGCTCCCCCCATAAGCTGGAGACATCTGCCGAGGGCCAGCTCAATCTCCTTGTCATCACAGGGGGTGTTCATTCGTCCCCCCGCATGCCAGGCGCGCAGTCTTGTAAAGATAGCCAGGGCCTGTTGCAGAGCGTCCGGGTCCCCCATGAGCTGGAGACTTCTGCCAAGAGTCAGCTCAATCTCCTTGTCATTGCAGGGGGTGTTTGCCCTTCCGGCGGCCTGGGTGCGCAGTCTGGTGTAGATAGCCAGGGCCTTGTCCAGATTGCTCATGCCCCCCATGACTTCGAGATGTCTGCCAAGGGCCAGTTCAATCGCCCTGTCATTACAAGGGGTGTTTGTGCTTCCGGCAGCTGCCCGGGTGCGTAGCCGGGTGAGAATAGTCAGGACCTTTTCCAGATTGTCCGTTCCTCCCATGCGCTGGAGAATGCGCCCAAGGGCCAGGCCGTGTGTCTTGTGATCTTTGTAGGCCAGCTGGTAATTGACATAAAGATGCTGGAAAAGTGGCAAGGCTTCATGGAAACAGCCTCGGGTTTGTAAAGCGCGGGCTTTGGCCATCAACAAGCCTTTGTCATTGCGCACTGGCGCTTCAAGGGAGTTGATGAAAGCAATACAGTCGTCAATTTTGTTCAGCTGAAACAATGCCCTGGCTTTTAATCGGAACAGGGATGTACAGCGGGAGGGATGTGCACTGTATCTATCCAACAGAACTTCAGCAGCATCCAGAGCATGTCCGGGATTGGTGCGCAGCAGGCTGAAAGCTTTTCCAACATCCTTGTGTTCCGGTGTCTGGGCGCGCCCGTGGTGATGCCGGGAGGACCTTTGCCTCAGTGGGCGCGGTCCATAGCCTCTGCTCTCCTCCTGAGTGCAAGACTCTGTGTTGTCAGAAGCACCAGCGGTGGTAAACCCCGGTTGATGTGGCCGGGCACAAAAGGGGATGGCACGGCCAGAGCGCCCGTTCCCCCTGTAATATCCTGACGGATTCATGGTCGTAACAAGCCTCGTTCAGATTTGCACCAGCAGGTTGCTTGCACCGGGAACCTGCGGGAGCCTTGGATCGCTGTAGGGGCGAATCTGTTCCGGGGATACTCGCAGCAGCGGACTCAGCCGTCAGGACTGCTGCCAGGAGAAGCCTGCTTTTGTAAAGCATGTCCCAGGAGGCCGGGAGAGAAAGGACAGATGCCAATGCCAACAGCCGGGCTTGCGCCCTGTGTCGCTATGACAGCCAGGCCAGCAGCACCTGCGCCTTTGTGCGCCAGTGCTCATCGTTTTCCATCCGCTGACGGCAGGGCAGCAGACCTGGCTGCCAGAAAAGTGGATGATGGCGGCTTGTCACAGCAGGCCCTGTCCCAACAAGCAGGGCGCTCAAGCAATGTCTCAGGTGCCGGTGAAAGTCTCGACAGCGGTCAGTGCGTCAACGGATAGTGCATCCCGTGCACTGTGCTGGCGCGACAGGCAGGTCAGCAGTTCCTGCTCCTTGACTCGCCAGCGCTGATCTTTTTCCATGTGTTGACGGCAGGGAGTCATCATGTCGGCCGTATCAAAGAGAAATTTTGCTGCGGCTTTCAATCTCTCCACATCTTTGTGTTGAATGCCGCGTTCTTTCAACAGGACCTCCGGCCAGTGTGGCAACAAACGCATACAATGCGCCAGCTGACTGATGCAGGAGGCATTCATGAACTCGCTTTCCTCTATGGCAAGCACGGCAGAACGCATCGCTTTCCCCAGAAGCCTTGATTGTCCAGGAGAAGTGCTCAGGGATTGCAGCAGTTCACTGAAGTAACGAACACTCAGCCACAAATGCGGCTCAAATCCGGGGAAATGGCGGACTTCGAGTCGCAGCTTGTCAAACGCTGGCCAGTTTTCTCTCTCGATGAACAAGGCGGCCAAAGCCAGCTCAATTTCTTTGTCATCACAGGGGGTGTTGGCCCTTCCTCCAGCAGCCCGCGTGCGCAAACCGGTAAAGATAGCCTCGGCTTTTGCCAGACTGTCCGGGCCTCCCATCTTTTTGAGAACTGTACCCAGGGCCAGCTCAATCTCCTGGTCACCACAGGGGGTGTTTTCCTGCCCACCGGCCTCACGGGCGCGCAGCCGGGTAATAATCGCCAGGGCCTGTTCCAGATTGTCGGCTTCCCCCATTTGCTGGAGAAGTCTGCCAAGGGACAGCTCAATATTCTTGTCATTACAGGGGGTGTTCACCCTTCCGGCAGCACTCTGGCGACGCAGCCTGGTAAAGATAGCCAGAGCCTTTTCCATATTGTCCGGGCCCCCCATGAGCTGGAGATGTATGCCAAGGCACAGTTCAATATCCTTGTCATCACAGGGGGTGTGCATCCGTCCCCCCGCACGGCAGGTTCGCAGCCGGGTGAAGATAGCCGTGGCTTTTTTCAGATTGGAAACTCCCCCCATAAGCTGGAAATGTCTGCCAAGGGTCAGCTCAATCTCCTTGTCATTACAGGGAATATTCATCCGTCCTCCCGCATGCCGGGCGCGCAGTTGGGTATAGATAGCCAGAGCCTTTTCCCTGTTGTTTACTCCCCCCATGCGCTGGAGATGTATGCCAAGGGTCAGCTCAATTTCTTTGTCAGTACAGGGGGTGTTGATCCTTCCGCCCGCATGCACGGTGCGCAGCCGCGTGAAGATAGCCAGGGCCTTTTCCATATTGTCTTCTCCCCCCATCATCTGGAGAAGTCTGCCAAGGCTCAGCTCAATCTCTTTGTCATTACAGAGCGTGTTTGCCCCTCCGGCGGCTGTCCGGGTCTGTAGTCTTGTATAGATGGCCAAGGCCTTGTTCAGATTGACCGCCCCCCCCTGCAGCTGCAGATATCTGCCAAGGGCCAGTTCAATATCTTTGTCATTACAGGGCGTGTTTTCCTTTCCGGCGGCCGCACGTCGGCGCAGCCTTGTATAGATGGCCAAGGCCAAGTCCAGATTGACCGGGTCAGCCCGCAGCTGCAGATGCCTGCCAAGGGCCAGTTCAATATCCTTGTCATTACAGGGGGTGTTCATTCGTCCCCCCGCACGCCAGGCGCGTAGCTGGGTAAAGATAGCCAGCGCCTTTTCCATATTGTCTGCTCCCCCCATGTGCTGGAGATGTCTGCCAAGAGCCAGCTCAATTTCCTTGTCATTACAGGGGGTGTTCACGCGTCCCCCCGCTCGCCAGGTGCGCAGCCGGGTAAAGATAGCCAGCGCCTGTTCCATGTTCCTGTCTCCCCCCATGAGCTCCAGATGCCTGCCAAGGGTCAACTCAATGTCCTTGTCATTACAGGGGGTGTTCATTCGTCCCCCCGCACGCCAGGCGCGCAGCCGGGTATAGATAGCCAGGGCCTTTTCCATATTTTCTTCTCCCCCCATGATCTGGAGATGACGGCCAAGGGTCAGCTCAATAGCCTTGTCATCACAGGGCGTGTCCATTTTTCCGGCAGCCGTCCGGGCGCGCAGCCGGGTATAGATAGCCAGGGCCTTTTCCAGATTGTCCGAGCCACCTATAAGCTGGAGAAGCCGCCCAAGACCCAGGCCGTGTGCCTTGTGATCTTTGTAGGCCGCCTGGTGGTTGATATAGAGATGTTGGAACAGTTCCAGGGCTTCATTGAAACAGCCCCTGGCTTGTAATGCGCGGGCTTTGGTCATCAAAAAATCTTTTTCATTGCGCACTCTCGTTTCCAGGGAATTGATGTAAGCAATACAGTCGTCAATTTTGTTCAGCTGCAACAATGCCCTGGCCTTTAGCTGATACAGGGGGACGCAGAGGGAGGGAGAGGCACTGTGTTTATCCAATAGAGCTTCAGCGGCATTCAGAGCATGGCCCGGATTGCTGCGCAGCAGGCTGAAAGCCTTGTCGAGGTCATCTTTTTCCGGCAAGCGCGCACGCCCGGGGTAGGGTTGGGGGGGCCTTTGGCTCAGTGGTCGCTGTCTATAGCTGCCAGCCGCCCTCCGGGGGAAAGAGCTTCGTTGGCCAGAAGCCGAGTGTCCTGGCCGATGCTTGTTGTCACGTAAGGAAAAGGCGCGGTTATAGCCTTGGCCTCTCCCACAATACCCTGATGGATTCATAGTGTTGATGCCGTTCCGATTCTGTGACAGAAGATCGTTGATGTTGAGAGACGATGGATGAGCGCATTGGATGGCAACGGAGAGGAGTTTGTTCAGACACTGGTCAGGACAGCCAACCTGGCCGCCAGATGAACTGACGATGGATGCTTGTCGCAGCAGCAGGTCCTGACCAAAGCAGCAGGAAGTGGAAGCGATGGATTTCTTGTCGGTGACACCTTGACACCGGTCAGTGCCTCAACGGGTACTGCTGTCCCCGTACACTGTGCTGCCGTGACAGCAAGGCCAGCAGCTCCCGCTCTTTTATACGCCAGTGCTGATCTTTCTCCCGTTGCTGTCGGCAGGGAGCAATCATGTCGGCCGTATCAAAGAGAAATTTTGCAGCCAGGCTCAAGCTCTTCACATCCTTGCTGTGCATGCCTCGTTTGCTCAACTGGGCGTCCGGCCAGCATGACAACAAACGAATACAATGCGCCAGCTGACTGATGCAGGAAGCATTCATGAACCCGCTTTCCTTCATCGCAAGGACGGCAGAGCGTATCGCTTGTCCCAGAAGTCTTGATTGTCCAGGAGAAATGCCCGGAGTTTTCAGCAGCTCACTGAAATAACGCACACTCAGAGACAAATGCGGTTCAAAACCAGGGAAATGACGGACTTCGAGTTGCAGCGCATCAAACTCTGGCCAGTTTTCTCCCTCAATAAACAAGGTGGCCAAAGCCAGTTCAATTTCCTTGTCATTACAGGGGGTGTTGGCCCTTCCTCCAGCGGCCCGCGTGCGCAACCGGGTAAAGATAGCCCGGGCCTTTCCCAGATTGTCCGGGCCTGGCATGATTTCGAAAACAGCACCCAGGGCCAGCTCAATGTCTTTGTCATCACAGGGGGTGTTGTCCTGCCCGCCGGCCGCCTGGGCGCGCAGCCAGGTAAAGATGCCCAGGGCCTTTGCCATGTTCCTGGCTCCCCCCATGAGCTGGAAATGTCTGCCAAGGGCCAGCTCAATCTCCTTGTCATCACAGGGCGTGTTCATCCGTCCCCCCGTACGGCAGGTGCGTAGCCTTGTATAGATAGCCAGGGCCTTGTCCATATTCCCGGCTCCCCTCATGAGCTGGAAATGTCTGCCAAGAGCCAGCTCAACTTTCGTGTCATCACAGGGCGTGTTCACCCGTCCCCCCGCATGCCAGGTGCGCAGTTGGGTAAAGATGGCCAGGGCCTGTTCCAGATTATCGGCTCCCCCCATGAGCTGGAGATGTCTGCCAAGGGTCAGTTCAATATCCTTGTCATTACAGGGCCTGTTTGTGCGGCCTCCGGCGGCCTGGGTGCGCAGCCTTGTATAGATGGCCAGGGCCTTTTCCATATTTTCTGTGCCCCCCATAAGCTGGAGATGTCTGCCAAGGGTCAGCTCAATATCCTTGTCATTACAGGGGGTGTCCTGCCTTCCGGCCGCATGCAAGCTGCGCAGTTGGGTAAAGATGGCCAGGGCCTTTTCCATATTGCCTGTTCCCCCCACACGTTGGAGATGTCTGCCGAGGGTCAGCTCAATCTCCTTGTCATTACAGGGGGTTTTCAGCCGTCCTCCTGCATGCCAGCTGCGCAGCCTTGTATAGATGGCCAGGGCCTTGTCGAGATTGTCCGCTCCCCCCATGAGCTGCAGATGTCTGCCAAGGGCCAGCTCAATTTCCTTGTCATTACAGGGGGTGTTCATTCTTCCCCCTGCATGGCTGGCGCGCAGTTGGGTAAAGATAGTCAAGGCCTTTTCCATATTGGCAGCTCCCCCCATGAGTTGGAGATGTCTGCCAAGGGCCAGCTCAATATCCTTGTCATTACAGGGGGTGTTCAGCCTTCCACCCGCACGCCAGGTGCGCAGCCGGGTAAATATAGCCAGAGCCTTTTCCATGTTGGCAGCTCCCCCCCTGAGCTGGAGATGTCGGCCCAGGCTCAGCTCAATATCCTTGTTGTTACTGGGGGTGTTTGCCCTTCCGGCGGCCGCCTGAGTGCGCAGTCTTGTATAGATGGCCCAGGCCTTCTCCAGATTTTCTGCTCCTCCCATGCGCTGGAGATGTATGCCGAGGGTCAGTTCAATATCCTTGTCATCACAGGGGGTGTTTATCCGTCCACCTGCACGCCAGGTGCGCAGCCGGGTGAAGATGGCCAGGGCCTTTTCCATATTGTCGGCCCCTCCCATAGTCTGGAGATGGCGACCAAGGGTCAGCTCAATATCCTTTTCATTACAGGGGGTGTGCATGCGTCCTCCCGCATACAAGGCGCGCAGTCGGGTAAGGATAGCCAGGGCCTTTCCCATATTGCCTACGCCCCCCATGAGCACAAGACACCTGGCAAGGGGCAGCTCTATATCCTTGTCATTACAGGGGGTGTGCATCCGTCCTCCGGTATGCAAGGCGCGCAGCCTTGTAAAGACCGCCCGGGCCTTTTCCAGATTGGCAGCACCCCCCATGAGCACAAGACACTTGCCAAGGGTCAGCTCAATTTCCCTGTCATTACAGGGGATGTTGGCCCTTCCGCCCGCCGCCCGGGTGCGTAGCCGGGTAAAGACCGCCCGGGCCTTGTCCAGATTGTCCGGGCCACCCATAAGCTGGAGATGTATGCCAAGGGCCAGCTCAATCTCCTTGTCATTACAGGGGGTGTTCATCCGTCCCCGCGCGCGCCAGGCGCGTAGCTGGGTAAAGATAGCCAGGGCCTTGTCCCGATTGTCCGGGCCACCCATGAGCTGCAGATGTCTGCCGAGGGCCAGCTCAATTTCCTTGTCATTACAGGGGGTGTTCATTCGTCCCCCCGCATGCCAGGTGCGTAGCTGGGTAAAGATAGCCTGCGCCTTTTCCAGGTTCTCTGCTCCCCCCATGAGCTGGAGATGCCTGCCAAGGGTCAGCTCAATATCCTTGTCCTTACAGGGCGTGTTCATGCGTCCCCCCGCCGGCCAGGTGCGCAGCCGGGTAAAGATAGCCAGCGCCTGTTCCATGTTCTCGGCCCCCCCCATGAGCTGGAGATGCCTGCCAAGGGTCAGCTCAATATCCTTGTCATTACAGGGTGCGTTCATGCGTCCCCCCGCCGGCCAGGTGCGCAGCCGGGTATAGATAGCCAGCGCCTTTTCCATGTTCTCGGCCCCCCCCATGAGCTGGAGATGCCTGCCAAGGGTCAGCTCAACATCCTTGTCATCACAGGGTGTATTCATTTTTCCGGCAGCTGCCCGGGTGCGTAGCCGGGTGAGGATAGCCAGGGCCTTTTCCAGATTGTCCGTTCCACCCATGCGCTGGAGAAGCCGCCCAAGGCCCAGCCCGTGTCTCTTGTGATCTTTGTAGGCCGCCTGGTGAGTGACATGGAGATGTTGAAAAAGTGCCAGGGCTTCATTGAAACAGCCCTTGTTTTGTAATGCGCGGGCTTTGGTCATCAAAAACTCTTTGTCATTGCGCACTCCCGGTTCCAGGGAATTGATGAAAGCAACACAGTCGTCAATTTTGTTCAGCTGAAGCAATGCTCTGGCTTTTACTTGATATAGGGGGACATGGAAGGAGGGGGAGGAGCTGTGTCTGGCCAATAGAGCTTCAGCGACATCCAGAGCATGGCCAGGATTGCTGTGCAGCAAGCGAAAAGCCCTGTCAATGTCGTCTTTGTCAGTGCGAGCCGGCCCCGGGTAGTGTTGGGGGGACCTTTGGCGCAGCGGTTGCTGTCTATAGCCTCCAGCCTCCCTGCGGGGGAAAAGGTTTCGTTGACCAGACGCAGAGGTGGACTGACCTGGCGGATACTGGTTGCCACGTAAGGAGGAGGCTCGGTTATAGCCCCGGCCTCTCCCATAATACCCTGATGGATTCATAGTGTTGATAGGGTTCCCATTCTGTGAAAACAGGCCGCTGATGTTGAGAGACGCTGGGCGAGTGCATTGGATGGCAATGGAGAGAAGTTGGTTCAGGAATTGGTCAGGACAGCAGACCTGACCGTCAGGGAAACTGACGATGGATGCTTGTCGCAGCAGCAGGTCATCAGGAAGCAGGGAGTTCAAGCGAGGCTGTTCTTGCAGGTGAAAAGTTAATACCAGTCAGTGCGTTAACTGATACTGCAGGCTGCGTGCACTGTGCTGCCGCGACAGCAAGGCCCGCAGTTCCTGCTCCTTTACGCGCCAACGCTGATCTTTGTCCCTGCGCTGACGGCTGGGAGAAATCCTGTCGGCCGCATTAAAGAGAAATGTCGCTGCGGTGCGCAATCGCCTCGCATCTTTGTGGTGAATGCCTCGTTTGCTCAACTGGGCGTCCGGCCAGCATGACAACAAACGAATACAATGCGCCAGCTGACTGATGCAGGAGGCATTCATGAACCCGCTTTTCTCCATGGCAATGACGGCAGACAGTATCGCTTTCCCCAGAAGCCTTGAGTGTGCGGGAGAAGCGCCCTCTGTCTCCAGAAGCTCACGCAAGTAACGGACACTCAGACACAAATGCGGTTCAAAACCAGAAAAATGATGGACTTCGAGTCGCAGCGCATCAAACGCTGGCCAGTTTTGTTCTTCGACAAACAAGGTGGCCAAAGCCAGCTCAATTTCCTTGTCATTACAGGGGGTGTTGGCCCTTCCTCCAGCGGCCCGGGTGCGCAACCGGGTAAAGATAGCCAAGGCCTTTGCCAGATTGTCCGGGCCTGGCATGATTTCGAAAACTGCACCCAGGGCCAGTTCAATGTCTTTGTCATCACAGGGGCTGTTGTCCTGCCCGCCGGCCGCACGCGCGCGCAGCCGGGTAAAAATGGCCAACGTCTTTTCCAGGTTGTCAGCTCCTCCCATGAGCTGGAGAGTTCTGCCAAGGGCCAGCTCAATGTCCTTGTCATCACAGGGCGTGTCAGCCCTTCCGGCCGCTGCGCGCCGGCGCAACCTGGTAAAGGTGACCAAAGCTTTTTCCAGATTGTCCGGGCCTCCCATCTTTTCGCGAACCTTGCCCCAGGCCAGTTCAATGTCTTTGTCATTACAGGGGGTGTTGTCCTGCCCGCCGGCCGCACGCGCGCGCAGCCGGGTAAAGATGGCCAACGCCTTTTCCAGATTGTCAGCTCCTCCCATGAGCTGGAAATGTCTGCCAAGGGCCAGCTCAATGTCCTTGTCATCACAGGGCGTGTCAGCCCTCCCGGCGGCTGCGCGCCTGCGCAACCTGGTAAAGATGGCCAGGGCTTTTTCCAGATTGTCCGGGCCTCCCATCTTTACGAGAACCTTGCCCCAGGCCAGTTCAATGTCTTTGTCATCACAGGGGGTGTTTTTCTGCCCGCCGGCCGCACGCGTGCGCAGCCTGCTATAGATGGTCAGGGCCTTTTCCATATTGGCAGCTCCCCCCATGAGCTGGAGATGTCTGCCAAGAGTCAGTTCAATCTCCTTGTCATTACAAGGAGTTCCTGGCCGCTCTCCGGCCGCCCGGGTGCGCAACCGGGTGAAAATAGCCAGGGCCTTTTCCATATTGGCAGCTCCCCCCATCATCTGGAGAAGTCTGCCAAGGGTCAGCTCAATGTCCTTGTCATCACAGGGGCTGTGCGCCCTTCCGGCCGCCGCCCGGGTGCGCAGCCTTGTAAAGATAGTCAAGGCCTTCTCCAGATCGGCAGCTCCCCCCATGCACTCGAGAAGTCGGCCAAGGGCCAGGCCGTGTGCCTTGTGATCTTTGTAGGTCGCCTGGTGCTTGACATAAAGATGTTGGAACAGCGGCAAAGCTTCATGGAAACAGCCACTGCTTTGTAAAGCTCTGCCTTTGGCCATCAACAAGCCTTTGTCATGCTGCAGGCTCGTTTCAAGGGAGTTGATGAAGGCAATACAGTCGTCAATTTTGCCCAGCTGGAACAAGGCCCGCGCTTTTACCAGAAACACAGGGATACAGGGGAAGGGATGTGCACTGTATTTATCCAACAGAACTTCAGCAGCATCCAGGGCCTGTCCTGGATTGGTGCGCAGCAGGCTGAAAGCCTTGTCAAGGTAGTCTTGTTCTGGTGCGCGAGCACGCCCCGGCCCCAGGTAGTGTTGCGGAGCTCTTTGGCTCAGCAGTCGCTGTCTATAACCGCTATCCGCCCCCTGGGAGAAATGCTGTCGTTGGCAAGGAGCAGAGTGTCCCGGCTGGTGCTGCTTGCCGTGTAAGGAGGAGGCACGCTTATAGCCACTGCCTCTCCCACAATACCCTGGTGGATTCATGGTGTTGATGGCCCTTGTCGCGGTTTTGTGCCAGCAGCAGCTGGCGTTGAGAGCAAACAAGTGCATGGGACTTCAATAGACAGGAGTTTGTTCAGAAGTCTGTCAGGGCAGCAGACACAGCCGTCAGAGGAACGGGCGATGGATGCGTGTCGCAGCAAGGCCTTGCCAAAGATGCAGGGCGTGGAAGCGAGGCTGTTCTTGCAGGAGCAAGCACCAATATTGGCCTGAGTGTCAAGGTGGCGCGCAGGTTGCGTGCTGCCGCAACAGTGTGGCCAGCAGTTCCTGCTCCTGTGCGCGCCAGCGCTGATCTTTTTCCATTCGCTGACGGCAGGGAGCAATCATCTCGGCCGTATTAAAGAGAAATTTTGCTGCGGTTCTCAATCTCCTCACATCCTGGTGTTGAATGCCTCGTTTTCGCAACAGGGCGTCCGGCCAGCATGACAACAAGCGAATACAATGTGCCAGCTGACTGACGCAGGAAGCATGCATGAACCCGCTGTCCTCCATCGCAAGGATGGCAGAGCGTATCGCTTGTCCCAGAAGGCGTGATTGTCCAGGAGAAATGCCCGGGGTTTTCAGCAGTTCACTGAAATAACGAATACTCAGACACAAATGCGGTTCAAAGCCCGGGAAATAACGGGCTTCGAGTCGCAGCGCATCAAACGCTGGCCAGTTTTCTCGCTCGATAAACAAGGTGGCCAAAGCCAGCTCAATGTCTTTGTCATTACAGGGGATATTGGCTCTTCCGCCGGCCGCCCGGGTGCGCAGCCTTGTAAAGATAGTCAAGGCCAGGTCCTGACAGGCGGCTCCCTCCAGCTGCTGGAGAAGTCTACCGAGGGCCAACTCAATCTCCTTGTCATCACAGGGGGTGTTCACTCGCTCCCCGGCACTGCGGCGACGCAGCCGGGTCAAGATAACCAGGGCCTTTTCCAGATTTTCTGCCCCTCCCATGATCTGGAAAAGTCGGCTGAGGGTCAGTTCAATCTCCTTGTCATTACAGGGCGTGTTCACCTGTCCCCCCGCATGCCAGGCGCGCAGCCTCGTATAGATAGCCAGCGCCTGCTCCCGCTTGTCGGCTCCCCCCATGAGTTGGAGATGTCTGCCGAGAGTCAGCTCAATCTCCTTGTCATTACAGGGGGTGTTGGCCCTCCCTCCCGCAGCCTGGGTGCGCAGCCTGGTATAGATAATCAAGGCCTTTTCCAGATTGTCCGCTCCCCCCATGAGCTGGAGATGTCTGCCAAGGGTCAGCTCAATGTCCTTGTCATTACAGGGGGTGTTCATCCTTCCGGCCGCATGCCAGGTGCGCAGTTGGGTAAAGATGGTCAAGGCCTTGTCCATGTTGGCAGCTCCCCCCATGAGCTGGAGATGTCTGCCAAGGGTCAGCTCAATGTCCTTGTCATTACAGGGGGTGTTGACTCTTCCGGCCGCGTGCCAGGCGCGCAGCCGGGTATAGATAGCCAGGGCCTTTTCCAGATTGTCTTTTCCCCCCATCGCCTGGAGAAGTCTGCCAAGGGCCAGCTCAATGTCCTTGTCACCACAGGGGGTGTGCACCTTTCCGGCAGCCTTGCGGAGACGCAGCCGGGTATAGATAGCCAGGGCCTTTGCCAGATTGTCTTCTCCCCCCATCAGCTGGAGAAGTCGGCCAAGGGCCAGCTCAATGTCCTTGTCATCACAGGGCGTGTTCATCTTTCCGCCAGCCATCCGGGCGCGCAGCTGGGTAAAGACCGCCCGGGCCTTTTCCAGATGGTCCGAGCCACCTATGAGCTGGAGAACCCGTCCAAGGGCCAGGCCGTGTGCCTTTTGATCTTTGTAGGTGACTTTGTAATTGATATACAGATGTTGGAACAGCGGTAAAGCTTCACTGAAAAATCCCCTGGCCTGAAAAGCTCTGGCTTTGGCCATCAACAAGCCTTTGTCATTCTGCACTCGCGTTTCCAGGGAGTTGATGAAAGCAATACAGTCATCAATTCTCTTGAGTTGAAACAAGGCCCTTGCTTTTAACAGGCAGACAGGGGCATGGAAGGGAGAATATGCACTGTAGCTGTCCAGTAGAACTTCAGCGGCATCCAGAGCATGCCCCGGATGGGTGTGCAGCAGGCTGAAAGCCCTGTCAAGCTCGTCTTTTGCAGTGCGCGCCGGCCCCGGGTAGTGTCGGGGGGACCTTTGGCTCAGTGGTTGCTGTCTATAGCCTCCCGCCTCCCTCCGGGGGCAAGGGTGTCCCTGGCCAGAAGCAGAGTGTCCTGGCTGATGCTGGTTGCCACGTAAGGAGGAGGCTCGGTTATAGCCCTGGCCTCTCCCACAATACCCTGATGGATTCATCGTGTTGATACCGTTGCGCTTCTGTGCCAGCGGGCGGCTGATGTTGAGAGACGCTGGACGAACGTGAACCTGTTGGATGGCAGTCGAGAGGCATTTGTTCAGCAGTCTGTCAGGACAGCAGACACAGCTGTCAGAGGAACTGAGGATGGCTGCTCGTCGCAGCAGGGCCTGGCCACAGAAGCCGGGAGTGCAACCAGGGCTGCTTGCAGGAGAAAGCACCAACATTGGCCTGAGTGTCAACGCAGACCGCAGGCTGTGTGCTGGCGCGACAGTCTGGTCAGCAGTTCCTGCTCCTGGGCGCGCCAGCACTGATCTTTTTCCATTCGCTGACGGCAGGGAGCAATCATCTCGGCCGTATCAAAGAGAAATTTTGCAGCCGCGTTCAAGCTCCTCACATCTTTGTGGTGAAGGCCTCGCTCTTGCAACAGGGCCGCCGGCCAGCATGACAACAAACGAACACAATGCGCCAGCTGACTGATGCAGGAGGCGTTCATGACTCGGCTTTCCTCCACCGCAAGGACGGCAGAGCCTATCGCTTGTCCCAGAAGTCGTGACTGTCCAGGAGAAATGCCCGGGGTTTTCAGCAGTTGCGTGAAATAACGAACACTCAGACACAAATGCGGTTCAAAACCAGGGAAATGACGGGCTTCGAGTCGCAGCGCATCAAACGCTGGCCAGTTTTCCTGCTCGATAAACAAGGTGGCCAACCCCAGTTCAATTTCCTTGTCATTACAGGGGGTGTTGGCCCTTCCGGCGGCTGCCCGCGTGCGCAGCCGGGTGAAGATAGCCCGGGCCTTTTCCAGATTGTCCGCACCTCCCATCTTTCCAAAAGCTGCACCCAGGGCCAGCTCAACGTCTTTGTCATCACAGGGGGTGTTGTCCTGCCCGCCGGCCGCACGTCGGCGCAGCCAGAGAAAGATGGCCAGGGACTTGTCCAGATTGTCGCCTCCCCCCATGAGCTGGAGATGTCTGCCAAGGGTCAGCTCAATCTCCTTGTCATTACAGGGCGTGTTCACCTGTCCCCCCGCATGCCAGGCGCGCAGCCGGGTAAAGATAGCCAGCGCCTTTTCCAGATTGTCTGCTCCCCCCATGAGTTGGAGATGTCTGCCAAGGGTCAGCTCAATATCCTTGTCATTACAGGGGGCGTTTATCTTTCCGGCGGCCGCCTGGGCGCGCAGCCTTGTAAAGATAGCCAGGGCCTTTTCCAGATTGTCTGCTCCCCCCATGAGTTGGAGATGTCTGCCAAGGCTCAGCTCAATCTCCTTGTCATTACAGGGGGCATTCATCCTTCCGGTCGCATGCCAGGTGCGCAGTTGGGTAAAGATAGTCAAGGCCTTCTCCATGTTGGCCGCTCCCCCCATGAGCTGGAGATGTCTGCCAAGGGTCAGCTCTATAGCCTTGTCTTTACAGGGGGTATTTGCTCTTCCGGCCGCGTACCCGGCGCGTAGCCTTGTATAGACCGCCAGGGCCTTTTCCATATTGGCAGTTCCTCCCATGAGTTGGAGATGTCTGCCAAGGGTCAGCTCAATCTCCTTGTCATTACGGCGGGGGCTTGCTCTTGCGGCCGTGGGCCCGGCGCGCAGCCTTGTATAGATAGCCAGGGCCTTTTCCAGATTATCTTCTCCTCCCATCATCTGAAGAAGTCGGCCAAGAGTCAGCTCAATGTCCTTGTCATCACAGGGGGAGTGCACCCTTCCGGCAGCCGCCCGGGTGCGCAGCCTTGTATAGATAGCCAGGGCCTTTTCCAGATTGTCTGCTCCCCCCATGAGCTGGAGAAGCCGTCCCAGGCCCAGGCCGTGTGCTTTGTGATCTTTGTAGGCCTGGGTGTAATTGACATAAAGATGTTGGAACAGCGGCAAAGCTTCACTCAAACAACCCTTGGCTTGTAAGGCTCTGGCTTTGGACATCAACAAGCCCTTGTCATTGCGCACTGGCGCTTCAAGGGAGTTGATGAAAGCAATACAGTCGTCAATTTTGTTCAGCTGAAACAATGCCCTGGCTTTTAATTGGAACAGGGGTGTACAGCGGGAGGGATGTGCACTGTATCTATCCAACAGAACTTCAGCAGTATCCAGAGCAATCCCAGGATTGGTGCGCAGCAGGCTGAAAGCCCTGTCAAGCTCGTCTTTTTCAGTGCGCACCGGCCCCGGGTAGTGTCGGGGGGACCTTTGGCTCAGTGGTTGCTGTCTATAGCCTCCAGCCTCTCTCCGGGGGCAAGGGTGTCCCTGGCCAGAAGGAGAGTGTCCTGGCTGATGCTGGTTGCCACGTACGGAGGAGGCTCGGTTATAGCCCTGGCCTCTCCCACAATACCCTGATGGATTCATCGTGTTGATACCGTTGCGCTTCTGTGCCAGCGGGCGGCTGATGTTGAGAGGCGATGGATGAGTGCTTTGGATGGCAACGGAGAGGATTTGTTCAGAAACTGGTCAGGACAGCAGACAGGGGCGCCACAGAAAATAACGATGGATGCTTGTCGTCGCAGCAGCAGGGCCGCGCCAAAGACGCAGGCAGTGGAAGCGAGGCTGTTGTTGTCGGTGAAAGCAGCCATGCCGCTGTCAACACAAACAACCGGGCTTGCACCCTGTATGGCTACGTCAGCAAGGCCAGCAAGGCTCGCTCCCTGGCGCGCCAGTGCTGGTCTTTGTCCATCTGCCGACGGTAGGGAGCAAGCATGTCGGCCGTATCAAAGAGAAATTTTGCAGCCAGACTCAATCTCTTCACATCCTTGTGTTGTATGCCCCGTTCTTTCAACAGGCTGTCCGGCCAGCATGACAACAAACGAAGACAATGCGCCAGCTGACTGATGCAGGAAGCATTCATGAACCCGCTTTCTTCCATCGCCAGCACGGCAGAACGCATGGCTTTCCCCAGCAGCCTTGATTGTCCATGAGGCATGTTCAGGGTTTCCAGCAGTTCACTGAAGTAACGAATGCTCAGATGCAAATGCGGTTCAAAGCCAGGGAAGCGGCGGGCTTGAAGTTGCAGCGCATCAAACTCTGGCCAGTTTCTCCTTTCGACGTACAAGGCAGCCAAAGCCAGCTCGATGTCCTTGTCATCACAGGGGCTGTTGGCCCTTCCGGCGGCTGCCCGCGTGCGCAGCCTTGTGTAGATAGCCAGGGCCTGGTCCAGATAGTCCGGTCCTCCTATAAGCTGCAAATGGCGGCTGAGGGCCAGCTCAATCTCCTTGTCATCACAGGGGGTGTTTGCCCTTCCGGCGGCCGCCCGGGTGCGCAGCCTTGTAAAGATATCCAGAGCCTGTTGCAGACTGCCGGTAGCTCCCATCAGTTGCAGATGTATGCCAAGGGTCAGTTCAATCTCCCTGTCATCACAGGGGGTGTTCTTCCTTCCGGCCGCACGCCATGTCCGCAGTTGGGTAAAGATAGCCAGAGCCTTTTCCAGATTGTCTGCGCCCCCCATGAACTGGAGAAGTCGGCCGAGGGTCAGTTCAATCTCCTTGTCATCACAGGGGGTGTCCCTGCGACCTCCCGCACGCCAGGTGCGCAGCCTGGTGAAGATAGTCAGGGCTTTTTCCAGATTGTCCGCCCCCCCTATGAGCTGGAACAGCCGGCCGAGGGCCAGCTCAATGTCCTTGTCATGACAGGGCGTGTCAGCCTGTCCTCCGGCAGCCCGGGTGCGCAGCCGGGTAAAGATAGTCAAGGCCTGTTGCAGATTGTCCCGGCCACCCATGAGCTGGAGATGTCTGCCAAGGGTCAGCTCAATATCCTTGTCATCACAGGGGGTGTTGGCCCTTCCGGCGGCTGCCTGGGTGCGCAGCCTCGTGTAGATAGCCAGGGCCTTTTGCAGATTGTCTGAGCCCCCCATAATCTCGAGATGTCTGCCAAGGGTCAGTTCAATATCCTTGTCATGACAGGGCGTGTCAGCCTGTCCTCCGGCAGCCCGGGTGCGCAGCCGGGTAAAGATAACCAGGGCCTTGCCCAGATTCTCTGCTCCCCCCATGAGCTGGAGATGTCGGCCAAGGGACAGCTCGATATCCTTGTCATCACAGGGGGTGTCCCTGCGTCCTCCCGCACGCCAGGTGCGCAGCCTTGTAAAGATAGCCAGGGCCTGCTGCAGATTGTCGCCCCCCCCCATGAGCTGGAGATGCCTGCCAAGGGCCAGCTCAATCTCCTTGTTGTTACAGGGGGAGCCTGTCCGGCCCCCGGCCGCCCGGGTACGTAACCCTGTGTAGATAGCCAGGGCCTTTTCCATATTGTCCGGCCCCCCCATGAGCTGGAGGTGTCTGCCAAGGGTCAGTTCAATATCCTTGTCATCACAGGGGCTGTTCACCCGTCCTCCTGCACGCCAGGTGCGCAGCCTTGTAAAGATAGCCAGGGCCTTTTGCAGATTGTCAGCCCCCCCCATAAGCTGGAGATGCCTGCCAAGGGTCAGCTCAATATCCTTGTCCTCCCAGGAGGTGGCAGCCCTTCCGGCAGCCGCCTGGGTGCGCAGCCTTGTAAAGATAGCCAGGGCCTTTTCCAGATTGTCCGCTCCTCCCATGAGCTGGAGATGTCTGCCCAGGGTCAGCTCAATATCCTTGTCATTACAAGGGGTTTTCATCCGACCCCTCGTACGCAAGCTGCGCAGCCTTGTAAAGATAGCCAAGGCCTTTTCCAGATTGTCTGCTCCTCCCATAAGCTGGAGATGTCTGCCCAGGGACAGCTCAATATCCTTGTCATCACAGGGCCTGTCCACCTGTCCCCCCGCACGCCTGACGCGCAGTTGGGTAAAGATAGCCAGGGCCTTTTCCCTATTTTCTGCTCCCCCCATCAACTGGAGATGTCTGCCAAGGGCCAGCTCGATTTCCTTGTCATCACAGGGGGTGTTCACGCGCCCTCCTGCACGCCAGGCGCGCAGCTGGGTGAAGGTCACCAGGGCCTTTTCCAGATTGTCCTCTCCACCCATGAGCTGGAGATGTCTGCCGAGGGCCAGCTCAATATCCTTGTCATCACAGGGGGTATTCATCCTTCCGTCCGCACGCCAGCTGCGCAGCCGGGTAAAGATGGCCAGGGCCTTTTCCAGATTGTCTGTTCCACCCATGAGCTGGAGATGTCTGCCCAGGGTCAGCTCAATATCCTTGTCATCACAGGGGCAGTTCACCCTTCCGGCCGCCATCCGGGTGCGTAGCTGCGTGAAGATAGCCAGTGCTTTTTCCAGATTGTCTTCTCCCCCCATGCGCTGCAGAAGCCTTCCAAGGCCCAGCCCGTGTGCCTTGTGATCTTTGCAGGCCTCTTTGTGAGTGGCATAAAGATATTGGAAAAGCGGCAAGGCTTCATTGAAACAGCCTTTGGCTTGTAACGCCCGGGCTTTGCTCATCAGCAAGCTTTTGTCGTTCTGCATTCTCGTTTCAAGGGAGTTGATGAAAGTAATACAGTCATCAATTTTGTGCAGCTGCAACAACGCCCTCGCTTTCAATTGGAAAAACGGGATACAGCGGGAGGGATGTGCACTGTATTTGTCCAATAGAACGTCAGCTGTATCCAGAGCATGCCCGGGATGGGTGCGCAGCAGGCTGAAGGCTGTGCCAATCTCGTATTGTTCTGGTGCGCGAGCCGGGGCCGGATGCTGTCGGGGAGACCTTTGGCTCAGCGGTCGCTGTCTATGACTTCGATGCTCCCTCCGGGCGAAAGAGTGTTGTTGACAAGGCACCGAGGTGGAGTGCTCCAGCCGACTCATGGCGCGTAAGGAGGAGGCCGGCTCATAGTGCCCGTGTCTCCCCCGATACCCTGATGGATTCATAGTGGTGATACCGTTCCGATTCTGTGCCAGCCGGCCGCAGGTGTTAAGAGGCGATGAACGCATTGGATGGCAATGGTGCGGCGTTTGTTCAGTAATTGGTCAAGGCAGCAGACGTAGCAGCCAGAGAAACGGACGATGGATGCTTGTCGCGGCAGCAGGTCCTGGCCACAGCAGCAGGGAGTGGCAGTGATGCATTCTTGTCGGTGAACAGGTCAACAGCGGTCAGTGCGTTAACTGATACTTCTGGTTTCGTGCACTGTTCTGCGCGACAGCAAGGCCCGCAGTTCCTGCTCCTGTGCGCGCCAACGCCGATCTTTTTCCCTTCGCCGACGGCTGGGGGAAATCCTGTCGGCCGTACCGAAGAGAAATTGCGCTGCGGTGCTCAACCCCCTCACATTCTTGTGTTGAATGCCTCGTTTGCTCAACAGGGCGTCCGGCCAGCATGACAACAAACGAATACAATGCGCCAGCTGACTGATACAGGAAGCATTCATGAACCCGCTTTCCTCCATCGCAAGGACGCCAGAGCGTATCGCTTGTCCCAGAAGTCTTGACTGTTCAGGAGAAATGCCCCGGGTTTGCAGCAGCTCACTGAAGTAACGAACACTCAGACACAAATGCGGTTCGAAACCTGGGAAATGACGGACTTCGAGTCGCAGCGCATCAAACTCTGGCCAGTTTTCTTGCTCGATAAACAAGGAGGCCAAAGCCAGCTCAATGTCCTTGTCGTTACAGGGGGTGTTGGCCCTTCCGGCGGCCCGCGTGCGCAGCCGGGTAAAGACCGCCCGGGCCTTTTCCAGATTGTCCGCACCTCCCATCTTTACGAAAGCTGCACCCAAGGCCAGCTCAATGTCCTTGTTATTACAGGGGGTGTTATCCTGCCCGCCGGCCGCCTGGGCGCGCAGCCGGGCAAAGATGGCCAGAGCCTTTTCCAGATTGTCGGCTCCCCCCATGAGCTCGAGATGTCTGCCAAGGCTCAGCTCAATCTCCTTGTCATTACAGGGGGTGTTGTCCTGCCCGCCGGCGGCATGGGCGCGCAGCCGGACAAAGATGTCCAGGGCCTTTTCCAGATTATCGGCTCCCCCCATGAGATGAATATGTCTGCCAAGAGTCAGTTCAATATCCTTGTCATCACAGGGGGTGTTCATCCTTCCGGCGGCCGCCCGGGTGCGCAGCCGGGTAAAGATAACCAGGGCCTTTTTCATATTGTCTGCTCCCCCCATGAGCTGGAGATGTCTGCCAAGGGCCAGCTCAATATCCTTGTCATTACAGGGGGTGTTCACCCTTCCGGCCGCACTCCAGAGACGCAGCCAGGTAAAGATAGCCAGGGCCTGTTGGAGATTGTGCACGCCTCCCATGAGCTGCAGATGTCTGCCAATGGTCAGCTCAATATCCTTGTCATCACAGGGGGTGTCCACCCGTCCACCCGCACGCCAGGTGCGCAGCCGGGTGAAGATAGCCAGGGCCTTTTCCAGATTGTCGGCTCCAGCCATAAGCTGGAGACATCTGCCGAGGGCCAGCTCAATCTCCTTGTCACAGCAGGGGGTGTTACTCTTTCCGGCGGCCTGGGTGCGCAATCTGGTGTAGATGGCCAGAGCCTTTTCCAGATTGTCGGCTCCCCCCATGAGCTGGAGATGTCTGCCAAGGGTCAGCTCAATCTCCTTGTCATTACAGGGGGTGTTGTCCTGCCCGCCGGCCGCCCGGGCGCGCAGCCGGACAAAGATGTCCAGGGCCTTTTCCTGATTGTCGGCTCCCCCCATGAGCTGAATATGTCTGCCAAGAGTCAGTTCAATATCCTTGTCATCACAGGGGGTGTTCATCCTTCCGGCGGCCGCCCGGGTGCGCAGCCGGGTAAAGATAACCAGGGCCTTTTCCAGATTGTCTGCTCCCTCCATGAGCTGGAGATGTCTGCCAAGGGCCAGCTCAATATCCTTGTCATTACAGGGGGTGTTCACCCTTCCGCCTGCACTGCCGATGCGCAGTTGGGTAAAAATAGCCAGGGCCTTTTGCAGATTGTCCGCGCCCCCCATGAACTGGAGAAGTCTGCCAAGGGAGAGTTCTATATCCTTGTCATTACAGGGAGTGTTTGCCCTTCCGGCCGCCGCCTGGGTACGAAGACGGGTGAAAATAGCCAAGGCCTTTTTCAGATTGTTTTCTCCGCCCATGAGCTGCAGATGTCTGCCAAGGGCCAGCTCAATTTTTTTGTCGCTACAGGGAGTGTCTGCCTTGCCGGCGGCTGCCTGGGTACGCAGACGGGTGAAAACAGCCAAGGCCTTTTCCATATTGCCAAGTCCTCCCATGGTCTGGAGAAGTATGGCAAGGGCCAGCTCAATCTCCTTGTCATTACAGGGCGTGTTCTCCCTTCCGCCAGCCGCCCGGGTGCGCAGCCGGGTATAGATAGCCAAGGCCTTTTTCAGATTGTCCGCTCCCCCCATGAGCTGGAGAAGTCTGCCAAGGGTGAGTTCAATATTCTTGTCATTACAGGGAGTGTGCGGCCTTCCGGCAGCCGCCTGGGTACGCAGCCGGGTATAGATAGCCAGGGCCTGTTGCAGATTGTCCGGGCCCGTCATGATCTGGAGAAGTCTGCCAAGGGCCAACTCAATCTCCTTGTCATTACAAGGGGTGCTTGTCCGCCCTCCGGCCGCCCGGGTGCGTAGCCTCGTATAGATAGCCAAGGCCTGTTTCAGATTGTCCGCCCCCCCCATGAGCTGGAGATGTCTGCCAAGGGCCAGCTCAATGTCCTTGTCGTCACAGGGGGTGCTGGCCCTTCCGGCAGCCGTCCGGCTACGCAGCTGGGTAAAGATAGCCAAAGCCGTTTCCAGATTGTCTCCTCCCCCCATGAGCTGGAGCAGCCGCCCAAGGGCCAGCCCGTGTGCTCTGTGATCTTTGTAGGTCACTTGGTAATTGACATAAAGATGCTGGAAAAGTGGCAAGGCTTCATTGAAACAGCCCTTGGCTTGTAAGGCTCTGGCTTTGGCCATCATCAGGCCTTTGTCATTGCGCACCCTCGTTTCCAGGGAGTTGATGAAACCAATACAGTCGTCAATTTTCTTGAGTTGAAACAAGGCCCTTGCTTTTAACCGGAAAACAGAGATACAGAGGGAGGAATGTGCACCGTTTCTATCCAGTAGCTTTTCAGCTGCATCCAGAGCATGGCG
>MKWU01002749.1_pt1 | contig 25204 bp, 15 predicted proteins | sample 809101 | NCBI WGS metagenome assembly MKWU01 (sample SAMN05860141, study PRJNA318959) | sponge metagenome | host: Aplysina aerophoba | place: Slovenia: Piran, Adriatic Sea, Gulf of Piran | collected 2013-05-07 | reverse complement strand
GCCGTTAGTAGCTACCCGCGCCATTCCGTGCGCCGGCTGTGATACCGAATCGACGTATAGGACGTCACCGTCGATGTCCGAGTCGTTTGCCAATACGTCGACTGTCACTGGTTCATCTTCAGCCGTCGTCGCTGTGTCTGCCGCGGCCACGGGTGCGTCATTCACGGACGTCACTTGCACCACGACCTCCGCTTCCGCAGTTCCACCGTTACCATCGGCCACCGTGTAGGTGAACCGGTCCATGCCGTGCCAATCTGCCTCGGGCGAGTATTCCACACCGCCGATAGTGGCTACCCACGCCGTTCCGTGCGCCGGCTGCGAGACCGAATCGACATGTAGTGCGTCACCGTCGATATCCGAGTCGTTTGCCAGTACGTCAACTGTCACCGGTATATCTTCAACCGTCGTCGCGGTGTCTGCCGCGGCCACGGGTGGGTCATTCACGGACTCTACTTGCACCACGACCTCGGCTTCCGCCGTCCGGCCTTTGCCATCGGCCACTGTATACATGAATCGGTCTATGCCGTGCCAGTCTGCCTCAGGCTCGTACTCCACACCGCCGTTGAGGGCTACACGCGTTGATCCGTGCTCCGGCTGCGATACCGACTCGACGTGTAGAGCGTCTCCGTCAACGTCCGAGTCATTCGCCAGCACATCAACTGTCACCGAATTGTCTTCGGTAGTCACCGACGTGTCGGCCACGGCCAGGGGTGCCTCATTGACGTTCACTACCACGACGACCATCCGCGCCTGCGCTTCCAAGCCATGAGGATCGCGCACCCGTATGCTCAACTCGTATCGATTTGGCTCAGTCTCATAATCCTCGCCAGGTCCTATATACGTCACCTCGCCGTCAAGCGCACCGACCGCGAACAGCTCAGGAGCACCCGATGCCAAAATATAGGACACCTCATCGCCGTCAGGGTCCTCCGCAAACACCGTGTCCAGATGCACCGGTCGCTGCCGCCCGTCTTTGTTCTCCATAACGTCGCATGTGTAGATCGACTCTAAGAACCTAGGAGGCTGGTTCACTACTTCTACAACAACCGTAGCGGAAGCCGTCCCGCCCCTCCCATCAAAGACCTGCACTAGGATCTTGACCCGCCCGGTCTTGGTTGGAGCCACCCACATGGTTATCAGCTCATCGGTTGGATCCGTGAAACCACCCTGCGGTGCACTCCAAGCAACCGTCAGAGGGTCCCCGTCTGGGTCCGAAGCTGTCGCGGTCAGTTTTACCAAACCGTCCGGGCCCACCCGACAGGGGTCGCATGTCGCCGACACCGTCGGAGGTCGGTTCAGCGGCGTGTTGTCCAAAATCGTGACCTCGACTGAACTCGGGTTGCCGGCGATCACAGAAACCGGGAGCGATCCCAGCGCTACGGTGAAGGTCTCGTCGTCGGTGTCAATGTCGTCGGACGTCGATATCGCGCCTGAGCCGCTTGTTGAACCCGCGCCTATGGTGATGGCCGAAAGCGAACCGAAGTCCCCCGGTTCCGCGGTTCCCGCCGTCAAGATGAGCGGAACCGTTACGTTGCTCGACAGGGTCGAGGAAAGTAGAGCCGTAACCGTCACAGGGCTCCCTTCATTGACCGGGTTCGGAGAGACAGACAGTCGCACCGAAGGTCGTGTCAGGGTCGTGCTCTCGTCGTCATCGTTGATAGTAACACGAACCAAACTTGGGCTACCGGTAGCCACCGAGGAAGGAAGAGCACCCAAAGCCACGGTGAACGTCTCATCGTCACTGTCGGCGTCTTCGGCCGTCGATATCGTACCCGTGCCGCTCGTCGAGCCCGCACCGATGGTGATGCTTGACAGCGAACCGAAGTCGCTCCGCTCCGCCGTCTCCGCCGACAGGGTGAGCGGGATCGTTATGCTACTCGAAAGAGATGAAGAGAGCAATGCAGTCACCGCCACAGGATTTCCTTCATTGACCGGGTTAGGCGAGACGGACAGCCGAACCGACGGTCGCGTAGGACTGGTGCCTCCGTCGTCATCGTTGATCGTGACTCGTACCGAACTCGGGCTTCCAGCGGTAACTGAGGACGGGAGCGCACTCAAAGCCACGGTGAACGTCTCGTCTTCAGTGTCGGCATCCTCGGCCGTCGATATCGTACCCGTGCCGCTCGTCGAGCCCGCACCAATGTGGATACTCGACAGCGAACCGAAGTCGCTCCGCTCCGCCGTCTCCGCCGACAGGGTGAGCGGGATAGTTACACTACTCGATATGGACGAGGACAGCCTTGCCGTAACCGTCACTGGGTTTCCTTCATCCACCGGGTTAGGCGACGCCGACAGACGCACCGACGGGGTCGTGCTTGGTGTATCAAAATGCCAGGTGCATTGCGCTGTGACATTGGGGGCATCTCTGAGTCTGAACTCGAATCCGGAGAACCCGGCGTAGGCTCGCCGCAACCCGGCAAACGAATTACTAGAGGTACGGGTTGACCGCCCGGAGGGTCGGATCGGCAGGGCACTTAGCCACCGTCCCGCGGAGTTGACAGTAAACCAGCGATACTGCGTCTCGACCGACTCACTCGGAGCCGGTGTGAGCACGACAACGTAAGAAGGCGTCACAGCGTCGTCGGAGACCGCGGTACCGCAGGCGGGAATGGCGTCGACGGACAGTATTCGAGGATCCACGACGGTCACCGTCACATCGTCGATCACCGCAGTGTCATAGCCCCCACCGCTTGCAGTGTGCGATATCGTCGCTGCGCCTGTATCGGTCCCGCTCACGGTCACCTGTCGAGCGGTATCCCAGTTCGACGGGCTGAAGGTCAAGTTCAATGGGTTCACCGTGGCAATGTCGGGGTTGCCGCTTGATACAGACATCCTGACTTCCGCGGTCGGCCGTGCGGTCAGCACCACAGTATAGCTCCCGGTCGCTTGCTTGTTGATCATCAGGTCGGTTGGCGTCACGACTACACCAGGCTTGTCGTTGTCGCTCACTGTGAAGATGATGTCCTGGAAAAATCCTCCTTTGCTGCAAGGTCGAGTGAGAGGCAACTTAAGCGTGACAGAGGCGTCCCCTAGCGCGTTGTTGTCGTGAAAGGTCGCCAGCAATCGCTTTCTAGTCCCCGAATCCTCTTCGACCCACGACAGCGTCGGTGGTTCGACACTGAGAATGTTGAGATCAGAACTCGTAGGGGTTACGACGACCGGCGTGCAACGGAATGTCACGACAAAGGTCAAAGTAACATAGTACGTTCGTCCCTCCACGACGTTGAATCTTAGGGGTTCATCGTCGTGTACTAAGACTGTAACTTGCTTGCTGACCCCGGCGTAGTTCCCTCCGCTTGCACTATACGTGACGGTCGTTCTCCGGTGCGAGGGAGTGTTAAGTATGTTGTCGTCAACTCCGGTGTACGTCACTTCCTGCTTAACTTCCCAGTTGGTCGCAGTGAATGTGAGTGTCGTCGGGTCCACAGACAGCGCTGAGGTATCCGCACTGGCAACCTGCAACGTAACAGTTTCGGTCGGTTCAGTCGATAGCCATACTTGCTGTATATAGGTGCCGCCGTCTTCGGCGACGGTGACGGAACTATCGTCAGTTTTTATATAGGGTTTGTTTTGGGCTACTACCGGTTGCGCGGAGACTACCACGACAGCCAGACTAGCGGCCGCCAGGAGTGTGCCAAGTGTCCTTTCCAACTTCAATTGATCCACTTTCGAGACTGTGGAATTGACAGCTATTATCGGTGACACTTTGGTCTCTCTTTTACATTTAAGTGTGCTTAGTTATTTCGTAAACGGTGCCATTTTCGAGATGTTCGCGATTCGATCTGACAAGTCAAGTTAGGTAATGTGAAAGATAGGCTGTCGACACACCCCGTGCGCGCTCGTTCACCCAATTTTTCATGGTCTGATGCAGATTGTTGACATGTGCCAAAATCAGTTGCTTAACTTCGTGAGTGTGTTCATCCACGTAGGGAATCGCCTTTTCTTTGTTCCTCCCCTCGATGTGATGAAGGCTGTTGTAGAACGCAGCCCGTCGATAGTTTGGACGACCATCCGAGCACAGCACAGAGGCTTCTTCAATACGTCCTTTTAAGGCATGTTCCATTTGCAGCTGATTCGCCAATACTTGGTGGTATTGCTGCCGTTGACGATCAATCGCAGTGATCACTGGGACGTGTTCGTTGGATAGTCCACGCTTGTTACTCTTACCCAGTCGACGGGGTGCTCGATCCACATGTGGATTACCACGCTTCCAGCCTCTAGAACCCTTGAAACTGTCTCGGAAGTAGGTCTCATCCGCTTCCACGACACCACTCAAGACCGTGGGTTCACTCTCCTCCAATGCACGCAGGTACCGATGCCGAAAACGCCATAACGTGCGGCGGTTGACCTTGACTTCCCCAGATTCATGCAACTCTTTGATGGATCGAAAACCTTTCGACATCGCCACCATGAAAGATCCCCATTGATCCCTTCGCTTCATGCCACTGAATGCAGTACCGGTCAGAGCCGTATAAGTTTTGCCACACCCGTTCTCATCCCGGATGACACATCGATAGCGTTGTTGGCCATGTGCATCTTGACCACACTTGATCGAGCGGGTGCTACCACAATGTGGACCGGTCCGTTCTTCTCCAACCTTTTGATTCCGAACCTCTAGCCCCCTTTCTGCGACTAATTGCCGTCTAAGACCACCTATGGCCTGCTCTAGTTCGAGCAGATCGGATGCACTGAAATCCGAGAATCGGATCGTTCTAATGAGTGAATTAACAGACTCCCCCATCGGTTTTCCTAATCCAGTGAAACAAAATTAACTTTGGATGAAAAGTTCACGTAAATGCAATTTCGCCGTCTCTATATTTAGTTTATATCATGCTTGCCTCGTTCTCGTACTAGAACAAAAACTTGAAAGAGAATAGCGATTGTCGGAGTCTTTGCCGCAGTGCCGTTTGATTGGGTAGACATGTGTCATCTTGATCGATACCGTGCATCGTTTGATACTACCTCATTAGGTAATTCGCACTGTGGATATGGACGACATGACATCCACTGGATGCGATTAAGCAGAGCGGACACTATCACCTCATCGCCAAGTAGCATATTGACTTGCCCACCCACACGGACTCCACAACATCTCGTCTCGTATCCATTCGAGCACTGTAGCCAATGGAATTTTGGGCACCACCAAATTCAACCCCACCAGATAAATCTGGCCATGCCCTAATGTCTAGAGAACAACACGTTTTCGCGTCAACCGACAAAACCTAGTTCAAGTAGCCGCATGAGTTGGTTGTGATCCATGCAAGGTTGCATCTGTCAGACAACAAACAGATCTGACGAGCTCATCGTGGGGGAGACCTGATAGGCTCGGTGTAATCTCGAGCTAACAAGGAGATGGAAGCACAGCTTCCTTACCGCCAAGAGCTACCAGCCTAAGTCCGAATGTCTACTTCGCCGACGAAGATCGGTTTATCGGTAATGTGTGTGTTGGTATTTCTTCTATTTAAGTGGTTAGCGCGGGCGACTCGCCGCGCCCTCACCTCATCGCATCAACGCCCCACAAGAGAGAATTGCACGAGCATTGCTCGCCGAAAACAACGCAAAATTCAGGAAAAGTTAGAAACCGAGTTAGACCCTGTTGAGTCCTCATGTGTAACCAGACGTACAAATCCCTTCAATCTAGCTAATCCCTAGCACACGTTTGTTAGCTCTTTCGTCTGTGCCAGCTGACGCAAAGTCATCGAAAGCTTTTTCAGTAACTCGAATAATGTGGTCACGAATAAACTCAGCACCTTCGCGTGCGCCGTCTTCTTGATGCTTCAGGCAACACTCCCATTCCAACACCGCCCAGCCATCGAAGTCATATGCTGCAAATTTTGAAAAGATGGATTTGAAATCCACCTGTCCGTCACCTAAGGAACGAAATCGTCCAGCACGATTGACCCAATCCTGATAGCCTCCATAGACGCCCTGCTTACCACTCGCATTGAATTCTGCGTCCTTTACGTGAAACATCTTGATCCGATCATGGTAGAGATCGATAAAAGACAGATAATCAAGCTGTTGCAGGACAAAATGACTGGGGTCGTACAAGATATTCGCTCTCGGATGACCTTTGACCTCGTCTAAGAACCGCTCAAAACTAATCCCATCGTGTAGGTCTTCACCAGGATGAATCTCGTAACAACAATCGACGCCACAATCCTCAAACACGTCCAAAATCGGTCGCCAACGAGAGGCTAACTCAGCGAATCCAGCATCCACAAGCCCTCCTGGTCGTTGAGGCCAAGGATACACCATGGGCCATAGAAATGCACCGGAAAAAGTAACGTGTGAGGTCAACCCTAGATTCTGACTTGCTTTCGCCGCTAGCTTCACCTGCTCTATCGCCCATTCCGTTCGCTTCTGTGGATTACCGCGTACCTCTTCAGCCGCAAATCCGTCGAATAACTCGTCGTACACGGGATGGACCGCGACCAACTGGCCCTCTAGATGCGTCGATAACTCAGTAATTTCTACGCCACAAGATTGCACTCGACCATTGAGATCGTCGCAGTATGTCTTGCTCTCTGCAGCTTGTTTCACGTCGATGAAGTTAGGATTGCCGATTGGCACCTGGATTCCTTTAAAACCCAGTCCGGAAGCCCACTTTGCCATCGATTCAATGTTGTCAAACGGATCTTCATCTGCCATGAACTGTGCCAGGAAAATGGCAGGTCCTTTAAGTGTTTTCATTGGATTACTCCTCTATTTCAATCGTTACCTTAGACATCAGTCAAGATCCACCCAGACAGCCCCTTGACTTGAGCTGTTGACCACGGCGTCAATGAATTTCATTCCACGAAGACCATCATCTACAGATGGGAAATCGTAAGCACTTGAAGGTTGCACACTTCCATTTTTTCTATCCTGAACTGCCTGCGCAAAATTTCGATAGAGCAGTGCAAATGCTTCCAGATACCCTTCTGGATGGCCAGCCGGTAACCTTGTCGCATCTTCGGCTTGAGACGACAAACCAGTACCCCCGGTACGTCTCACTTCATACGGTCTGTCCGGCCATCTAACGATCAACGTATTCGGTTCCATCTGTTGCCATTCAATGCCACCCATTTCACCATAGACGCGCAAGGTCAAGTTATTCTCTACTCCTACAGCGATCTGACTTGCTGAAAGGACACCTTTTGCGCCATTTGCAAATCTCAATAGTACATTGACATCGTCATCTAATTGCCGACCTTTAACAAAAGTAGATACATCAGCACATAGCGCTGACACCGACTGTCCTGTGACGTATTCAGCAAGATTCTCCCCGTGCGTACCAATATCTCCAATGCAACCACCGGCACCAGACCTGCTTGGGTCGGTTCGCCACTCGGCCTGTTTATTTTCACCCGTCGATTCTTCCGCAGTCGACAACCAACCTTGAATGTATTCGATCGAGATGCGTCTGACGGTACCAATTGCACCAGATCGAATGAGCTCTCTCGCTTCCTTGATCATCGGATAACCCGTGTAGTTGTGGGTTAGTCCGAAAAGCTGTCCTGAATCGGCAACTTGCTGAGCGAGTAGCTGTGCCTCTTTGACAGAAAAAGACAGGGGCTTTTCGCACATTACGTGAAATCCTGCGTCTAGAGCTTTTTTTGCTACCTCATAGTGCACATGATTGGGAGTGGTCACCGCCACAAAATCCATTCGTTCAGTTGCGGCAAGTTGAGACTCTTGTTCAATCATTTCCGCAAAACTACCGTAACAGCGGTCCGCAGGTAACCCATAGATTTCAGCACCCGATCTCTTTGACCTATCAGAAGAGCTCGAAAATGCACCGCACACGAGTGTAATCAACCCATCTAATTCAGCTGCCATACGATGAACGACACCGATAAATGCGCCTTCGCCACCACCGACTAAGCCCATGCGGATTTTCGACACTTTCATTTCCCCCTTGTATGTGGCTTTAACTGAGTTATTCTCAGCGAATTTGACTGATTTGGTTCAATGCTATTGGAATTAGCTACTATCTATTTTCCACACAAACCTATTGGAATGCATTTTGAAACCAATTTCCGTGCAACTCTATTCTCTCCGAGAAGAATGCTCAAAGGACTTTCTAGCTGTATTGAAATCTGTCGCGAACATGGGCTACATGGGAGTGGAACCATTTAATCTCTTTGGTCTTTCTACCTCGGAGTTCAAAAAAATCGTTGAAGACTTGGGAATGCAAATTTCTTCAAGTCACCATCCTTGGGCGAATCGAAGCGAAATTCAGGAAATTGTGGACGTGATGGGCGGTCTGGGTCTCAGTCGAGTTGCTGCTGGATTTGGACCCGACGACGTAAAAAACAAAGAAGCAGTACATCGCACGGTAGAGACAATTAATTCTCTGACTGATCAATTAGGTAAGGTCAATCTAGAGCTGTTTCTACACAATCATTGGTGGGAATTCACGGAAGTAGATGGCGAATTACCCTATCACACATTCACCAGAGAATGTCCAGATGTTCTATTCGAGGTCGATACGTACTGGGCTTCTAACTTCGGTGCATGCAATGTTCCACAGGAAGTAGCTAATGTACGGTCAAGGGCACCTTACCTACATATCAAGGATGGACCATTGGAGGTAGGAAAAGCACACGTAGCTGTTGGGCACGGTAACATGGATATCAAGGGTACGATCGAGGCCGCTGATCCAGGCGTATTGGAATGGGTCATCGTTGAATTAGATGCGTGCGACACTGATATGACCACCGCTGTACGCGAGAGCTATGAGTATCTCACCACGCAGGGACTAGCGCTCGGCCGAAAATAGCTAACGGTGGCTATTGCAACTTCGTACCTAGTTGCCTACTTCCGGAATCACAGACGGCGGTATTTCCTCTGGCTCCGGCGGAGGTACTTCCTCAAGAACCTTTATTTCCTCTGTGATCTCCCAAAAGGTTGAGGTCTGTCGATAGAGCTTGATTAAAAAACTCGACGAATACCGACTGTGAATGTCGAGGCATACTAATGCTTCTCGTCGGTTCACTCCAATGTTGGAAATAGAGATCACCGGCGTGTTTTCAGCTACGTACCACTCTCTCGGTGTCTGCGAACTGTCAACAACCCGTTGACGTGGATTCAAACTTTGTAGTCCGACAGGATCGGGAGCTTGTCCTTCATTGGCTAATGCGAACGCTTCGTACAGATCTGCGGAGACATTCCCTTTCACGATGCCTTGTGTACCGCAGTCAGAGTTCCGACGCGTGATAAGTAGATCTTTTGGAGCAAACATCTGATCGCTCAATAAACTACGAAGAATATCTTCGTCGGAGGTTGGACCAAACTTTACCATAGCCCATACCAACCAGGCTATCGACCCAAAGAGAATCAGCGCACCGGCAAGAATAAACGCGCGAAAAGTCCAATTAACCTGATGTTGCTGCGTCTGTGTGTCAGGCGGCACGAATTACACCCGAAGTTTCAAACTCCTCAATTTGCTGACTCGAGTAACCTAATTCACTGAGCAACGAATGCGTTGAATCTCCTGCAAGGGATGCACCTGGATAGGAATTTTCAGCGTCGAACTCAACCATCGGACCGAGTCGCATATAAGAACCCCATTCAGCATGTTCTGCTGGGACAAGCAACTGATCCGCTCGAGCTTGCTCGCTTTCTAGGAAAAACTGAACAGTTGAATTTTCATCTGCTCGAACACAGCCAATACCTTGCTTAATCAATTCCGCTTCCCATTCAGACGCATGTTTTTGACGGAAAACGCCTGACAATTGTTCAGCTAGATCCTCAGATTGCAGATCGAGACCGAAGTGTGTCTCTAGCTTTTGTTTTTCTTTATCGGACACCACACCTAGGAACACCCAACTAGACTCGCATTCATATAGGCGATACAGAGGTGAGAGTCCAAAAGCAAGTTTGTCAACCTGTGGTCTTTCAGGTTTGTTCTCGTAGGAAAGGAAATCATCCCAATTTGCGTATGCATTCGCTCCAAACATATCGACGAAAATCTTCTGACCTGTTCCCGTCAGTCTCTGTATACACAAACCGAGCGTTGCGGTTGTTGCGATGACCATTGAAGTATTCGGATCCGGATTCACATCGTTGGACGAAAGTAATGTTCTGGCCGTCTCCCGAATCTCTTGGTTGCTTAGTTTTCTACTAGTATCAGGCAGACCTCCGATCTGCCAAACCACGCCTCCGAGAGCAGCACCTGGAATTGGGTGAGTCGAAGGTCGTTTCGCGCCTGGTCCATTCGGCCCATAGCCATTGGCTGATATGTAAACCAATTTCTCATTGATAGAAGAAAGCTGATCGTAGCCAATGCCAAGTTTTTCAGGAACACCGACTCGATAATTGTGAATCCAAATATCTGCTTTAGTTGCTAGCTGCTGAGCGACTTTTTGACCATGTGGACTCTTCAAATCGAGACAAATGGATTCTTTGCCAGTGTTGCATTTTGCAGCACCCACGCCACGCGACATCGATCGGAATGGGTCGCCGGTTGGTGGTTCAATCTTGATGACCCGAGCACCCAAATCTGCCAAAGTTGACGCACCTAAAGGCGCAGCAATAATCGCTGCACTTTCGACAACGGTTACACCTTCAAGGGGTTTACTCGGTTTCGTTGGAGTGGTTTTTCTTGGAATCTGTAATGGACGACCCATCAATGAGGTCAGAGCAACTGGTTCACTGACTTCTTCTACTTTTCCTGGTGTTTTTAGCAAATTAGCAACGAGTCCAAGTTGCTTGCCAGTCTGCGTCTCGACGACATGCTTGTTGTCAACTATGTCAGGATCAGAGAGTGCTTCTTGGCTGGATTGATAGGGATGGGCTGCAACACTTCCCTCCTTCACATAGATGTCCATCCAGTCCTGTAAATCTCTCGTTTGCATCGCCTCAAACATCTCGTCGCGAATCTGTTCTTGATCTTCAGGATCCCATGTCAGTGGATCGCCTTTATATCTCTCTTCAGTAAAGAGCTTTTTGAAACCCATCACGCGAAAATAGTTATCCAGCAAATGAGGTAGCAGATTGCCGAATTGGAGCCAACGGTTATCCTTTGTAGGCACCGGATGGTAGTTAAACGTTGGCATTCGCTTGATTCGAACGCGTTGCGGGGGAGCAGCTTTCATGAGACCACGACCACGCAATTGCGGAACGGAGACCACACCCATCTCGTAAGGCATCATACCTCTCAGCAACGAAGTGTGAAATGTGTGTCCATGTCCCGTTCTAGTCCGGTTTTCTAAAGCAGCTAGCAACCCAGCGGCTAGACTCTGGGAACTGGCATGAACTCCAACTTGCAAAGCAGAATACACTGGTCCTTCACGATCGACGATTCCGCTGAAGTCCATCATTCGACCGGATTTAGCGGCCACTAGACCTTCGTATCCGGGATAGTCTGCGAGTGGTCCGCGTTCTCCAAATCCTGATACTGCCCCAATGACTAGATCTGATCTACTTTCTCGTAGCGTTTCATTATCCAGCCTTAGTTTGGTCCTTTCTGCGGTGCTTAGAGTGGTGATTACCGCATCGGAGGTCTGTAGTATCAACTCACGGAGTTCAGATACCTGAGAGGGTTCATTCAAGTCAACGGAAATTTGCTTTTTACCTCTGAGCCAAAGGTTGCTAGATGGCATGTCAGCAAAAGGGTCACCAGCAACTGGATTTACCTTGATAACTTCGGCACCAAAGTCTGCAAGTACCATACCGGCGAGGCCGGTGACCGGCCCGATTCCCAATTCAACTACTCGAAATGAACCTAGTGGTTTCATAGGAAGACAATCCCCAAATCACAATCTCTTGAAACAAAGCAGTCGGCTCACAAGGCACCGAACACCTCGAAAACAATAATACAAGGTCAGTACTACTCAATCAGTGTTGCGATTATTGGGAAGACTTGCACCAATCCGTTGGTTAGGTTGTGTCTTTGGTTTAACATAATTTCTCACGAAGCAAAATCGTCTCCTGTTCAAGATGAAAAAATGAACCAGCAAGAGCTCCTCCAGAAAATTAACAAAATCTCCATTTGGCAACAAGGAGATATACGAGCACCACACAAACCGTTGCTTCTCTTATACTCTTTGGGTAGAGCATACGGCGAAGAGCCTCGTCTTAAGCCGTATGAGGAGACTAGTGTCCCGTTAACCGAACTGCTTAGACAGTTCGGACCGATGAGAAAGAGCTACAAACCAGAAGAACCTTTCACTCGATTACCGAACGATGGACTTTGGGAGCTTCAAGACGATAGCGGCAATTCCCTTGGATATAGTCCTGGACTAGCCAAGAAATTCCTACGAGAGAATGTCAAAGGTGGGTTTCCCGTTGAGATTTACAATCAGTTGATAGCAGATCAAAAACTCATTAAGAAGTGTGCACTAGCCATTCTCACCCGTCACTTTCCCGATACTTATCACGCAGATATTCTGCGACAGGTAAACCTACCAATCGACTTGCACGATGATGTTGTTGAGGCCACGTCAGTTCCCAAAAGGAAACGAAGTCCAGAGTTTCGATATAACGTTCTACGAGCTTATGAACGCAAATGTGCGGTCTGCGGAAGCGCTGTCCGGATTGGAGACGCCTTGTTTGATCTAGAAGCAGCTCATATTAAGTGGCACTCACACGGTGGACCAGATGAGGTCTCCAATGGACTCGCTCTCTGTGTCTTTCACCATAAAGCATTCGATCGAGGAGCTTTTGGGATTGAACCCAGCCGGGATAAGTATGTGGTCAAGTTGTCTGAAGACTTCAACGGAGGTGGTCCCGCTTCAGAATGGCTAAGAAATTCTCATGGACATGAGTTACGACTGCCATTCAAACAGGAACAAATGCCCGATTCAGATTGTGTTGAATGGCACCGGACAAACGTTTTCAAAGGCGCATAGGACCAAAGAATACCTGTTTAGAACAATTGGGAACGTACAACCAGCAGACTGCGATATCAACTTTCACGAAAAGTCTGCACAACATCGCCTAAGTTCTAGTGCTTTGGCGATTCCAATGAGCCGACTTAAACCCAAAGCGGCCCCGCCCGGCTCAGAAAGCAACTAGCACATGCGAAAGAGACTAGGTTACGGTGAAACTTATGGAACCCAACTCGCCGTAATCCGCTATGTACTCTCCTTCTTCAGCCGGATGAATACCACCGCACGCGCCGGTAATCAACAGCATGTCTTCATCAATAGCCAACCCTCGTTCTGAAGCCTCATTAATCATCCAGTCCAGCGCAGCGTGCGGACCTCCAAGAGCATCGGTCAAAGGAGCGTCTAGTACCTCCTCACCATCCCTAGTCAATCGAACTCGCCAGCCTTCGTAGGAACTCCTCAGGGACGCTTGCTGACCAACAATATACCGATCTGCAGCGATATTACAGGCTGTTAAATTCGCGCCTTTGGCGTCGCCTGGATCGCCCCACGCCATCCTCGGAACCTCAATAACCGGACCCGCTGACTTCGGCTTGCCGTCTGAGTCGATCACAATACCTATTTCACATTCGAGGCTAACTCCCGGCTCACGCTTAAAGGTCGCTCCAGGTGAAAGTTGACCCCACGTATACAAAGATCCAATCAACGGATGAGTTAATCCGAATGCTTTTTGTCCGGCTGCGGCAGTCATACCTGCTTTTAATCCTCGAATAGGACCATCAGAGACCTGAGATACCAATTCTTTCTGCAGCGAGTACGCTTCTTCGATAGAGAGATCCGAAGGCATTTTCGGCAATGCAGTTCGAGACTTGATGGCACTTGCCATCTCTTGTACAAATGCACTCATGATTTAGTTTCCAAAGTCCCAAGATTCCCCAGCGTGGTATCTACGAAGAACGTTCTTCGCAATCAATATCTTATGTACCTCGTCCGGACCGTCCGCGATTCTTAACGTACGCGCACCGGTATACATTCCAGCAAATGGGAAATCGCCGGACACGCCAGCTGCTCCATACACCTGAATGGCACGATCAACCACCCGATGATAAGCCGCAGGCACGTAAACCTTGATCGAGGAAATATCTGTACGAGAGTCTGCGCCCGCTTCCATCTTCTGTGCACAGTCAACTACCATGAGTCGGGACGATTGAATGTCCATATAGGAATCGGCGATAAAACCTTGCATGAACTGTTTGTTTTCAAGCGTCTCGCCACCGTGTACTTTCCGATTAATGATTCGATCAACCATTAGGTCAAAGCATCGCCACATCGCCCCAACTGAATTCATGCAGTGGTAGATTCGACCGGCACCTAGACGATCCTGTGCAGCTTGATGTCCAGTACCTGTCTGTCCTAGCTGATTCTCTTTTGGAACACGAACATTCTCGTATTTGATTTCACAATGACTTGAGGCCTTACCCCATACCGGTACTCCGCGGATGATGTTGACTCCTGGGGTCTTTCGGGGCACGATGATTTGAGTCATCTTGTCGTTAGCACCGCCGGGATCGTCTGGATCTGCCGTTCTACACATGACGATGTAGAAATCTGCGGCGTGGCCATTGGATGTAAACCACTTGTGACCATTGATAACCCATTCATCACCATCAAGCACCGCACGTGTGGTCAGTGAGCGAGGATCTGAACCAGGGTTCATCGGTTCTGTCATAGAGAAACCAGACTGCATTCTCCCTTCTGTTAACGGTATAAGCCACTTTTTATGCTGTTCAGCGCTACCGTACTTAACGAGAATTTTTTGGTTACCAGAATTTGGCGCGACCACTCCAAACAAGGGAGCCGCACCTGGCGCGTAAGCCAAGATTTCGTTCATATAGGCATGCTGCATGAAGGAAAGACCCATACCACCAAATTCAGGCGGTAAATGCGGAGCCCAAAGCTTTGCTTTCTTTACTTTTTCCTGTACGCTTCGGCGAAGATCAGCAGATTCCTGAATTGCACTTTTGGATGGCGATGTACCGTCCGAAGTACTTGCCCACAATCGACCTTCATTCGGCAAAATGTCGTTGTTTACGATCTCCGCGGTGGCAAGTCTGACCTCGTTGACTTCATTGTCCAACATCGGAACAGGTTTTACGTTCATAGCCATGAGCGTGGCTCCTTTGATTCAATTTTTGGCGAAGTAAATGATAGAGGACTTGATGAGATGATTGAATAATCCAATTAATCTGAACCCAGAAAACCACTTGCAAACTTCAAAAAACTTGCCAATCTGAAGGCTATTGCCGGTTGGTCTTTAAGAAATTTCCGATAGAACCAATTAACTTCAGCGCTCTTCTGGACCTGCAGGGATGGATCCTCGTCAGGTCTCCCAGCTACATCAGCTATTCTCTCCCCTTGAAGAACTGGACAAAAGCCCTCAGATATAATGCACCCTTCGACGAGTCGTAGATCGGCGTATCTTGTCGAGTCCTCCGACACTTCCTACATAAATGCAAGCAATCGCTGGTTCAGACCTAACCTATCCCTATTCGAAACATCCCACAGCAGGTACCACCATTGAAGTGAAACCTGGTGTGTTCTGGCTGACCATGCCTATGGGAGGTGGATCTCTCAACCATATCAATCTGTACCTGCTTGAAGACTCCGACGGTTGGTTCATCGTCGATACAGGTCTTGCAACCCGAGAAACTAAAGACCACTGGATAAATATCTTCGAGTCTCAACTGAAGCAAAAGCCGGTCAAAGGTGTTATTTGTACTCACATGCATCCCGACCACGTCGGACAGGCTGGCATGATCACCGATCGCTACCGAGTGCCGTTGTATATGACTGTATCGGAGTACTATCAAGCGCGTTCCATGTTCTCCGGATTTTCGATGCAGAGCAGTTGGATAAGCAAAGAGTTTTACGCTCGTGCCGGAATGGACACCAGTTTTTTGGAACAGATGAGTTCAAGCTGGCGCAAACGCATGCCACAGGCAATGAAAGCAATACAAGAATCAGGTGCAAGTCAACCCACTTTTCCAACCGGATTTCGACGAATTGCTGAAGGAGATGTTTTCTCTATCGGAGATCACGATTGGCAGGTGGTTACAGGATCTGGTCATTCTCCAGAACACGCTTGTCTTTACTGCAAGACTTTGAAAACGCTCATTTCTTCAGATCATCACCAGTAACGTAAGCGTGCATCCCACCGAGCCGGATGCCAATCCACTTAAAAACTGGATGGACTCACACGATAAGTTCTTGGACGTGAACCCCGAAACTTTTGTTTTACCAGCTCATAATTTACCTTTCTTCGGTGTACGTGAACGGCTAAGAGAGCTCATTAACCACCATGAAGATAGGATGTTGGCAGTAGAGGAACACTGTGTCAGTCCGCAGACTGCCAAAGCACTTTTACCAGTCATGTTCAAACGAAAGCTAGATGCTCGACAGACGATGATGGCACTTGGTGAAGCTATCGCACATTGTCATTTACTGATGCATCGCAACCGACTTGAACGTAATTTGGTAGATGGTGTCTATAGGTTCACGTCCATTGATCCAGATTTAACAAGAAGAGCACATCCCGGTCAACACGATGCACCTGACGACACTCCAATCTTGGTATGAGTAACCAAGCAATTTCACAATGTTCTTGAACCGCTCTCGTAGGCAAACGTGGCATCTGATCAAGATCCGTAGTAAAGAACTGACCATCAAGTACGTTAAGAAACTTTCAGCGCTTCCCTGGATATTTCGAATTGTGCTAGCGGTATTGCTGTGCTTGGGTGGCGTTTTGGGATTCTTGCCAATACTCGGGTTTTGGATGTTACCTCTTGGATTATTGGGGATTGGATTGTGTTTACCCTTCACCGACCAAATGATTGCGGATTGGGTGCGTCGACTTGAGGCGGAACTTACAGTGGACCAGAAATCACGAAGATTGTATTAACGAATTCTCTTAGATTCCATCCGGGCAAGTCTGTTAGTTAGCAGTTCACATGCCGCATACTCAATGTAGGTGCAAAAAACGGTGATCTCTTCGCGGAAACCTCAAGAGTGAACATTAGGTCGCTATAGATGTTCCCAAACATAGGCGTAACAGGTTCAACGCCCAAAATGTGCTATTCTCACATCAAATTATTCGAGTACTCACGTAACCATTAGCGATTCGGGAAGCCACCATCTTGCCTACGATGAATCCTCTGATTGGATTCATCAAGGCAATTTCGCTCTTGGATCCGCGAGTAAACCTTCAAAACCATACAGGGGAAACCCTGAGCACTAGCAGATGACCGATAGATTCAATCCGGGTGAAGCTGATTTCAAGCAGGCACTGCGTGACTTTGTAAACGCGATACCACGTGTTTTCGTGTTTCTTTGGGAAGTCGCGCCAGTGATGTTTTCGATCATCTTCGTATTGATGCTGATCTCCTCATTTTTCCCAGCGGCGATTCTGTGGACTAGCAAACTGGTGTTGGACGGTGTTGTCGAAGCAGTAAATACCCATAAAGACTGGACTCTGCTCCTAACCCCAATCATTGTCTTGTTCGTAATCTGGCTAATTCAAGCGCTCACCGGCGCGCTCAGCAACATCATGCAAATGATCATGCGTCAGAAAGCGCAAATAGTTGCGCAGGGTCAACTGATGGAGAAAGCCGGAAAACTTGACCTTGCTTTTTTCGAGTCTCCTCGCTTTTATGACCAGCTTTACCATGCCAGACGACGAATGTGGGGTGTCTATCAGTCCTGCTTCGGAACAGTTACTTTCATTCAACAGTTCATTACACTCGGCACCGTTCTTGGGCTACTTTCAGTTCTACATCCGGTCGCCGTGCTGGTCCTGGTTGGGACGAGCCTGCCACATATTTGGCGCGAAGCTCGTTTCACGAAGAAGCGCTACAAACTTGACGCTGATTTGGTACGTGCTGATCGATTGGCGGACTATCTCGCTCGCTTGGTGACTTTTCGTGACACGGCAAAGGAAGTGCGCGTCTTCAGTCTTAAGGACTATTTCACGAATCGCTACTACTACTATCGCAATCTCTACCTCACTGCCTATCGAAAACTCGTCATTGACGAATCGTACGTTTCCATCCTGCTCAACTTGCTCGGTCTGATCGGCGTATCCGGTATATACATCTATGCCGTTATGGAGACCGTGGCTGGCCGAATTACGATTGGTGATTTACCTATGGTTGTTGGCGCGGCACAGCAAAGTCGCACTCAACTGACCGGACTAATCAGCAGCGGCGGACGTTTTTATGAAAACTCACTTTTTGTCACTCGCTTTTTCCAGTTTCTCGACCTAGATCCCAAGTCCATTGAAGGCTCGCTGTCTCCCCCAACCCGTGCGGTACCTCTGGCATTTCCCAGTCCAATTACCAAAGGTATTGAATTTAAGGATGTGAGCTTCAAGTACCCACAAACCGATACGATGGTGCTTGACAATGTGTCCTTCACAGTTCCAGTAGGTGGAAAAATTGCGATCGTAGGAGTGAATGGCGCAGGTAAAACAACCATGATCAAGTTGCTGGCGCGACTTTACGATCCAACACATGGCTCAGTTTCCCTAGACGGAATTGATCTTCGGGAATATGACCTACCGCAACTACGTACAAATATCAGTGTCGTTTTCCAAGATTTCTATCAGTACGACATTTCCGCTTCAGACAACGTTGGCTTAGGTAAAGTCGACGAAATCGATAATCGACCTCTTGTTGAAATCGCCGCGCAACGTGGTGGAGTACATGAGACCATAGACGCGCTACCCTCTAAATATGACACCATTCTTGGACGCACATTTGAGCAGGGTGTGGATTTGTCTGGCGGTGAGTGGCAAAATATGGCAATCGCTCGTGCTTTTATGAGTGACTCACAATTCCTAATTCTTGACGAACCGACTGCGGCGCTGGATGCACTCAAAGAACACCAGCTCTATGAGCGCTTTTCAGATCTCACGGAAGATAAGACCGTCGTCTTTATCTCTCATAGATTTTCTACTGTGCGGATGGCTGATCTAATCATCGTCATTAATGGTGGACGAGTCACCGAGATTGGGTCGCACCAGGAATTGCTTGCAAACGGCGATCTCTACTCGCGAATGTTCAACACTCAAGCTTCTCGGTACGTCTCCTGATCTTACGTGGTGTAGGTGAATACCTTCCAAGACCCATGTGGTTACTATGACTGAGACTAGAGACTGGGGTAACACTGAATTTCGCCAAGCACTCCACGAAGTTCTGCCGTTATACCCGAAACTCTGGAAATTACTCTCGCGAATTTCACCATTCCACTTCTTCACACTCAAGGGGACTATGGTGATCTCCGCGTTTTTTACACCAGCCATTATCTGGGGTACTAAATTCGTCGTAGACGGTGTTGTTGAAGCTCTCAACAACGACCTTTCTTGGCTGGTGACTTTAATCCCTGTAGCACTCATTCTTGGTTTGTGGGTCGCGCAGATGCTGGTAGGCGCGATTCAAGGAATCGTTATGCAAATCTACGGGACGCTCGTAGACATTAAATCTCGGGGTCTGCTCCTTGAGAAAGCCGCAAGTCTTGATCTGGCATTCTTTGAGTCGCCTCGGTTCTACGACAAACTACACCACGCTGAGAGGGAGCGTTGGGCTTTGACTTCCGTCCACGAGTCGACCTTAAATTTGGTGGGTCAGCTAATCACAGTGACATCGTTGTTTGCAATCCTCACCACCCTGCACCCTCTCGCGATTCTGGTACTGGTCATTACGATGATTCCAAATGTTGTAATTGAGGTCGTGTACATAAAACTCTGGTACAAGCTCGATTCTGAGACTGTCCGAGAATGGCGGATGGCCGACTATATGACGCACTTGGTCGTGAGCCGAGAAGCTGCTAAGGAAGTTCGGACGTATTCGTTGAAGGACTATCTTGTCTCGAAATTCAAGAAAAACGTTGCCTTCTATTTTTCAACATTTCAAAAACACAGCATCAAGGAAACTGCCCTGATGTCGGGTGCCAACCTATTGGGGTATCTTGGCATCGGCGTAATCTGGCTTTACGCCGTCTACGAAGCGGTCAACGGCAGAATTTCCATTGGTGACTTCACGATGATCACGCTTGCAACGGAGCAAGTACGAAGTGGCTTACTGAATCTTGTTTCATCGGTCGTGTACACCGTCGCCGATGCTTTAACTCTTACGTGGTACTTTCAGTTTATCGAATTCAATCCAGATTCGGTGACTGGTGCACTGGACAAACGGAAACCGACGGCAAAGCTTGTAACTGAAAATCCTGTAGCTTCCATTGAGTTTAGAGGTGTTTCGTTTAGCTACCCAGATACCGACAAACTGATCCTCGATGGCATTTCATTCAGGATCAAACCCAATAAAAAGCTGGCAATTGTCGGTGAAAACGGTGCTGGCAAGACCACCCTTATCAAGCTCTTGACCCGACTCTACGATCCAAGTAAGGGAAACATCCTTCTAAACGGCCAAGATCTGCGTGACTATGACCAAAACGAATTACGCGATTCTATGAGTATCGTATTTCAAGATTTCGCACGATACGATGTCTCAGTGGAGGATAACATCGGCTGGGGAAGAGTGAATATGATGGACAACAAAGACCTAATTCGACAGGCAGCCATTGATGGTGGGGCACACTCCTCGATTGAGGCATTATCGTCCGGTTACGAAACAATTCTCGGCCGAACATTTGAAGAAGGAGTCGATCTGAGTGGTGGTGAATGGCAAAACATCGCAATAGCTCGAGCGTTTTTTGCGGATCGGCCTCTGCTAATCTTGGATGAACCTTCTGCCGCCTTAGATGCCTTCAATGAGCAAGCTCTTTACGAGCGAATCATGAAACTGGGAACAAGCAAGACCGTGGTCTTCATTTCGCATAGATTTTCGACCGTCCGAATGGCCGATGAAATCGTCGTGGTCGACAATGGCAAGATTGTAGAACAAGGTTCACACTACGAACTTATGAAAATTGACGGCAAATACCGACACATGTTCTCGCGTCAGGCATCTCGCTATGTGGATTAGAGCGAAATATAAACGCACAATCTATTCAAGAGGTTTCTGTCTCAGATTTTAAGATTTTCTGAATTGACAGAGTTTCACGCTTAGTCGATCGCACTATGTCTCAACTTCATTTAATCTGCCCGATACTACATCGTAGATGAAGCCTCGCACTTGATTTCGCTCAATCAAAAAAGGACATTGCCGGATTTTCTCGATTGAGTGCTTAACGTTCTCCTCAAGGTCTCGGAATGGATGGAAGTGAATCTCAGGTCTTTGACCTACTTGAGATTCAAGTTGGTCCTTGAATTCCTCATTCTCAAAGGTCAACATGCCGCACTGTGTGTGCTGAATCAGCATGATTTCTCTTGTCCCAAGCTTTTGCTGAGAGATGATTAAGGAACGTAGAACATCCTCAGTAACCACGCCACCTGCATTCCTCAGCAGGTGTGCGTCACCTTCAGAGATTCCCAATAGTCCTGCCGGTTCTATTCGGCAGTCCATGCAAGTCACCACAGCAACTTTCAAAGCTGGCGCGCCAGATAGTGAGCCATGGGCAAAAGATCCGCTATATGCTTGCTGGTTTTCTAACAGGTGATCAATCTTCGTTTGGGTGGTCATTGAGCTTTTGCAAAAAAATGGAAATATGCTTAGTTCTGGTTCTTGACGGAATTTTTATTCCGGGTTGCCTACAGAGATTCGCAAAGATGGATTATGGGAATGAAGTATCTGATAAATCCCATAGAGAATTGTCGCTAGTACAAAAAGGGGTCTTAAATGACTAAGAAAACCGTTCTGATCACTGGAGGAGCGAGGGGTATCGGCCGAGGCATCGCCGAGAGTTTCCTTCAAGCTGACTATAACGTCATGATTGCCGACCTAGATTCGGGTGGTCCCTGGCGCTACCAACTCTCCAATGAAACTGAGTTGGCGGACACATCCTCAGAGCTCGCCTCCCTAGGTACAATCCACTATGTGCCTGTAGATGTTACTCAAGATGACTCATGCAAGGCATGTGTGAAAGCGACGATTGAAGCATTTGGTGGACTAGACGTTCTCGTTAACAATGCAGGTATTGTCGACAGCGGAGTGATAGACGAATTCACAGAAGATAGATGGGATCGAATCTTTGAAGTCAACGTGAAAGGTATTTTTCTGATGACTAGGGCAGCTGTATCCGAACTGCGACGCTCAAGTGATGCCGCCATTGTAAATACAGCTTCGATTGCAGGTAAACGTGGCGCTCCAAGAATGGCAGCTTACTGTGGATCGAAATTTGCTGTAGTCGGCATCACGCAATCATTTGCACTGGAACTTGCTTCCGATGGTATACGAGTCAATGCAATTTGTCCAGGAATGGTGGGTACGGCGATGTGGCATGATCATCTGATGTCGAATACGGGAAACAATGAGTTCGAATCGCGCATGAGTCAGATAATTCCTCTGGGTCGATCCCAGACCGTACAGGACATGGGAGAAGCAGCTCTATATCTGGCAAATGCAAGGAACGTCAGTGGAGTTGCATTGAACATTGCAGGCGGCTATGAAATGCATTGAGTGAGTTAATGCAACTGACTTTCAGACCACAAATTTTTTCTAAATCAACGCACCGATTTGCATGTTCCTGAGTGAAATCCGCTCCGTAGCCGACCACCAGAGGCTAGTGAATCCTGACTCACTGTCTGAAGAGGATATCGAGTTTTTTAAGGACTACGGGTATTTAGTCAAGCCAAACCTCATAGATAACCGTCAGCAGATTGAAGATGCACTCGACTTCGCTTGGGACTATCTACTCGAGAATCTTCCCGTCGATCCTTCAAGTAACTGGACTCTCTCGAAACATAATCCAGAAACTTGGCACGATCCAAAATGGGCAAAAATGCCACCACCCGCAGCAAGCGGGTTCTACGAGGGTCGACAGCGAATAAACTACGCCGCAACAACGATCAAGCTACATGACGTTGGATCCAAGGACGTATTCGTAAATCTCTTACCGAACCACGAAAACGTACGGAAAATAGCTACTCAGCTACTAGGTCCTGAACTAAGACCCTCAACACGAACGAGAGGAGTCTACGCAGTACTACCTCGAAAGCTCAATGAAGCTGAGAGACAGTCGTGCATAAATGCAAAATCTTTAGGTCCCCATTGTGACAGAGTCTGTCAGCAACTGAATGTTTGTACTTATCTTGAGGATGTGCCACCACGTGGTGGGGGATTCACTATTTACCCAGGCAGTCACAAAATCATGTTTCAAGCACATGAGACAGAATCAAATTGGTCACCGAGGCCTGACTTTCGGGACTATCTAAGAGAGGCTGTCAGCACGATCACTCCAGTGGAACTGGTCGCAAATGCTGGAGATGTCATCTTCTGGCACGGTCGAATGGTCCATACAGCTGGCATTCACGTTGGTTCGAATATTCGCTGGGCTCTCTTTGGGGACTTCATGCGAGATGAAAAAGTCTTATCGGACGACGAGCATCGTGTTCTTGGTCAGTATGAGTGGTTTAAGGACACAAAGCTACTAGATAAAGAGCCACGAGTCACCAGTGATATGTGGAGAAATTGGAGATTAGTAGCAAATTCTGTAGAACGACAACCAAGATAAAAACTCAGCGTCAATCAAGATAAGAGTCGGTGAAGCCGAAAGCCGAGAATCGTGATCGCGACGGATTTGGCTAAGGTGTGATAATCCTCATTAGGAAGTACATCGATGCCATCCAAACACATTCCCGACCAACAGGTGAGACTTCGCACGCAGTACGTACAAAAACCAAGATGCCGACTGTCGACACAAAGGTTGGCTTCGGTAGTGCCAGAACCTATAGACGTGAGGCCGTTCGTATACAAAAATGATTGGAACAATGCCAAAACTTCTGAATGAATAGTTTAGCTATGGAATGCAACATAGGTCTTATTCAGCCAAGCTCAATCATTCAGGAATCTGAATATATCTATTTTTTAACCTATTCGTGTGAAGTAGAGAGAGAAATTCCATGAGTAGGTTGAACACGCTTCCAAACCATCCAAATCACGGAATTCACTGTGTTATTTATTCAGGTATTTCATGTCTAGACAATCAAACCACTCACTCCACTAAGAATTCCAACCAGACTCCATGACGTTCTACTCAGAGGACGAAATCGAATTAATTTCATTATTTTACAAGGAGATAATCCCCAAATAGCGACTAGAGGAACAGTCAGCTTCCCTTAAAGAGACTGGAAGATCTGTATTAAGTTGCACAATTTCTTTTGCTTCGTTAAGAGATGGATTGAGATTCACTCTTGATCTTGAGAACCGGCTTACAGAGGTATCACACATCTCTCAAATTTGATCTCACACCCTAATTCACAATCTCTTATGTATAATTGAATTATTTATTATCTGTATATATGAGGGTTATATCATGTCTGATTTCCTTTCAAAAATCTCACCGTACGCTCCACTCACGTCAGAACAAAAAAAGGGCTTACACCGTGCGCTTGAAAAAAACTTTGCTCGTTTCATTGTTCTAGAGGAGAATCGGGATGGCCGGGGTCTGAAATCGAGTGTCAAAAAGAACATAGATAGAACATACAAACATTTTCTGACTGCGATAAACGTCGGACTGAATCATCAAGACCCACACATCAGAAGAGAAGCAAAAAAACTGCTCAAAGAACCTCATCACATCGATTCTCATAAGCTAATCGAAAGGGCTTCAAGGTTTTGTGGTCTACTTAAAAAACACTCACGACTTTTCAAGGAGAGAGCCAAAAGTAAAACCACCCGAAAAATCCAACTCACGGAAGTAATCGAACTTCTCGAAGTCAAAGATGCTACTACGCTACAGTCTATAGGCAGAAAGCTCTCCAACTGTGTCAAGGAACGAGATTCTGCGCGTCGTTACATTGAGCAAGTTGACGACAAGGAAATCGAACTATGGGAAGTTCGCTCACTAGGAAACACAATTGGACTCATTCAAGTTGATATTTCAGAACACAACGTCCGCGAAATCAATGAATTCAACGGCGTGGAAAATGAACCTCTTTTTCTAAATCCTGACGACCTTTTCGAGATCATCCACAAACTGAACATAAATGAAACCGATCATACAGCGTTCTTAAAATCGGGGAGTTTACCCATATTTAGAGATTTAGAGATTCGCAACTTAGTGCCTGAACCAGTCATGATCGGATCCAATTGCTTCTACATTTGGCGTACACAAGATGCGCTCGCTGTTGCCAGTAAACCGGAAGGAGTTGATTATCTAAACCCGGATACACGTACCAGGTTCGCGTGGTCGTATTTCACACGAAGCTCTCCTCAACCAAGACGTAGAAGAATACGCGGACCTCACCCTCGCAGAGTCCGACACAATTGGACACGTCC
>MKWU01002746.1_pt1 | contig 25211 bp, 22 predicted proteins | sample 809101 | NCBI WGS metagenome assembly MKWU01 (sample SAMN05860141, study PRJNA318959) | sponge metagenome | host: Aplysina aerophoba | place: Slovenia: Piran, Adriatic Sea, Gulf of Piran | collected 2013-05-07 | reverse complement strand
AGATCATGCTGGGCGGCGTCAAGGTGCTGGTGATCGACGAGGCCGACCGCATGCTCGACATGGGCTTCATCCCGGATGTCGAGCGCATCGTCCAGACGCTCCCGCGCATCCGCCAGACTCTCATGTTCTCCGCGACGCTCGGGCCCGAGATCAAGCGGCTCGGCAAGGAGTTTCTGATCAACCCGAAGGAAGTGAGCGTCTCTCCGCCGGCCACGGTGGCCGGCACCGTGAGCCACGCGATGATCCTGGTTGACCCTGAAGAGAAACGCGTCGCGCTGCGTGTCCTGCTCCGCGACGAGGCGGTGCAGAGCGCGCTGATCTTCTGCAACCGCAAGAAGGACGTCGATATCGTCTGCTCCTCGCTCCAACGCCACGGCTTCGACGCCCGCGCGCTGCATGGTGACATGGTGCAGTACCGCCGGACCGAGACGCTGGCAGCATTCAAGGGCGGCGAGGTCAACCTCCTCGTCTGCAGCGACGTGGCCGGGCGCGGCCTCGACATCGAGGCCGTCTCCCACGTCATCAACTTCGACGTGCCCTACAATCCCGAGGACTACGTCCATCGCATCGGCCGCACCGGCCGGGCCGGCCGCGAAGGCCGGGCGATCACCCTGGCGACGCACGAGGAAGCCGAGGCGGTGGACGCCATCGCGGCGCTGGTGAATACCTCGATCCCGCTCACCACGCCTGAGGGCGAGCCGACCGAGCTCGACGCCGCCCTTCGCGATCGTGCGCGTCCGCGCCGGGGCCGCCGGCGTCGGGAAGAGCCCCGCGCGGCCGAGAAGCGGCCCGCGCGCAGGCGGACACGCAGCACGGAGCCTGCCGAGAGCAAGCCCAAGCCCAAGCCCAAGCAGGAGAAGAAGCGAGCCGAGGGCACCGCAGAGGCCAACGCGGGCCGCGGCGGTCGCAAGCCGGCCAAGCAGAGCGTCCCCCAGCGCGACGACGAGAAGGTTACGGGGCTCGGCGATCACGTGCCGGCGTTCCTCAGCGATCCCTCCCCGGTTCTCCCGCCCGGCGCGGGGCGCTAGAGCACGTCCGTCTTTGACGGACGCGCGACGCCAGAGAACTCCTGGAGCAAAATTTAATCCGGGATTTGCCGGGATTGAGCGGTACAAGCGGGCTTCGCTAGGGCGGGTGGCGGCCGGTGCAGGCGGCAGCCATTCGGCCGGGGAGCGCCTCCCCGCGTCAGCCGTAGCACCCCGTGCGCTCGCGCTCAGCATCGCGCCACCATGACGCGGCCCCCGCGCGCAGTGCACCGGACCATGGTCCGGTGCCATGCCTCCAGGTGCGGTGGCTACAGCTCGTTCTTGTAGAAACGGCCGTCCTTCATGATGACCGGAATGTGACGGCCCTGTTCCTGAAGCAGTCCGAGATTGCTGAGGGGATCACCGTCCACCAGCAGGATGTCCGCCACCGCCCCCAGCGCGATGGTGCCGAGCTCGCCCGAGCGCTGCGTCAGCGCGGCGTTGATCGAGGTTGCGGAGCGCAGCACGTCCACAGGCGCAAGCACCTCGCTCCGGATCAGGAACTCCTGGCTCTGCCGGTCCTGCAAGGGCCCAAGCAGGTCGGTGCCGAAGCCCATGGGCACGCCGGCCGCCTGGCAAACCTCGAGCGAGCGCAGCCCGTCGTTGCCGAGATCCTGAAGCTTGTCGGCAAAGATCTTGGGCAGGCCGAACTCGGCACCGGACTCGATCATCGCGAAGAGTGTCACCAGCGTCGGCACCACGAAGGCGCCGGCCGCTGCCGCGGCCTCCGCTGCCTCGGCGTCGATCAGGGTGCCGTGCTCGATCGAGCGCACGCCGAGCGTGGCACAGCGGCGTACCGCGCTCGCCGTGTGCGCGTGCGCCATCACGTAGGTGCGCCGGGTCGCGGCTTCCTCCACGCCGACCCTGATTTCCTCGTCGGAGTACTGATCCATCCAGATGGGATCGGTCGGCGAGAGCACGCCGCCCGAGACCATCATCTTGATCTGGTGGGCACCCTTGCGAAGCTCCTCCCGCGCCACCTGGCGCACGGCGTCGACCCCGTCCGCGACCTGCGTGATCGGCCCGTGGTAGCCGGCGCAGCCGCAGGGCTCGAAGCGGGTCTGGCTGCGCATGTCGCCGTGGCCGCCGGTCTGGCTCAGCCCTCTGCCCGAGAACAGGACGCGGGGGCCCGCGATCAGGCCGCGCTCGACAGCGAGCGCAAGGCCGAGGTCGGCGCCGCCCGCATCGCGCACGGTGGTGAAACCCCGTTTGAGGGCCCCTTCGAGATTGTGCCGCGCGTGCTGGTAGAGCAGCGACGCCGGCATGTCGTCGATCGACTGGATGTTGAGGTCGACCAGGAGGGCGTGAAAGTGAGCGTCGATCAGCCCCGGCATCAGCGTGCGCCCGCCGCAGGCCACGCGCTCCGCATCGGGCGGCGCCCGAACCGCGCCGTCGGCGAGCTCGTTGATGCGGCCGTCCTCGACCACCACGGTCGCGTTCTCGCGCGGCTCGGCCGAGACCCCGTCGAAGACCCGGCATCCCTCGAAGACGATCGTCACAGTGCCGCTCCCTGGCCCGGCTCGTCGCCTACCAGGCGAGCCCGTAGGCCGGCCGCCGTGGGTCCGCCCCGCCCGAGAGCGTGCCCCGATCGTCGTCCTTAACCAGCACGCACATGGCGCCGGCCGGCCAGGCCCACTCGGGCCACCACTCGACCCCGTGACCCCACGCGGCGAGCGTGTCACCGGCTGCCTCCGAGATACGCGCCTCCAGCATCAGCTTGCCCGGATGGTACTCGTGCGGCTCGAAGGAGTTGGGAAAGCTCATGGTGGCAAAGCGCGGTGCTTCCACCGCGGCCTGCGGGTTCATGCCGTAGACCACGATGTTCACGAAGGTCTGGAGCATCGCCTGGATCTGAACGTCGCCGCCCGGCGTGCCGAAGGGCATGGCGAAGCCGTCGTCACCCATGGCAAGCGCCGGGTTGGGCGTAAGGCGCGGCCGCTTGCCGGGTGCCACACTCGAGGTGTGTGCCGGGTCGGCCCAGGACTGCGCGCCCCGCGAGGAGGCACAGAGCCCGGTGCCCGGAATCACCGGCGAATCGAAGGAGATATCACTCGGCGTCGCCGAGAAGACGTTGCCTTCGTCATCGATGACGCAGACGTAGGAGGTGTCGTGCGCCGGCTCCACGGGCCCCGTTGCGGCCGCTCCCTGCGAGCAGGCGACCGTCGCGAGTCCCTGCGCCGGGTCGCCCGCCGGCGGCATCTCGGGCCACGCCTCGCCAGACCTGATGAGGGCGTGGCGGCTGGCGGCATAGTCGTCGGAGAGCAGCGCCGCCGTCGGCACGTCGATGAAGCGCGGGTCGCCGATCCAGCGCTCGCGGTCGGCGAAAGCCAGCTTCAGCGCCTCCACCATCATGTGCAGCGCTTCCGGGCTGTTGTGGCCGTGCGCAGCCAGCGCCTTCGTGTCGAGGAGGCGAAGCGCCTGGAGCAGCGTCGGCCCCTGGCACCAGGGGCCGCAGGCATAGACGTCGATGCCCTCTATCGCGACCCGCTCGGGCGGCTCCACCGCCACCCTGAAGGTGGCGAGGTCGTCCGCCGTCAGCAGGCCGCCGTTCTCCCGATGGTAGTTCGCGATGGCCGCAGCGATGTCGCCCCGGTAGAAGGCCGCGCGGGCAGCGTCGAGGCCAGCCGCACGGTCGCCGCCGGCAGCACGCTCCTCGTCCGCCATGTACTGGAGCGAGCGCCCGAGGTCGGCCTGCACGAAGAGATCGCCCACGGCTGGCGGGTGGCCGCCGGGCAGATAGATTTCGGCGTTCGACGGCCAGCGGCTGTAGGCCTCGACCTTCTTGCCGATGACGCTCGCCATCAGCGGGTACATGATGAAGCCGTCGCGCGCGAGCCGGATCGAGGCCTCCGCCACCTCGCCGAAGGTCATGGTGCCGTGGCGTTCAAGCGCGGTGATCCAGGCGTCCGGCGCGCTCGGCACGACCGTGCGCAGCGGGCCCACAGGGATATGCCCGTCGTGCTCGCGCATGAAGAGATCGGGCGTGACAGCGGCCGGCCAGGTGCCGAGGCCGCTGATGGTCTCCACCTGTCCGGTCTTCGCGCTGTAGAGGATAATCGGCGCGACGCCGGCGACGTTGACAAGGTCGCTATGCACGACGCCAAGGGCGATGCCCGCGGTGACGCCTGCGTCGATGGCGTTGCCGCCCGCCTCCAGGATCGCGAAGCCTGCCTGTGCGGCGAGGTAGTGCCCGGCGACGATCGCGTGCTTGTGGCCGCGGATCACCGGCCGCATGGCATCGATCGCCTCCGGGTCGAACAGCGCGTACTCGCTTCTGCGTTCGCTCATGACTACTCCTGATTCGCGAGGTCGACGAGACAGGCGGCCAGCGTCCGGGCACCTGCAGCAAGGTCGGCCGGCGTCGCGTTCTCCGCTTCGTTGTGGCTGACGCCCCGCTCGCAGGGCACGAAGATCATGCCGGTGGGACACAGATGATTGATGTGTCCCGCATCGTGACCCGCGCCGGAGGGCATGCGCATGACCGGATGGCCCAGGCGCGCGGCGTAGCCCTCTACCATGTCGATCAGGGTGGGGTCGAACACCAGAGGCGGAATTTCCATGATGGGCCGGACGGTGACCGTGCAGCCGCGCGCGTGCGCCTCGCAGGTGGGCGCGATCTGCGCGCTGATGCGCGCGATCAGGTCGGGGTCGGGATGGCGGAAGTCGATGGTGAAGAACGCGTGGCCCGGCACGGTCGCGGGCGAGCCGGGATGGCACTCGAAGCGGCCGACGGTAAAGCGCACCGTGTCGGACTCGTCGGCCATCAGCTCCTCGAGCGCAGTCACCATGGCCACCGCCGCCTTGAGCGCATCCCTGCGCGTCCTGAGCGGGGTGGTGCCCGCGTGCGCCTCGGCACCGTTCACCTCCACGGTGAACCAGTAGATACCCTGGATCCCTGTCACGGCGCCGATGGTCAGGCCTTCGTTCTCGAGCCTCGGTCCCTGCTCGATGTGGGCTTCGACGTAGGCTGCAAAGGGATGGCCGAGGGGGCGGCGCGGCAACCCCGGCGTCGACGCGAGCGTCTCGGCGAGCGCGTCTTCGAGCGTCACCCCTTCGCTGTCCACGAGGCCTAGCTGGTCCTCCAGTCGCATCACGCCGGCGAACACCGCAGACCCCATGGCGCCCGGCTGGAAGCGCCCGCCCTCCTCATTGGTCCATGCCACCACGTCGATGGGCCGCGCGGTCTCGATCCCGGCCTGGGTGATGGCCTCCAGCGCCTCGAAGCCGCCGATCACGCCATAAGCGCCGTCGAACTTGCCACCGCGCGGCTGGCTGTCGAGGTGGCTTCCTGTCACCACGGGCGCCGCGTCTGCCTGCCGGCCGGGGCGGCGGATATAGAGGTTCGCAATATCGTCGGTTGCGACCTCGAAGCCCAGATCGCCGGCCCACTCAAGCATCAGCCTGCGGGCGCGCCGGTCTTCGTCGGAGAGTGCGGCGCGGTTGACCCCGCCCTTGGCGGTGGCGCCGATCTCCGCCATTGCCATCTGGCGCGACCAGAGCCTTGATTCGTCCACGGCCGCTGCGGCCGCCAGCGCATCCGCCCTTGCACCCATCGCCCACCTTCCTCCGCTCACCGTAGAATACGGCTCCCCGTAAGCAAAGCGGGGGCAAGCCGCGCGCTCACCCCCGCTTACGGCAGATCGTGAGGCCGTCGCCTATGGGCAGCATGACCATGGTCACCCGCTCGTCGCCCTTGATCTTCTTGTTCAGGGCATCGACGACGGCGCCTGACTCCTGCCAGCGGTCGGGCTCCGCGATCCGGCCCATGTAGAACGTGTTGTCGAGCAGGATCAGGCCGCCGGGACGCACGAGGGCGAGGCAGTGCTCGTAGTAGATGTCGTAGCCCGACTTGTCGGCGTCGATGAAGGCGAAATCGTATGCGCCCTCAAGTCCCTCAGCGCGGAGCGTCGCGAGGCTCTCTCGCGCATCGCCGAGGCAAAGCTCGATTCGCTCGGCAAGTCCTGCCTCGGCCCAGAAGCGCCGCGCGGTCTCGGTATAGTCTGCGCTGATGTCGAGTGCCGTGAGCCGGCCGTCGGCGCCCAAGGCGTCTGCCACGACCAGCGCGCTGTAGCCGGTGAAGACGCCAATCTCGAGCGCGCGCCTGGCCCCAATCGACCGCGCCAACAATGCCATCAGCGCACCCTGCTCGGGCGAGATCTGCATTCGCCCCATTTCGTGGTGGGCGGTTTCCTCGCGCAGGCGGCGCATCACCGCGCTCTCGCGCACGCCGTGGGCCAGCAGATAGTCGTGGAGCGCGTCTGTGAGCGTGGTCGTTCTGGCGGACATGGCGTCTCCTGCAGGCGGCGGGCGCGCCGGTCATAGCACGGCGCAACACCGTGTGCGACGGAGCGACGCTACCGCGTGGCACGCCAGACGAGGCCGAGCGCCTCGACCACATCGAGGGTGCGCGCGACATAGTGGTCGCGTACCTTGAAGCGGCTGTCGCCCTGCCCGGTCAACTCGCGCTCCAGGCAATCGATCAGGCGCCTGAGGCGGCGCTGGTGCAGGCCAAGCCCGCGCTGGATCGGGTCGGTGACGACGCCGGAGAACGCGCCGATCACCGCGCCTGCGGCCAGGAGGCCTCCTGTCAGACCGATGCTGAGCGCCGCCGGCGCCGCTGCGGGGAAGACGCCGTACCACAGCGCTCCCGCCCCGCTGCCGAGCGGAAAGCCCGCGATCGCCGCGTGCTGCACCAGCATCTGGGCGGTCGCCGGGCCGAGAGACATCATCCCCGGCGTGAGCTTCTTGAAGGCTAGCGCGCCGACACCGGCGCTGACCGCGGCGGTGGTGAGATCCGCGGCCGAAACCCGCGTCCCCTCATAGGTGCTCGCGGCACTGGCAAGCCATGCGCGGAACGCCTCCTGTTCCGCTGGCGATTGCAGCGCGCCTTCGCCGCCCGTTGCGATGCGGGGGTCCCGCAGAATCTCGTCGGCGAGAGCATCGCGTTCCGACACACGCTCGCCTTGTTGGATCGGGAGTTCCAGGAGCTCAGTGAAGAGCCGCCATTCGAGTTCCCGCGCGACATCGGTCTGCAGGAAGTACCGCCGGCTGTCGAGCCAGTCGGCAGCAGGCGTGAGGCCTGCGTGCCGCGCGAGCCCAGCGCTCACCCGCGCCGCCAGATGAGGCGCAGAGAGGGCTAGGTTCGCCGGCGAACGCACGAGGTCCCAGCCCAGCGCCCGCCGGTGAAGCCGGAGAGAGCCGGAAAGCGAAAAGGTGCGGTCGACGAAGTCGTCGATCTTCGCCCGCCGCGCGGCGCAGTAGCGCGCCGCAGCCTCGTCCACGATCAGGCGCGCTCGCGTGTCGACGTCGTCCACTGTCGCTGCGGCAGGGGCGGCGGGAGTCCCGCTCATGGGTGCCTATGTGGCGCTTGCGCCACCCTCGTCAAGGCAGGGGGCGCGGCGGAGGTGCCAGTCCGTCGCCTGCTGGTAGGCGTGGCCGACTCTGAACAGCAGCGGCTCCGCACCCCAGGCCGCTTCCAGCATCATGCCGATGGGCAGGCCGTCCGAGGAGAAGCCGCAGGGGACCGATAGTCCCGGAACGGACGCGAGCGCACCGCCGTAGGTGAAGCGCGTCGCATCCTGAGTGGCACGGTGGAGGCTGCGGTCGTCGGCGATCGGCGGTGCCGGCAAGGGCGTGGTTGGCGCGAGCAGTACGTCCACGGTCTCGAACACCTGCGCCAGCGACCGCCGCCACGCCTCCCGCCCGCGCATGGCCTCGGCGTAATCAACGGCGCTGAACTCGCGCCCCATGATCATGCGCTCGTAGACCGGCTCGGAGAGCGCACCCGGGCCGGCGTCGAGCCGCTCCTTGTGGTCGGACCATGGCGCCGAAGACCGCCGGGGAGGGCCCCCGGGGCCCGGCGTCGAGCCGCTCCTTGTGGTAGGCGCAGGCATCGGCGTAGGCCATGATCGTGGTCCAGCGCTGGGCGGTCTCGGCGCCCTCCAGCGTGACATCGACAAGCCGCGCGCCCAGGGATTCCAGGCTGGCGGCGGCGGCGCGGACCGAGGCCTCGACCTCGGCATCGACGTTCTCGAAGAAGAAGTTTCGCGCGAGCCCGATGCGCACGCCCTCGATCCCGTCGTCCAGCCGGGGCAGAAAGTTCTCGAGCGGCGTGTGCCGCGAGACCGGATCGAGCGGATCGTAGGGGGCGAGCGCCGCAAAGAGCCGTGCGACGTCCGCCACACAGCGCGCCATGGGGCCGACAGTGTCGTGCGCGACGCTGACAGGCGTGATGCCGCGGATCGAAATGCGGCCGTGCGTCGGGCGCAAGCCAGCGACACCGGTCATCGAGGCCGGAATCCGCACCGAGCCGCCAGTGTCGGTACCGAGCGAGGCCTCGGCCATCTCGGCCGCGACGACGGCGCCGGAGCCGCCGCTGGAGCCTCCCGGTATATGCTTGGGGTTCCACGGGTTTCGGCACCGGCCCACCACCGGGTTGGTCGAGACCACCCCCCAGGCCAGCTCCTGCATGTTGGCCTTGCCGATCAGCACCGCGCCCTGCGCCTTGAGCCGGCCGACCACCGGGGCATCGCGGTTGGGGATGTGATCCGCGAGATAGGCGGCGCCACTGGTGGTGCGCACGCCTGCGGTCTCGATATTGTCCTTGAGCGCAATGGGCACGCCGTGCAGCAGACCGAGCCAACGCCCCTCGGCAGCCGCCCGGTCGCAGGCGTCTGCCTCCTCCCGCGCCCGCTCCGCCGTGGTCGTGATCATGGCGTTGAGCGCGGGATCGAGTTGCTCGATCCGCGAGAGGCAGCGTTCGACCGCCTCGCGCGCGCTGCCCGGCGCGAGCCGGTCGGGCACCCCTCCGCTCATGCGACGGCGGGGCCTTCCATCTGCACGCGCCGTTGCGCCCTACTGCGCGCCATAGACCGCAATGCTACGGATGGCGTAGTCGCCGCCTCCATTGACCAGCGACACGCCGCCGAACGGGTCCTCCAGGGCGCTGCTCTTCACCCGGATGAGCTCGGTGCCGTCTGCCGCCGCGGTCATGGTCCCGTCGCTCTCGCGCACGAGAGTGAGTGTGTGGCTTCGGCCGTCCTCAAGGGGTAGCTCGTCGCGCGACTCGCCGATCACCTCCGCGCCGCGCCGGCCGAAGCGCGAGAGCAGCAGTCCGGGATCGCTGCCGGCCCGGTAGGAGAGGCGATAGCCCGCGGTACCGCCTCTGCCCTGAAACAGGTCGATCTCGAACTGCGCGTCCTTGTGCGCGATACCCGACATCAACTCCAATTCGAGGGCGAAGGTGTTGGGAATGTCCGCATCCAGGACAATCTCCGCAGGTTCGGGCCCGGCCGGCCCAGTGTCCTCCTTTTCCTCTTCGTCGTCACCGCCCCAGAGGTCGTCGAGCTTCTTCTCGCCGCTCAGCAGGTCGCCAATCGTGTCCTTGCTCTTGTCGAATAGCTCTTCGCCCTTGTCGATCAGCTCATCCCCTTTATCCCGGATGGTGTCGAGGGTAATTTTCATTGTCTCCGTATCGGCCCCGCTAAGCGGAATTGTCGTGCGCAGCCCGAGCCTGCGATCGACCGAGAAGTCGCCGCTCACCACCTCCCAGCGAGGATCATCCGTGTAATCGCCGTCGGCAAAATCGTCCCGGATCAGGGTCTCTCGCGGCCGGGCGTCGGCGGCGTGGGTGGCGATTATGTCGCGTAGGTCCTGGAGAAAGCGCGGGTCGGCCGCCCGTGCGTTCTCCGCCTCGTCGATCAGCGCCTTCAGCTCCCGCGCGAGGTCTTCCAGCGCGGTGGAGTCCGCGGCCTCCGTGCCCTCCGGGCTCCATTCCGAGTAGCGCGCCTCGTCATCGGCGACGGCCGGCATGGCCATCGCGCTGGCGAGAAGGGCGGGGACGAGGAGCCTGCGCAGCATGCCATGCCTCCAGTCTGAATGCGTCGTTTCGATCCACCATGATCTAGCCCGGATTTCTCAGAATTGTCGAGCGATTGCGCCCTAATTTGTCCAGAATTCGCGTAGACCTTATCTCGTTGCGCTATCGACGATAAGCCGGAAGGCGCTATAGTCCTGAAATCAGCAGGGAGGCGTGATATGAGATTCTTCAAGGGAACTAGGTTCGGGACGACCGGGCTCCGTCTCGCGGCGGTTGCGGGGCTGGCGGCTGTGCTGGGCGCGTGCCACGGCACGGATCTTGCAGGCGTCAAGGACCTCGATCCTCAAGGATCGGAATTCAACGCGCAACTCTACGCGGGTTACATTGAGCTCTCCTCCAATGAGCTGGCGGAGTACGACTATCGGGATTCCGACGGCTTTGCGATGAAGGCGGCAGCGGCGGCGCGGGGCGACGATGTAAGGCCGACCGCTGTCGACGCACGTATGATCGCGCCCGACAAGCAGGAGGAGCTCTCGAAGGCGAGAGGGCGGCTCATGACGATGCTGTATGGGAGCGGCAAGGCCAAGGCGCCCGCCATCGCCGCCCGCGCTCAGATCACCTTCGAATGCTGGTTGCAGGAGCAGGAAGAAGGGCATCAGCCGGGCGATATCTCCGACTGCCGCAACGCTTTCTACGGCTCGGTGATCGCCGCCGAGGTCGCGATGCGGCCCAAGCGGGAGCCGGCACCGGAGCCCGAGCCTGCACCGGAGCCTGAGCCCAGCTACACGACCTACTACGTGGTGTTCTTCGATTTCGATAGCTCCGAGCTTTCGAACGCCGCGAAGCAGACTCTGGACGAGGCCGCTGAGACGGCGCTGGCGATGAGGCCCTACAAGATCATCATTCGGGGCCACACCGACCGTGCCGGCCCGGAAACGTACAACATGGGTCTCTCCGAGAGGCGCGCTCTCGCGGTGGCGGGCTACATGATCGATCAGGGCGCAGGCCGCTTCGTGATCGACGCCGAGGGTCTCGGCGAATCGGAGCCGATCGCCAAGACCGCCGACAACGTGCGTGACGGCCGCAACCGGCGGGTCGAGGTCACGCTGAGCGAGTGAAGCTAGGGGGCTGCAAGCTCCCTATTCGTCGTAGTGGTAGGTGCGGGCGACCATTCTCTCCGAGTGGTCGCCCGCTTTTATTGGCTCGTAGCGCCACGGATTGTCCGGGCCGACGCAGCTCGGGATCGCCTCGACCTCCACCTCATAGTCGACGCCGAAGAACTGCACCAGGGAGTAGCGCTTGCTGCCTGACGTGTTGATGACCCGGTGCATGGTCGAGACGAACAAGTCGTTGGTCCATTGCTGCATGAGGTCGCCCAGATTGACGGCAAAGCTGCCGTTCACTGGCGGCACGATCAGCCAGTCGCCCTCGGGGCTCAGCATCTGCAGCCCTTCCCGGTCCTGCCAGACGGTGGTGAAGCACTCGTAGTCGGTGTGGGCGCCCAGCCCGATATGGGCGATGTCGAGGGGCTCCGGTTGCGGCTCGTAGTAGCACACGCGAAGCCGGGCCAGTGGCTTGGTGTACTTCGAGGTGAAGTAACCCTCCTCCACATCCAGCGCATATTCGAACGCACGGAAAATCTGGCGGCCGAGCTCAAGCTGGCAGTCGAAATAGGTGCCGAGCGCCCAGCGGAAATCGGCGGGCTCGGCCGGCCAGTTGTTGGGGCCGTAGAAGCGAATGCCGCGCACGTGATCGGGATCGTCCGGCGGCAGGTCGTGCGCCATCTCGATGGCCTCCGAGATGTCGCTGGAGCCTTCAAGACTGTGGTCGGCCGTGATCCCGTCCACCGGCACGTAGCCCCGGTGGTTGGGCCAGTCGAGATAGTGATTGCGCATCTTCCGCTCGACCGGAAGCGCGAAGAAGCGTTGCATGGCGGCCTTTGCGCGCTGGATCACCGACTGCGGAAACTGATGGTTGACGATGTAGAAGAACCCGGGGCCCGCGCAGGCGGCACGGATCGCCCGCGCCATGCTCTTGCGCTCGGCCAGGCTCGGCGAATAGAGCGCACCGAAGTCGATGACGGGCACCTCGGCAAGCGAGGCGTGGCGCACCGCCGGCGCGTGCATGCCCTCCCTGATCTGAAACGGTGTTTCGGTGTCCATGCGTGTCTCCCGCCGACCTTCATTTCTGGCATGATAGTGTGAACCGGCTGTTCACGACGGCGAGCCTATAGCGCAATTTGCCCGTCGATGCCTCATCCGCCGACCGGCGGCACCATCATCGCTATTGGGAGACCAGCATGGAGACTTCTCTTCAGGGCCGCCGCGCCCTGGTTACCGGGGCAGGAACCGGGATTGGCGCGGCCATCGCCGAGGCCCTCGCGCGCGAAGGGGCGCATGTGGCGGTCCACGCGCGCAGCGACGAGCGCGCCCGGCCGACCGTCGATGCGATCGAGGCGGCGGGAGGCCGCGCCTTCGCCACCACGGCCGACCTCCGCGACCGCGCGGCCATCGCGCCGATGTGCCAGGCCGCCATCGAGCGGCTCGGCGGCCTCGACATTCTGGTCAACAACGCAGGCATCTTCGTCCGCAAGCAGGTGGGCGAGATGGACCTCGCGAGCTGGGATGCCATGCTCGAGATCAACCTCACGGCTCCCTATCTGGTGACCCAGGCCACGCTGCCGGCGATCAGGTCGTCCAGCACGGGGGCCTCCATCATCTTCATCTCCTCGATCGGTGCCGGCGCCTATTCCGCGGGCTGGGGCACCTACGCGATGACGAAGAACGGGCTCATCGCCTTCATGCGCTGCCTCGCGGACGAGGTCGGCGGCGACGGTGTCCGCGTCAACGCCATCTGTCCCGGCTGGGTCGAGACCAGGATGGCGCAGGACACCCACCGGAGCATCGCGGCGGATCTCGGCGTCGATTACGACACCTTCTACGCGGAGAACATGCGTGCCAACATGCTGGGCGCGCTGGTGACCACCGACAGCGTCGCCGACATCGCCGTCTTCCTCGCGAGCGAGCGTAGTCGCCACATCACGGCGCAGGAGCACACCGTCTGCGGCGGCTGCAGCCCCGGCAACAGCGCCAAGCCGGCCGAGGAAGAGGCCGAGGCGGACGCGTAGACTCGGCAAAGGCGTCGATAACGGCGGACTCTCCCTCTCCTCCCCGGGGAGGAGAGGGCTGCGCCGAGGAGGGGCGGTTACTTGTCGATATCGCCCATGCACATGTACTTGACCTCCAGGAATTCATCGAGGCCGTAGTGCGAGCCTTCGCGGCCGATGCCGGATTCCTTCATCCCGCCGAAGGGCGCCACCTCGGTCGAGATGATCCCGGTGTTGATGCCGACGATGCCGTACTCGAGCTGCTCCGCCACCCGCCAGATGCGCCCGATGTCGCGGCTGTAGAAATAGGCCGCGAGGCCGAACTCGGTGTCGTTGGCGAGCTGCACCGCCTCGTCGTCGGTCTCGAAGCGGAAGATCGGCGCGAGCGGGCCGAAGGTCTCCTCACGCGCCACCTTCATCTGGGTGTTCACGTTGGCGATCACGGTGGGCTCGAAGAAGTTGCCGCCAAGCGGATGGCGCTTGCCGCCCTGGATCACCTCCGCCCCCTTGTCCACCGCGTCCTGGATGTGCTCCTCGACCTTGGCGACGGCGGCGTCGTCGATCAGCGGCCCCTGCTGGGTCTCGCCTTCGAGGCCGGGTCCGACGACCAGCTTGGAGGCCGCCTCGGCCAGCCGCTCCGCGAAGGTCTCGTAGACACCGCCTTGCACCAGGAAGCGGTTGGCGCAGACGCAGGTCTGGCCCGTATTGCGGTACTTTGACGCGATAGCGCCGGTCACGGCCGAGTCCATGTCGGCGTCGTCGAAGACGATGAAGGGCGCGTTGCCGCCGAGCTCCATCGAGACCTTCTTGACCGTGCTCGCGCACTGCTCGAGCAGGATCTTGCCCACCTCGGTCGAGCCGGTGAAGGAGAGCTTGCGCACGATGGGATTGGCGGTCATCTCGCCGCCCACATCGCCCGAGGGGCCGGTGATCACGTTGAAGACGCCGCGCGGGATGCCCGCCCGCTCACCCAGCTCGCAGAGCGCCAGCGCCGAGAACGGCGTCGCCGTCGCCGGCCGCGAGACCACGGTGCAGCCGGCCGCGAGCGCGGGCCCGGCCTTGCGCGTGATCATGGCGTTCGGGAAGTTCCACGGCGTGATCGTGCCGACCACGCCCACCGGCTCCTTGGTCACCACGATCCGCCGGTCGTTCAGGTGCTGCGGGATGACGTCGCCATAGGCGCGCTTGCCTTCCTCCGCGAACCACTCGATGAACGAGCCGCCGTAGCCGATCTCGCCCCGCGATTCCGCCATCGGCTTGCCCTGCTCGGCGGTCATGATGATGGCGAGATCCTCCTGGTTCGCCATCATCAGGTCGTACCACTTGCGGAGGATCTGGGCGCGCTCCTTCGCGGTCTTCGCGCGCCAGGCGGGGAAGGCCCGGTTGGCCGCCTCGATGGCCGCGCGGGTCTCCGTGGCGGAGAACGCCGGCACGGTGCCGATCACGTGGCCGTCCGCCGGGTTCACCACGTCGGTGGTCCGCCCGGACTTCGCGTCGAGCCACTGGCCGTCCACATAGCATTGCTGGCGGAACAGCGTCGGGTCCTGGAGGAAGACGCCCTTCACGATTTCGGCGGCGGCAGTGCTCATGGTGCAAAGTCCCTTCGTTTGGCGGATTGGTCGCGGAATTGCGGAGGAAGGCCGGCAGTATTGCCGATGCGGCGCCGGGCCGGCAAGGCACACCCGGCGCGCATTCCGGCCCCCGCGGGCGGTGCCGGACCGTCCGTGCTAGGGTGCGCCATGCGCGATCGGGGAGGGACGCAGGGCAGGGGCCCCGACCGCCGGGCTTTCTGTGCGGCCGGAGCGGCGGCCGTGTTCGGGCTGGCGGTCTCCCCAGGTGTTGCCGCTGCCCGAACCTATCTGGAGGACGCCGAGCGACGGGTACCCGTCCGCAATGTGTGGACCGGCGAGCGGCGCGATCTGGTCTACTGGCGAGACGGCACGTACGACCGGCACACGCTCGAGGCGTACAGCTATCTATTCCGCGACCGGCGCAACGGCGAGGTCGAGCCGGTCTTCTACGGCGTGCTCGACCAGCTTTTCTTCCTGTGGAAGGCGCTGGACAGACCCGCGCGGATCGACCTCGTCTCCGGCTATCGCTCGGAGAGGACGAACGCGTGGCTCCGCAAGACCACCGGGGGCGTGGCCCGCAGCTCGCTGCATATGATCGGCATGGCCGCGGACATCAGGGTGCCCGGCCTCGCCACCGAGGCGGTGTGGCGCACGGCAGTCGATCTGCGCAGGGGTGGCGCCGGCCTCTACCGGGCCTCCGACTTCATCCACATCGACGTGGGCCCCGTGCGAAGCTGGGTCCATGGCGAGCGGGCACAGCCCCGCCCGTCGGATTCAAGCCCCGGTGATGTCGTGCTCCCGCCCGAGCGCCCCTTCACCCTGCTTCCGCCTGAGCGTCCCGATCATCTCCGCCGTCATGGCGGCTAGGTCGTAGCGGGGCTGCCAGTCCCACTCTTCGCGGGCGGCGCTGTCGTCCATCGAATCCGGCCATGAATCGGCGATGGCCTGTTTGAGCGGGTCGACCTCGTAGTCGATCTCGAAGCCGGGGACGTGCTTGCGGATCTCGGCGGCAAGCTCCTCGGGCGTGAAGCTCATGGCGGTCACGTTGAAGGCGTTGCGGTGGCGGAGTCGACTGGGGTCGGCGTCCATCAGGTCCAGGATCGCGGCGACCGCGTCGGGCATGTACATCATGTCGAGGCGGGAATCGGAGCGCAGGAAGCAGGTAAAGCGGCCCTCGCGCAGCGCCTCGTAGAAGATATGCACCGCATAGTCGGTGGTGCCGCCGCCCGGCAGCGCCACGTGCGAGATCAGGCCCGGCAGCCTGAGCCCCCGCGTATCCAGCCCGAAGCGTGTGTGGTAGTAGTCGCCGAGCAGTTCGCCCGCCACCTTGGAGACGCCATAGATTGTGTTCGGCCGTTGGACCGTGTCCTGCGGCGTGTTCTGCAGTGGTGTGCCTGGCCCGAAGGCGCCGATGGAGCTCGGGAAGAACACCGAGCAGTCGTGCCGCCGCGCCACCTCCAGCGCGTTGGCGTAGCCGCCGAGGTTAAGCGCCCAGGCCACCTCCGGCTTCTCCTCGCCCAGCACCGAGAGAAACGCCGGCATGTGGTAGATGGTGCCGATCTCGTACGTCTCGACCACCGCAGCGATGTCGCCGGGCTTGGTGCAGTCGACGATCTCGAACGGCCCGCCGTCGACCACCGCCCCCACGTCCCGCCGTCGCCAGCCAGAGGCGATGACGTTGTCGGCCCCGTGGCGCTCCCGGAGCTCCGGCACCAGCTCCACGCCGATCTGCCCGAGCGCCCCGGTAACGAGGATCTTCCGCATGGCCCGAGGCTACGGGGTCATGGACTGCCGGTCCAGCCTGCCGACGAGGCGCCCGGTTCAGAAGAAGCGGTCGAAGAAGATGCGTTCGGGCTTCACCTTGCCGCAGCGCATGACCGGGCGAAGGATCGCGTCGATCAACCCCGGCGGGCCGGCCATGTAGAAGTCGCAGTCATCGAGGTCTTCCATCGCCGCCAGCGCGACATCGCCGACGAGGCCGGTGGCCGCGCCCGGTGCGCCGTCGCGGACGGCGAGCGTGAGCGAGAGCCGGTCGTGCGCGGCCGCGAGCGCCTGCATCTCGTCCACCATGAAAAGCTCCTCGGCCGCGTTCGCGCCGAAGAAGAGGCGCACGGCGGGCGTATCCGGGTCGGCAATGGCAGCCTTCGCCACCGAGAGTATCGGCGCGAGCCCGGAGCCGCCGGCGACGCAGACGATCTCGCGGACCGGCGGCGTGCGCAGGTAGGCCCGGCCGTAGGGCCCCTCCAGGCTCACCGTGTCGCCTGCGGCAAGTTCGTCGAAGAGATAGCGGGACGCGTGGCCACCCGGCTTCTCCTTGACGATGAAGTCCAGCGTCTCGGCTTCGGTGTTGGCCATGGAAAAGGCGCGGCGCTCGCCGCCCGGCACCTGCAGCAGCACGTACTGCCCGGGCAGGAAGGGCACCGGCTGCGCCGGCCGGCAGCTGAAGGCGATGACACCCGGCACCAGCCGCTCCAGCGTCTCCACCGTCGCCTTGAACGGCGCCGGCGCCTGTTCCTTCCGCGCGCCCTCCACTTCGCCGAGGCGCACCTGGACTGTGACATCGCCCTGGGGCAGTGCCTGGCAGCAGAGGATGCGGTCGCCCTTGCGCCGGTCGCGCTCGCTCAGCCCGGTCGCGTCGGGCCAAATGTGCTCCACCGCGCCCTCGAGCAGCCGCCCCTTGCACGAGCTGCAGCTCCCGCTCGCACACTCGTAAGGCATGGCGAAGCCCGCCGCGAGCCCAGCGCGCAGAATGGTCTCGCCAGGGTTGCAAACGAAGCTGTCGCCGGACGGCTCCAGCCTGATTGTCGCGGGCTCGCTCATGGGTCAGCCCGCTGTCGGAGCGTCGAGAGCCTGCGCCGGCAGGTGCGCCCGATACCATGAGAGCGTCGCCGCCATGACCTCGCCGAAGGCGGGCTCGGCGTAGACGTCGTAATGACCGTAGCCCTTGAGCACGACGAGTTTCTTGGGCTCGCCGGCGCCGTCGTAGAGAGCGCGCGATTCCTCGGGCGGCACCAGGCGGTCGTCGTCGGTGGTGATCAGGAGGAGCGGGCGCGGGGCGATCTTCCCTACCACCCAGTCGGCGTGGAAGGAGAGCGTCTCGTCGATGAAGGAGGCCGGCACGGTGGAGACCGCGTCGGGATTGTTCGCCCGCTGCGCAGCCGAAAGCGCGGCCGACGCCCGGTCCTGCATCAAGACTTCGTCGCGCTCGGCAAGCCCGGACTCCCCGCTTATCACGGCCTGCTCACGATCCTCGCGCGCGTGTTCGAGCAGGTCGTGCCATTCGTCCGGCCGGCGCACGCTCCGCATCCAGCGCCGCCCGTCGCCCACTCCCACCACGCTCACCACGCAGCGCACGCGTTCGTCGATCGCGGCCGCCCAGATCACCGTGGCGCCGCCATAGCTGGTGCCGTAGAGGCCGAGGCGCGCCTGGTCGACCCCCGGCCGGGTCTCGAGAAAGGTGAGCGCGGCCTGCACATCGGCGACACGGCTGAAGGGGGCTAACCGCGTGCGCGGCCCCTTGCTCGCCCCCCAGCCCTTGTAGTCGAAGGTAAGCACCACGTAGCCCGCCTCCGTCAGCACCCGTGCGTTGTCGGGCAGGTAGAGGCTCTTCACGCCGGTGTAGCCGTGGCAGAGCACGATGCCGGCGCGCAACTCATCCGCGCTCGCGCCCTTGGGCCGATAGAGATCGCCCTCGAGCCGCACGCCCTCGCTGAAGAAGCTCACACTCTCGCACGTCATGGTCGGTGCCTGATCTCACGCCATCGCGCCGATGTCCACGAAAACCTGCGGGTACAGATGGTGTTATCGTTGCCGGCGAAACCGCGGGGCGGCGCGTGATGCCCGCTCGCGGCCGCAGTCGTCATGGGAAGCGCGATGACGGAACCTGAACACTTTCCGCACCTGTTCGCGCCTGCGCGCCTGCGCGGGCATACGCTCCGCTGCCGGATCGTCTTCGGCGCGCACACCGCGAACATGGCCGAGGGTGGGCTGCCGGCCGACCGGCACTTCGGCTACTACCGGGAGCGCGCGCGTGGCGGCGCCGGCATGATCGTGGTCGAGCCCACCCCGCCGCACCCGACGGCGGTGCTCACGCGCGGCAATTTCATGGCCGACGACGCGGTGATCCCCCATTTCCGCAGGATCACCGACGAATGCCACAGCCACGGTACTGTCATGTGCCACCAGATCTATCACGTCGGCGCCCACGGCGATCAGGACAACTCCTGGGCGCCCTACTGGTCCCCCTCCGGCCAGGTCAGCCACCACGACCCCTGGGGCAGCCACGCCATGAGCGAGCCGGAGATCCGCGAGCTCGTCCAGGCCTTCATCGACCAGGCGGTGCGCGATCAGAAGGGAGGATTCGACGGGGTCGACCTCTTCGCCGGCTACTCATGCCTGATCGACCAGTTCTGGTCGCCGCTCGCCAACCGGCGCGACGATGCCTGGGGCGGCAGCCTGGAGAACCGGCTGCGCTTCGTGACCGAGATCGCCGACGGCATCCGCAAGGCCTGCGGCCCGGACTTCATCGTCGGCATGACCGTCTCCGGCGCCGAACCCTACTCCGGCGGCCTCGCCATGGCCGACAAGCAGGAAATCTTCGCCTGGCTCGACGAGCGCGGCCTCGCGGACTACTTCTCCTGCGGCACCGGCAGCTACATCAACAGGTTCACGGCGATCGTGCCGGGCTTCCACTACGCGACCCCGCTCGGCACGGAGGACGCCGCCGCCATCAAGCAGGTCGTGAAGCACGCGCTGGTCACGGCCGAAGCGCGGGTCAAGACGCCCGCGCGCGCCGAGGCGGCCATCGCGGGCGGCCGCTGCGATCTGGTCTCCATCGTGCGCGGGCAGATCGCCGATCCGCACCTCGCCAACAAGGCGCGCGAGGGACGAGCGGAAGACATCCGGCCCTGCATCTCCTGCAACCAGCTCTGCCTCGGGCGGCGCATGCGGGACTATCACATCTCCTGCCTCGTCAATCCTTCCGCCGGCCGCGAGTTCGCGTGGGACGGCGACAGCGCCCCGCCTGCCGAGACGCCCCGCCACGTGCTTGTGGTGGGCGGCGGCCCGGCCGGACTGGAAACCGCCCGCGTGGCCGCGACGCGCGGGCACCGCGTCACACTGGTGGAGAAGGCAGAGGCACTCGGCGGGCAGTTCCGGCTCGCCGCCGCACAGCCGGAGCGGGACGAGATCGACGACCTGCTCGGCTGGTACGGGACCCAGCTGGAGAAGCTGCAGGTCCGGGTCGAGCTCGGCACGGAACTGACCGCCGAGGCCATTCGCGACTTCGGCGCCGATGCGGTCGTGCTCTCCACCGGCTCCCATCCGACGCGCACCGGCTTTCAGCGCGCGCTCCCGCACGTCGATGCCCTTCCGGGCGTCGAGCAGGAGAATGTCTGTTCCGTCAACGACGTTCTGGACGACACCGCCCGGCCCGGCAAGCGAGTCCTCCTCCTCGATGACCTCAACGGCTGGTGGCCCGCCTCCGGCACCGCCCTGCACCTCGCCGAGCGGGGCCACGCGGTGACCGTCGTTACCGCGTCCGAGAAGCCTGCGGAAGCGCTCGACAACTCGCATCTCGGCTCGAGCACGCGCGAGCGCTTCGCCAAGCTGGGAGTCACGGTGATCTGCACCCACGCGCTGGTGCGCTGGGCCGGTGGCACGGCCACCATCGTGAGCCTTCACACCGGCGAGGAGCGGCAGATCGAAGCCGACAGCCTCGTGCTCGCGACCACCAACACGGTCCACGACGGGCTCGCCCGCGCACTCGCCGACGACGAGATCGAGGTCCACACCGTAGGCGACATGGTCGCGGCGCGCACCGCGAGCATGGCCTTCTACGAAGGGCGGACCCTCGGCATGAGGCTCTAGCGCGCGTGCCACAACCTGCAGAGCGCCAAGGCGCGCACGCGCTCCTCTGGCCCGCGGTTCTGCTGGTGGTCTCGGCCCTCGGCTGGGGAATGCTCTATTCGTTCAATCGGTTGGCGACGACCGACGGCATCCCCTTCATCCCCTACGTGTTCTGGATGGGGACCGGTGCCGCACTCATTCTGCTGGCATTCGGTGCGGTATTCCGCACGCTGCCCAAGCTCTCGTGGGAGCACATGCGCGGCTATCTGGTGCTCGGCACGATCTCCTTCGGCATGACCTACACCGTGCTCGCCTTCGTCGCGCCCAAGGTGCCGGCGGGCGTGCTCGGGCTGGGCGCGACGCTCACGCCTATCCTCACGTACCCGGCTGCCGCGCTCCTTCGCATGGACCGCTTCCGCGCGATCCGCACCGTCGGGCTGGTCCTCGGCGTCGGCGGCGTGGCGCTGGTAGTCGTGCCCGAGACCAGTCTTCCCACCCCCGACATGGCGCCCTGGGTGCTGCTGAGCTTCGTGGCGGCGGTGCTCTACGTCGCGAACGCGCTGATCATCGCGTGGCTCAAGCCGCCGCCCGACGGCGCGCTGCCGCTCGCCGGGGGGATGCTGGCGACAGGGGCCGTCTTCATGTTCGTGGTGATGGCGGCCACCGGCGAGTGGTGGTGGTTCGAGGGGCCGATGACCGACGGCGATTGGGCGCTGGCCGCCGCGGCGGGCACCACGGCCTTGGTCTTCTACCTGATGGTCGAGATCATCCGCCTCGCGGGTCCCGTGTTCTTCACTACTGTCAACTTCATGATCCCCCTCACCGGTATCGGCTGGGGCGTACTCTTCTTCGGCGAGAGCCACAGCTACTGGATTTGGCTCGCGCTCGTGCTCATGCTCGCGGGGCTCTTCCTGGTCAACCGGCCAGCCGCGCCGCAGGGCAACGCATCCGATTCGGCGTCTTGACGCACCCGCCGCTCTGGGCGCAATTTGCGTCTCAGCCGCAAGAGGGAGCGGGCGATGAAGCTCACGGCCGAACAGTGCGAGACCCTGGACCGCGAGGGCTATCTCTTCCTGCCGGACCTGTTCTCGGCCGAAGAGGCTGCGGCGCTGCGCGCGGCGCTGCCCGACGTCTTCGCGCACGAGGGGCCGGAGATCGTGCGCGAACTCAACGGCGCCGTGCGCACCGCGTTCGGCGTCCACACCTATAGCGACGTTTACTGGCGGCTCTCCCGTCATCCGCGCCTGGTCGAGCCCGCGATACAGGTGCTGGGCGGCCCGGTCTACATCCACCAGTTCAAGGTGAACGCCAAGGCCGCCTTCGACGGCGATGTGTGGCAGTGGCACCAGGATTTCGGAACGTGGTCGCGGGATGACCTGATGCCCGAGCCCCGGGCCATGAACCTTGCCGTCTACCTCGACCCGGTGAACGAGTTCAACGGCCCGCTGATGTTCATCCCTCGCTCCCACCGGCGCGGCCGGATCGAGGCCGGACACGACCTCGAGACCACGAGCTACCCGCTCTGGACCGTGGACAACGAGACCATCGGGAAGCTGGTGGCGGAAGGCGGCATCGTCGCGCCCAAGGGCGAGCCCGGCGCGGCGCTGCTCTTCCACTGTAACCTGGTGCACGGCTCCGCGCCCAACATGTCGCCCTGGGGCCGTCGCGCGGTCTATTTCTCGGCCAACCGGGTGGATAACGCGATCCGGCGCTTCCAACGGCCGGAGTACATCGCGCACCGGGACTTCACCCCGGTCGAGCCGCTTGACGACGATTGCCTGCTGTCGGAACCCGAGCGCACCGTCAGCGCCGCCGCCCAATAGCTCCCTAGTCCCTTAGTCCTCTTACCTCATGCGGCGCCGCGGGCCGCTCTCTCTCCCGATCTTCCTGCTGTTCACGATCGGGGCGGTCTATCCCCTCATCTTCACCATGAACAAGATCGCGGTGGAAGCGGGGACGCCGCCGGTCGCCTTCACCTTCTGGCAGACCCTCGGCGCCGCGGTCCTGCTGCTGATCCTCGCCGCCTGGCGGCGTGCGCTGCCGCGGCTGGAGGCCCGGCACCTCAAGGCCTATTTCGTGCTCGGGCTCTTCGGCATCGCCGCACCGGTCGCGCTGATGACCTGGCTCGCGCCGAAGCTGCCCACCGGCATCCTCTCCATGGTGGTGATCCTCTCGCCGCCGATCACCTATCTGATCGCGCTGACGCTGCGGCTGGAGCGGGTGCGCGCCCTGAGCCTGATCGGCGTGCTGTGCGGGGTGGGCGGCATCCTGCTGATGGCGATCCCGACCTTTTCCCTGCCGGACCCCAGCATGGTGGTCTGGTTTCTGCTCGCCCTGCTGGCGCCCGCCTCGTTCGCACTGACCAACAACCTCGCGGCCCTGATCGACCCGCCGGAGACACCGGTGCTCACCTTTGCGAGCGGCATCGTGACGGCGGCGGCGATCATGCTGGCGCCGGTGATGATCGGGCTGGGCGAGACCTACGTGGTGCCGGGGCCGGACACCGCCGCCGATCTCGCGATCCTGGGCGCCGCCGGCGTGACCATCACCATGTACATCACCTTCCTGATCATCGTCCGCGCCGCCGGCCCGGTGTTCTTCTCGCAGTTCAATTACGTGGTGGTGGTGGCCGGTCTCGGCTGGGGCATCCTCTTCTTTCAGGAGAGCCACAGCGCCTATGTCTGGGCCGCTGCGGCGCTAATGCTGGCCGGCGTCGCCCTGCTGATCCATGCGGCGAGGCGCCAGCCTGAGACGCCGGCGGAGCCTTAGCCGCCTATCTCTCCGGCGGCAATATCTCCTGCACGCACACGTCGTCGATCACGTGGGCGCGGCCAATGTCCGCGAGGTGAGCGCGCTTGTGGTCGTTGCTGAGCGCGGCGCCGACGCCTTGCGTCATGGCCAGCACCAGCGAACGGTCGCTCATGTCGAGCCAGAAGGCGCGGCGGATCAGCTTGCCCTCGGCGTCTCGGGCGAAGGGATCGTCCGGATTGCGGCCGAGATCGGGTTCGTAGAATCTGCCCATCCTTCGACTCTCATGTCATGGCGGAACGGGCGACAACGTATGCGCCCACCGACGGAGCGGCAAGCGGAGCGGCGATGACGGAGACGGTGTTCGAGCTGTTCGAGGCGGCGGCGCTCAGGGTGCCGGAGGGTGGCTGCCTCTGCGCCCCGCCCATGGCGGGCAGGGCGTACCATCCCGAAGGCGTCGAGATCAGCTACGGCGCGGCCCGCGAACGGGTGGCAGCGCTCGGCGCGCTTTATCGCGAAGCCGGTTACGGCCGCGGCCATCGCGTGGCGCTGCTGCTGGAGAACCGGCCCGATTTCCACCTGCACTGGTGGGCACTCAACGCCCAGGGCTGCGCCATCGTGCCCATCAACCCGGCCTGGCGGCGGGACGAGATGGTCTATCTCATCGACCATTCCGAGGCTGCCCTCGTCGTCTCGGTGCCGGAGCGCCTCGCCGATGTCGAGACCGCGGTCCGCCTCTGCGAGCATGCGGTGCCGATCGTGGGTGCCGCCGCCCTTCCTGCCCGGCTGCCGGCGCCCCCGGGCGGCGTCAGCGCGGGCGGTGTGCCCGGCATCGATGACGAGGCGGCGCTGCTCTACACCTCGGGCACCACGGGACAGCCCAAGGGCTGCATCCTCACCAACCGCTATTTCCTCAATTCCGCGCGCTGGTATCGCGAGGCCGGCGGCCTGATGACGCTGGAGGAGGGCTGCGAGCGGCTGCTCAATCCGCTGCCGCTCCACCACGCCAACGCGCTCGCCATCGGCAGCATGGCGATGCTGAGCGCAGCCGGCTGCATCGTCATGGCCGACCGCTTCCACCCCCGGAGCTGGTGGGCCGACGTGGCTGCGACCCGGGCCACGATCATTCACTATCTCGGCATCATGCCGCCGCTGCTGCTCAGCCTGCCGCCGGAACCCGAGGACCGCGCCCATTCCGTGAAGTTCGGTGCCGGCGCCGGCATCGACCCCAAGCACCACGAGGCCTTCGAGGCGCGCTTCGGCTTCCCGCTCATCGAGGGCTGGGGCATGACCGAAGTGGCGATGCCCACCTGGGCGAGCGTCGAGCCCCGGCAAACCGACACCCGCGCCTTCGGCCGCCCGCTCTCGGGCTGCGAGGTGCGGGTGGTCGACGACGGGGATCGCGCGGTGCCGCCGGGCGTTCCGGGCGAGCTTACGCTGCGCATGACCGGCGACGATCCCAGGCGCGGGCTCTTCTCCGGCTATCTCAAGGAACCGGAAGCGACCGACGACGCCTGGCGGGGCGGCTGGTTCCACACCGGCGATGTCGTGACCCGGGCTGACGACGGCATGCTCTGCTTCGTCGACCGCAAGAAGAACATCATCCGCCGCAGTGGGGAGAATATCGCCGCCGCAGAGGTCGAGGCCGTTCTCCAGTCCGACGAACGGGTGGCCCAGGCGGCGGTGATCGCGGTACCCGACGAGCTCCGGCAGGAGGAGGTCATGGCCTGCATCGTGCCGGCGTCGGGGGCGGGTGCGGATCAGGGCGCGGCGGCGGCCCTGCAGGATATGTGCCTGGAGCGCCTCGCCTACTACAAGGCGCCGGGCTATCTGGTCTTCGTCGACGCGCTGCCGGTGACCAGCACGCAAAAGGTGAAGAAGGTGAAGCTCTTCCCCGACGGCACCGACCCGCGCCAGGTCGCGGGCTGCCACGACCTCCGCGCGCGCAAGCGCTCACGATGATGCTTGGAAGCGATTTCGCGATGCTTCGGCGCCATGCTATACGCGGCGCCTCGAAACCGATATGCACGCCGCCTCTGGCGGCAGAAGCGCGGGAACATCATCCATGAACGCGGATCGCAAGGTCGCCCTCGTGA
>MKWU01002745.1_pt1 | contig 25211 bp, 19 predicted proteins | sample 809101 | NCBI WGS metagenome assembly MKWU01 (sample SAMN05860141, study PRJNA318959) | sponge metagenome | host: Aplysina aerophoba | place: Slovenia: Piran, Adriatic Sea, Gulf of Piran | collected 2013-05-07 | reverse complement strand
GCGAGCCGCCCCCGCCGCCCTCCCCACCACGCCTTCGACGCGTCAAGTAGCTCTTGCCATGCCGCTTGCAGAAGCCCCCTGGGCCGTCGACGAAGAAGAGCCACACCCAAACGAAAAGCACTCCGCGAAAGATGGTGGCAGTATGCCGAAAAACGGCCAGGGCTCGTCGAGGCTATCTCTCACTTGAACACGGTGCTCGTAATCTGTCGGCACCAGCCGCAGTGGGGAACGTGTTTTCTGCCAGCCGCTTCGGTGTTCGCCGAGTCGCTCATCGTCTTCCCGCTCCATACGCGCGCCGCCTTCAGCGCGCTTCAGTCCCGCCCCCATGAGATCTGGGCCCGGTTCTTCGGGTCCTCGATGAAAGACGACCTTCGCTACACCCCCTCCGATTGCTTTGAGACCTTCCCCTTCCCGAACAAGTGGGACACCCACCCGGCCCTCGAGGCCGTGGGCAAGACATACTACGATTTTCGCGCGCAGCTCATGGTCAAGCACGACGAGGGGCTGACGAAGACGTACAACCGCTTCCACGACCCGAACGAAACCGACTTCGACATTCAGAAGCTCCGCGAGCTGCACGCCGCGATGGACCGCGCGGTGCTGGACGCGTACGGCTGGACCGACATCCCGACCGACTGTGAGTTCCTTCTCGACTACGAGATTGATGAGGAGACGTGGGGCAAGAAGAAGAAGCCCTATCGATACCGCTGGCCCGAAGAAGTCCACGACGAGGTGCTGGCGCGTCTGCTCGATCTGAACCAGAGGAGGTATGCCGAAGAGGTCGCCGCCGGGTTGCACGCGGAGAAGGGCACCAGTGTGGCAGCGCCCAAGAAGAGCACGCGGCGACAGGCGGCCCTGTCGTCCTCCAACGTTACGCCGCTGCTGGACTGAAGAGGACACGAGGAGTCGTGACGTGAAGCAGGCACAGAGCCATGAATGACGCCGCCGCGGTACGCAACCGCATCCTCGCTGCCCTGCGCCTGGACTTGGTTGGTCCCCGACCCGGCGAACCTGGAGACGCAGCCTACACCGCGGAGGTCCTGCCCGTCGCGCCGTCCAAGTGGTACCTGACGGGCTTCCTGGTGCCCTACGAGGCACCGGCGGATCAGCGATCTGACGACGACGGCGACGACGCTCTGGACCAGGTTGACCGCACGGTGGAGGGTGACGACGACAACGCCCCGGAACCCACCTCAGCCCGCAAAGCGTTCTTCCCCTCTTCGATGGGGCTTTCGGTGCTGGTGCCCCGAGACACGACCGAGCTTCAGGTACGGGTCTCCTGGGCCGACTACGCGCCGATGGTCGAAGGCGAGGGCAACAAGGCCGGTGGTGCTATTGCGGGCGAGGCAACGGAGACCGTCGAGACTGAAGGCGAGAGCGCCGCTGGTGCACGCGTCTTGGGCTGGCGGCGACTCCCTCGGGCCAAGAACGTGCGGGTCGCGCTCCAGGAGGGCGACCCGGCGGCGACGGACATCCCGGACGGCAACGGCCTGAAAGTCGTGGTGTCCGTCCGCCCTGTGGGCGACACCGACCTGGTCCCGGCCGATTCCCGGTCGGTTTCGGTCTTCCTGGTCAACGAGCGGCAGCCGGCGCCCGACATGACGCGCGATGCCGCCTATGTCTTTCAGGCCGAGTTGTCGTTGCACATCGAGCCGCACTTCGTTGCCCGTCCCAACCTGCGAGGTCGGCACAGCGCGGACTGGGACGAGAGGGTGGCCGACCTCCAGTACGGCGACGCGGTGGAGTACGCCGTGGGCCACAACATCTCTGCGGTGGCAGTCATCGACCCGGACAGCCGCTGTCGGCAGGTGCAGACCGCCTGGATGCCCACTGCCGATGTGGAGAAGGTGGTGCCGGACAACCGCGCCGGCGTGGAGCTGGGGATGGAGGCCCTGGCGGGTGCGGCGTCGGGCGAGGCCGTCCGCGACATGGTGGGGCCGATGATTGCCGGCTACGCGGCGTGGATTGACGGCGAGCTGCGCCGGGTCCCAAATGACGGGACGCGGGCGCAGGTCAGCCGCGACCTGATGGCTCGGGCTGGTCGGGCCAGGGATCGGATACAGGCGGGTCTCGAGGCCCTGGACCAGCCGCATGTGCTCGGCGCCTTCAAGATGGCTAACCGGGTCATCGCCGCGGCGATCCGGCAGCGAAACTGTCACGGTGTTCCCGGCGCCACGCCGGCGGGTGAGGCGCCGCCAGCCTGGCGGCCGTTCCAGCTCGCCTTTCTGCTCACCAACATGGCGGGCGTGGTCGATGGCGAGCACCCGGATCGCAAGGTGGTCGATCTGTTGTTCTTTCCGACCGGTGGCGGCAAGACCGAAGCCTACCTGGGCCTCGCCGCCTTTACGATGGTGCTCCGCCGCCTGCGGGACCCGTCCATCCACTCGGCGGGCCTGTCGGTCATCATGCGCTATACGTTGCGGCTGCTGACCCTCGACCAGCTCGGGCGCGCCGCGACCCTCATCTGCGCCCTGGAGCTCGAGCGCCAGAACGACGTGCCCACGCTCGGGTCGTGGCCGTTCGAGATTGGTCTGTGGGTGGGACAGACGGCAACGCCGAACGCAATGGGGAAGAAGGGCGACCTGAACCGCTACTCGGCCCGGGCGCGAACGATCTCTTTTCTCAACGACGACAAGAGAAAGCCCTCGCCGATCCCGCTGGAGAACTGCCCCTGGTGCGGGACCAAGTTCCGGAAAGACAGCTTCACTCTGCTGCCCGATTCCAACGAACCGACGGACTTGCGGATCATGTGCGTCAGCCGGCGGTGTGCGTTTCACGCGCGGCGCCAGCCGCGAGGGCTGCCCATCCTGGCCGTGGACGATCCGATCTACCGGCGGCTTCCGGCCTTCATGATCGCGACGGTGGACAAGTTCGCCAACCTGCCGTGGATCGGCGAGACCGCCGGGCTCTTCGGCCGCGTGGAGCGATACGACGTCGACGGGTTCTATGGACCGACCCGGGTCGGCATGGGGCGGTCCCTGGAGCGCCCGCTGCCACCGCCGGACCTCATCATCCAGGACGAGCTGCACCTGATCTCCGGGCCCCTGGGGACCATGGTCGGCTTCTACGAGACTGCCGTCGACGCGCTGTGCGCCAATCTCACGGCCCACGAGGGACCGCGGCCGAAGATCGTCGCCTCCACGGCGACGGTGCGCCGGGCCGAGCGGCAGATCCGGGGCGTCTTCGGGCGCGCCAATGTCGACATCTTTCCGCCCCCGGGACCAGACAGACGGGACTCGTTCTTTGCGAAGACCGTGAGCCCGGCGGAGCGGCACCCTCGCACGTACGTAGGGGTCGCGGCCCAGGGAAGGAACCTCAAGGTCGTGCTGCTGCGGACTTATCTGGCGCTGCTGTCGGCCGGGCAGAAGGCGTGGCAGGAGTGCCGGGGGGCGCGCAACCCGGAGAACCCGGCCGATCCCTACATGACGCTGGTCGGCTACTTCAACTCCCTGCGAGAACTTGGGGGCAGCCGCCGGATCGTCGAGGATGAAGTCCGCACGCGGCTCGGAGACTACGGCCGGCGGCGGCGCCGGCTGAACATCGACCAGCACCTCTTCGCTGACCGCAAGCAGTTCGCGGAGCCGCGCGAGCTGACCAGCCGGGTCAGCACCAACGAGGTCGCCGACACCAAGCGCCGGCTCGACCTGCCGTTCCACGAAAAGGAGCGCGTCGACGTCGCCCTGGCTACCAACATGATCTCCGTCGGGCTCGACATCACCCGGCTCGGGCTCATGGTCGTCCTGGGTCAGCCCAAGACCGCCGCCGAGTACATCCAAGCCACCAGCCGCGTCGGGCGCGACGACGAGCGGCCGGGCCTGGTGGTGACCCTGCTCAATGTGCACCGCCCGAGGGACCGCTCCCACTACGAACGGTTCGAGGCCTGGCACGAGAGCTTCTACCGGGCCGTCGAGGCGACCAGCGTGACTCCCTTCTCGCCACGGGCCATCGACCGCGGCATCGCTGCGATCACCGTGGCGCTCGCGCGCCTGGGACACCGCGAGCTGACGGCACCTGCGCGGGCAGCCGCCATTACGCAGCACCGCAACGAACTGGACTTCGTCCTCGATGCAGTTTCCCGACGCGCCGAGGGGCACGACAGGGAGTTGACCAGGCAGGAACAAGAGGAGTTGCGCCAGCGGGTCCGCGGTCGTGTGCAAGACCTGCTGGACACCTGGGAGAGCATCGCCGGCCGCAAGGGGGAACTCCAGTACCAGCGGGAGGTGGGGGTGGCGCCGCCACTGCTCTTTAACCCTCTGGACCCCGACTTGGAGCGGCAGCCCCAGGAAGCCCGGAAGTTCGTGGCCCACCGCAGTCTCCGGGACGTGGAGCCAACCGTGAACCTGTGGCTTCGGAACCCGGAGGGCTTGGACGTGGAAGAGAGTGCCCATGAGTAAGCGGCAGGCCAAGCACGTCCCGCCCACCGGGGAGCTACGTCAGAGCCAACTGCTCACGACCTTCGGGCCGGGCTCGATGGTCGATCTCCCGAACCACGCCGTGCTGATCGGGGGCCTGGACCATTGGACGTTCGCCGAACGCAAGCGAATCTATGAGGATCGCCTGGAGCGCCGCCTGTGCGACCTGCTTGCCCTTGAGGAACTCACCTTTTACGAGCCGCCGGTCGATAACGACGACCCGACGGCACCCCGGTCGGGGGTCACCGTTTTCCTTTTCCCGGCGTGGTTCCTGGCCCAGGTGGAGGAGACCTACAAGGCCCCGGACGGGCGCGTGTACCGGGCCCGCCCACTGATCCCGTGGGATCGGCTCGTGAAGGGTGGCTACCTGAATCGAGACCGCAAGATCGTCCCGGTCGTGCCGATTAGGTTCGTCCAAGCCTGCGTGAAGGGACACATCAGCGACATCGACTGGTACGCCTTCGTTCGCGAGACGTACACACATGACCGGGCCGGACAACTGTGGTTCGACGAGGGTGGCGCCGGGAACGACTTCACCGAGATCTACGTGCGCGACGAGCGGAACGACAACCGTCGGAGGCCCCTTTCCGACGCAACGGTCCCCGGGGCTCGCATCCTGGGCACGTGCCAGGGTCGCAAGCTCTGGCTTGGGCCGCGGATCCGGGACGCGTGCGAGGAGCCGAACCGCCTCCTCACCCGTTCGGCCTCGAACGCCTACTTCTCGCAGACGTTGAGCGTGATCCACATCCCCGACGCCGAGGCCGCACTGAAAGAGGCGGTGGACACGGTGTTCGAGGACTTCCTCCAGTACTGCGACAGTGTCGAGGACGTAACCCGCGAGCGCCGCAAGCAGCGGGTCCTGACCGCGCTCGAGGGTCACAGCGACGCGGTGGTGTGGGCAGACATCCAACGTCGAAAGGGGGGGGGCCCGGCCGAGATCCGCAGCATCAAGCAGGCGGAGTTCGAGACGCTGACGGCCTCACGCGACTCGATGGGCGAGGACGTCCCCGGTGGGGACTTCTATGCTCGGGCGAGATCCCTTGACGGGCTCCCCGCCGAGTTCGAGGGCCGGCTCGACCGGGTCGTACTCGTCCACCGACTTCGCGAGGTCGTAGCTCAAGTCGGGTTCACCCGCTTCGAGTCCGCCCTGCCGGACATCGACGGGGAGCTTTCCCTCCAGGTGGAGCTGGCTCCGCTGGCGCGGGAGACGACCTGGTTGCCCGCCATCGAGAACAAGGGCGAGGGGATCTTCCTGTCTTTTTCGGGCGACGCCATAAGACGCTGGTTGGCGCGACCAGGGGTACGGGCTCGTTCCAAGCGCCTCGTCGCTGGCTTCCAGGCATGGATGGAACGCAAGCGGACCGCAGACGCGAAGTTCCCCGGGCTGCCCTATCTCATGCTCCACAGCCTCTCGCACCTCCTGATCACCGCGGTTGCCCTCGAGTGCGGCTACTCGGCCAGCGCCATCCGCGAACGAGTGTTCGCCGGTGAGTACGGCTACGGCATTCTGCTCTACACGGGGACCGGCGGGTCCGAGGGCACCCTCGGCGGTCTGGTCGAAGTAGGGCGGGACATCGAGCGTCACCTTCAGCGCGCTCTGGAGCTTGGCCGCCTCTGCTCGAACGACCCGATCTGCGCCCAGCACGACCCTGCCGACCCGCACGAGGAACGGTTCCTCCACGGCTCCGCGTGCCACGGCTGCATCCTGATCGCCGAGACGAGTTGCGAGCGGCGCAACGAGTTCCTCGACCGGGCACTGGTGCTACCCACCGTGTCGACGTCCGACGCGGCGTTCTTCGCCGGGGACGCTGTCTGATGTCGGTACTGCGGCGGCTGGGCCGTCCCAACATGATCGGATTGGCGACGGCTCTTGCTGGGGGACGCATCGCACCACCCTTTCGCCGCAGCCAGTTGCTGGGGCATGGACCCGACCACTTGCTGGATGGCGTCGTCGACGAGCTTCAAGACCTATCCGATCGCGGGATGACGCCACCGCATATCGCTCGGATGCTCCACCTGCTGGCCGATGAGCGAGCTGCTGCCCAGGCTGCCCGCGACCGAGTGGAGCTGGTGTGGTCGGGTCCCGAGGTCTTGACCGCGACGAGCCGAGACACTGCAGTGGTCGTGCAGGAGCTGTTTCGCGAGGCAAGGGAGAGCGTCCTGATTGCCAGCTACGCGCTCGACACCGGCAGCAAGGCCAAGGAGCTGTTCGGGACCCTGGCCGGCAGGATGGATGCCGAGCCGGATCTGAGGGTGCGGCTCTTCGTCAACATCCATCGGAAACAGCGGGACGACACCGCCGACGCCGTTCTCCTGCGGGAGTTCGCGGACACCTTCCAGCACGACCTGTGGCCTGGCAAACGGCTCCCCGAGACCTTCTACGACCCGCGGTCGCTGGCGATAGAAGGCAAGACGCGCGCGTGTCTCCATGCTAAGTGCATCATCATCGACGACCATCGGGCGCTCATCACCTCGGCAAACTTCACGGAGGCCGCCCACAAACGGAACATCGAGGCTGGCACCGTCATCACGGACAGCGTCCTCGCTCGGGATCTCAGGGCGCAGTTCGACACTCTCGTGGATCATGACGCGCTCCAACGCGTGCCGGGACTCCACGGGCGAAACTGAGCAGACCGATTGCAAATCATCCCTCTTCCTCCAACAGACCTGGCCTCATCGCCGGAGACACAAGATGCGTACGAGCGGCTCCTACACAGCGAACCTCCTTGGAACCATCCGCAGCCACTTGGCAGGACTTCAAGGCTACGACGTCATGGCGCTCGAGCTGATTCAGAACGCTGACGACGCCCCAGCTGAGGAAATCACGTTCGACATTACGGACGATGGCCTGTGGGTCAGGAACAGCGGCACGTTCGACTACTGCGGCGACCTCCACGCCAACATGTGCCCATTCCAGGAGAGCGAGGGCTACAGCTGCGACTACCACCGGATCGTGGACGTGGCGAGCGGAGGCAAGCTCGGGCAGAGCGAGAACATCGGTCGCTTCGGTATCGGCTTCGTCTCTTCGTATCAGATTACGGATCATCCTCGAATTCGGTCATCTGGAATCTCACTCACTCTCAGGCCCGAGGCTGGCGAGTGGGACCTCGAGCACTGCGAAGAGACACCGGACACGGAGTTCTTCCTGCCGTGGGCAAGGGACGCCAACACCAAGGCACGGCAGGCGCTGGGTGTCTCGCACGTCACCGCGACGCACATCGATCGACTCGCCGAAGACCTGACGAACGTCGTCCGAAGGAGCCTCCTGTTCCTTCGCCACGTTACACGGGCCGAAGTGCTTAGGAACGGGCAACTCCTTGCCGGGTGTGACCTCGATCGGGGCGATGGCACGGACCTGCTCGTCAGCTTCCGCCCCGGCGATGAGGTTGAACAGTGGCACATCTTGCGTGCCGATGCTTCAGCCGGTGCCGCTGCTCTCTACGCTGCTCACCCGAGGCTCGAGGGGCTTCGGCGAAGTCCGAGTATCAGCATCGGCGTGCGCGTCGAGCCTGAGCCCTTGCAGGAGGGCCTGCTTTATGCATTCTTGCCCACTGAGCAGTCAACCGGGCTCCCCCTGCACATCAACGCGGACTTCTTCCCCGAGTCAGACCGCAAGGCCATCATCTTCAAGGGACATCAGCACGAGCACGCATGGAACGAGATGCTGATCGACGCGGCGGCCATCGAGCTCGCACGCGATCCGGTCGCGCTACGCGAAACCCTGGGCGACGCGCAGTTCTGGCGGGTGCTCAGCGACGCTTATGGGCTCCAGTCCAGACCTTCTGGACATCCGGACATCTTCAAGCGGTTCTGGGACCGACTGAAGTCGGCCTGTGCGAACGCCCCGATTGTTCTGGCTCAGGAGGATGACAGTCTTCGCCGGCCGAACGAGACGATTCTGCCGCCGGGTCCCCCCTTCACTCCCGGGCAAGTCTCGGTCCTGCGCGAGCTTGGCGGACACGTCGCCATCGACTCACTGCAGACCCATCGGAATACCATGACTCAGCTTGACGCCAAGATCCTGACGATTGATGGGCTGCTGAATCTCATCCAGGGCGGCTTGTCAGCACTGAAGGCCGGAGAGTCTCAGGTGACTCCGGAACGCGTGGAAACCTTCTACAAGCCGCTGTGGACAATGCTGGGCGATCTCCTGCCGGAACGAGGCTCGCAGAGTCGGGCGATGGCGAGCACCGTTCAGCGGCTCAAGGCGTTGCCCGCACTCGTCAGTGACGATCTGTACTGCGTCACCATCAGTCAATCGTACGCTGCGCCATCGTCCCTCGACAGCACGCGCGTCGCGGAACTGCTCCCGAGACTCTTCATCGCATCCAGAGGTCTCGATGCTACGCCGAAGACCCTGAGGCTTGTCGAAACATTGGACCTGGCACGCGTAGTGACGCACCTTTCTGAACTGGCGCAGGACAACTCCCTTGCCGACGGCGGCATCAGCCTCGAACCGAGAGATCTCAAAGACCTGTACAACCTCTTTGCTGACCTCGATGTCGGCGAGCAGACCAACGAATCGGTCTACAAGGAGCTTCGAGCACTCCCCGTCTGGCTGTCGAGTCGAGGGTTGATCAGTGCACAGGCTGCCCTGCTGCCGGGGAACTTCACGAACCCTTCGGGGGTCGGAGACCTGCTCGACACGACCGTGCTCAGCGAACGTGCTCGCGAGTTCGTTCGCTCGAAGCTCGAAGTGGATACGCAGTCGATTGAGGCGTTCGTCGAAACCGTCGTGCCGAAGTTCTTTGGCAACGATGGGCCAGCGGACGTGGAGAAGTACACCGCGCTAGTTCTTGAGCTGGCGAACCAGCCAAGCTTGCTGAACGACGTGCATGCGCGCCAGATTCTCGGCTCGCTAACGATGGTCCCGACGCAAGACGGGGGCTGGTCCTGCCCTGTGGAGACGTACCGTCGGAGCGAGTCGCTCGTGAAGGTGCTGGGCGATGCCGACCATCTCTGGCTCGATGCGAGTCGCGTACCGAAGACGCAATCTGTACAGAGCTTCCTCGACCACTTGGGCCTCCGTCGGACCCCGATGGCCCAGCATCTCGTTGATCGAATGGTCTCGCTCGCAGAGGAGGAATTGCCAACCGACGATGCCAAACGCGCGAGCGCCGAAGCGTTCTACGCTCTCTGCGACAACTTCGACATCTGGAAGGACGACTCGATCTTTCAGGACGCTCTCGACGACCTTTGGAATGCGGCCTGTTTCCCGGCCGAGGGCGACGCGGACGAGTGGCATGCACCTGACGCGCTGTACGCTATCTATAGTGCGGAAGCATTTCGGTCTCAGGCCAAGATCCTTGACTTCAGGAACACGACGCGACTTAAAACTCCGCTCCTGGAGGCTCTGGGCATCAAGATCAACCCCGAGACAGGGCTGGTCGTACGTCACCTTCAGCACTGCATGGAGAACAACGTCAAACCATCGGACCTTGTGTATCGGGTCCTGAATGATCGAGCGCCGCAAGACGAAGCTGCAATCGAAGTCCTCGCGGACTCGCGCTGCATCTATGTGGATGCGATGAAGTCGTTCGTGCATCCGGAGCAACTGTTCTGGTCGGCTCAGCAGCTCGGCACGTTCGCCTTTACGATACCGCCGAACCTCAACTCGTACCGCCCGCTCTTTGATGTACTCGGGGTGACAGACGGCCCCGAAGGAGCCGACTACGTTCGCATCATCCATGAGATCTCTAAGGAGTACTTCGTGCAGTCGAAGGCACTGCAAGGCCAGGATCGCGCGGTGTTCGACTTGTGCTGGAAGTCGCTTGCAACCCTCTACGACCGAGACCTGCTAGACGCAGACGACGTGCGCGGGTTGCAGGAAGCGGCCACGGTCGTGAACGTGAGCGACCGCCTTGTCGATCCTGACGAAGTGCTCATACAGGACAGCGAGTGGTACGCGGGATTCTTCAACGGGGAGCTCGACGCGGCCCTGTGCAAGCCCCTTCCTGAACTCTGGCCCCTGCTCGAGGAGGTTGGGGTCAGGCGACTCAGTCAGCAGGCTCGTGTAGCCCTGGAGTTCACGGACGGCGAGGAAGTGGAACAGCCTAGCGTGGCGTCCACTCTCGTCGCACGGTCGGATTTGATTCAGCGCTTGCTTCACGACAAGCCTGAAGTTGTGAGGGAGGCCGTCGCGTCTGGACTATCCGACCTGACGGCGAAGAGCTATGAGGTCGTGCGCATCCAGGCATCGGTCCAGATCGGAGACGACGATGACCCACCGCAGCCTGCGAGCCCGAACCAGGCCCACGCGTACTACGACCTCGAAACGCATTTCCTGTCCGTGGAGCGGCCGGTTGGCGATCGCATCTGGTCGCACGTGTTGAACGCGCTGCTGCACCAGCTGATTCCGGACGCGGCTGGCAGTGAAGTGCCGAAGTTGACACTCAGCCTGCGACCCTTGATGGCTCTGCCCCCCGAGGCGGGCCATCGAGAGTTGAGCGACGCGGGCGTTCCTGAACTGGAGGACGTCGCCATCTCCCAGGGGCAGAGGACACGACGTCTCCTGAGCTCGGTCCGATTGGCACGGGCGCTGAGACGCAAGATGCGACTGACGACGATGACGAGACGACCGAGGCAACGCAGGACGAGGCCGACGCGCTGCGGGCGAGCCCGGGAGGCGAAGTGCCGCGCTCGCCAGGTGCCTCGCCGAAGGGCGAGCCTCAGGGGCCACATACCGAGGGCGAGGAAGTTCAACAGCCTGCCGCGCAGCCAGTTGCCCAGACGCCCGGTCAGCCGAGACGTAGCACTGCACCGACCAACCCGCCGCCTCCTGCTGCCACGCCGGTGAGGACCGGGGCGAAGAAGTCGCGGCCGAAGCACAAGGTTCAGCGCGACAAGCGCCTGCTGTCCTACGTGAACCACACAGGCGGCAAAGACGGCCCCGCCGAGGACGGCGGCAACTCGGAACACAACATGGCCATCGAGGCAGCCGCGCGGGATGCCGTCTGCAGGTACGAGATCGCGCGTGGCAGAACGCCCAAGCAGATGGCGCTGACGCATCCCGGCTACGACATCGTCTCGCAGGATTTCGTGCACGGAACGCAGCGGCTCATTGAGGTGAAGGGCGTTGCGGGAGAGTGGAACAAGACGGGAGTCGGGCTCTCGAAGCTGCAGTTCACGAACGCCCAGGAGTACCCAGAGCAGTACTGGCTCTACGTGGTGGAGTTCGTGAGCGATCCGCCGAATATGCGAATCCACCCGATCGCCAAGCCCGCAACGCAGGTCACGTCGTTCATGTTCGACGGCAACTGGCGGGCGGTCGTCGACGAGGAGCCAATCGACCCCGTCATCGCGTTCCGACCGGGGGCCCGCGTGAAGCACCAGAACTGGGGTTTCGGGCGCATAGCCACTGTCGACGTGCGTGGCTCAATGCGCCTACTCGCGGTGGACTTCGAGAAGAACGGTCGTCGAACGGTGACGCTCAGCGTCCATACGATGTCAGTTGTTGGCGAAGAGGACGATGGCGACGCTCCTGCCTGATCTCTCGGAGTTGCAGCTGGCGGCGCTGCCTTCGCAGGCTGAGGCCAAGGTCTATCGGGCACTCCGAGACCGCCTTCCGGACCGCTACGTCGTGCTCTTCGAAGTCAGTTGGATTCTTCGGCGTGAGGACGAGCAGGCGAAGGACGGAGAAGCCGACTTCGTCGTGTGCGACCCTGACAGTGGCTACCTGTGTATCGAGGTCAAGGGCGGGGGAATCGCCTTCGATGGCATCAGTGGACAGTGGTTCTCAGTGGACCGCAATCGTCGGAAGCACAAGATCAAGAACCCCATTCAGCAAGCCCTGAGGGCGAAGTACTCCGTCCGGGCGAAGCTGTCGGAGCATCCCCGCTCCCGCGCACTCGGCCTGAACAAGGCATTGCGTGGACACGCCGTATGGTTCCCGGACGTCGGCGACACTGTCGTCCTCAGTCGTCCCGACATGCCGCCGGCTCTGATCGGTGGTGCCAGGGACCTTGAGGACCCGAGGCGCTGGATGGAGCAGGCATTCGAGTACTGGTCGAACGACGTGCCAAGCCATACGCCGCTTGGCCGCCGAGGCGTCGGGGCTGTTCGCGATGTGTTCGCGCGGACGGTGACTGTGGCACCGCTCGTGTCTTCGCGCCTAGCGGAGCAGGAGGCGCGCCGCATCGCGCTCACGAACGACCAGGTCAGGGTTCTCGACCTGCTCCAGTCGCATCGACGGGTGGCGGTGAGCGGCGGCGCTGGCACAGGCAAGACCGTTCTGGCTCTGGAAAAGGCCCGTCGCCTCGCGTCCGAGGGTTTCCGAACCCTGCTGACCTGTTACAACCGGCAGCTTGCTGATCACCTCGCCGGCCGGTGCGCCAGCGCGCCGAATCTCGAGGTGATGAGTTTTCACCAACTGTGCTATCGCCAGGCCGACCGCGCGAATCGTCATTCGGGCCGGGACTTGGTCGCTGAGGCCAAAGCAACGTACCCGGGGAAGGACCTGTTTGACGTCCAGCTGCCAAACGCGCTCGCGTACTCGCTGGAAGTCCTGCCGGACCGGTACGACGCCATCGTCTGCGACGAGGGCCAGGACTTCCGCGAAGAGTTCTGGGTACCGCTCGAACTGATGCTGTCGGACTACGAACGCGGCCCGCTCTACGTGTTCTACGACGACAACCAGAACATCTACAGCCGTGTGTCGACGTTCCCGATTCGCCAAGCCCCGTTCACGCTGACCACCAACTGCCGGAACACCGCGCCGATCCATCGCGCCGCGTACGCCCACTACCGGGGCGTCGAGGTTCGTCCGCCCGACATCGACGGGGACGACGTACGGTTCGATGAGGCCGCTTCACGCGACGCCCAACTCACCAAGATCATGGCGCGCGTCGTCGACCTGATCGCCCGTCAGGGTGTCGCCGCCGGGGACATCGTCGTCTTGATCGCGGACGCGCAGCACAAGGGTGACTACTACGCGCTCCTGAAGCGGCAGCCCCTGCCGAGGCCGTCGACCTGGCGCCACGAGGGAGCACCGGCAAAGCATGAAGTTCTCCTCGAAACCATCCAGCGATTCAAGGGCCTGGAATCCCCGGTCGTGATTCTCTGGGGGCTCGACGCGATCAACCTGCAACGTAGCGAGGAACTGCTCTACGTGGCAATGAGTCGCGCCAAGTCGCTGCTGGTCGTGGTCGGAACGCCGGCAGCGTGCGCGGCGATCAGGGGGTAGGGCTTGAGACCGACTGGCTCTGCCCGATCAGCATCGCCCCGAAGCTGCGGGTCGCGGTCCAACGTAGCCATGCAACTCGTCCGGGTGGAGCAGTCACTGCTCGGCTGTCTCGACCCGATGCTCGCTCGCGGGATGAGGTCGTCAGCGCGCCCTGCATGCGACGAGCCGGCCCATGCTGGAACGCCTGAGGATCGGGATCTGCACCCTATGTGCACCCTACGCGAGCAGACATCGCGATGGACGCATGTGGTTAAACCTCGTAAGGCACTGGAAATACAGGAGATATTGTGGAGCCGGCGAGCGGACTCGAACCGCTGACCTGCTGATTACGAAAAACTGCACGCCACGAATCCCGCTGTTGCGTGTCATTGTGTAGCTGTGCCATAAGGCATTGTAAAATAGTGACTTATAGAAATCCATCAATGCGCTGGATTGCCGCCGCGTGTCGTGTCATGCTGTCTCGGTGGTGACACAGTGGTGACACCGGTTTCCGGCCGATGCGGCCGGGACTCCTGGCGGCTGCGGTTCCCGAGGAGCTGAAGGGCGAGATACAGCGGCTCATCGGCTTGGAGGAGACGGGCATGGGTAAAGTGGTGAAGCGCCCGCTGACCGAGCGTGTGGTCCGCGAGGCAAGGCCACGGACGGCGACCTACACCGTATGGGATTCGAGGGTGCGCGGGCTCGGCCTTCGGGTTACGCCTGCCGGTGTGAAGAGCTACATCCTCGACTACCGGATCGCAGGTCGGCGGCGCCGGGCGACACTGGCGCGATGCTCCGAACTGTCGCTGAGGGAAGTTCGCGAGCGGGCCGGTCGGGAACTGGTGGTAATCCGCGCAGGTGAAGCGGATCCGTTGGAGCGTCGCCGCCAGCAACGCGAGGCGCCGACCGTCGACGACGGGCTGGACCGTTTCCTTGACGAGTACGCCCCGCAACGGATCAAGCTCGGTCTGCTCTCGCGGCGGACGCTCCAGACTTATCGGAATCAGGCGAAGCTCTACGTCCGACCGGTCCTCGGCAAGCGTCGCGTCGACGCCGTGACGCGGCGCAACGTGGAGCGGGCAGTCAGACGCCTGCCGAACGCGACACGTAACCGTGTGCTGGCGCTTGTCTCGCGGCTCTTCAATCTGTTCGAGACATGGGAATGGCGATCGCAACACACGAATCCGGCGCGTGGTGTCGAGCGGGCGAGGGAGGAGGCGAGAGACCGTGTGCTCGATTCCGCCGAGCTGGCAGCGCTGGCCGAGGCTCTCGACCGGCTGGACGACAGGCATCCCGCGAGCGTCGCCGCGGTCCGGGTTGCGGCGCTGACTGGGCTGCGAATATCTGAAGTGTGCTCGATTCGCTGGGAGCATGTCGACTTCGAGAATGGGCGCGTGACGCTGCCGGAGACGAAGACCGGGCGGCGGGTGCATGACTTTCCGGACGCGGCGCTTGCGGTTATGCGCTCCCGACCGCGGTTGAATGGGAATGACCACGTGTTCGCGGTCGACGCGCGTGGGCCATTGACGTATCGGACCGCCCGCACCCACTTCGCGGCGGCGGCGCGGCTGGCGGAGCTGACAGACGTTCGGCTGCACGACCTGCGGCGGACTGTCATGACCAACGCAGCGGCGGCGGGTGTCGGCACGCACGTGCTGCGAGACCTGCTGGGACACAAGACCACGGCGATGGCGGACCGGTACGTGCGGGAGGTCGGCTCGCCAGTCGCGGACGCGCGGCGCGCGATCGGCGCGGCGATGGCGGCGGCGATGCTCGGGGGAGGGGCTCGCGACTGAGCAACGGCACGTGGTCGGCATACTTGCCTTCGGAAGCGTAACCGGAGGAAACCAGTGTTCGACGACCACAAGCTGTATCTCGCCGGAGACCCGGCCTTGCTGGTGCTGGGCCGCCCTTCAACTCTCGCGCATTGGAGGAGCGAGGGTCGTGGGCCGGCGTTCATCAAGCTCGGCGCGCGGGTTGCCTACCACGGCTCGGATCTGAACGAGTGGCTGGCAGCTCGGACTGTAAGGCCGACCGACAGTGGATGCCGGCAGGCGTCGCGAGTGGGGGAGGGTGGCTAGTGTGTCGCAGGCCGCGGCCGACAGCGTCCGGCGCCAACTCGCGTAGCTGCTCGTTGATCCGACCGATCTGCCCGGAGGAGCGATCGATGGCGAAGTCGAGGACGACGGCAACGGCTGCCGGACGTGGCGGCAGTCCGACGCCGGGCTCGCGGCCTGGGCATTCCGGTGAAATCGATCACCTGTTCCGGTGCAAACCGATCACCTGTTCTGAGGTTGCCCCGATCCCGTGGACGGGTTAATGCTTGCGGGCTCACATCATGACACATCCTCCGCTGAACGTCGTTTCCGTGTCAGTCATCGACGACGACCGCTGTGGGAGTGTGGGAATCTCGCGGCCCCGGAGCAGGCGTGATCGGCGACGATCGCCCGCGAGATTTCCAACGGGCTGGGGGCGCCCGCCTCGCCGACCTTCAGATTCAGCGCGACGTTGACCGGGCGTCCCCAGACCGGGCACTTCCACAGCGCCCCCGTGGATGCGGCACATGACCCGCAACAGCGGTTCGTCTCGCGAAGCCGAAGGCGAGCCGTGTACTCTGTTGATCACCATTTCCTCCGTGGGTTTCCAAGTCAACTACGCACCGTTACGTCACCGGCCTCAAGCCCCCGCAGCAAGGCCGGTGACGGCGTGAGTCGTCACCGGCAATCCGAGCTCCACCTGACTCGTGGGCGCCTGCAGAGCCTTCACCGGCCGGGCCCCGTCCACAGGTTCTGCCGCATGGAGACGTTCGAACTCCAGCGGCGACACGTAGCCCAACGCCGAATGGCGGCGCCGCGTGTTGTACCAGCCCTCGACGAAATCAAACACCGCCGCCCGCGCCTCGGCGTGCGTGGACAAGTTCGTGCGGGCCAGCAGCTCGCACTCGAGCGTCGCGAAAAAGCTCTCCGCCATCGCGTTGACGCCCCTATATGTCAAGATGCCACTTCCCGGCGCGGAGGCCGCGCTCTACGGGCACGGTCGCCGACGACGATTCGTCCAGCCGCTCTCGACCCGCATACAGCTCCTCGCGTAGCAGCGCTCACCCATTCCGGCGCGGTCACGTGCTCGGCTACCGCTACGCGAAGGCTCTCCTGAAACGAGAGTGGGTCGGGTCGAGCCCGATCGGCGGGGGGGGGGGGGGGGGGGGGGGGGGCGCGCGAGCGGGGTTAGCTACGGGGTGGCCGGCGTGTCAACGCGCTGCGCGCGTTCTCCGCTGCGCTTCGACCCTGTCGGGTGACACGCCGGCCACCCCTCCGCTCAGACAGCAGTTATGGGCCTTGCGGCCCGGCCTGGACGGAAACGTCCCGGCCGTCCACAGAATTGGCCACCATTCCCCCGAGTGTTTCCAGCTCAACAACGCACCGTTACGTAACGGGATTCAAGCCCCTGCAGCAACGCCGGTGACGGCGTGAGGCGTCACCGGCAATCCGAGCTCGACCGGACTCGTGGGCGCCTGCAGAGCCTCCACGGGCCGGGCGCGGGATTGTCCCGACCTCCGTCAGGCAGCCTCCGCGGACGCTGCACCGACCCAATAGTCGTCGATCAGTGCGTGGTAGACCTCCCGAGCGACGAAGCGTTTCAGGCAGCGGATGATGTCTTTCTTCGACAGGCCCTCGGCAGTACGACGGCGAACGTAGTCGATGGTCGGCTGGTGCCAACGCATGCGGACGATCACAATCCGGTAGAGCGCCGCGTTGGCCTGGCGGTGACCTCCGCGGAAGAGCCGATGCCGGTTTGTCACCCCGCTCGACGCGGGGACAGGGCAAGCGCCGCACAGCTTTGCGAACGCGGCTTCTGATCGGATCCGCGTAGGATTGTCGCCGGCGACGATCATCATCTCGGCCACCGAGTCGGTGCCAATGCCGAAGGCGTCGTGCAGGGTTGGCGCCGCGGCCTTGGTGATGGTGTCGAGCACGTCGTCGTGGGTGGCGATCTCATTCGAGAGCGTGCGCCAGCGTGTGGCTAGCGCCCGCAGCGCGTGCTTGACGGACGCGGTCGGGTCGATGATGTCGCCAGGCCTGAGGGCTGCGCACCGGTCGATGAGCTGCCGGTCGGTAAGCGGTTCAAGCGTTTCGCGCAGCGCATCCGGTGCGTTCACGATGAGCGTCTTCAGCGTGATGATCGCGGCAGAGCGGGCCTTTACGGCCGTATCGCGGGCGACCTTGATCTGGCGGACCATCTCTGCCGCCCCGTCAGCAGTCTTCGGGATGGCGGTCGCGATTCCGGCAAGTACCGACCTGGCGGCAGTCTCGGCATCGAGCGTGTCGTCCTTGCCGTTGTTGCGTCGCTTGCGCCGATCGCAGTGATTGACCTCGACGACGCGGCACCCCTGACGCCGGACGAAGCTCGCGAGGCCGACACCGTAGGAACCGGTGCCTTCGATTCCGAATGCTTCGATGGTGCCGAGCTGACGAGCCCAAGCCAGTAGCTCCGCGTAGCCGGCCTGATTCGCGGCCACCCGGGCCGTTGCGAGTCGAGCGCCCAAGCCGTTGATCGCAACCGCGACGTGCTCGTGTTTGTGAGTGTCGACGCCGACGATCACCTTGACGGACGGATCGTCGTGCACGATGCTGTTCGACATGTCGTAGGCCTCCTCCAAGGCTGGCGACGCCGTTTGGCCGGGCGGGCGGACAGGACTGTGATGGGTCTCTATGCCAGGCCCCTATCGGGTCACTGCCCTCCCGGCCAAACAACATCTGGATGCGTGCTGCCCACCCGGGCCGACAGTTCAACGCCAGGACACGAAGTCCATCGAAGCAGGGGTCAGACCCGGCCAGACAGCAGCAAGATCATGCTCACAGTCGAAGCAATCTCCCACCGAACCCATCGACAGCGCCACGCCTGATTCACGGCAGCGGGCTCCGAAGGCCAGCGACGTGTACTGGCAGCCCTGGTCGGAATGATGGATGACCGCCTCGGGCCGGCGTTGCGCCACGGCCATCTCCAGCGCCTCGACCACCAGCTCCGTGCGCAGGTGCGCAGCCATGGCCCAGCCGACCACCCGCCGACTGAAAACGTCCAGAACGATGGCCAAGTAGAGGAAGCCTGCCAAGGTCGGAATGTAGGTGATATCGGCCACCCACAGGCGGTTCGGCGCCTCGGCCTCGAAGCACCGCTCGACCCGGTCCGGGGCCGGCCGCGCTTGCACCTCTCGGCGCGTCGTGCGGGGGCCGCGGCGCCGGCTCACCCCAGCGATGCCGGCCTCGCGCATCACCCGCGCGACCCGCTTGCGGCCGACCGCGGCACCGGCTTCGACCAGTTCGGCGTGAATCCGCGGCGCGCCGTACGTGCCCCGGCTGCCGGCATGAATCTCCTGCACGCGGGCCGTCAGTTCCGCATCGGCCTGCGCACGAGCTGACGGTGGACGTTGACGCCACGCGTAGTACCCGCTCGTGGAGACACCGAGCACGCGGGCCATCGTGGCGACGCGAAAACGAGCCTGGTTCGTGCTCATGAACCGGTAGACCTCCCGGATCCGGTCTCCCGCGCGAACCAGGCCGTGGCTTTTGCCAAAATTTCGCGTTCTTCGCGCAACCGCCGGTTCTCCCGGCGCAGCCGACGAATCTCCTCATGTTCTTCGGTGCGCAGGCCGTCGGAGCGCTTGCCCGCGTCGCGATCAGCCTGCGCGACCCAGTTTCGTATCGCCTCGGCCGACGGCTCGAACTCCTGAGCGAGGTCTCCCGGTGTACGTCCGGACTGAACCAGCTCGACCATCTGCTGTCGGAATGCCGCCGCGTACGGCGGTCTCGACTTCGGCATCGTGGACTCCTCCTCCTCCTCGCCAAGAGGATAAGTGTCCGCGGAACTGGGGCAACTCCAGTCCTTCGCGCGCCGCCGCAACGGACAGCGTCCGGGTGGTCCTCGAGCGGCTCGAGGCCGTCGCGGGTCGGCAGCAGAAGCTGCACGCGCTCCGGTCGTCGTCGCCGCCGACCGCGACAGGTTGCCCGCTCGCACGCTTGGCGTGCGAGCGTCCTGGCGACCGGCGTGACAAGGTTGGAATCCGCAATCGCGGCTGCTGCTTGCGTCGCCGACGCCGAAGGGCGGATGGCGTTGGGTCTGCGGGCCGTCGACAGCATACCTCCTGAGCGGGCCGGCGCCGAAGCGCTGAGACGGCGGAGGCCGGAGTTCGAGCCCAGCCCGGCGCTGGTCATCGCCGACGGCGGAGAGCGGACATAGCCGCGGCTACGTCCTGACGAAGCCGATGTAGACGTAGAGCGCGACCAGAGCGGCCATCGCCACGAGACCGATGTTGCCGTAGACGGGACTGACCTGGAGTCCCAGGAACATCACGAATGAGAACGCGAGGTACAGACCGATGACGGAAGCCGCGTGAACCAGGATCTTCAACGGCTTGGCCATGTTCTTCCCTCGTCCAGGTTATGCCCCCTACCGCAGCACCCTTGCCCCCGGCGGACCCGATCCGAGCCCTGCCTTCCCTGACCGACCATCTCGACGCCCAAGACGGGCCGGGCGGGAACCACGACCGGATCCCACACCGCGGCCGTGGCGCAGGTGAGCCGGCGCTACGCGGTCAGTTCCCGCATCAACGCGCCAACAGCTCCCGCCGGATCGGCCACACTGAACGGGAAGCAAGACGATATGGAATGACCGGCTCGCTATCGTACGGTCGTCGTACGCGAGCACGCGACAAGGCGGCCGAGGCCGCCTACGATTCGCGGGTTGACACCGAACGCGGCGTCAGAGCCGCAGACGAAAGGAGCCGGTCATGAGCGAGCCTATCACCTACGTGGGAATCGATGCCCACAAGGTGGAGTTGCACGTGGCGCTGTGGTGGGTTTTTCGGGGGAAGTTGAACACCGATTTCGGAGGAACTTGAACACCGGTTGAACTAACCCGCTTCGCGGGAGCCAGGCACACGCCGACCAGGCCGGGTGGTCTCCATCCGGCTGCTTCCTGATTCCCCCTCCCTGCTCGTCGTCCTCCGTAGGCTCTTCTGCGCGACCGCCTGGATGGACCAGGCCGGCGCTGTTCACAGAGGAGTCTCACCATGACCGTGCTTCGCCAACGGATGCTCGACGACATGCGGATCCGGAACCTGGCGGCCGAGACGCAGACCTCGTATCTTCGGCAGGTCGCGAAGTTCGCGCGCTACTACGGGCAATCTCCCGAGCTGCTCGGTCCCGAGGACATCCGGACCTACCAGTTGCACTTGATCGACGACCGCCAGCTCGCGCCGACATCGGTGGCAGGCACCGTGGCGGCGCTGCGTTTTCTCTATCAGGTCACGCTCAAGCGAGACTGGGCGGTCGAGGCCCTGCCGTTGCCGAAGCGCGGCGAGACGCTGCCGGTCGTCCTGAGCCCCGAGGAGGTCGTTCGGTTTCTCGACGGCGTGGCGCGTCCCAAGCACCGCATGATCCTCACCACGTGCTACGCCGCGGGGCTGCGACTCAGCGAAGCGCTGCGGCTCCAGGTCACCGATGTCGACAGCGACCGGATGGTCCTGCATGTCGCACAGGGCAAGGGCGCTCGCGACCGCTACGTCATGCTCTCGCCGACGCTGCTCGAGCAGTTGCGGGCCTGGTGGCGGGTCGAGCGGCCGGCCCGGTGGCTCTTCCCGGGGCGAAATCCAGAGCAGCCGATGCAGAAGGGGACGGTCCAGTGGGCGTGTCGCCTCGCCCGGTATCGCAGTCGGCTGGCCAAACCCGTGACGCCGCATTCACTCCGCCACGCTTTCGCGGTCCACTTGCTGGAAGTCGGCACCGACGTCCGCACCATTCAACTGTTGCTCGGTCATCGGCGGTTGGAGACCACGGCGCGCTACCTCCGGTTGGCGACGACCAAGGTCTGTTCGGCGACGAGCCCGCTCGACTTGCTTCCCCGACCGGCGACCGCGTCGGTCCCCACGCACTGACCGGGGGCCGCCGTGGCTCGTCCGCTTCTTCGCGTGGCGGAGGTCTTCCGCCAGTACGGCGACGCGTATCGTGCCCGGGTCGGGGCCGCGTTGTCGACCGCGCACCTGCGCGTGATGACCGCCATCGAGCAATGCCGGACCGCGGCCCTCGGCGGCCATGTCGAGGCGTGCGACCGCTGTGGATACACGCGGGTCTGGTACAACAGTTGCCGTAACCGGCATTGCCCTTCGTGTCAATCGCTGGCGCGGGCGCGATGGGTCGAGGCCCGCACCACGGAGCTGCTCGACTGCGAGTACTTCCACGTCGTCTTCACCGTGCCGCAGGTGGTGGCGGCGGTCGCCCTGCAGAATCCCGCCGTCGTCTACGGGATCCTGTTCCGGACCACCGCCGAGACGCTGCGCACGATCGCCGCCGACCCGCAACATCTGGGCGCCGAGATCGGCTTCATCGCGGTGTTGCACACGTGGGACCAGACCCTTGGGCTACACCCGCACCTGCATTGTGTGGTTCCCGGCGGCGGCCTCTCGCACGATGGGATGCGCTGGGTCGCGTGCCGGCCGGGATTCTTCTTGCCGGTGCGCGTACTCTCCCGTCTATTCCGCCGCCTGTTTCTCAGGTGCCTCGAGGAAGCCTTCGACTCCGGGCGGCTCCGCTTCGGCGGGGCACTGAGCGCCCTGACCGAGCGTCGTACGTTCGTCGCGCACCTGGCGCCCGCGCGCAAGACCGAGTGGGTGGTGTACGCCAAGCCCCCGTTCGGCGGCCCGCAGCAGGTGCTCGACTACGTGGGTCGCTACACGCACCGCGTTGCCATTTCCGACGATCGACTGGTCGCTCTCGAGGCCGGCCACGTCCGCTTCCGGTATCGGAACTCCCGGACGCAACCTCCCTCGGTCGCCACGGCCACGCTCAGCGCGTCGGAGTTCATTCGGAGGTTTCTGCTGCACGTCTTGCCGACCGGCTTCCACCGCATTCGCCACTACGGGTTGTTCGGCAATCGCCACCGGACCGCGAAGCTGGCCCGCTGCCGGCAGCTGCTCGGCACGTCGCCGCCGCGCCAGACCGCCGCGCCATCCGACTATCGTGATCGTCACGAAGCACTGACCGCAGAGTCGCTGCGCACGTGTCCGAGCTGCGGTGACGGACACATGACGGTGGTCGAGGCCGTGCGACGTGCGTACACGCGGCCAGCCCTCATCGACACGTCATGACACGACCGACGGCTGCACCGCAACGCGCCGCGCCGCACATGACGGGAGTAGTCTGTCTCGCCTCCCTCTTTACACGACGCCTCGACGACCCTCGTGCCCTCCAGGCTCCGACTTCGCTCGTCGCAAGCCACCAGGAGCTGCGCATCGGCGCCCGCCGAGCCCAAGTCACGCGACCACCGTGCACCCTCGGTCGACAGGCGCGCCGATTCAATCCCCATAGCGCCGACCGGGCAGCGGCTTAGTTCAACCCATCTTTCGCTCACCGGCGCGGCGAGCCATCGTGCGCCATCTGTCGCACCGCTGGCGCCGCGCCGCCGACCGAAAAATGCTCTGCATTTCGGGCGAAGTTGAACGCCGATTTCGGGAAGTTGAACGCCGATTTCGGGAAGTTGAACACCGATTTCGGTCATCGTGGACGCTCGTCGGTAGCCTGAGCCAGCATGCTTTCGCCCTTTCGACGGGAGGGGCGAGGCGATGCCGGCACGGAGGCTGCTGATGAGGAAGATTCGTGAGGTTCTACGGCTCAAGCACGAGCGGGGTTGTCCCAGGGGTTATCCCACCGGGCGATAGCCCAGGCCTGCGCCATCGGCGTGGGCACGGTCATGCTGTATCTGAAACGGACGGCAACGAGGGTTGGGCTGGCCGTTGCCGGCCGAACTGGGACGATGCGGCGCTCGAGGCGCAGTTGTTTCCCCGCCCGGCGCCGGTGCGCGACCGGGTCCGGCCTGACTGCGCATACATCAACCGGGAACTGAAGCGCGACGGCGTCACGCTGCAACTGCTCTGGGAGGAACACCTTCAGGTCCATCCGAGCGCCTACCGCTACACGCAGTTCTGCGAGTTCTACCGGCGATGGGGCAAGCGGCTGCGGCCGTCGATGCGACAGGTCCACCGCGCCGGCGAGAAGACCTTCATCGACTTTCTCGGGCAAGCGGCCGAGCCTGGTCGACCGGCGCACGGGCGAGTTTGCGGCCGGTCGAGCTGTTCGTCTCGGTGCTCGGCACCAGCGGCCTCACCTACGCCGAGGCGACCCGAACCCAGCAGTTGCCGGACTGGGTCGACGCGCACATCCGCATGGTGGAGTACTTCGGCGGCGCCACCACGATGTGGACCCCCGACCAGTTGAAGAGCGCCATCACCCGCCGCTGCCGCTACGAAGCCGGCGTGAACCGCACCTACGAGGACCTGGCCGCCCACTACGGCGCGGTCGTCATCCCGGCGCGGCCGAGGAATCCTCGCGACAAGGCTGCAGTCGAGTATTGTGTGCTCATCGCCCAGCGGTGGATCCTCGCCCGCCTGCGCGACCAGACCTTCTTCGAACTCGGTGCGCTCAACGCCGCGGTCCGCGTCCTGCTCGACGAGCTCAACGACCGGCCGATGAGGAAGCTGGGCGTCAGCCGCCGCGCCCTCTACGAGCAACTCGACCGCCCGGTGTTCGGCGTCAACTACTTTCGCCGGTCGTGTTGCCTCATATGAGGATGTTACCCGGCTGCCTCAAGAGGATCGTACTGATGGTCTTCGGCTGGGAGCGGCGGAGCTGCCCGACGTAGAGGTCATGTTGAGCCCCTGTCGGCCAGGAATTGGCGGGCGCCTGCGCGGAGCCGCCGTCAAGGCCGTCAGCCCCGCGGAGCGGGGGCAGAGCGAAGCGATGCGCCTTGACGGCGGTGAGCACAGGCGCAGGCTGCCATGAGACGGACAGGGGCGTCGTCGGTCCCTCTCCCAGCGGCCGAGATCGCCCTCGTTGGGTAGCAAGAATTGTGAGGCAATGCGCGGCAACAATCGTTGTCGTTGATCAGGTGGGGCAGGTGCTCGGCGTCGAAGCCGACGATCACGACCGTGTCGAACTCGAATCCCTTCGCCCCGTGCAGCGTCGACAGGGTCACGCGCATGTCGTCGTCGTCGGTCCGCTCCGGGGTGCGCATCGAGCGCCAGTGGTCGAGGAAGGCGTCGACCAGCCGCAGGCGCTCCTCGGGGGTATCGCCGTCGCCGCCGCGGTCGCGGGCAAAGACGCTCGCGTCGCAGGCCAGCTCGGCGAGGTTGTCGAGCCGGTCGAAGACGTCGCCGTCGGCCGAGGCGGTTACGACCCGCCGGTAGTCGGTGCGGTTCAGCGCTTCGTCGACCAGCTCGTCGAGCGGCATGTGCTTCGCCGGGTCGCGGACGGCGAGATCGAAGCGCAGCCGCAGGTTGGCCGCGTGGTAGCTGGACTTCTCTACAGATGACCGCTGTTCGTTACGCCGGCGCCCAGCGCGACGGCTCGTCTATGACCCGCTCAAACAGGCTCTACAGATGACGGCTGTTCGCTACGCCGACGCCCGGCACGGTTTACGTACTTGGGGTTGATCGGCACCGCCGCGACCATCGCGCCCCGGCTTCCCGCCGGGCAACGACGTTGATCGCCGCCGGGCGCATCTGTCGGCGACCTTGGCGCTGTGTCGCCGGATCCGTTCCCCCGCGCGCTCCGGTGTCGTTGCCCGCATCGCGGCGCAGGCCCGCCGTTGCC
>MKWU01002744.1_pt1 | contig 25215 bp, 25 predicted proteins | sample 809101 | NCBI WGS metagenome assembly MKWU01 (sample SAMN05860141, study PRJNA318959) | sponge metagenome | host: Aplysina aerophoba | place: Slovenia: Piran, Adriatic Sea, Gulf of Piran | collected 2013-05-07 | reverse complement strand
CTGGAGGACCAGGTGTCCCTCCAGAAGATGGACCGATTGCTGCCGGAGGGGGTGTGTCTGAAAGGCGACCAGATCAAAGTCGCAGTGGAACAGGACATCGAGGTCCGCTGATGCCCACACCCGAACGACCAAAGCTGTATGTGGAAGGGAAGGACGACATCCATGCTATTCGCAATTTATTGGTTCGGAATGGGATCAATCTTCCGATCCGGAAACAACCAGTCGGTGACGTCGCCCCAAGTGTCCCTGAGCTTCAGGAGACGAACGGCAAGAAAAAATTGCTCGACACAATCAAGACGGCTGTCCCGGTGAGCAGTGACCGGCCAGTGGGTTTTGTGCTGGATGCGGATGATAGACCACAGGATCGATGGAGCGCCGTGCGCGCTCGTCTCCGAGAATTTGAACTTGATCCGCCGAACGACATACCAGCCGATGGATATATCACCGATGTGGAGAAATACATGACACGCGTCGGCGTGTGGCTGATGCCGGACAATCGACAGAAGGGTGCTCTGGAGAAATTCCTGATGGACCTGATCAACCCGGATGATTACCTGCTCCCGTTGGCCGAGTCATCGACGAATGAAGCTCACGAAAAAGGTGCGCAGTTTCCGGCGGCCAAGCATTCGAAAGCTGTGCTACATACATGGCTCGCATGGCAGCAAACTCCTGGTCGGCCATACGGTTCGGCGATCAATCAACAGATCTTCCGCCACGACAGCCCTACCGCATCGGCTTTCGTTCAATGGTACAAGCGTCTCTTCTCTTCCCCGGATCAATGTTGAGACGCTTGACAAGCATTCCGGGATCTCTGAAAAAGTCCAGAATCACGCATTTTTCAGAGATTCCTATTGTTTCCCGTAGATCAAAACAACAATATCCTAATTCATCACGCGCCCCAAACATTTACTGATTCCGTATCAAAAAAAGTAACTTCCAGAGGACTATTTTCTTCTCGTAAGTTTGAGAGAGTAACGGCAGTATTCTTAATTTCTCGATTCTTTTCAGATTCTGGATTTCCATGCAGCCCTATATAAATCTGCGGAATTTTACCTCTCTCGATTTTATCTAAGATATGCTGATCATTCTTTGCTAAGCTATGGCCAAAGATAAAAAGACAGTTATTTTTCGATTTCATCTGTTTGGAAAATGATTTATAAGAATGATAGAGATATGGATTGTGCTTAAATTTTCTCTAGCTTCAGCTTACTCTCACCCTCAGCAACAAATAGTGGGAATTTTCCACTATTCATTGCTTCATGCGCTTGGTCGAGCAATGACTTGTCTGTATTTCTCCAAGTATATTTTTTAATCTCAGTCCCAGAATCAAATAGATGAATAGCACCGTGCAGATAATGAACCTGCTGATAATGAGGAGCATTACTCTCACCCATCCACTCTACGTACTCCGGCTCTGTATTCTCACCTCTTCCAAAACCGTCATTGATTTTCAGATCAACTGGAGGATTGTTTCCCATATCTTCATGCATCAACGCCCAATACAGAAGTAGATCATAGTTGAGCGTGTAGACGTTACCCCTATTGCTGTCATCCTTATTTAGAAATTTTGCGAGAAAACGCCGACAAGACCAGAATTGCTCATCTTCGATTTCACTAGGAATTCTTGGATGATTATTGGCGATCGTGTTAATGAGAATATTCTTTAGTTTATTAGAGTCTTCAATCATTTGAGATTTAACTTCTTCTACATCTATTTGATTATTGAAGTAGATATGAACAAGACAGGAAGTATCCTTAAGCATCTTGATTACGTGCTCAAAATCTGTGCTGCTAACGGCATTAAATGCCTTTTCTAGCCTCGGAGTCTGAGAGAAGTCAGTCTGCTCAAACAATGAGTGATAGGCAAAGATCTTTGGTCGGCAAGCGATGCTGAAGCCATTGCCAAGCAAGAGGTGACGATGTTTTTGCAGATGGATTGAATCCTGAATTGCTTCTTCAAATGTGAGAACACGAGAAGCACCTTCACGCTTCGACTCCCATTTCTGATCTGGCCGCTGCTGAGTCCAGTCGTTGTTCTCATTGGGCATGGTCAATTTCCTGCATGAATAGGAATGTTAACAGAGCCAAGTGGAACACGCAACTCCCCCCCTGTCAACATGGATCACATGGCACGGGAGCAGGTCCGTTCAGCCCAAACCTGCCAGCGGCGCCGTTCCCATTTGCCCTGGGCATTGGGTGTCAACCGGGGACAATGAAGCCATTGCTTCGGACGCTCTGCAGGGGGCCGCCGCGCCACGGCTGTCTTGAGCATGGCCACGGATACGGTTCCCCGGTAAAGACCCACCAGGCGTTGTCCCCAGTGGACATCCTCAACACCCACAACCAGCACGGCCTCCAGCCCGTCGAGACCCACAAGCTCGGCTTCGATCGTCTCCGGAAACACCGTCTCGCCACCACTGTTGATCGCCCCGTCCAGTCGGCCCAGCACCTGCAAGCCATGGCGTCCCAATCGGACCCGATCCATGGTGCGCCACCAACCGTTTTCCAGCGGCAAGGGCAACAGGCGGCCATGCACGAGAAAGCCGGGAGTCAGCACCGGGGTGCGGATCTCCAGGACGCCTGGTGAGTCATGGGCAGGGGCAGTGCGCAGGGTCACGTGGGACAGGGGCAAACCGCAACTCTCCACACCGGCCAGGAATTGATGGGGCTCAAGAGCCGTCACCATGGCGCCGGTCTCCGTGCTCCCATAGCAGGGAGAAAGGTTCAGACCAGCCCGGCGCGCTTGTTGCCGCAGGGCAGGAGCCAAGGGAGCACCCCCCACCCAGCAGCAGGACGGTTGTTGCAACCAGTCCACCCCTCCAGCCTGTCCCATGAGCCACTGCAACTGGGTGGGCACCAGAAACAGACCCCAGCCCTGTAGAGGGGGGCGTTGTTTCCGGTCCCGCCATTGGCAGCGTGGCAGGAAGCGGTGAGGAATCCCCAGGACCTGGCTGCGCAGGGGGGGCATCAAGCCACTGATGTGGTGAAGCGGCAGGGGATTGGCGAGTCCGGCCAGGGATAAAGGGAACGTCCTGCCCCCGGAGCCGGGGACCTCTGCCGGCCAGCCCACCAAGGCTCGGGCCGCCCGCTGCAGGTGGTTCAAGGGTTGGAAACACCAGCGCCGCTGCCCTTGGCTTCCCCCGCTACCAACCACCACCGCAGCTCCGGATTCCCCAGGCAGGATGGGATGTGTGTCCCCATGGCAAAGGCGTTCCGCCCGCAGACCCTGATGGCGCCAACCGGGCCTCAGGGCCGCCTGCAACATGGCTTCTTCCTCCGGACGGCAGAGGCCTACGACGGATTCCGAGGCGAGAAGATTTTGCAGACACTGCCAGTCCGCAGCGGGCTCCGGGCCGCAGATCAGAAGATGGCGTTCCTGCACCGGCATGGAGCCTGTTGCGTCAAACAGTTGCCCCCAAGCCTGGAGCTGGACTGCCCCCAAGCGCCGCCAGCCAGGCCAGATCCCGCACAACAGCCTGACCAAGGCGACCTTCAAAACTACTGGAGATGACGCAGCGGCCAGGCCAGACCCGCAGCAGGTCCGCCAGTCTGCGGGGATCCCCCAGTTGGGAGGGCTTGATCACCAGCAGCGGCCGGCTGACGGGGGGCGTCCGGAGCAGTTCTTCCACATGATCCAGGTGGGTGATGGACTCGTCAAGAGCCAACTGCACACCGGGGATGGGTGGGCTGCCCAGCAGTTGCTCCAGCAGAGGATCCGTTGGGGCCAAAGGCTGCTCGAGCCAACTGACGTGTGGATCGGTGGCGGCATCCAACCAGTGGGGGAGATCCGCGGCATCCAGGCGGCCGTTGGCATCCAGTCGCAACCGACCATCGACGGGGGCAAGCATGGCCAACAGCGCCGCCAGCAGCGGCTGCTCCTCCCGCCAGGGGAGAGCTCCTATTTTCCACTTCCAGCAACGCCATCCACAGGCCAGGCCCCTCTCCAGCGCCGCCAGCGCCGGGGTACCGCAAGGCAGGACACCCACTGTTGGCCAAGGACACGCCCCATGGGGACGGCCGCCGGCGTCATCCTCGTCAACAGGTCCTGCACCGTAGTGGTGGCGCTGTTGATCCGGATTCCACAGGGCACTACCCAAGGCAAAGGCCGTACAAGGGTGCCGACAGGCCATGTGGCGAAGCCAGTGCTCCAACTGCTGGCGTCCTGCGGTGAAATCCGAATGCTCCAGTTGGCTCTGCAGCACCTGAAGGTGGCCCCCGTGCAGGGGATCGGCGCCAGAACGGTGACGTTCCGGGAGGGGGCTGATCTCTCCAGCAGTCCGTCGACCATGGGGATCTTCCAACTCCACGCGCAAGCCCTGATCCTGCCGGTGTTCCCCGTCACGCCGCCAGCGCCACAGGGCGAGAGGTCTCCAACGCAACTGCCAATGATCCGGCATCACGGCCTATCACTCAACTGGACACAGTGAGCCCTCCCAGTGCCAATCCACAGGCAAACAACACACCGTTCGCCATCTGGAAGCGCAGGGCCAGAAACTTGCTGTGACGGACGGGTTCAGGCTGGTTGTGGTATCGCCTCAGCAGGCGGATCAGGGGAACAGCCACTGGTAAGCTGACCAGGGATAGAAGGGCTGTGGATGGCCATAGGCCCCGGATAACGGGAGCCGCTTCCGCCAGAAGGGCAAGGATAACAAACCAGGGAACAAGAGCTGCAGCCCGTGCTGTACCCAGCCTCTGCACCGGCGAACGTTTGCCATGGGCCAAGTCGTCGTCAACCTGGTGAAAGTGGGAGCAGAACAACACCAGGGTTGTGGCCAGGGCCGGCCCACACCCCAGTTGACAGGCCAGGAACGGATCCAGTGGTCCGCCACCCCCCGACCCCAGGGCAGGAGAGCCGAGGCCCACCAGTGCCGCAGTGGTGGCCAGAGGACCGAACGCCAACCAGCAGAGGGGCTCCCCCAGGCCCTGATACCCCAGACGAAATGGAGGTCCTTGATAGAGATAGCCACAGCAACAGGCGACCAGCACCAGCACCAGCAACCACCAACTGCTATTCACGGCCACCTGCACCATGAGCAGAAGGCCCGACACAAAACAGATCTGGGCCGCAACAAACACCACCCCCGGCGCGCCGGTGAGCTGGATCAAGGAGTGGGGCTTGTGAATATCGATTCCGGTTTGAGCGTCAAAGTAGTCATTGCAAAGATTTTCCCAAGCCAGCAGCAGCACGGCGGCCAGCAGGAAGAGAACCAGTTGCCGGGGCTGTAAGCGCCATGCGGTGTGGCCGGGTCCCAGTAACCATCCCGCGGCCACAAGGGCTGGCATCACGGCCACCGCATACATGGGCCACTTCACGGCAGCCCGCCAGAGATGCTGCCGTTGCTCTGGCGCATCTTCGGGATCCACAGGCTTCAGTGTATGGAGTCAACCGATGAATTGTACAATTTGCCGTGATCATTCGTTCCTGATCCGCATTCCCCGGTTTGCCGTCATGTCCTTCGGGAGCCTGCTGACCATGGCCCAGGAGGGTGCCCAACGCTTGGGCGAAGAGGGTGTGCTCTGTCTTGGCGTACCCATTGCGCCGTTGGATCCTCTTCCGGCTTTGCCCAAGCTGTCGCAGCACAACGACTTCACCTGGATCTGGGACGGATGGCCAGGGCTGACGTTGGCGGCCACAGGGGTGGAGCAGAGCCTGGAGTTGAGCGGTCCACGGCGGTTTGCCCTGGCCCAGCGCTTTGTCGATACAAGTCTGAGTCGCCTGGTCTGTTCCCATCCGGTGGGGCATGCCGTGCAGCGCCCCAGGCTGGTGTTGGCCTTCAGCTTTTTTGGTCACGCCGATGGGGATGGCGTACCCGGCGTAACCATCGTTCTCCCCCGTTGGCAATTGGGGCGCCAGGGCTGCCACTGCTGGCTCCTCCATCAGCGCAGTCTGGGGGGGACCGTCACGGCCAGGTCCATGGCGGAAGCCCTCTGGGAACAGGCCCAAGCTCTGAGACAATCCCCACCGCCACCCCTGTGTCTGCCCAGACTGGTGGCCAGCAGTGATTCCTGGCATCAGCCCTTCCAAAGCAGTGTGAAACAGGCCTTGGAGCTGATCAACAACGGTGAGTTATGCAAATTGGTGCTGGCCGCCCAGCAGGAACTGCTGTTGAGCAACCCCTTGAATCCCATCGAGTTGCTCCGTAGCTTGCGGCACCACCAACCTGGCAGTTGCCGTTTTCTCTGGCACCCCCCCAACAGCCAGGAGAGCAACGCCGTTGTGGGCGCATCGCCGGAGCGGCTTCTGGAGTTGCGGTCAGGTCGCTTGCGTTGTGACGGCCTGGCCGGGACCGCGGCAGTTGGCGGGGAAGGAGCGGAACAACTGCTCCGGTCCAACAAGAACCGCCATGAGCACGAGTTGGTGGTCAACGCCATCGTTCGGTCTCTGCAGTCCCGAGGACTCAACCCCCGGCGGCGGCCGTCTCCCCGCCTGGCTCGCCATGGGAATTTGATGCATTTGCACACCCTCATCCAGACCCATGCCCACGGGCATCGGGTGTTGGACTTGGCCGAGGCCCTGCATCCCACACCGGCAGTGGCTGGATTGCCGCGGCGGGAAGCACTGGCCTGGCTCCGCAGTTTGGAAGGATTCCCACGGGGATACTACGGCGCTCCACTGGGCTGGATCGACCTCTGTCGGGATGCGGATTTACGGGTGGCCATCCGTTGTGGTCAACTGCAAGGACAACATCTGACACTCACCGCTGGAGCCGGAATTGTCATGGGATCCTCCCCAGGGCGTGAGCAGAAGGAAGTGGAACTCAAGCTTTCCGTTCTACAACAGCAGTTCGCCATTACCCGTGACGCTCGGTTGCAGCCGCTCAAGGGGTGAACAGGCGACCGGCGGGGATCATGAGTTGCGGATCTGAACCGGCATCACCAGATAGGTGAACGCCACGTCCCCACCGTGGGGTCGCAGAACAACAGGATTGGTGGGGTTATTCATCTGGAACTTCACCTCGGGTGTGGGGAGCGCCTTGAGGCCATCCAGTAGGTAGCGCACGTTAAAGGCCACGTCAATGTTTCCCCCTTCTCCATCAGAGAGGGGAACCGACTCGTCTCCACGGCCCACGTCCTGCACTTCGGCGTAGATGCGCAGTTGCCGCTCAGCCACGTCAACAGAAAACTTCACCACACTGTTTTGCTGATCCGCCAAGACCGCCACCCGCTCCAGAGCAGTGCTCATGAGCACGCGATCAACGGTAAACGAGCGACTGAACGTCTCGGGAACGAGTTGATTGTATTTTGGATACGTTCCGTCCAGCGTCCGGCTGGTGACCACTTGATCAGCCCGGAGAAACACAACCTGCCCCTGGTCGTGATAGAGGTCGATGGTCTCGTCGGGACGGGACGACAGGAGATGTTCCAACTCCCGTAGGGACCGTGCAGGGATCGTGACCTGAAAGCCGTCGTCCTGCACGCTGCTGTTGTCGTTGGTCTGGGTGAGGACAGCAAGGCGGTGGCCGTCGGTGGCGGCAAATTCCAGACTGGAGGGGGACACCACCAGATGGACACCTGTAAGAATCTGCTTGGCCTCGTCGGAACTGGTGGCAAAGAGGGTACGCGCCAGACCGTCTCGGAGGGATTGGGCAAGCAAAGGGATCGCCACGGGACTCTGGGCCATGGGCAGTTCCGGGAAGTCCTCCGCCGGCATTCCCCTGACGGTATAAGCACCCGTTCGGGCTGTCAGTTGAAACGACAGGCCAGCCCCCTGCTCATCAGCTCCCTGGTCGTCGTCGTTGCTGGCGGAATCGGAATCGGGGGTGCCGGGAGATTGGAGAGACAAGGGGCTATCGGCAGAGAGCCGGGAGACAATGTCCCCCAGGAGTCGGGAGGGCAGGGTGATGGCGCCGGATTGCTCCACAGCGGCCGTAAACGTGGTCTGGATGCCGAGGCTCAGATCAAAACCGGTGAGGCTCACCTTGCCGGTTCCCTCATCAGCCGTGAGCAGCACGTTGGCCAGGACCGGATGGGTGGGGCGGGTGGCCACAGCGCGGCTGACGCACTGAAGGTTGCTGTTGAGGGCAGCCTGCGAGCAGGTCAGCTTCATGGGGAGCAAACGGGAATGAAGACAGGATAGTGGAACAATCCCGACAGGTCCACCAGATTAGCCGATCCCGAGCCGACCGGCAACGGGCTTCAGCGTCTGCTTTTTCCACACCCATCTACAACTGCTGGAGGAGAAAGGTTGAATTCGTCATCCCTTACAAGTATCCGTAGTAGGTCCTGTGGAAATTGTGGAAAACCCGTCACATCTGGCTTGGGCAAAGGCTTTGACGAAAGTTCGACTGTGGAAAGTTCAGTGGAATTTCAGCCTGCTGTTGTGGAAAGAGCTCCCTCTTTCCGGTTTTTCCACGACCCGGGCACTCGACTTTCCACAGGTACGGACGCGTTTTCCACAGGTCTTTGTGGATAAACTGCGGACTTTCCACAGCCCGAGCAGCGGTTCGATCGGGACGATTCTTTTTCTGTCCACGAACCATGGGCCGGCTTGAGACCTTGAGGCGTTACAGCCCCATCACCTGGGCGATCACATCCGGTTCCGGCGCCAGGTTTGTGTAAAGATTGGACTGGTTGTTCTCCAGGGCCGTGGTGGGGTCTTTGAGACCGTTCCCTGTGAGGACGCAGACAACCTGAGCTTCCGAGGGAATCTCGGAGGCGTGCTGGAGCATCCCGGCTACGGAGACGGCGCTGGCCGGTTCACAGAACACGCCCTCTTCACTGGCCAATATCCGGTAAGCCGCCAGGATCTCCCCATCGCTGACGGACGTGAAGTGCCCACGACTCTCTTTGCGTACTGCCAAAGCCTTTGCCCAGTTGGCCGGGTTGCCAATGCGGATAGCTGTGGCAACGGTGGTGGGGTTGGCCACAGGAGATCCCAGAACCAGGGGAGCGGAACCGCTGGCCTGAAATCCATGCATGACGGGAAGCTTCCGGCTCGCACCCGCTTTCCTGTACTCCTGAAAACCCATCCAGTAGGCACTGATGTTGCCAGCGTTACCCATGGGAATACAAAGCCAGTCCGGAGCGTCCCCCAGGACATCCACGACTTCGAATGCAGCCGTTTTCTGCCCCTGAAGCCGATAGGGATTGATGGAGTTCACCAGGGTGACGGGATAGCGCTCCGCCAGTGTCCGGGTGATGGCAAGGGCCTGGTCGAAGTTCCCCCGAATGGCCAGCACTTCCGCACCGTATAGCAACGCCTGGGCCAACTTCCCCTTGGCCACATACCCATCCGGGATGACAGCAAATGCCCGCAGCCCTCCGCGTCGAGCATAGGCGGCGGCGGCGGCGGACGTATTGCCCGTGCTGGCGCAGATCACAGCCGTTGCACCTGCTTCCTTGGCCTTGCTGATGGCCATGGTCATGCCCCGATCCTTGAAGCTTCCCGTGGGATTGTGGCCATCCACCTTCAAGAACACCCGCACGCCACGTCCGATTCGCTTCTCCAGAGCAGGCGCCCGCAGCAACGGTGTGTTCCCTTCCAGCAGGGTGACGATGGGGGTACGCTCACCTACTGGCAGCCAGGGCCGGTAGTGTTCCACCAAGCCGGACCAGGGTTTCTGCGTTGGTCTAACGGCCTGGGGCTGTTGACCGGTCAGAAGCTGCTTCAGTGAAGTTACCAAGGTCACGCTGAACCCACCCTTACCGTGGCCGACTCTAGAAGAGAAGCTGGAAAAGCTCCGTCCCGCGGCGTTAGAAAGGTTCCCGGAAAAACTCTGCCACTTCCTCGATGCTGTTCAATCGATTGAGAAAGTAGAGCAAACGGGGCACATCAACGACAATCTCCTTGTTGGGGTAGCTTTCCAGAAAATCGACGGGATTCAGCTTCCCCGTGTCACTTCGAGCAACCGAGAGAATTGCCCCTGAGCGCAGTGCCGGAACTCCTGCATCGGCAGCATGGCGAGGGTAGAAGATCGTCGCTATTCTACCCAGGAAGGCTTCGCCAAGATCGGTGTACAGGAGGCGACCCAGCAGGGTGAAGGGAATGTCCACACGGTTTGCCAGTACGGATCTGGCACGATCATGCGGGACGTTGCTGAGTCGTAGAGCGGCTTTGATAAAACCCTGAGGCTCGGATCCCTCGCTGAAGCTGCGTAACTCCTTCACCTCCACGGATCGACTGAAGGGACCAACCATCAACGTGACGCGTTCGGCTGCCTGAACTGCAGGGCTGATCCAGATGACAAGACCACCTAAGAGTGTAGCCAGGGGTCGTGCGAAGGTTAGCACCACCAATCGTGAAGAATGCAACGGCAGCTACCTTAGGATGCCGGGGTGCTTTCGGTTGGCAGGAGGCTCTGCTGCGGAAGCAGAATATCCCTCACGAGCCGGACAACACCCCGTTCCGCCAGGTCCTGAGCCAACTGGAGGCCCATGCGATGGACCACGGGTTCACCCAGGAGGCGGGGAAGACTTTGCCAAAGCATGGCGGGTTCAAAGTAGGGAAGTTTCCGGAACAGTCCGAGAACGTCCCACATGGCAGGGGGCGTGCCTGGAAGTGGGGCAGGGTCTTGCAGCCCATGGAGCTGCCAACGCCGGGGGAGCCGTTGCCCCACCCGGCAAGCCACCTGCCAACCCATGGTGTCCAACTGATCCACCAGGGCGCCCACCAGTTGGCTGCGTACCTTGCTGCCGGCATCCGACAATAAAAAGTTCAGCGTGCTGTCCACCAGTGCCTCCGGGTCCAGGCCTTGGCTTCGGGCAGCGCTGCCGAGCAGGTCATCCAGACGTTCCCAGCGCAGAGAGTTCTCACTGAGCACCATCTCCTTCAGGCTGTTCCGCAATTCCGGATCCGGATCCACCAATAGCCTTTTTGCAAAGTAAGGATAAGCTGCTCCCAGAATTTTAAACTGTGGATTGATACTCAGGGCAATTCCCTCTAACGTGACCAATGAGCGAATAATAAGAGCGTAGTAGGGAGGAACCTGAAACGGGAAGCGGTACATCACCCCTGAAAGATCATCTGTGACAGATTTGAAATCCATGCGACTGACCCCCCCTTCCAATGCATGACTAAATACTTTTGTGAATGCGGGAACAATAGGTTTCAAATCAACCTTCTGAGTTAAGAATCCAAGCCCAACAAAATCTTTGGCCAATTTATCAAAATCCTTGTTCACCAAATGAACAACCGCCTGAATCAGCCCGGTGCGAGCACTTCTCTGCACTTCACTCATCATGCCAAAGTCCAGATAAGCAATGCGTCCATCCGCAAGGGCCAGAAGATTACCAGGATGGGGATCAGCGTGAAAATATCCATGTTCCAATAATTGCTCCAGACTGCAATTTACGCCCACGTTAATCATGTCTTCCGGATCGAGTCCCAGGGCTTTTACCTCTTTGACTTGGGTCAGCTTGATGCCTTCTATCCATTCCATTGTCAAGACACGGCGGTTGGTGAGATGCCGATGAATCTCTGGCACTGCAATGCGCTGGTTATGACGATGTAAGTTGGCAAAACGTTCTGCATTCTCTGCTTCATGGATATAGTCCATTTCCTCAAAAATTCGTGTTCCCAACTCATCGACCAAGCCTACAAGATCACTTCGCACAAAGCGGGTATAGCGTTTGATCCACAGGGCCATGTTGCGGACGATGTAAAGATCCAAGGTAATCTGCTCCCGCAGACCTGGCCGTTGCACCTTGACGGCAACTGCCCGTCCATCCGGCAACTGCCCCTTGTACACCTGACCCAGAGATGCGGCGGAAACGGGCTCGTCACCCAGTTGGTTGAACAGTTGTTTCACAGGGGCGCCCAGATCTTCAGCAATGCAGGCCATGGCCATGGTGTTGCTGAAGGGGGGCAGTTGATCCTGGAGAGCCGATAGCTCTTCCAAAACCACGGGCGAGACCAGATCCGGTCGAGTGGATAAGGCTTGGCCGGCTTTGATAAATGCAGGACCCAGCTTGGTGAGGAGTTCACACAACTCACGCCCCCGCTCACGGACCTGCTCTTCCTGACGTAACCGACCGGTGAGCCGGTCCATGGCTACCGCCACAAGAAAAGCCCCGATGGGAATTAAAGTCTGCCAGAGGCGCCGTAACAGTTGCTGGGGGTGGCCACGATAAAGTGTGGCCACAGCCTCGGGATCGTAGCGATTGAGATCGGCTGCGCTTATGAAGTCCCTCCGCTGACCGTGGTCATTGTCCTTTGCTGGAGCGGATCCGGACAAACTGGTCACGGCTTGGCAGGCATGGTGATGGAGACAATCCTAGGAAAATTCAGAGGATTCCTTGCTGATGGATACGGGATTACCATGGGGGTCTTCTATCCCGAAGTGCCGCGGCTGCCCCCTTCAACCTATCGGATTGTTGACTGAAGACGTTAAGGATATCAGGCTGGGCCTGGTGCGAACCGGAAGACCCACCGACCTGTTCCAGGACGGTTGCCATGCAAGTCTTTTTCGGCTTCGGCACTTTGCTCAGCCTTTTCATGAAGGAAGGTCATGGCCAGGATTGACGTGATCGGCTGTGATGCGGGAGCTCCCAAGACCATGGCGGCTCCGCAGCACCAGCTCCTGAGTTGTTGTGACTGCCTGCTGGCTTCTCGACGGGTGCTGGAGCGACTCCAGCCCTGGTCCGCCAGGCAGGAGATGCACAGCATGGATCCGCTGGACACAGCGCTGACATGGCTCACCCGTCGATATCGGCAGGGCAAACATTGTGTTGTGCTCACCAGCGGGGATCCCCTCTGGTTTGGTTTGGGCCGTGTGCTGCTGCAGCGTTTTCCCCCGGAAGATCTTTCCTTCCATCCGGCGGCCACGTCCATGCAGCAGTTGTTTGCACGGCTCAAGCGTCCATGGCAGGACGTCACATGGGCCAGTCTCCATGGCCGTACTACCGACAACCTGGTGGCCAAGCTACGCCACCACCCCAGCGCTTTGGTGGTGCTGACGGATCCGTGCCAAGGTGGTCTGGCTGACGTGGCGGCTACCCTCCGTTCCACCCAGATGATCAGTTGTTACGACCTCTGGTTGGCGGAACGTCTTGGGCACCCCACAGAGCGCCTGCGCCAAGTGCAGCCCGATGCGCTGCCTGCGGATGTGGATCCCCTCAATCTGGTGGTCCTGCTGCGCCGTCCCAATCCCCGTCTTGCGCCTTTGCCCTGGTTTGGCCTGGATGATGGCATCTGGCACCAGCACGAGGATCATCCAGGTCTCATGACCAAGCGGGAAGTAAGGGTTCTGCTGCTGGCGGAGCTGAACCTGCCGCGCTGTGGAGTGATGTGGGATCTGGGGGCTGGCGTAGGCAGTGTGGGTCTGGAGGCCATGCGACTGCGGCCCCACTTGGAACTCCACGCAGTGGAGCGGCGGGTGGGGGCCGTTCCCCTGATCCGACGCAATGCCTTCACCGCAGGGTGTGATCCTCGCCAACTCCATATCCACGGGGCCTCCGCACTGACCGTTCTTCACAAGCTTCCCGATCCGGATCGGGTTCTCATTGGTGGTGGCGGGGATCGCCGGACCGTGCTGGAACAGGCGGCGGCGCGCCTCAAGCCCGGCGGTCGCATTGTGCTTCCCCTGGCCACGTTGGAGGCTTTTGCCTCTGTGCAACAGCAACTCGGGGATGCCGGTCTGGAGATACACAGCCTGCAGGTACAGATCAGCCGCGGTTGCCCGGTGGGGGGGCACACCCGTCTCCAGCCACTCAATCCCGTGTTGATTGTGAGCGGTCGTTCTCCCCACCGGAATCCTCCAGCCATCTGAAGTCCAGAACGGTCTCCTCCTTCCATCCGCGCCGTCGGGCTTCACCGGCAGCCAGTTCCACCACATGGTCGACGGGTTGTCCAGCCTCGTAAGTTGGACAATGCAAGGATTGGCAGGGCAGGACGCCATGGGCCACCTTCACAACGCGCGCCATACGGGAATCCCGCCGCTCCAGAAATACCAGGTCCAGGGGAATCAGCGTATTGCGCATCCAGAAGCTGGCGTTCTGCTGATCAAAGCGGAACCACATGCCCCGCTCTGGCGGTAGATGGGAACGACCCATCAAACCAATTTGATACTCCGCCGGCGTGTCCGGCACTTCCAGAGCCACACAGGTGAATGCCGGATGCCGGTGTTGACGTTGCTCCAGCACAGGACCACACACCTGGGCTACAACGGGGAGAGTCTGGGTTGGCAGCGTAGCCTGGCTCAGGGCTGCCGCGGGGGTGAGCAGGCTCACCAGGAGCCATGCCATGGGAACGGGTGTGGGTGGAGACAAATGCTGTGGGCACAACATGGTGCTGGATCGTAACGATGGACTCCTGTGTATCATACCGTGGAATTCCGAATGCAGGATCTCGACACACCGAGTATGGTTAACGACACCATCACCAACGGGAGCGTTGGTGATACAGCACAGAGCCCGTTCGAGCAGGCCTTGGCGGCTTACCAGAAGGGCGGCAGTGCCGAGGAATTGCTCCCTGCGTTTCTGGACATTGTTCGCAGTTCTCCCCATCACGGGCCTGCCTGGACATGTCTGTGCTGGTTACAACTCCTGACCAGCCATCCCCTGTCGGCCTTGAAGTCGGGACGCACGGCAGTGCGACTGAGCCCTCAAGATCCTCAGGCCCGTCTCAATCTCAGCCTGGCCATGCTGGAAACCGACACCAAGGGGGTCAGGGAGCAGATTCAGAAGATCCGGAAGGTGCTGACCATGGCTCCCGAACTCGGAGAAGAGTTGGAACAGTCCATCGTGGACGGCCTGGAACGCCGTGAGGACTGGCAGGCCTTGCGTAAGGTCAAGACTTGGCTCTTCCCCTCCCTCGACAGGTGATCGACAATCCTGGCCACCCCCTGCTCGGGCAACCATGATCCCCTCCCATGCTCCAAGGCTTTTGCTTGTGAGCAATGGACACGGGGAAGATCTCAGTGGCGCCCACCTGGGCCAGGCTCTGGTTCGGCTGGGTGCCCGTGCTGTCGCATTTCCCTTGGTGGGACACGGAGAAGCCTACAAACGGTTTGGCATTCCCAAGGCAGTTTCAACCCGCAGCTTCCCCACCCATGGCATGGGCTACCAAAGTCCCGGGGGCTGGCTTCAGGAACTGGTCAACGGTCAGACCGTCTATGGACTCGGGCGGTCCATCACCGCTGCACGGTTTGCCCGCCACTGTGATGCCGTGGTGGCTGTTGGCGATGTGGTGTCCGTGGTGGTGGCCCGTCTGAGCCGCCGTCCGGCGTTCTGCTATCTGGTGGCCTATTCCAGCTACTACGAGGGCAGGCTGAGACTGCCCTGGCCATGTGGTCGGAGCCTGCAAAACGAGCGGTTCCTTGGTGTGTTCAGCCGTGACCGTTACACCGCCGCGGACCTGAGTACCCAGTTGGGGCGAAGGGTCGAGTTTCTTGGTAACCCCTTCATGGATGCCGTGCGGGTCAGCACCGTGCCGCTGCCGGTTCTCCCCCATCCCCGTGTTGGCTTGTTGCCCGGTAGCCGCTTGCCGGAAGCATTGGACAACCTGGCGCTCATGCTGGCCATGCTGTTGCATCTGCCCCGGTACCCGGGCGGCGACTCCGTGGGACTGGCCGCGGGGCTGGTGAAGGACGTCACCGTGGATCACCTGGCGGCCGTGGCGGCAAAGCGGGGCTGGCGCCTGCAGCGGCACAGACCCCGCTGCCCCGGCGCTGCAGCCTTGGAGCTGGTGCATGGCTCCATGCGGGTGGAACTCTATTGGGGGCGCTTTGCCGATGTGCTCCACGGCTGCCAACTGCTGGTGGCCATGGCTGGGACCGCCACGGAGCAGGCCGTAGGTTTGGAAAAACCGATCCTGCAGATGCCCGGTGCCGGACCACAGTTCACACCCCGATTTGCGGAGGCTCAGCGGCGCCTGCTGGGGCCGGCCGTGTTTTGTGGAACGGGCCTACCGGGATCTGTTGTCAACGCCAAGGACACGGCACGGCTGCTGATGCTGTTGCTGCGGGATGGTGATCTGTCCACCATTTGTCTGCGCACGGCCCATGAGAGGATTGGGCGCCCTGGTGGCAGCAAGGCTATGGCGCAAGCGATTCTCTCGGGAGCCTGAGTTGACGGGAGAGTTCACCGGCCTGTTGCAGACATGCAAGACCTGGATGGACCGGGTCCTGATGGTCAACGTATTTCTGGTCATGGTTGGCGCCCTCTGGTTTGTGGTGGCAGTGGGGCTCCATATCCAGGGACTGGAGTGGCCCCTGGGGCATTTTCAGCAACTCTGGACACCCCTGTTCATGCCCGCCGTCGGCCTGCTCATGGCCGCAGCACTCCTCAATGGTGGTCTGCAGTGGTTGTTGCGCTTCAGGACGAGGCGTGAACAACGTCCTCCAGGGCCTCGGGCAGCCTTGGATAAGCAAAATCGAAGCCACGCTCCTTGAGAAAGTCGGAGCGCACCTTCTGGCCCTTCAGCACAACCATGGCCCCATCCCCCAACAGGGCCTGGAGCAAGGGAGCCGGCACAGGCAGCAGGCTGGGGCGTCCCATGGCCTGTCCCAGGGCAGTAGCCATCTCCCCCATGGTGACAGGGTTGGGGGCAACGGCATTGCAGGTGCCCCGGAATGCCGGATCCGCCAGAGCAGCTACCGTCAGTCGACAAAGGTCGGTGCGATGAATCCAGCTCATCCATTGGCGGCCACTACCCACGGGTCCGCCAACACCCAAGCGAAACACGGGCAGCATCTTTCCCAGGGCGCCACCGTCAGGCCCCAGCACAATGCCAATGCGCAGCACCACAACACGACAACAGCCTTGGGCGGGCCGGGTGGCCGTTTCCCACTCCTGGCACAGGTGGGCCAGAAAATCATTGCCGCAGGCACTGACTTCGGAACACGTACCGGTCTCGCTGGTGCCGTAGTAGCCCACAGCGCTTCCACTGACGAGCACCTGGGGGCCGGGGTCGGCAGCGGCGATGGACTCCACCAGATTCCGGGTGGTGGCAACTCGACTTTGCTGGAGAAGGATTTTGTGCTCGTCGGTCCAGCGTTTCTCGGCGATGGGCTCCCCCGCCAGGTTGATCACCCCCTCGGCCGTGGCCACGTGGTCTTGCCATGGACCGGGTTGGCGGGTATCGGCAACCACCACCTGCGCTGTGGACGAGAGACGGCGCGCCCGATCAGGATGTCTGGTGGCAAGGATGAGCTCATGGCCGGCAGCTTCCAGGGCCGGGACCAAGGCACGACCAACGAACCCTGTACAGCCGGTGGTGAAAAGTCGCATTGCCAGGAGTGCGGGGTTCTGCCTGAACTCTAGAAGGCGTCAGCACCCGACCCGTCGGCATGTGACCCGACCCGACGCCCTGGTTCCGACAATTCAGGTCGATGAGCCACTGGAGGGATACGATGGACTGCTACTGTTGCACCATGTCACCAGCAGACTCTTCACCTCCCGTGAGCAAAGCCCAGGCTCCCCTGAAGCTGAAGAAAGGAAGCCTGGTGAAGGTTGATCGTCATGCCTACATGGCGGATTCCAGCCGCGCTGCCAGTGATCCCGAGCCACCGGATTATCTATTCCTTGGCCCTGGTGAACTGCTACAGGTGAAGGCCGATGTGGCCTTGATCCGGTGGCGGTTACCGGTCCCCGACGTGTGGCTTCCCGTGGATGTGCTACGTCCGGACCAGGCGCATTAGCCTGTGGAACAGCCTGCACCGAGTAAGCAACTTGGAAGTTGAAGCTTAGCAGTGAAGGTGGCGTCGCCTTTGCTGAAGGCCGTTGCGCAGTTGTCGGGCCAAACGCATCACTTCACGGCCGTCCCGCAGGTAGTCGTCTACATAACCTCTGGTGTAGAGATCGAGTTGGGACAACCCCTCCTGGACATGTCGAAAACACCGGTACAGGTTGGTGGAGACATCCGTAAGGGCAGGCGGAGCATAGCAGCTTTGATAAAGGGCTTGAACAAGATCAACCCGCCGTTGGCTGTCCGCAATATAACGACAAAAAATAGCCATCATCCTGTCATCGTAGGGATTAACTGAAAGGGAGCGCAACTGCCCGGGGAACGGAGTAATGATTTTTGAAAGCTGGCGATTAGCGGGGTCAAACACTACACGTAGCCACTGATACGTCTCCACCGTTGTATTGGGAGAGGGAGAAGGCGTGGGTGGTGACTTCATCCGGCTGCGGCCATGATATGTTGTCCGACTTTGGAACTTGCCTTGCTGAGTCGCATCATAGGCTTGGCGTGTCTCCGTCCGACTCAGCACACCATAGGCAAGATTGATGGCAACAATCCGTTGCGTGTCTCCACCAGCGTCAGGATGGTGGCGCTTGACCAGTTGACGATAGGCAACCTTGATTTCCGCTGCCGTTGCCGCGGGGGACAGTCCCAACTCTTTGTAGAAATCCCCGGTCATCAGAGCAATGCTCCTGATGGGGAGCTGGCTTCTCCGGAAAACATGGGGGTACTCAGGTAGCGTTCCCCAAAGCTGGCCAGGACCGCAACGATAAGTTTGCCCTGCAGTTGAGGGCGAGAGGCCAGACGCAGGGCAGCCGCCACGGTGGCGCCACTGCTCACGCCACTGAGCAGACCCTCTTCCCGCGCCAGGCGACGGCCCGTCTCCATGGCATCCTCGTCACGCACGGTCATGACCTCGTCAATCAGACTTTGGTCAAGAATATCGGGAACGAAGCCGGCGCCGATGCCCTGGATACCATGGGGGCCCGGTTGTCCTCCCGAGAGGACCGGACTGCCCGCCGGCTCCACGGCAACAGTCATCAGCCCTGGTTTACGCTGCTTCAAGGCAGCGGCACAGCCTGTGATGGTGCCTCCGGTTCCCACCCCGGCTACAAGAACGTCAATCCGACCATCGGTATCCTTCCACAGTTCTTCTGCCGTGGTGCTGGTATGAATTTCCGGATTGGCTGGATTGCTAAACTGCTGCAACTGAAATCCATTGGGAATATCCTGCAACAGTTCATTGGCCCGGCGCAAGGCTCCGGCCATGCCCTCACGTCCGGGAGTCAGTTCCAGGCGCGCACCATAGGCCCGCAGCATGGCCCGGCGCTCGACACTCATGGAATCCGGCATCACCAGAATGATGGAATACCCCTTGGCGGCAGCCACCATGGCCAAAGCAATTCCGGTGTTGCCGCTTGTGGGCTCAATGAGCGTTGTGGTGGAGGGAGAAATCAGACGATCCTTCTCGGCCTGATTAATCATTGAAATGGATATTCTGTCTTTAACGGAGGCTGTTGGGTTAAAGGATTCAAGCTTGCAGAGAATTTCGTTTTTGCAGTCCACGGCCGGAATCCTCCGCAGCCGCACCAGAGGGGTGTTGCCAATCAGGTCAAGAATGGAGTCATGAACATTCATGGCGTTGTCGCTCCCAGCCAGTATCTTGGCAGGTTAGCAGGAATCCTGCCACGGCCTTGCCCGATGAGCAATATGACAGTTTCAAGATTGACATATTGACAGAGCCGGTGTGGCACGGCTACAGTCCATCGACGGCCACAGGATGCTTTGGTTTTTTGTTCATGAATCGTTTTCTTGCTCTGGCCGCCGGCCTTGTCCTGATTCCCTTTTCTGCTCCTTCTCTCGCACAGAACAGCTTGCTGGAGTTCCGCTGGAGGCAGGACCCTGGCTATGTGGGGCTTGACTATCGAATCAGCAACAGTGAAGCCCGTCGCCGGTCAAACTTGAAACTAATCCTTCCTGGAAAAATCAGGGAACACGCTATCCTGGAGATGACAATTGTTGCACCAGAAATTTTTGAGAAATGGCGTGGAAGAATTGATGTTGATAGCATGAAAATTGGATATGACTGTATCCAGAAGTCGGTATTTGCAGGGACCAGGACCCGTTGTGAAAACTATTTCAATTTATCCGAAGTTACCCAGGTGGGGCCAGGAATAATCAGGATGACCCCCGATGCACCCATCCCCCAATCCAGGACCATTGTTGTGGAGTTGAAAATGCGCAATCCCCGGACCAGTGGGCTCTACCAGTTCAATGGCTATGCCTCGGCGCCGGGGCAGATGCAAATCCCTGCCTACCAGGGTAGTTGGCTCGTGGAGATTGACTGAACCGTACCCGCTCCAGACCAGAGCTTCACACCAAGTATACCCGGGAGTTGGCAATGTCATACACTGCTCCATAAATTTTCAACGTACCAGCCTCAACCCCGCGGGCCAGCAACCGGCTCTTGACGGTGAGCGACTCTGCTGCGCTGCGGGTGTTGTGCTCCACTGCCTGCGCCAGGCCATGGACTCCCCTTGGAACGGCGGCGCGAATGGGCTGCACCAATTGCTCCAGCAGCGGGGTCAGTGGCTGGTCCCCCAACGCAGCCGAGACAGCGCCACAGCCGCTGTGGCCCAGCACCATGATCAAGGAGACACCCAAGTTGGCCACGGCATATTCCATGGAGGCCACACCGTCGTCAAAAGCCGTGTTGCCGGCACTGCGCACAACAAACAGTTGGCCGGGATTGACGTCAAAGATCCAACTGGGTGGCACGCGGGAGTCGGCACAGGTGATAATCCCGGCCCAGGGCGCCTGGCCTTTCTGTAACACAGCACTCACCAAGTGGCAGTTGTCCTGCCAGTAGTCGGCCAATAGCCGTTGCCGTGCCGCCTGGGAGGACGCCTGCTGGTAGCGGCTCTCAAAGTCCACGAAACGGGCATTGCCATCCAGTAAGGCCTGCAGTGGATCTCCTGCAGGGGCGCAAGCACCGAGGGGTTCAACGGTGGCGTCCTTCTCGGCTCCGAGGGCAGGATGACCGAACCGCTGCCAGGCCAACTCCGCCAGGCTGAGCGCAGCGGTGCCGGCCCCCAGGTTCAGTAGATCTCGCCGCCGCATGGTTTCTGGTGCGTGTTCAGGATGTTGTCAGCCTACCAATAGGGATCTGTGGCCAGTTCCACCTTCAGGGCACCACTGGATTCACACACGCTGCTGACGCAGGCGCGCACCACATGGCCGTTGACTTCAATCTCGCAGGCGCCACAGCTTCCGTAAAGGCAACCAGTGGGAACGGTGTGACCCAGGATCTGCGCTGCCCTTAGCCAGGGGGTGCCCACCGGGATGGATACGGGGTCTCCATCGTCCCAGCACACGGAAACCTGATCGGATGCGGACGATCCGGACATGATGTTCAGCGCAGCAAGGGTTCCAGATTGACATCTTCCGCGAGGGCGTCGGCAAGCCGATCCAGGAGCCGATCCCGCTGGGCAGCGTGGTTGCCAACGGCTGTGGGCAAGGGCGGCAAGCCACGGCGACTCCGCAGCCGGTTGAGCCAGTGGCGCCGCCATGGTCCGGACTCCAGGCAGCCGTGGAGATAGGTGCCCACCACACGGCTACAAGGACTCAGCCAGCCCAAACCAGGCTGAGTGTACAGCGGCTGGACATCATGGGCTGAAGGAGTGGTGTGGCCACGGTGCAACTCGAACCCGGTGCAGGATTGACCGGGCTCCGGCCATGTGGTGGTGGTAGACCATTGACGTTGAACCTTGCCGGGTCGGAACGTGGTCACCAGGGGCAAGAGTCCCAGACCCTCCATATCCCCTGATGTCTCCGCTTCCAGGCCCTGGGGATCGTGCAGATGTTGCCCCAGCATCTGTAAACCGCCACAGATGGCCAACACCACACCACCGGTGGCCACATACTGTTGCAGGCGTTCATCCATCCGGGCAGCCCGCATTGCCTTGAGATCCGCCATGGTTTGCTTGCTACCGGGCAGCAGGACAGCGTCGTACCGGTCCACGGCGTCCCCGGGCAACAGCCAGTCCAGTTGGACCGTGGCTTCTGCAGCGAGGGGATCAACATCCGAGAAATTGCTGATGGACGGCAGGCGCAGCACAGCCAGACGCAACTCCGCTTTGGGCTTGTGCCCCTGGCGCTCCAGGAGATCCAAAGAGTCTTCCGGCGGGAAACGCTCCCCCAGCCAGGGCAGAACACCCAGCACCGGCAGGCCGGTGCGCTGCTCCAACCAGAGACGTCCCTCGTCAAACAAACTGCGCTGCCCCCGGAAGCGGTTGATCAGCAAGCCTGCCACCAGGGGGCGCTCCACAGGCCGCAGCAGTTGGAGTGTGCCGATGATCTGGGCAAAGACCCCACCGCGCTCGATATCAGCCACCAGAACACAGCGGGCCCGTAAGAATTGAGCCAGGCGAAGATTGGTCAGGTCCCGTGCTTGCAGGTTCACCTCCACCGGACTGCCAGCACCCTCCAGCACGAGCCGTCCTTGCTGCCGCTGGCAGATTTCAAGCCCTCGGCGAACGGCCAGCCAACCCGCTCGGAACCAGTCCCGGTAGTAATCCTCCGCCCGGCTCACCCCCACCGAGCGTCCCAGGTGGATCACCTCGCTGCTGCCATGGCCCTGGGGCTTCAGCAACACCGGATTCATGGCCGCGCAAGGCGTCAAACCAGCGGCCCAAGCCTGCATGGCCTGGGCGTACGCCATTTCGCCGCCGTCTTCATCCACATAGGCGTTGAGGCTCATGTTTTGTCCCTTAAAGGGGACTGGCTGCTCCCCGCGGCGCCGCAACAGGCGACACAGTCCTGCCGTGACGAGAGACTTGCCCACCCCGCTACTGGTCCCGAGAACCATGAGGGGGGGCGGTGATGGTGCTGTCATGACCAGATGCCGAGCCAGCGCCGCAACCCGTTGGCCCAGCGCTCCTGCAATGAAGCCGGGGGACAGCGTTCCTCCGGCCAGGAGGCCACCACCTGACGACCCAGAGGGGTGAGCCGCACCCGATCCGTTAACCCCTGTCCATCCACTTCACGGCGCAGTAGACCCACACGCAGCAGCCAACGCACCTGTTGATCCGCTTGTGCCTCGCTCAAGGGTCTGGTGGTGAAGGGGGAGTCCGCAGCACAAAGCTCGGCCAGGCTCACGGCACCCTCCTGCAAGGCAGCAAAGCAGCAGCGGTGCAAGGGGCTACAGCGGGCCGCCCGGTCTGCGCGCCGGGCTGCATGTTTCTCAATGGCAAGATCCATGGCCACAGGAATGGAGAATCTCCGAGCGGCTAGTGCTTACTTGTGATGCCCACATCGTCTCGACAACCGTTTGCATTGATTCTGGCCTCGGCCTCTCCTTCCCGGCGCCGTCTGCTGGAGCAGGCCCGGATCCCTTGTCGTGTGCAGGTCAGTGGTTTTGATGAAGACAGTCTCCCCAGGGGGATGGAGCCGGCTCCGCTGGTCACCGCCCTGGCCCGGGGAAAAGCCGAAGCCGTTCTGGATCGCTTGCCCCATCCAGGACCTCTGGTGCTTGGGTGTGACTCCGTGTTGGCGTTCCAGGGAATCATTCAAGGCAAGCCCACGTATCCGGACGATGCCATCCGGCGTTGGCAGGCCATGGCAGGCAAGGAGGGTGCGCTGTACACCGGTCACTGCCTTCTGGATAGTGGTCTGGAGCGGGCTTGCCACGGCGCCGTGGTGACCCGGATACGGTTTGCCGCAGTGGATGAGGTCACCATCCAACACTACGTGGCCACCGGCGAACCCCTGGGCTGTGCCGGCGCCTTTGCCCTGGAGGGACGCGGGGGCCTCTTGATTGATGCCATTGAGGGCTGTGTTTCCAACGTGATGGGATTGAGTCTTCCCTGGCTACGCCGTCACCTGGTGGCGTGGGGGGTCGATCTGGCTGCGCTGTGGTCAGCGGGACGGACCGATCAGGACGGGGCGGACAAGGGTGAGACCAATCGGGATGGGGCACGCTCCGGCATCCCACCAGTCGGGTAACGGGCCACAAAAAAGCCCCCTGAGCGGGGGCTGTGGTTTGCTGCAGGGATCCTGGACAGGGGGTAAGGTCAGTCCAGATCAGGCATGGCCAGAACCGGCTCTGCCTCCCGGTCGATCCCCTTCTCGAAACCGGCCGCAGCGGCTCTGGCGCGACCGGCATGCCAGAGGTGACCCACCAGGAAGAAGAAGGCCAGAACAAACTGTGCCCCACCCAGCCATTGGCGCAGGTTCACATAGTTCACCGCGTTGGGCTCGGTGATAATGCCGCCCACGGAGTTGATGGAGGCATTGGGAGCATGGGTCATGTACTCCGCTGCACGACGCACCTGCCAGGGTTGAATGTCGTTTTGCAGCTTCTCCAGGCTGAGGCCGTTGGGACCCCGCAGGGGCTCCAGCCATGGGCCACGGAAATCCCAGAAGCGCATGGTCTCACCACCAAAGATGACCTCACCCGTGGGAGAGCGCATCAGGTACTTACCCAGACCGGTGGGGCCCATGGCGGAACCAATGTTGGCGCCCAAGCGCTGGTCCCGCACCAGGAAGGTGAAGGATTGAGACTGGGAGGCCTCGGCATTGGTGGGACCCCAGAACTCGGATGGATAGGCGGTGTTGTTGAACCAGATAAAGGTAGAGGCAATAAAGCTCATCATGCTGAGGGCGCCCAGGCTGTAGCTCAGGTAGGCTTCACCGTTCCAGATGAAGGCTCGTCGCACCCAGCCAAAGGGCTTGGTCAGTACATGCCAGATGCCACCGAAGATGCATGTGATCCCCAGCCAGATGTGGCCGCCGATGATATCTTCCATGTTGTCCACACCCACAATCCAGCCCTGACCTCCCCAGGGGGAGCGCGCCAGATAGCCGAAGATGACGGCAGGGTTCAGGGTTGGATTGGTGATCATGCGCACGTCGCCACCCCCAGGGGCCCAGGTGTCGTAAACACCGCCAAAGAACATGGCTTTGAAGACCAGCAACAGGCAGCCCACTCCAAGGAGAATCAGGTGATAGCCGATGATGTTGGTCATCTGATTCTTGTCCCGCCAATCCTGGGAGAAAAAGGACGAATACTTCTCCAGAACGTCAGGACCGCGCAGGGCATGATAGAGGCCACCAATGCCCAGGACGGCTGAGGACACCAGGTGCAGCACCCCCACCACAAAGAAGGGGTAGAGGCTGGTGATCTCGCCACCGGGCCCAACCCCGTAGCCCAGGAGGGCTACATGGGGGAAGCAGAGGAAGCCCTGTTCATACATGGGCTTGTCGGCGGTATAGTGACTCACCTCGAAGAGCATCATGGCCCCGGCCCAAAAGACCATCAGGCCAGCGTGGGCAACATGGGCGCCCAGGAGGCGACCGGAAAGATTGATGAGGCGGGCATTTCCAGCCCACCAGGCGTAGCCGGTGGAGTCCTGGTCCAGGCTGCCACCGAGGGAAGGATTAGAGAGCGTTACCACGAGGGAGGACCTCTTCAGGGAATAGGAAGCGTTCGTGAGGCTGGTCTGCGTTAGCCATCCAGGCGCGCAGGCCTTCGTTCAACAGGATGTTCTTCGTGTAGAAGGTCTCGAATTCAGGGTCTTCGGCTGCCCGAATCTCCT
>MKWU01002741.1_pt1 | contig 25219 bp, 20 predicted proteins | sample 809101 | NCBI WGS metagenome assembly MKWU01 (sample SAMN05860141, study PRJNA318959) | sponge metagenome | host: Aplysina aerophoba | place: Slovenia: Piran, Adriatic Sea, Gulf of Piran | collected 2013-05-07 | reverse complement strand
TTAAAGGCACAGTACTCAAATACGGGGGTTTGGGGCTTTTCGAGCGCTTGAAGCCGTTGTTTTTGGGCTTGATCCTGGGCGAGGCGGTCGTCGCCGGCTTCTGGGTGGGCGTCGATTATTGCACCGGGATGCAGGGCAGCCGCTTGGGCAATATCATCATGGGGTAGCGATCGCGTCGCGATCATATCATACGGAAGGCAGCTATGGCCAAACGACTGGTGTATTTCAACGGCGAGTTCGTCCCCGAGCCGGAGGCGCGGATCTCGATTTTCGACTGCGCCCTGATGTATGGGGACATGGTTTTTGAGATGACGCGGAGCTTTGGGCAACAGCCCTTTCGGCTGCGCGAGCATCTGGAGCGGCTCTACGGATCGCTCAAATACGCGCAGATCGACTGCGGGCTGGACATCGACGCGATGGAGGAGGCGACCCACGAGACCATTGCCCGCAACCTGCCCGCGATCGGCGCGCTGGACTTTCAGATCATGCACGATGTCACTCGCGGTGCCCTGCCGCTGTACGATACCCTCGTCAAGGAGGGCACGGATCCCATTGTCACCATCAACGTCTTCCCGCTGGTGCGGCACACCGGCGGGATGGCACATCTCTATCAGGAGGGGGCGCACTTCGTCGTCCCGCCTCAGCAGTCGGTGCCCTCGCGCTACATCGACCCCAAGGCCAAAAATCGCAGCCGCATCTTTTACAAGATCGCCGAGTTGCAAGCCGCGCAGATGGAGGCTGGTGCCCAGGCGCTGCTGACCGACGAGCACGGCTTTATCACCGAGGGAACGGGCAACAACTTCTTCATGGTCCGCGACGGCCAAGTAATAACGCCCAAAGGGCACAATGTCCTGCGCGGCGTATCGCGCGGCGCATGTATGGAACTGGCGGACAAACTCGGCCTTCCCCTGTGCGAAGCCGACATCGAACCCTACGACGTGCGCTTGGCCGACGAGGCGTGGTTTACCAGCACCACGATCTGCATGGTGCCGATTACGCGCTTTAACTTTCAGGCAGTGGGCGACGGCCAAGTGGGGCCGGTGTATCGCCGGTTGCTGGCGGCGTGGTCTGAGGAAGTGGGCGTGGACATCGCCGGTCAGGCGCGTCAGTACGCCGAGATGATGGAGGGGTGGACCCCCTAGGAGAGCTTCGATTATGAGTGACCATCCTACAGACGCCGAGCGCTTCTTCTTCGACAACAACGGCTACTTGGTGCTGGAAGATTTTCTCGCGCCGGATCGGGTCGCGGCCCTCTACGCGGCGCTGGAGCGCACCATCGAACGGCGGCGCGACTCCCAGTTCAGGCGCGAGCACGAGCCAGCTTTTGCCGACCAGCTCGACGCGGCCAACGTGCGGGTCATGCACCTGCTGGCCGAAGACCCGCTCTTTTTGGAAATGCTCGATTACGAGCCGATGATGGCCTATGTCCACGGTCTCTTTAACGAGATGCCGCACCTGCATTCGACGGACGCTTTCTACGAGGTTGAACCCGCCGACTACCACGGACGGGGCTGGCACATCGACGGCATTCAGGATGGCTTCCGCAACCTCAAGCCGCATATTCCGCTGTTGCAGTTTAAGGTGGGGTATTACCTGAGCGACATGAGCGAGCCGGACCAAGGCAATCTGACCTTAGTGCCCGGCAGCCATAAAGCGCTGCTAGAGCCAGATACAGGGAATGGTATGCCCGGGGCCGTGCAGATATGTGGCGGCCCGGGGACGGCGGTGCTCTTCCACAACGCGATGTGGCATACGGCCGGGGCCTTTACGCGCAGCGGGGGCAAGCGGGTGATGCTGTACTATGGATACGAACATCCGTGGATGCTGGCGTGTGCCGAACAGTGGCGCTACGATCAGGCCTTCTTGCGGAGACTCTCACCGGCGCAACGGCGCTTTTTCCACGGGTTTGTGTTTGACCCGCCTGAGTACCGTTGGGGATGAACTGGAACTCGCCCGATCTGCGGGGGCGTCGCCAGTTGGGCTTGGCCCTGTTTTTGATCTCGCTGGCTATGCTGTTTGGGGCCAGCATAGCGGCTTTTGCCTACCTGCGGCTGACCAGCCCGGCGCTACAGGGGAGCGAACCCATTGAGCTGCCGTTGGTGCTTATCGTTTCGACGGCCGTGCTGTTGGGCGCTGGGGTGGCGATGTACAAGGCGACGCAGAACGCCCGGCGCGGGCACTTCCCGCTTCTGCGCCGGTGGTTGGCGTGGGCTTGGGTGACGAGTGCGTTGTTTATCGGCGTGCAAGTGCCGGCACTGATGCAGCTACTCGACCGCCACCAGGCCCTGGGGGTGAGTGTCTATGGCATTGCATTTGCACTGGTGGTAGTTCACGCGCTGCACGTGGTGGGTGGCATGGTGCCGTTGTCGATGTTGGCGTGGAAGGCGCGCAAGAATCGGCTCGACAGCGAGCATTTGCTCTCAGTGCGGGCTTGCGCCGCGTACTGGCATTTTCTCGAAGCGGTGTGGGTTGCGCTGTTGGGTGCGTTTTTCTTGTGGGGGTGAGAGGCGTGAAAGCATTGGTCGGTTGCTATCTGCACCCCGCCATTCGCTTGGTCGTTATCCTTGCACCGACACCCCGCGTTATTAATTTAGCCCTGAAAGTGAAATGGCCGCGTCCGTCGTCAGATCGAGTTGTTATAGGAATACCCACACCCGCCTAATTGCTGATGTAATTACCGGACAACGGAACGTAGGTGGAGTAGCGGCCAACCTATCCGATCAGGCCAATGGGATGGAGCAACTTGATGGGCTTGACGACGTAATAGGTGAGACCGACACTCCAGATTGGACATGGGCAGCAAGAAACGAATGCAGAGAGGCCAATCGGGAATGAGATTCGATAGTCCACTTAGGTACCCTGGTGGAAAGGCATCCCTTACAGCCTTCCTTGGCCGGGTCATCGAATTGAATGACCTCTCTGGCTGTTCGTACTTCGAACCCTTTGCAGGAGGTGCGGGCGCTGCGTTACGCCTGCTTCGTGAAGGTGTCGTCTCGGAGCTTCACCTGAACGATAAAGACCATTGCATCACCGCCTTCTGGAACGCTGTCCTTGACGAGCCAGAGCGGTTCGTCGAGACCATCCGATCAGTCCCGGTAAGTATTGCAGAGTGGAAACGGCAACAGCGTGTTTATCTAGATGCGGAAGCCAGTGAGCCTTTTGACCTTGGATTCTCTGTCTTCTACCTGAACCGTTGCAATCGCTCTGGTATCCTTGCCGGAGGCGCTCCTATCGGTGGCTACGCGCAAGCAGGAAAGTGGCAGATTGATGCTCGTTTTTATAGAGAAAGTCTCGCTAAGCGCGTTCTCACAATTGCGAAGAAACGCGAGCAAATCCACGTAACCAACATGGACGCGATTAGCTTCCTTGTTAAACATCTGCCCCGTGGGAGTGAACGGAAACATGTCTTCGCATATCTCGATCCTCCCTACTGGTCAAACGGCAATCGTCTTTATATGAATTTTTATAAGGAGCAAGACCACAAAACCCTTGCCCACTATATACGGCGGCAGAAAACGCTTAACTGGGTTATGTCCTACGACGATGCACATTTCATTAGAGATTTGTATAAAACCTGTGGCATTTTCCATCTCTCGCTTCAGTACAGTCTCCAGCGGAAGCAAAAGGCGCAGGAGCTACTAATCACGCCGTCCCATGTTCGACTTCCTGACTCTGTTGTGTTGATTGACACGCATGAAGGGAAAGCGGTGCCGGCTTAAAGGAGACCTCAATGAATACCGCAGAGATTAACCCGATGAAAGTCTCGGATCTGACATTCGACCTCAAAAACCCCCGATTGCCTGAGTTTAATCTGACTAACAATGCGACGGAAACCGAAGTGATAAAGGTTCTGTGGGAAGCGATGGACGTAAAGGAATTGGTGATGTCCATCGCGGCCAGTGGTTTTTTTTCTCACGAGCCCCTAGTCGTCGCGGAGGAGGGTGGGAAGAACGTCGTTATTGAAGGGAATCGCCGCCTCGCCGCAGTCAAGGTCCTTCTAAATCCGGCACTTGCTAGAGACCTGAAAGCGGACCTCCCTACTATCACCGTAAGTGTAAAGAAAGAGCTCCAAGAGCTTCCTACTATGCGGGGTACCCACAAAGAGGCTTGGCGCTATCTCGGTTTCAAGCATGTAAACGGCCCGGCCAAATGGAGCAGCTACGCCAAATCTCTATACATTGCTGAGATACACCGAAATTTTGGCATCGAGTTGGAGGACATTGCGAAACAGATTGGCGATACCCACAGGACCGTCCAAAGGCTATTCCGCGGACTTATGGTGATTGAACAAGCGGAAAGCATGGAGGTGTTCCGTCGCGAAGACCGCTGGCACAACCATTTTTCCTTCTCCCACCTCTATACCGGAATCGGCTACGACGGCATAAGCACCTTTATCGGCTTGCGACCAGAGACCGAGGAGACCCAAGAACCAGTCCTCATTGGGAAGGAAAAAGAACTGGGTGAACTTTGTCTCTGGATGTACGGTAGCAAGGAGAAGGAGACGACTCCGGTCATTCAGAGGCAAAACCCCCACCTTCGGCAGCTTAATGAAGTTCTAAAAAATAGAGAGGCACTTGCTGCTCTGCGTGGTGGTGCCGGTCTTGACTACGCTTTTGAGACGAGCCTTCCGTCATCCACGGTCTTCGAGGATTCCCTGCTTGCCTCAAAGAGAAACCTTGAGAAGGCACGCAGTCTGCTCTCTACCGGCTACGACGGTTCTGAAGAGCTTTTAAGAAGGGCAGACGAGGTGGCGACACTTGCAGATGATCTTTATAGAGAGATGTTCCGCAAGCGCAACCCCGACAGGCAGAGGCGCGCTGCGGAGACTGATTGATGTTCAAGTGGCCTGAGACACCATCCCCTAGAGCATCCAAACACGAACTTGCTGACTACGCCGAACTGGTTTGTTGGAAGGACAACATCACGTCAACGACTGTCCTATCCGCTGACCTCGGCAGACTTGAGGAAAACGACTACTCTGACGGTGTGCCGGAAGAGGAAGAAGTACCGCGAGTCGTTGAAGAGGCGTACTTGGAAATTAAACGACGTGAAGAAACTTGCAGAGATGGATATCCCTTTGTAATCGGCGAACATGGATACACTCTTCATGTCAGCCAGAAAGCCGGGAACCACAAGCATATCATTTATAAGTATCTGCTCCTGGCGACCCGGCTGAAGATGGATAAAAACCGCAAATATGCGGGTATTGACGGCACACACCTCTTTGAGGAACTCGCCTCGGAAGCTGCGCGGGAGTACCTTGGTGCTCGTGCGCAGAGCATCGTGTTCGGCACAGCCGCTGGGATGGCTGATTTTCCAGGGAAGGTTAATGATCTTTGCAAGCGAATGAATGAGGGTATCCGATACTGTAATAAAAGCGGTGCTTCGCCAAACCAGAGGGACGGCAAACTGGATGTTGTTGCGTGGAAAGACTTCACTGATGGTTTACCTGGAAAGCTAATTGCTTTTGGGCAGTGCAAGACCGGGACGAACTATAAGGACGAACTCACACAGCTTCAGCCTGATTCATTCTGCGACAAGTGGTTATTCAGAAATCCGGCTGTTCCCCCCGTACGTATGTTCTTGATTTCAGAGGCGTTGTCTCGGGTTGGTTGGTACGACGTTACATGCGACGCTGGCTTGCTTTTCGACCGCTGTCGGATTGTCGATTTCTGTGACGGCATCAGCGAAGACGTATTGGAGAAGGTGAAAGCGTGGACTGAGGCCGCTGCCGAGGGAAACGAATTGCCGGGTCCATAGCGTTTTTCGGCGTCGCTGGTTGGCAGGTAGAAGCTGTTCTCGATTACGAAGTAAAGACATTGGCGGATTCGACCCTTTCGTGAGATTCTGTTCGATCAAGGGATGCTAGTGACTCTACAACGTTGCTATCCCATTGACTCGCTCACGGATGCCAGAAGCTCGAAGTCCGTATCTGCGGATTCGAGTGCGGCACCGTGGCGGCGGGCGCAGGCGGCAATGATTACATCGGTGGCCGGTGCGGTAACGCCTTGAGCTCGTGCTCGCCGCGCTAGATCGCAGGCCGCCTGCCAGACCTCTGCGTCGATGGGAAGTTCGGGGAGGGTGCGGGCAAAGTCCCGCAGAACCTTCTGTTCCTGTTGCCCGGAGGCACCGTTCCACAGTTCGAGCTGCACCAGTGGGCACCAACAGGCTTGCCCCGTGGTCAGCGCTGCTTCGACGCGGGCGCGAACCGTGGGGTCGCCGCCCGGACGAAGCATGTGTATCCAGGACGAGGTATCGACGAGGATCAACGGCTCAGCCTTGCCGCCGCGCGGCCTGAAGCTCTTGCGGCGTGATCAGATCAGGGCAAGTGCCGGCGTATTGGACGAGTTCCGCCATGCGCATGCGGCGGTTGAAGTCTGCGATGGCTCCGACAATGGCCTCGCGTTTGGTCTTCGCTTGCGTGAACCTGATGGCATCCTCAAGCTCATTTTTAGGAATATCAACAGTGGTTTTCATGCTTCTAAAATAGCTATTTATAGAAGCATGATCAAGTATAATTAGATTCTCTACAATAAAAGAATTTTACAGGCTGTCTGAACTTTAACAGCTCCAATCACTTAACTCGGGAGGGGTTTATTATGCGGAGCATATATGAGGACTTGGCCGGTCTAATGCGTCTGTTGGGGCCGGCTGCTCTGAGTCTCGCTCTTGTCGGTTCGTTCGTCGTTGGGCAGGCGGCGTGGTCCGAGGAGACTGAGACGGAGGACGAGGACGAGGCTTATACCGAGGATGTCTATCTGATGGAAGAAGCAATCGTCGTGGGGTCGCGCCACGCGCCGCGCTCGGAGAAGGAGTCGGCTGCGCCCGTAGATGTGCTGAATGCAGATGAGTTGCGCACGCAAGCTGCGGTCGATATGGACGACATGCTGCGCACCTTGACCCCGTCGTACAATATTCAGCGGCACGGTATTGACGACGAAGCGACCTTGGTGCGTCCGGCCACGCTGCGGGGCCTGCCGCCGGACAACCTGCTGGTGCTGGTCAACGGCAAGCGCCGCCATCGCTCCGGCGTCATCGCGCTGCTGGGCAGTTCGCTCAATACGGGATCGCAAGGGCCGGATTTGAGCGTGATCCCGGCCATTGCCTTGATGCAAATGGAATTGCTGCGCGACGGCGCGGCAGCCCAGTATGGGTCCGATGCCATCGCCGGGGTGCTGAATCTGCGATTGCGCGAAGCCTCCGAAGGGGTGCTGGTGGAGACGCGGGGGGGCCAGTACTTCGAGGGCGACGGTAGCTTGTCCCAAGTCGCCGCCAACGTCGGTCTGTCGCTTAGCGAGGACGGCTTTTTCAACGTCAGCGTCGAGTACCGCCAGAGCGATCCAACCATCCGCAGCGGCCAACGCGCCAATGCGGCGACGTTGCGAGAGCGGGGCTATCCCGTCGAGGAGCCGGCGCAGATTTGGGGCAGTCCCGACCTCGACGGCGTGTGGAATACTTTTTTTAACTCCGGAGTTGACCTCGGCAATGGGGCTGAAGCCTATAGCTTTGGCGGCTGGGCCAAGCGCCGCGCCGAAGGAGGCTTTTTCTTCCGCGCTCCGGGCACCTCTTCGGCGCGCAGCAGCGTATTTCGCATCGGTACGGAACGGGCGGTAGCCGATCTCGACCCGGACGACGACATTGATCCCGCGAACTTGGAAGTGCCCTCTCTGGACGCTAGCTTCGACGAGATCCAAGCTTTCGTCGATGAGCATCAGGGCGATCTCTTTTTGTTCAACGAGCGCTTTCCCGGTGGTTTTACGCCGCGCTTTGGAGCTGATATTCGCGATGTGAGCTTGGTGGCTGGCTTGCGCGGTGCCCGCTCTGGTGGCCTTAAGTGGGACGCCAGCGTCAGCGCCGCCCGCAGCAATATCGAGTTCTTCATCTTCAATACCATCAACGCCTCGCTGGGGCCGGATACTCCGACGTCGTTCCGCCCGCGCGACTACATCCAGACCGAAGTCGCGGCCAACCTCGACTTCTCGTACGCGATGGAGGTGGGCGGTTTGGCGTCGCCGCTCGGCATTGCTTGGGGCGCGGAATGGCGCGAGGAGACTTTCGAGTCCGTGGCTGGCGATGAAGCCTCCTACGTGGTGGGTCCCTTTGCGGCCCAGGGCTTCAGCAGCGGTTCCAATGGCTATCAGGGGCTGCACCCGGACAACGCCGGCAAGTGGGATCGCCCCAACTATGCCTTGTACTTGGATTTGCAAGCGGACGTTGTGCCGCAGCTTCAGCTAGGCACGGCCGTGCGCTACGAGGATTTCTACGCCGACTTTGGCAATACCCTCAACGGCAAGCTCTCGGCCCTGTTGCGGGCTAGCGACCGGGTCAACCTGCGCTCGACAATCAGCACTGGGTTCCGCGCCCCGTCGCCCGGTCAGGCCAATCTTCGCGCCGTAACCACTGGCTTCTCCGGCACCGGTGGTCTGACCGAGCAGGGGCAGGTGCCGCCCACCCATCCCATAGCCGCGGCCTTGGGCGGCGAGGAACTGACCGAGGAAAAGTCCGTGGGATTTTCCGTCGGCACCACCATGCAACTCGCCGACGGTTTTGATATGACCCTCGACTACTTCGACATTGCCATTGAGGATCGCATCGCCCTGACCGGAAATATCAAGATCACCGACCAAATTGCCCAGATCATCCGGGACGATGAATCCCTCCAGGGCGTCAGCGTCCTCCAAGAAGTCAAGTTTTTCTCCAATGACTTCGACACCCGCACCGAGGGAATTGACTTGGTACTGTCGTGGACGCGGACGTGGGACACCCAATCCCTGTCGCATATCGATGTCGCCTATAACTGGACTCAGAACATCCTCGAGGATTTTTCGCAGGTGCGGACCGTCAGCGAATTCCTCGGCAAGCCCTTGGACGAACCGATCAGCTTCAAACTGATGACGCCCCGGCGCGAGGTGGAACTGGCGGACATGAACCCCAAGCACCGCTTGGTGCTCACCGGTAGCCACCAAATGGGCGCTTGGAACGGTATGCTGCGGCCCAGCTACTTTAGCGCTTGGAAAGCCTGCCGCTTCCAGGACAACAGTTGCGGTGATCTCGATTCCTTTGACGGGGGTGTCATTGTCGATGCCGAAGTCGGCTACACCTTTGCCGAGCGCTATCAGTTGAGCGTGGGAGCGCAGAATATTTTGGACTCAGTGCCCGAAGCTGCGCCCGAAGAGACCGAAGGCCAGGGCAATCTGCGCCCGGAGAGCACGCCTTGGGATTACAACGGTGCCTTTTGGTACACGCGCTTGTTTGTGGAATTTTGATTGTAAACCGTCTAAAGAGAATTTGACCAAGCAGACGGTGGAAGATGCGGCCGGGTGGTACAAGCTCGGCCGCATTTCCATGAGAAGCTATTTGCGTTTGGATGCTGATCTGTTTCTGCGACCCCTAGTAGGCCACGGCCACGATGCGTCGTGTGCTGCGATCTCCGGCGTCGCCGGCGATGTGCAACTCGGCTATGTAGAGGCCGGGTGGTACGCGCTGGCCGTCTTGGTCGCGGCCATCCCAGTGCCATTCGATGTGCCCGGCTTGGCCGTCCCGTTCTTGGGCAAAAAGCGGCCGGCCAGACAAATCGTAGAGCCGCAGGCGCAAGGGGCGAGCGGAAAGCACGTTGATGAGGTCGAAAGAAACGAGGAGTTGGTCGTTGATTCCGTCGCCGTTGGGCGTAATGAGCGCGGGGCTGAACGAGAGGCCGGCAAAAAGCTGGTCGGCTACAGGCAGGCGCACGACGTTGGAACTGCTCTCGACTTGGGGGGCAGCGTCGCCTGGGTCCACGAGTTGCCGTTGTGCCTTTTGGCTGTCTTCGAGAAAGGCGTCGAAGCGGGTCGCCTGTAGGTAAATGGGGGCGGTAAAGCGCAGTTCGACGAGTTGGCGGCTGCGGATGCGGCGCGGGAAGGTGGCGCGAAAGCCCTGCGCTAGGGTATCGGCGACCACCTCGACAGGCTCGTCATCGACCAAGGCGGCGTCAAAGCGGGGGATGGTGGTGGCTTCGATGGCGATTTGGTCGAAGCCGTCGCGGGTCGTCGCGGGCCGCAGGAAGTAGGAAAACTGGGTCTCTTGGCCGGGTGTGACCTGGAGGGGGAACACTTCGCCGACGACCTCGGACGCCAGTGGGTCGCTGAAGTTGACGGCCAGCCAGTTGAAGTGAGGAGCTTGCGTCGGGCTGTCGGACGCCAAGCGCACGTCCAGTTCCATAAAGCGGCGCGGAGAAGGCGACTGGAAGGCCGCGCCCGACGCGCTATAGATATTGCTCCAAGGGCTCCAGTCCGCCCCGGCAATGCGCGTGGTGTCGATCTTGCCCTTAAAACTGGGGATCAGTTTGTCGTAGCGCCTCTGGGTTACTTCTCTGCCATTTTTATCGTAGAAAGTGTATTGCTCTACGACCTCGTTGCCCGTGCGCGAGCGGATTTCGATGTGGGTGCCCAAGGGGGTCTGGGCCTGCCACTCAAGCGAGTTGAGGTTCTTACCGCTTTCTAGGTCGATGAGCGGCGAGCGAAGACGGGCTGTGAGGGGATAGCCATCGCCGTACACTTGGATTTCTTCGGCCGAGCCGTTGGCGTAGCAACCCCAGCGCGAGGAGGCGTCGGGCGCGGTTGCGGCACAAGTGGCGTCCCAGATGAGCCAGGCGATGCGGACGAAGCGGGCTGGCAGGGTGGGGAACTGGTGGTCGGCTAGCCCTGCACGGTGGTTTTCGCTATCGGGGTACCCGGCAAAGTGCCGCGTCCAGATGCGGGTGCCGTCCGGGGCGATGGAACCGTCCGAGGTGAGGACTTCGTAGTTTTTGTAACTGAAGGAGCGCGAGCCGCTGGCTCCGGCCCGGGTGCGCAAAAGGTGTTCGCCAAAGCCGCCGCGGATGGCTATGCCGGTAATCAGGCGCACGAAGTCCACCGGATAGACGGCCCCTAAGTCGATGGTGATGTGGCTCCAGGTGTTGTAGGTGTTGCGCGGCTCGCGCCCGTTGCGCCAGCGGTTGAAGATCGAGCCATCGACTAGGTTGAGCGCGTTGCCCAAGGTGACCTCTTCGGCGCGGACAAAGGCGTCGATGACTATGTCGATAGCTCCGCCGCGCTCGATGAGGTTGAGGGTGAGATTGTCGCCGATGCTCTCGACCTCGACGGCGACGAGTCGGGCGTCGGGGACGTGCTTGAGGTTGCGGATTTGCAGGAAGCGGATGGGCGTTAGGTAGAGCGCGTCGCCTGGGGCAAATGTGACGCGGTGGTGCGCGTTTTCCTTGAAACGTTCCTTAATGCGGTAGAGCAGGGAGCCTGCGATTGGATTGGCGACTTGGTCGAGTTGCGGCTCGCCGGAGGAGAGCAAGAGGTCGAACAGCTCAAAGGGGGGTGCGTCGTCGGCAAAGATGAGCGCGATGCTGTGCGTTGAGACGCTGCGTCCGAGGTCGATTTCTACAAACCAGTCGTCTGGATCGTCGTCCGGGTTGGGTGCCCAACCGGTCGCTGGGTTGCCGTCGAGGAGCGCAACGGCGTCCCTAGGATTGGAGCCGGCCCAGCGGATGCCGCCGCCTAGCTGGAGGGCATCACGCACGGCGTCGGTATTTTTTGTAACGCGCACTGGCTGAATCGAGCCATTGGGTGCAATCTCGACTGCGCCGAGCGGCAGTTGCCAATCGCTCCACTGGCGCGCCGAACTAAAGCGCAGTTGGTCGGCCTCAGCAGCGGTGACCAAGCAGAGCAACAAAAGGACAGCGGACATGGGTTTAGACACTCAGCGCAACAGGAGCAATTTGCGCACTTGGACCTGCTCACCGGCGCGCAGGCGATAGTGGAGGCCCATCGGCGCGTAGTGCGCAGGCACCAAGGCCACTGGGCGTTTTTGGGTGGCGGCGAGGAGGCTGTCTTGGCGGGTGATGGGCAGTACTTTTTCGTAGCCAGCATCGGTGTCGCGCACGCGGATGACTTGGTGTTCCTCGGCGACGTAGAGTGCGCCCTTGTAGAACAGGAGGCTATGGGCTTCTTTGAGTCCGCGCAGGGAGACGATGCGCTCGTCGGCTATGCCATCGCGGTCGCGGTCGGGTAGGGCGACGATCTGGCCCGCGCCCATGTTGGCCACGTGCAACACGCCGTTGGGATCAAAGGCCATAAAGCGGGGTTTGCGCAGGCCCTCGTGGGCGAAGACGCGGGCCGAGAAGCCGGGGGGAAGATTGAGGACCAAGTCTTGGGGCACGGCACTGCGGAAGGGCTGGGGCACAATGAGCGGAGTCGGCTGCAAGCCCAGATCGACTTCGGGGACTAGCGTTCCGGCTGGGTAGCCTTCGTCTTGGGCTAGTGCGACAGTGGCAAAGCTGAGGGCGAGGGCGAATGGGATGCCGATAGGCATGGGGATCTTTCGGGGAGGGATAGGTACTTAGGCTCTAAATTAGCATTTTTTGTCTTAGGTATGTCAATAATTCTAATTTAGCATAAATCGTCAGTGGCGAGTGTCCCCATTGGGAGCGGACGGGTACTTTCCACTTTCTACTCAGTCGGAGGATCTGATACTGATGCCCTTTATACCACTCATTGGTTGTAGCATAGGACGCCTTGTGCTGGGAATTGTGCTGCTGGTTGGGGTGCTCTATGTCTTGGCTGGGATTGCGCTCTACATCTTCCAGAGCAGGCTGGTCTATGTGCCCGGGGCCGCGATCAAGACCACGCCGGCCGCGGTTGGAATGCGCTACGAAGAAGTCGCGCTAGTCGCCAGCGACGGGGTGCGACTGGCCGGGTGGTACTTGCCGCTAGCCGATGCGCGAGGCACGGTGCTTTTTTGCCACGGCAATGCGGGCAACATATCGGACTTGCTTGGAGTGGCCGAGGACGCACATAGGTTGGGTTTGGGGATTTTGTTGTTTGACTATCGCGGCTATGGCCAGAGCGAGGGCACGCCCTCTGAGGAAGGTACGCACCGCGATGCTGAGGCGGCTTGGAATTACTTGGTGCAGGAGGCCGGGCTAGCCCCGGATCAGATCGCGATTATCGGCCGCTCGCTGGGCGGGCCAATCGCCGCACGGCTGGCGCGGGACAAGACGCCGGCGGCCCTGTTCTTGGAGGAGACCTTTACTTCCATACCCGAGCTGGGTCGAGAGCTGTATCCGATCTTTCCGGTCGGCTTGCTCGCCCGCTACGAGTATCCCACGCTGGAGTACCTAAAGCAGGTCCAATGCCCGGTGCTGATTTCCCACAGCCGCGACGACAGGTTTATTGTCTTCGCGCACGGCCAGCGGCTGTACGAAGCCGCCAGCCAGCCCAAGGCGTTTACCGAGCTGAGGGGCGGTCACAGCTCGGCCTTTAGCGAGGATGTGGCTACGTATGAAGCTGGGGTGGAAGCGTTTTTGATGGAGGTGCTGGGGTGGTAATGAAGGGGATGGCGTTACGCAGTCAGACGGATGCTTTTCCACAGCCTTCATTTGGAAATAGTATGTAGCCCACAAACCAACCTGTGGAGGTAGAGATGAGCGAAAACAAGAAGGGCGAGGTCGTTCGATTGGCGATGGTGGGTTGCGGCGGCATGGCCGGGGCGCACTTGCGGGGATACGAAGAATTGTTGGCAAAAGGCGAGACGCGGTTTCGCATTGTCGCGGCTGTAGATGAGGTGCTGGCACGCGCCGAGGATTTTGCTGCGCGCATCAACGGGTTCGCCGGCTGGGAGGTCAATACCTATGCGAGCGTGGCCGAGTTGCTTGCCGGGGAAGACGCGCTCGGTGGGGCCGATATATGCAGCCCGCATGGCTTGCACCATGTGCTGGCCTGTGAACTGCTGGAAGGTGGGGTTAACGTGTTGGTCGAAAAGCCGATTGGTGTCACGGTGCGGGCCTCGAAGAAGATCGCGCAGACGGCGCAGCGCTGTGGGCGGATCGCTGCCACGGCCGAACAGTGCCGCCGCGCCTTGGGCCAGCGCACGATTCACTGGGCTTTTAACGACGGCCTGTTGGGTGCGCCGAAGATGTGGTGGGCCGTGCAGGCGGGATGGAACGATCCGACCCAAGTGCCCAATTGGCACTGGCGCATTGATCGCAAGTTAGGCGGCTGCGGCATGGTCATGGACAGCGGGGCGCACTGGGTGGACACCATGCGTTATTGGTTTGGCGAGATCGAGAGCGTGTACGCCCGAGTCGAGCAAATCTATCCGCGCCCCCATCGCCAAGGCGAGGAAATCGTCAATAGCGCGTCCGAGGACTTTTGGACCAGCATATTCAACTTCAAAAGCGGCTTAATCGGCACGTGGTCGTGGACGATTAGTGCGCCGGGCAAGGGTTTTACCCAACTGACGCTGAGCGGCGAGAAGGGGTCGATCATCGACACAGACATCTTCCATCCGGCCGCCTTTCAAGCCAATGGCGAGTGTCAGCTCGCCGATGGGACCACGCACAGCATGTCCGAGTTGCAGGAAATGTATTTGGCGACCCTGAGCGAGGGGGAAAAGGCCGCGCTCTTCCCGTATGGGATCACCGGTGGGGTGACGCTGGAGCTGTGGGATTTTATCGACGCGTTGAGCGAGGGGCGGCCGGTGGAAATCGACGCGGAGGAAGGCTTGCGCAGCAAGGCCGTCAGCGAGGCCATCTACGAATCCGGCCATTCTGGGCAGGTAGTGCAGGTCGCCGATGTGCTGGCGGGTAAGATCGACGCGTACCAGCGCGATGTGGATCAGGCGTGGGGGTTATAGAATTAGGAATTAGGAATTGAGAATTAGGAATGGGGGAGTGGGAGCGAGCTAAGGAGGTTTAGTTTCCGAGTAGGCGGAGCCAGAGCCGCTTTAGGGCTTGGTCGGTGCGCTCGACTGAGTTGTCGATGCGCTGGAGGTCGGCGATGCGCTCGGGATGGGACGGGTCCGGCAACAGGTGGAACGTGAAGAGGTAAGTTCCGGTGGAGTCGAGATAGAAGTCGGAGCGGCCAAAGCGGAGGTCGTAGAAGTAGAGTGCGTTGGCGCGGCGCTCCACCCGATAGTACCCGCGAGAGAACCAGAACAGACGCTGGATGGGTGGGTCGTCGCGCCGAGGGGCGATGAGGTGGGTGTTGCGCTCGATGCGGCGGAAGTGGATCGCCGAGTCGTCGAGTAGGGAGTACAGCCCGGCCCACAGATGGTCATCTTCGCTAGCCAAGCCCGACCACAGCACGGCGTTGAACGGGGTCGGCACGACGTGCAGGCGCTCGTAGGGAATGCCTTGCTCGGTGAGGGCATGGGCAAAGGTGCTGCGCACGTGCAGGCAAATTGCGGTGGTGGTGAGCAGGTACGCCGTGCTCAAGCCGAGGCCCAGCGCGTTGAGCCGCCGTCGCCAGTGCAGTCGCCGCTGGCACAAAGCGGCGATGAGGCCGACGGCTAAGGGCAGGGTATAGAGCGGGTCTATGATGAAGATGGAACCGAAGGCGACCGGGTAATTGCTAAATGGACTGAATAATTGGGTGCCGTACCCAGTGAAGCAGTCGAGTAAGGCGTGCGTGAGAATTGCCCAGAACGCCAGCGTGGCCCACTCGCGCCAGCTCGCGTCGCGGTGTAGCTTAGACAGCGCCCAGCCGATTCCGAGGCCACCTCCTACCGCAAAGAGCAGGGAGTGCGACACCCAGCGGTGAAAGCCCAATTGGTCGGTCCCCGACAGAAAGGCCGCGCCCAATACGTCGAGGTCGGGGAGGATGCCCAAGGCCGCGCCCCACAGGGGGGCCTTGTTGCCAACCTTTTTGCCTAAGACCTTTTCGCCGACGGCCGCGCCGAGCGCGATTTGCGTAACGCTATCCATAGGAGTTTTCGATTTGCCGAGAACAACGTACGAAGAAAACGCCGCGAGTGCATTGTGGCGGCCCGTAGGGCCGGACGAGTGCGCCGACCCACTTCGGGCTTTGGCGCGGGCGGAGATACCGGCGATCCTGCTGCCCCAAGTCTGCACGCCAGCCGACTGTCAGCGGCTGATGGAACGCTTTGGCGAACGCGGGTTGCTGCGCGCTCCGGGTGACGAGCGCTCGCGCATCGACATTGGTACCAGTCTCGGCAACTTGGGTGGCGACCAAGAGGCATTCTTGGCTGATGCGAAGGAGACGCATGCGCTTTTTGCCACTCTTTTTGAGGGTTTGATTGATCCGGTGCAACTGCTCTATCGGCACTTGCAGGCGTTGGCTCCCAACAAGGCGGTCAAGACGGCGCACGAGCGCGACGGGCGATTGTACGGCCCGGCCATTTTTCGCATCCACTACGAGACTCACTCCTATAGTCCGCACATCGACCACGTGGTCCTGCGCGAAAAGCGGTTCAATTACGAGGTGGCGCGTTTTACCCACCAATTTGCCGGCGTGCTGTGCGTGCAGAACGCGGATTCTGCGGGGCTTGGGGTGCAGGCTGTGTTGCATCGCTGCCTGTGGACTGAGGAGATACAGCCGTATATCGCCGAGGGCGGTTTTCACGAGTATGCGGCTGCTCAGGGCGTGGAGCACTGCGAGGTCGCGCTGGAACAGGGCGACTTGTATTTCTTCAATACGCGCTGCATCCACGAGGTCCCGGCGGTGCAGGGGGACGATCCCCGGGTGGTGCTCGCCGTCTTCATTGGCTATGCCGAAGACGACGACGAAATCTACGTGTGGTCTTAACTCGTGTTGCCGTTTACGCGCATCGTCCGCGCCTTGCCAGCGACCGTTCCCTTTGTGCCGCCCGAGGCGCTAGAGAGGGAGCAGGGACAGCCGCTCGCCCTGCGGGTTGGAGCTAACGAGAGCAATTTCGGGATCTCGCCGCGGGCGCGGCAGGCCATGGTGGAGGCGGTGGATCAAGTGCATTGGTACAACGATCCAGAGGGGTACGAGTTGCGCTCGGCGCTGGCGGTGCGGCACGGGGTGGCGCGGGAAGAGGTCGCCTTGGGTGCGGGTATCGACGAAATCTTGGGGCTTTTGGTGCGTCTTTTTGCCGAGCCGGGCGACGCGGTGGTGACGTCGCTGGGGGCCTATCCCACGTTCAATTACCATGTCGAGGGGCACGGGGCGGTGTTGCACAAGGTGCCCTATCGCGCGGATCGGGAGGATTTGCCGGCCCTGTTGGACAAGGCGCGGCAAGTGCGCCCCAAGCTGATCTACGTGGCCAATCCCGACAATCCCATGGGCACCTATCAGCGGGCCGACGAGTTGCGGGATTTTATCGCGGAGTTACCGCCGGATTGTGTGTTGCTGCTCGACGAGGCGTATATCGACTTCGCGCCGGAGGATGTTCTGTTGCCGCTAGAAGTAGAACGGGCACAGGTGGTGCGGCTGCGAACGTTTTCCAAGGCGCACGGCATGGCAGGGGCTAGGGTCGGCTATGCGCTGGCGCACCTCGATGTGGTGGCCGCGCTCGACAAGGTGCGCAATCACTTTGGCGTCAATCGTATTGCCCAGGCTGGGGCGCTTGCTTCGCTGGGTGACGATGAGTTTGTGCGCTCGGTGGTGCGGCAAGTGGAGGAAGGCCGGCGGGAATACGCGGCGCTGGCAGCGGAATTGGGGCTGAAAACGGTGCCTTCGGCGACGAATTTCGTGGCGCTCGACGTGGGCAGTGGCGAGCGTGCGCGCCGTCTGATGCAGGTGCTTTTGCAGCACGGGGTTTTCGTGCGGATGCCGGGCGTGGCCCCGCTCGATCGCTGCATCCGCCTGACCGTGGGGCCAGCCGCCGAGCGGCAAGCCTTTGCGGAGGTGTTGCGTGAGGTGTTGCCGAAATTGGATGAATGAAAATCGGTCAAACGTCGAACCTAGGTGCTAGAACCATATAGGGGTTTATACGCTTAACACTCAACGACCCTGACAAGGATATGCGCCATCAACTAAGAGGAAAATCATGGCAGTCGAAATCACCAGAGAAGATGGTGGCACGATACAAACCGGAGACATCAAATTCAGTTCCTTTCCCATACTCAATTCAAAATCCACACTTCGCCGCGAGTACGTGGCCGTTGTAAGCAATCTGCCGGTGGGCTTCTCCGATACGCCCGGCGTGACAACTATCTACAGCGACGACTACTTTTACGCTTCGAATACCACTGTCGTCGTTGGGGATGCCCTCGCCGTAACGGCGTTCGAGGTACGCTTCATGACGTTCGGCATCTTTGGGAATCGCGTCCGCACGTTGTCAGCCACCGTGATCGAGGATATTCCGGCAGGCGAACGACGCACTTACGATTGGAAGTGGCGACTCTACAGTGAGAACGAGGCTAGCCAACACTTCGCGTCAGTGGCTTTTGTGGCCCAAGTGCGCACCGCCGATGGGCAGGTGCATGTTGCGAAGCAAGAGGATGTTCTTGAAGCCGTGCGTCAGTTCGCTGTTAAAGCGACAGAAGCTGATTTGAATCCTACCGCCGAGAAGCCGTAAGCGGGGTTTGAAAAAACGACAACATCAATCGCCAACAGATCGTCTTAGGTGAGAAGCAAGTTTTGGAGGTGTTAAATTTGGAACATATAGCTCGAATCGTTGCCTATTGGCGTTCGTGTCTTGCAGACAGTGCTCGTCGTAATATTGATCCAAGCAGGCTTGAAAAGTCCCATTCAGTTGAGATTACTATAGGGCCATCAAGGAGTTCTATACCCTCACAGATAGCCAGCAAAATCGTGGATGATTTTAATAGGAAAAAGAAGAAAAAATTACCACGACAGAGAACTGTTTCTCAAGAAATTTCGACTGAAGAGGATGAATATATCAAGTGGGTCAGTGTATTGGTATGTCCAATTGTTGCGCGTCCAAAAACTGATCACACGATCCACAGGGCAAGAAGAGAGAGGCCATTGACTCCCATATGGATACCAGCTCGGTTGTCGCATGATGGATATCTCGCTCCTTCCGACGAGCTCGTGCCGTGGATTCCTCGAGATCTATTAGAGCCGGCTCAGGTGGCAGAAACCATTGGCGATGTCGAAGCCATGGATCACTTTCTCACGCTCAATCCGACGATTCAAAATGGAGAAAATCTTGATAGTGCCCCGCGATGGAGCGATGTGTGGCAATACAGTAATAACATGCTGGAAAACATTACCGGGCAGATGGTTGAAGAGTTCAATCTTAAGGGTTACGAAAGAGAGACGACTCCCCGTATCTTGCTCGATGAGGATATGCGGATTATTCCGTCTCATATCATCAGATTGTACGATGAGATTTTGCATAGACTTGAGGAGAGGTCATTATCACCTCCTAAACTTTTACCTCGCTTAACATCTTTCCATGATGAACCGCTGCGCCCTTTGTTAAATAAAAATCAAAGAGTTGAAAAATCAGCTCAACATCTCGGGCACATGCACTGGAAATTTCCATTATCCGCATCCCAACGCGAAGCTATTGATCACTTTTCAACTCTGTCGGAGGGAGAAGTACTGGCGATCAACGGTCCACCGGGGACAGGCAAGACAACATTGCTTCAAAGTATTGTCGCCTCATTGTGGGTTGAAGCAGCTTTATATGAGAGTGAACCGCCGGTCATATTTGCAGCTTCAGCGAATAACCAAGCTGTCACCAATATTATCGACAGCTTTGGAAGCGTACCCGAAGATGAATCTCTGTTGGGAGGGCGATGGATTCCAGATCTCAAAAGCTATGGCTTCTTTTGTCCATCCTCAAGTATGACGGAGAGAGGTCTGGATAGTCGGTATCAGATAACAACGAATTGGCCCAATCCTAGCGAATTTCTCCTTCCACCAAGTTCTGGAAAACGGACCAGAGTTAATATCGAGGACGAAGAATTTGTTTCTCATGCTGAGCGGTATTTTCTCAAGTGTTGTCGTGCCTATATGAAGAATTGTGGAGTTGCGAATGTCACCGATGTCAAAGGCTCGGTCAGATTGCTTCATCGACAACTCGAAGAGAAGATCAAAGCGATTCGCCAAGGAATTCAGACATGGCTGCAGATGGAACGTATACAAGCCGAATTATCGGAACGTTATGGTGTGCATGGAGGGGTTGAAACGCATCTGAACCAGTGTGCAAATGATTTAGAAACATGTCAGAAAAAAATCGTTCAATACAGAGAAGCCCAATGTGGCTGGCTGGACCATGTGGATACCGTTCTTTCATTCTTCGAGCAGCTTGTCAAGGACGCTGAGAACCAAGAACAGGGTTTCGCCGAAAAACTGCGTCGAGCCGGACGCGATTGGCGAGATCATGCGGATACCATTCTTTCGTTCTTCGATAAACGTGCCAAGGACGTTGGGAATCAAGAACGAGATTTCGCCGAAAAACTACGTCAAATACAGACCGAATTATCGGACCGCTATGGCAGTCGCGGGGGTATTGAAACGCATCTGAATCAGTGTGCAAATGATTTGGAGACATGCCAGAAAAAAATCGTTCAATACAGAGAAGCCCAATGCGGCTGGTTGGACCATGTGGATACCATGCCATGGTGGATGACACTATTTGGATTTCTACCATGGGTCAAAGATCGTATCGAGATACGCAATCGACGTTATCTTTTGTCTATTCGTTCGACGTGTCTAGTTGATCCAGTGGATATTAAAGGTGTTACGGACTTCTTCGATCAGCTCGTCAAGGACACTGAGAATCAAGAACGTGGTTTCGCCGAAAGACTACGTCAAATCAAACGCGACTCGCTAGACCATGCGGATACTATTCTTTTATTCTTCGAGCAGCGTGTCAATAACGCTCGGAATCAAGAACGAGATTTCGCCGAAAAACTACGTCAGGCCAAACGCGATTGGGAGAGATTGCAGAGAGCGGAGCAAGCGTGGGATGCTTGGTGTGCTCAACATGGATTTTCCACCGATCGTTCTTCTCTACTCGATACCATGGATACCCGATTGCGCTATACCGCCTTCAAATTGGCAACTCATTACTGGGAAGGTCGGTGGTTGCTTGAAATGCGTGAGCAGTTCAGTGCAGACTACAAAGAAAGTCAATCAGAAAAAAAGCAGAAGAAACGGTGGCGGCGTTACGCAAAATTGGCCCCTTGCTTCGTCTCAACGCTATACACACTGCCTAACTTCATGCATGCCTTTAACGGGGAACGTATAACGTTGTTCGACTTCATTGATCTCCTCATCATTGATGAGGCCGGTCAAGTTTCGCCTGATGTAAGTGGTGCGACGTTTGCACTAGCCAAAAAGGCTCTCGTTGTGGGTGACACGCAACAGCTTGAACCTATCTGGGGTATCACGAAATCTATTGATATTGGCAATTTGCGAGAGAAAAAGGTGGTTTCCATCGACGATGACGATGAAGTGGCAGCATTTTTTTCTACAGGTCTCGATGCCTCAAGCGGAAGCCTTATGAAAGTTGCACAGCGAGCTAGTCCATATCAAAAATCTGATGAGTGCGGTCCCTTTGAACGTGGCATGTTTTTAGCGGAACATCGTCGCTGTGTACCAGAAATTATTCAGTATTGCAACCGACTCGCATATGGAGGGCGTCTGGTCCCGATGAGGGAGTGTGAGGTAGATTATCCTCTACCTCATCTTGGTTATATACATATTTCTGGGCAATCCCGTCGAGTGAGAGGAAGCCGGGACAATCGAGATGAGGCGGCTGTTATCGTGAGATGGATTGCAGAGCATCGTGATATACTTGTATCGCATTACTCTGAGAAGCACCTAAGTTTAGATCAAATCGTCGCGATCATTACTCCTTTTAGAACACAGGCTGACCTGATCCAAGACCTGCTGAAGAAGTCCGGTATTGCTGAACCGTTAAAGGTTGGTACTGTCCACATCGTACAAGGAGCGGAGTGCCCCGTCGTCATCTTTTCCCCTGTATATGGTATAGATGATCGCCCACCGTACTTTTTTGATCGTGGCAAATCCATGCTCAATGTAGCAGTTTCACGTGCTCAAGATAGCTTTCTCGTCTTTGGGAACATGAACAATTTTGATCAGAAGGCTTCTTCAAAACCATCAGGTATCTTAGCCAGTTTCTTGTTTCGTGATGAAGCGAATGAAATCACTCAGGCTGCCTCCGTGCGCGACCCTCTATTCGGATAAAACCCATGACTACCAACCCAGCACTTCTCCACCGCGATCCGCAATACACCTACCCAGTTCTCGTCAAGGGCGAGGGGATTTATTTGTACGACGAGGCTGGCAATCGCTATATCGACGGCACGGCTGGGGCTGGCAATGTCACCTTGGGTCACGGTCGTCATGCCATTGTCGAGGCTATGGCCGCCCAGGGACGGGAGTTGGCCTATTGTTTTTCGACGTTTTTTACCAACCCTCCAGCCCTTGAGTACGCCCGTCGCTTGGCCGAACTAGCCCCCGGCGATTTGAATCACGCCTACTTTGTCTCGGGCGGCTCCGAAGGCGTGGAGACGGCCATTAAACTGGCCCGCTTGTACCATGTGCAGCGGGGGCAGGCGCAAAAGCACCAGATCATTGGTCGCTGGCGCGGCTATCACGGCGCTACTTTGGGTGCCTTGGCTGCTACTGGGATGCCGGGGCTGCGGGCACCCTTTGAGCCGTATCTGCCGACTTTTCCGCACATTGCCTCGTGCTATCCCTACCGCTGCGCGTTTGCCGGTTGCGAAGATCGCTGCAATTTGACCTGTGCCCATCAGTTAGAAGAGACCATCCGCGAGGTCGGGGCCGACAACATTGCGGCCTTTATCGCCGAGCCGGTGGTCATGGCCGGAATCGCCGCCGGGGTACCGCCGCCCGATTACTATCCTCTCATTCGCGAGATCTGCGACGAGTACGACGTCCTCTTTATCGCCGATGAGATCATCACCGGCTTTGGCCGCACCGGCAAACTCTTTGCCATTGAGCATTGGGATGTGGTGCCCGATATGATCGTTTTTGGCAAAGGGGCCAGCAGCGGGTACGCTCCCTTGGGAGGGGTATTGCTGAGCGAACAGATGCGGCAGGATCTCACGCGCAGCGGCCAAGCTCTGCCGCACGTTTTTACCTATGTCAATAACCCAGTGTCTATGCGCGCTGGCTTGGCCGTACTGGAACTGTTGGAAGAAGAAAGCATTGTGGAACACGCCGCCCAAGTCGGGGATTATTTACAGGAAAAGGCCCGGGGCCTGACGCGCCACGCTTGCGTCGGCCAAGTGCGCGGTAAGGGCCTGATGTTGGGCATTGAACTGGTTCAGGATCGCCGCAGCCGCAAGTCCTTTCCCCCTGAGTGGGGTGTGTCGGGGCGCGTGCCTCAACTGACCTTGGAACGGGGCTTGGCTATTTCGGGGACTAGCGGGGGAGCCGATTGGGTTGCGGGCGACGATTTGCGCTTCTATCCGCCGTTGATCATTACGCAAGAACAGCTCGACGAGTCCTTAGCTATCATCGACGAGTGTTTGGGCCTGTTGGAAGGGGAACTGCGGCAAAAGGGCTGGGAGCCGACCTAGTCCTTTTGCCGCTCGACTCGCAAGCAGCAAAACCGTGGGCCTACTTGCAGCGCAGGCCTACGTCTTCGCTATGTCGTCTTGCTCTTGGATGACGACGAATTGGGGAGAAGCGATCCGGCCGCTGATGCGAGCTTATCCCAATCCCGTACCGGCCCTCGGGACAGCAATTCCGCGAGCGTGAGGCAGGCCAAGTCGCGTCCGTCCTCCAGGGCCTTGTCGATAGCGCGTTGGCCGCCTTTGATCTTCTTCTGCCCATGTACGATGGCCGAACGGACTCCATAGAAGGACTTTACTCTATCGGATATCCAGCCGCGTTGGTCGGTGCCTTGGCCGAGTAGGCGTTTCGCCCGGGTCGCCAGTTGGTGGGTCAGTTTATGTTTGATCGGACCGTACATGATCTCCAAGGCGATGGAGACATCGAGGATGCGATCCTCCGCGCTAAAGGGGCCGCCGACCCGGGCGAAAGAGGCCGCGAGGCGGCGGATTGCAAGGTCGATGACATCGCGTCGGCCGCGATAGGTACACCAGCGGCTGGCCAAGGCCGCGAAAACAGTCGCGTCATGCTGGCAAAATTGGCGTTCCTTGGGCGATACGGCGGGCAAGGAGGCGGAGGTGCTACGAGGACCGAAAGCGAAGTTGGGGTCAAGCTCCTCTATCCACTGGGCGACGCGGACAAAGCTCATGTGGGAGACCAGCGGACTTCGCGTGGCTATCGACAGCAGATCCACTAGGACTTTGTTGTCGTCGGGAAAGCGGTCCGCAAGGGTGATCTCGTAGTCGCCGGGGAAGCGGTACTTGACTTTCGGGGCGCAAACTTGGCGGGAGTTATTGGAAGAGTCGCTACCGTTCGGAGGGGGGGCGACGCCTGGTCCCCACCTTAGACCGCGCACGAGCACGGTTGTGCTCACGGGGCGGTTCGACCGATTTGGATTCCGGCCGGCGTCGTTAAGCCACTTCTCGGGTTGGTCGGGCAGATCGAATATCTCCTTGACGTCCTCGTAGGGTGCCAGATAGGCATCGTTGCCCAGATCGAAGCGCCTGTTGAGTTTCAAGCCGTACAAGAGCGTGATCTCGTATGCCGGAAGATTGGTATCCGCTCCGGCCGTTAGGTAGCGGTGCAGTAGTTTTGCTGCCTGCTCTGCGCTATCCTTCATTGCGCGTTTGGCTAGATGGGCTACGAGGGACTTCAGGTCCACATGGAACCAGTCGTGGGTGGAGAGAATGAAGCCGACCCCTTCGCGCTTGCTCCAGCCTATCAGTCCCGGTCGCAGCAAGGGATGCTCCCGCAGGATCGCTCTTGCTTCTACAGGATCGGACTTGAGCCAGAGGTGGGATTCTGCGAAGATCTTCGCGGCGTCGGGGTCGTGCTTTGCGCGAGCGGCGAGATCCCGGTATTGCCGGTGGATATTCGGCCAGTATTCGTCTAGCGGGCCGTAGTGTGGGGTCTCTGGTGCAAAGGAGCAAGAAGGTCTCGCCTGCGCGGCAACGTCTTCAAGCGCTGTCGCTAGCCGGCCGAGCCAATTCGCTGCGTCAAAAGGCTGTGTCATTAGCTACCATATTGGGTGAAAGAAGAGCTTCACCAAGAAAAACCAAGAGAAGAAAGACCGGGTCAAGCGCACGAGCGTGGAGTCGATACGGCCCTTGTGCCGAGTGCGGGGATGCTTTTTAGTAGCAAATGATTTTTGGATTTCCTCAAGAGGAGTAGCTGGTGAAGATATTGGTAGCGGGCAGTAGCGGCTTGATCGGTACGGCGCTCTGTAGTCGGCTGGGGAGCGAAGGACACGAGGTGGTGCGATTGGTGCGGCGGCCGCCGGGGCGCGGGGAGTTGCGCTGGGATCCAGAAGCTGGCGAGCTGGAGCAAGAGGGCTTAGAGGGAATAGAGGCGGTCGTGCATTTAGGGGGCCGGAACATTGCCGCCGGGCGCTGGACTGCCACCGTCAAGGC
>MKWU01002740.1_pt1 | contig 25221 bp, 20 predicted proteins | sample 809101 | NCBI WGS metagenome assembly MKWU01 (sample SAMN05860141, study PRJNA318959) | sponge metagenome | host: Aplysina aerophoba | place: Slovenia: Piran, Adriatic Sea, Gulf of Piran | collected 2013-05-07 | reverse complement strand
CGCCGCGCGCCGGTCGGGGCTCGGGGCGCGGGGTAAAAGAGGCCCGTCGCTTCCCGCCGTGCCACACGCTCCGAGAGAAGCGACGGGCCCCAAACCGGGCTCCCCTCCCGGGCCCGTTGTTCGAGCCGGCGGCCGTATCCGGCCGGCCGTTGCGGCGAATCTCAGCGCGCGAGAGCGCCCCCGGCATGGACGGTGCGGCGGGTCAGCCGCACTTGGAGTCGCCGCAGTTGAGACAGGTCATGCACCCGTCCATCATGACCGCCGCCTTGGTGCTGCACCGCGCGCAGATCGCCGCGCCGGCCGGGAACTGCCCGTCTTCGCAGCCGACCTTCCGGCGGATCTCGTCGATGTGGCGCCGCTGGATCTCGTCGGGCTCGTCGCGCTCCATGAGCCCGAGCTTGACGAGGTGCTCCTCGACCACGGTGCCGATCTCGGCCACCAGCGACGGCACGCGCTTGCCCCCGCGCTTGAGGTAGCCGCCCCCGGGATCGAACACGGAGTGGAGCTCCTCCACGAGGAACGCGACGTCGCCCCCCTTCCGGAACACCGCGGAGATGATCCGGGTCAGGGCCACGATCCACTGGAAGTGCTCCATGTTCTTGGAGTTGATGAAGATCTCGAACGGCCGCCGGAGCTCGTGCTCCGTCCCCGGGTTGAGCACGATGTCGTTGATGGTCACGTACAGGGCGTGCTCGGAGAGCGGGGTCTTGATCTTGTACGTCGCGCCGACCAGCTCTTCGGGCCGCTCGAGCTGCTCGTGCATCTGGATGACGTCGGCGCTCGGGCGCGGCGCTGCGCTTCGCGGGGCGCCGCCATCCGGTGCCCCCTTCGCGGAATTGCCGTCCGCGCGAGTGCCCTTCGCGGATTGTTCGCTCGCCGGTGCGTCCGGCGCCGGCGACTTCGCTTCCGGCGCCGCGGAATCCTCGCCTACCGCGAACTTGACGATGCGTCCATCCAACTTGATTGTCATGACCCGTGCCTTTGTCGACCGCGCCTTCGAGCGATGTTTCCGGACGTCCGGAACCCGGGGCCCCGCCCCGGTCTCCGAAGCCTCAGAACTTGCCGTAATAGCCTTCCTTCAGCGCGTCGTAGAGGTTCGCGGCGGTGTGCGTCTCGCCGTCGTACTCGATCTCCTCGTTTCCGCGCGCCTCGATCTCCCGTCCGTCGTCCAGGGTGAAGCGATACGTCGTGTTCTCGAGGTCCTGCTCCTTGACCAGCACTCCCTGGAACGCCTCCGGATTGAAGCGGAAGGTCGTGCAGCCCTTGAGGCCCTTGTCCATCGCGTAGAGGTAGATGTCCTTGAAGTCCTCGTACGGAAAGTCCGTGGGGACGTTGGCGGTCTTCGAGATTGACGAGTCCACCCAGTACTGGGCCGCCGCCTGCACGTCGACGTGCTCGCGCGGCGAGATGTCGCTGCTGCTCACGAAGCACTCGGGCAGGTCGTCCAATCCCGTAGCCTCCGGGTCCGCGAGCTTGCGGTAGGCGAGAAGCTCGAACGACCACACGTCCACCTTCTCCTTCGTCTTGCGTCCGGTCCGGATGACGTTGCGGGAGTAATGGTGCGCGAAGCTCGGCTCGATCCCGTTGCTCGCGTTGTTCGCGAGCGAGAGCGAGATGGTTCCGGTCGGCGCGATGGACGAATGGTGGGTGAAGCGGGCGCCGACCTCGGCGAGTCGTCCGATGAGCTCCGGCTCGATCTCCGCGATCCGCTGCATGTAGCGGCTGTAGCGCGCGTGCAGGACCCTGCCCGCGACCCGGTCCCCGACCCGGAAGCCGTCGCGCATCATCTCCGGGCGGGCGGCGAGCATCGCCGCGGTGACCTCGTACTCCTCCTCGAGGACCGGGGCCGGCCCCTTCTCCTCGGCGAGCGCGAGCGCGGTCTTCCAGCCGGTGACGGCGAGCTCGCGGCTGACGTCCGCCGTGAACTTGAGCGACTCCGGCCCGCCGTACCGCATCCCGAGCAGCGCGAGGGTCGAGCCGAGCCCGAGGGACCCCCTGCCGTGACGGCGCGTGGGGGGGGGGAGCCGAGCCCGAGGAACCCCATGCCGTGACGGCGCTTGGAGGTGATCTCCTCGCGCTGCGCCTCCAGGGGCAGCCCGTTGATCTCGACCACGTTGTCGAGCATTCGGGTGAAGACGGCGACCGTCTCGCGGAAGCCCTCCCAGTCGAACCTCGTGTCCGCGGTGAACGGATCGCGCACGAATCCGGTCAGGTTCACCGATCCGAGCAGGCACGAGCCGTAGGGGGGCAGCGGCTGCTCGCCGCAGTTGTGGACATAGAGACCGTTGGCGTCGAACGCGTTGACTCCGGGAACCGAGACGTCGAAGACCGCCGCCTCTCCCGAAGGCTCGATCGACCGCACCACCGCGGTGAAGCGTTCGCGGTTGAAGCTGCGGCGGAATCCGGCGAGGGCCACCGCGAGCCGCCCCGCCTTGTCGGAATCCTCGAAGCCGACCGTCCGCTGGAACCGCGGGAGGTTCTCGCGCGCGACGACCAGCTCGTGCTGGGCCCTGACGCCGTCGTCTCGCCATCCCCCCCGGCCGTCGGGCAGGCTTGCAGTGCCCGCTTCACGGCGGTTCCGGTAGAGCCGCGAGACGACCCCCAGGCGAAGGAGCATGCGCTGGACTTCGACGAGGAGATTCTCGTCGCTCTGCGCGAGACGTACGCTCACGCCCTTGCGCCGGTCGCCCTGGACACTGCCGTCCGAGTCGAAGAGACCGCGGAGAAACCCCGTCTGGAACGCCGCGGAAGCACGTTGCATGGCGGCGGTAACCGTCTTCCGGCCGGGGCGAAGGCCGAAGTCGTTCGCGAGAAGAGTCAGCGCCCCGAGCTTCATTCGAAACTCGCCGCGCCCGGACACCGCATGCCAGCCGCGGAAGTCGCTCCGGTGAGGCAGCTCGCGCGCGGCCGTCAATGCGGCGTCCATCACGGACGCTACTCCCGGGCGCTCGTAGCCGCCGTTGACGGCGAGGGCGCCGGGCCAGGCGGACAGCACCGCCGCTTCTTCCTTCAACGTTCCGTCGCCGACCAGCAGGCCGAGCAGGTAGCCCTCCGACTCCGTGCCGGCGCCGCCCCATGCCGGCGCGTCGCGATGATCGTTGAGCACGATCTCGTCGCCGGGACGCAGGCTCCCCGACTCGATCCATTCGGACGACATCGCGTAGCGGGAGGCTTCCACCACCCGGCGAACGCGATGGTCGGGGGTGAGGGTCAGGCGATAGCCATCCTCGGTCTCGAGGGAGACGACCGCCTTCGTTCCGGTGCGGAAGAAGCCGCGCGCGTCGGACGCATGCACAGTGCCGTCGATGACCGCGTCGAACGGCCGGCCGACGAGGTCCACCACCTGCCGGGGCCCCCCGGCGGTCTGCACCCAGGTGTCCCCGGTCACGCACGGATTGGTGGCGCGGATCTCCTCGCAGAACCAGTTGTTGTTCATCTCGTTGATTTCGTCGATGAGGACGAACCCCGGCTCGGCGAAGTCGTACGTCGAGGCCATGATCGCGTCCCACATCCGGCGCGCGGGGAGCGTCCGGTAGACGCGGCAGGCGACGCGCCCCTTCTCGTCGCGGGTGTAGCTGTCGAAGTGGGCGGGCCAGTGTCGCCAGACGACCTGTTCGGCGTCGTCGAGATCGAAATGCTCGTGCTCGCTAGCGGACATCGGGAAGGCGAGCTTCCAGGGGCGGTCGTCGCGGACCGCATCCACGAACTCCCGGGTGATGAGGAGCGAGAGGTTGAACTGGCGAAGGCGCCCGTCCTCGCGCTTCGCCCGGATGAACTCCATCACGTCGGGATGGCCCACGTCGAACGTCGCCATCTGCGCGCCGCGCCGCCCGCCGGCCGAAGCGACGGTGAAGCACATCGCGTCGTAGATGTCCATGAACGAGAGCGGTCCGGAGGTCTGCGCGCCGGCCCCGCTGACCCAGGCCCCCCGGGGCCGGAGGGTCGAGAACTCGTAGCCGATGCCGCAGCCCGCCTTGAGGGTGAGGCCGGCTTCGTGGACCTTGCGGAGGATGTCGTCCATCGAATCGCGCACGACGGCCGACACCGTGCAGTTGATCGTGGACGTGGCGGGCTTGTGTTGGCGCGCCCCGGCGTTCGAGATGATCCGCCCGGCCGGAATCGCCCCCTGCCGGAGCGCCTCGCAGAACCGTCCGTACCAGTGCTCGCGGGCCTCCGGGGTCGCCTCGACGTCCGCCAGAGTACGGGCGACCCGCCGGTACGTATCGTCGATGTCGGCGTCGATGGGCTCGCCGGTCTTGGTCTTGAGCCGGTACTTGGAATCCCAGATGTCGAGCGAAGCGGGCTGGAGCGAAATCTCCGCAAGCCCCGCCGGCCGATCCGCAATCCGGATCGGGTGGACGTTGTGCTCGGCCGCATCCATGACCTTCTCCGGCACCGGCGAAACGGCAGATAAAGATACGGATGTGGGCCGAAGATGTCAACATGTTGGGGCGCCGAACCCCTGCCCCCCCATATGTTGTGGCCTGTCCGGTGAAGTGTCTGTCGCAAACCCGTCGATTCGCGGTGGAAAACGTGGGGACGGAGCCGGTGCCCGGTGCCCGGTGCCCGGCGCGCGGGGCACGGTCCACGGGCGCGAGCCGGGAGCGGCCGTGCGGCGCGATGGCGGCCCCCCGGGCGCATCCGGGGCGAGGCGTTCTCCGGGAGCAGCGAACGCGTTATCTTTCCGCAACCGCACATCCGCACGAGGCCCTGCGCCATGAGCAGCCGATTCGACGCCGTGTTCGATCGTTCCCTCCGCGACCCCGAGGGGTTCTGGGGCGAGGCGGCCGAGGCCGTCTCCTGGCACCGCCGTTGGGATCGGGTCCTCGACGATCGCCGTCCCCCTTACTACCGCTGGTTCGCGGGCGCAGAGGTCAACACCTGCCACAACGCGGTCGACGTGCACGTCGAGGCGGGCCGCGGCGAGCAGCCGGCCATCATCCACGACAGCCCCATCACCGGGCGCAAGTCGACCCTCACCTACGCCGCGCTCCGCGACGCGACCGCGCGCTTCGCCGGCGCCCTCGCCCGCCTCGGGGTCGGCCGCGGCGACCGGGTCATCATCTACATGCCGATGGTGCCGGAGGCGGTCGTCGCGATGCTCGGCTGCGCGCGCCTCGGGGCGGTGCACAGCGTCGTCTTCGGCGGGTTCGCCTCGAAGGAGCTCGCCGGGCGCATCGACGACTGCGAGCCGAAGGTCATCGTGAGCGCCTCGTGCGGCATCGAGCCGGGCCGGACCGTCGAGTACAAGCCCCTCCTCGACGGGGCGATCGAGCTCGCCCGCCACCGCCCGGACCGGTGCGTCATCCTCCAGCGCCCCGAGCACCGCTGCCTCCTCGATCCGGCGCGCGACCTCGACTGGGAGGACTTCCACTCCGGCGCCGAGCCGCACGAGTGCGTGCCGGTCGCGGCCACCGACCCCCTCTACATCCTCTACACCTCGGGCACCACCGGCCGGCCCAAGGGCGTGGTGCGCGACAACGGCGGGCACATCGTGGCCCTCAAGTGGTCGATGAAGAACATCTACGGCGTCGAGCCGGGGGAGGTGTTCTGGGCCGCCTCCGACATCGGCTGGGTGGTGGGCCACTCCTACATCGTCTACGCCCCGCTCTTCGCCGGGAACACCACGATCCTCTTCGAGGGCAAGCCGGTCGGAACCCCCGATCCCGGTACCTTCTGGCGGATCATCGCCGAGCACGACGTGCGGGTGATGTTCACCGCCCCCACCGCCTTCCGGGCGATCAAGCGCGAGGACCCGGCCGGCGAGCACATCGGGCGCCACGACCTCTCCGCCTTCCGGACCCTGTTCCTCGCCGGCGAGCGGACGGATCCGGACACCCTCCACTGGGCGCGCGAGAAGCTCCGCGTCCCGGTGATCGACCACTGGTGGCAGACCGAGACCGGGTGGTCCATCTGCGCGAACTGCATCGGCATCGAGGCGCTGCCGGTCAAGGAAGGGTCGCCGACCCGCGGCGTTCCGGGCATGGACGTGCGGGTGGTCGACGAGAACGCGGAGGAGGTCGAGCGGGGGACGATCGGCGCCCTCGTCGTCAAGCTGCCCCTGCCGCCCGGGACCTTCCCCACCCTGTGGAACGCCGGGGAACGTTTCGTCGAGAGCTATCTCGCCGAGTTCCCGGGCTACTACAAGACCGCCGACGCCGGGTACATGGACGAGGACGACTACGTCTACGTCATGTCCCGCACCGACGACATCATCAACGTGGCCGGGCACCGCCTCTCGACCGGCGCGATGGAGGAGGTGCTCGCCGCCCATCCGGACGTCGCGGAGTGCGCGGTCGCCGGGGTGAACGACGCCCTCAAGGGTCAGGCCCCCCTCGGCTTCCTCGTCCTCAACGCGGGCTTCGACCGGAGCCCGGCGGAGGTCGTCGCGGAGTCCGTCGCCCTAGTCCGCGACCGGATCGGCCCGGTCGCCTCGTTCAAGACCGCGGTCGTCGTCGAGCGTCTCCCGAAGACCCGCTCCGGCAAGATCCTCCGCGGCACCATGCAGAAGATCGCGAACGGCGAGGAGTGGCGGATGCCCGCCACCATCGACGACCCCGCCATCCTCGACGAGATCACCGAAGCCCTGCGCACCATCGGCTACCCCGCCGAAGCCGCTTCCTGACGCGGCGCTGCCAGCCGGCGGGTCCGGTGTGCCGTCGCCCGACTTACCATCGGCGGTCGATGCCGATGCCGTCGAAGACCTCGTCAACGGACACGAGCGCGCAATTCTCCAGCCGTGCCTGGGCGGCCAGCATTCGATCCCAGGGGTCCCGGTGGTCCCAGTCGAGGTGGGCGGCCTGCTCCGCGTGGTCGTGAGAAACGGTCAATTCCTCCACGGCGTTGCGTCGAAGCGCGGCCCGAAACTCGCCCGGTGGAAGGTTCACCCGCCGCCGCGCGGCCTTCAGCTCGATTTCGTAGATCGAAACCGCGCTCACCAGCACCGTGTTTGACCTGTCGAGCACCAGATCCCCGGCCGCCGCGGACAGCCTGTCGCTTCCCGTCATCCACCAGTAGACGGCATGGCTGTCGAGCAGCAGCCTCACGAATCGGCCGGGCCTTCGCGCCAGATCCCGAGCGCGTCGGTGTGGTCACCGGCGTCAATCGCGGACTGTTCGGCATCTTCATGGTCGAAGAGATCGTCCGGCAGCCGAAGGTGACGAAGCGGTCCATCCTCCCGTCTCGCGGCCGCGACTGGCGGAACGATTCGGGCGTACGGCTCGCGACCCTTGGTGATGACGATCTCCTCGCCCGCGCTGGCCCGGTTCAAGAGCTTGGAGAATTGGGCCCGGGCCTCGGCGATCTTGAACGTGGTGCGCTGCATGGTCCGTTGGTCTCTTGCCCCAGTCGTCGATGCGCGGTGGTCATTGCCCCAGCAGAAAGTGTACAACAAGGTTGGTCATATGACGGAGAGGGCAGGTCAACCGCCGAGGCGGGCGTTCCAGTCCGTGATGCGGTCGGCCTGGGCGGCGAGGAGGGCCGCGGTGTCGCCGTCGACGGTGACGGACTCGATGGAGTCCCCCTGGCCGATGGTGTCGACGACCGCCTGGTCCGCGCTTCCGACGACCTCGCCGAAGATCGAGTGCTTGTCGTCGAGCCACGGGGTCGGCACGTGGGTGATGAAGAACTGCGAGCCGTTGGTGCCGGGGCCCGCGTTCGCCATCGACAGCCGTCCCGGCCGGTCGTGGCGAAGCGAAGAATCGAACTCGTCCTCGAACTGGTAGCCGGGTCCGCCCGATCCGGTGCCGCGCGGGCAGCCCCCCTGGATCATGAAGTTCGCGATCACGCGGTGGAACTTGAGCCCGTCGTAGTAGCCGCGCGACACGAGGTTGGCGAAGTTCGCCACCGTGACCGGCGCCTGTTCGGGGAAGAGATTCAGTCGGATGGCGCCCTTGGTCGTCTTCATGGTGGCCTGCATGCGGTTTCTCCGGTGGAGCAAGGGGGGGATTGACGCCGGGGGACGAAACGTCCTCCCGGCAGTCGGCTGCGTGCGCCATTGTCGCAGAACCGGCCGCCGCGCCGGGCCGTGCCGGGGCCGGCTATGGATCGCGGGGCGGAACGGGTTATCTTTGGCAGCGCGCAGGCGGGCGATGCGGGCGATGCGGGCGGCGCGAGCGACGGGGAGGGCGGCAAGATGACGGACGCGACGGGGACGCTGGACGGCTGGCGCGCGCTCGTCGGTCGCGAGACCCGGGGGGGCTCGGACGACGCCCTCGCGACGGAGACGCCGGAGGGGATCGCGGTCAAGGCCCTGTACACCGAGGCGGACCTCGACGACCTCGCCCATCTCGGGACCCTGCCCGGGCTCGCGCCCTTCGTGCGCGGCCCGCGGGCGACGATGTACACGGGCCGGCCGTGGACGGTCCGCCAGTACGCCGGCTACTCGACCGCCGAGGAGTCGAACGCCTTCTACCGCCGCAACCTCGAGGCGGGGCAGATGGGTCTTTCCGTCGCCTTCGACCTCGCGACCCACCGGGGCTACGACTCCGACCACGAGCGGGTCGAGGGGGACGTCGGCAAGGCCGGGGTCGCGATCGACTCGGTCGAGGACATGAAGGTCCTCTTCGACGGGATCCCCCTCGACCGGATGTCCGTCTCCATGACCATGAACGGCGCGGTGCTCCCCGTCTTCGCGATGTACGCGGTGGCCGCCGAGGAGCAGGGGGTCGCGTCCGCCGACCTCTCCGGCACCATGCAGAACGACATCCTCAAGGAGTTCATGGTCCGCAACACCTACATCTATCCCCCCGCCCCCTCGATGCGGATCGTGTCCGACATCATTGGCTACACCTCCGAGCACATGCCGCGCTTCAACCCCATCTCGATCTCCGGCTACCACATGCTCGAAGCGGGGGCGACGAGCGTGCAGGAGCTCGCGTTCACCCTCGCGGACGGGGTCGAGTACGTGCGCGCCGCCCTCGAGAGCGGCCTCGACGTGGACCGCTTCGCGCCCCGGCTCTCGTTCTTCTTCGGGATCGGCATGGACTTCTTCATGGAGGTGGCGAAGCTGCGGGCCGCGCGCCTTCTCTGGGCGACCCTCATGGAGGAGAAGTTCGCGCCGAAGGACCCGCGCTCGCTCATGCTGCGCACCCACTGCCAGACCTCGGGGGCGAGCCTGACGAGCCTCGACCCGTACAACAACGTGGTGCGCACCACCATCGAGGCGCTCGCCCCGGTGCCCGGGGGCACCCAGTCGCTCCACACGAACGCCTTCGACGAGGCCCTCGCCCTCCCGAGCGAGTTCTCGGCCCGCATCGCCCGCAACACCCAGCTCATCCTCCAGCACGAGACCGGCGTCACCCGCACCGTCGACCCGCTCGCGGGCTCCTACTACCTCGAGAGCCTGACCGCGAGCCTCGCGGCGCGCGCCCGCGCGCTCATCGACGAGGTCGAGGCCCTCGGCGGCATGACCCGGGCCGTCGAGTCCGGCATGCCGAAGCTGCGCATCGAGGAGGCGGCGGCGCGGCGCCAGGCGCGGGTGGACCGGGGAGAGGAGACGGTGGTCGGGGTCAACCGCTTCCGGGCGGAGCGCGAGGACGAGGTTGCGCTTCGTTCCATCGACAACACCGCCGTGCGCGAAGCGCAGGTGCGCCGCCTCGCCGACGTTCGCGGGCGGCGCGACGACCTCGCCTGCCGGCGCGCCCTCGACACTCTCACCCGCTCGGCGGAGAGCGGCGCAGGCAACCTGCTCGCGCTCGGCGTCGAGGCGGCCCGCGCCCGGGCGACGGTCGGCGAGATCACCGATGCGCTCGAGAAGGTCTGGGGACGGCACCGGGCCGAGGTGCGTTCCATCGCCGGGGTGTACGGCGCCGAGTACGCGGGCGACGAGGCGTTCGCCCGGATCCGCGGCGAGGTCGAGGCGTTCGCGGCGGCGGAGGGCCGCCGCCCGCGCCTCCTCGTCGCGAAGCTCGGCCAGGACGGCCACGACCGCGGCGCGAAGGTCATCGCGACCGCGTTCGCGGACATCGGGTTCGACGTGGACATCGGGCCGCTCTTCCAGACCCCGGCCGAAGCGGCCCGCCAGGCCGTCGAGAACGACGTGCACGTGGTCGGCATCTCCACCCAGGCGGCCGGGCACCGGACCCTCGTGCCGCGCTTTCTCGAGGCGCTGCGGGCGGCCGGCGCCGACGACGTGATCGTGGTGTGCGGCGGGGTCATCCCCCCCGCGGACCACGAAGAGCTCCGGCGAGCCGGCGTCTCCGCCATCTACGGCCCGGGCACCTCCATCCCGGTCGCCGCCCGCGAGGTCCTCGGCCTCGTCCGTGGCCGGCGCCTCGCGGCCTGAGCCGGGCCGGTCCCTCCCGCGCCCCCGCCCGCCTGCCCGCCCGCGTGCGTCCGTTCCCTCCGCCGGCCTCCTGACGGAACGCTCCGGCGACCGCGACACCGTGCAGGACATCATCCAGGAGCTCGAGCGCCGGCGCGGCGCCGCCCGCCTCGGCGGCGGCGAGCGGCGGATCGCCACCCAGCACGCCAAGGGCAAGCTCACCGCCCGCGAGCGCCTCGAGCTCCTCTTCGACGAAGGGTCGTTCGAGGAGTGGGACATGTTCGTCGAGCACGATTCCCACGACTTCGGGATGGACGCGCAGCGGATCCCGGGCGACGGGGTGGTGATCGGGCACGGTCTCGTGAACGGCCGGCGGATCTTCGCCTTCAGCCAGGACTTCACCGTCTTCGGCGGGTCCCTCTCCGCCGCCCACGCGCGCAAGATCTGCAAGGTGATGGACCAGGCGATGCAGGTGGGCGCGCCCGTCGTCGGCCTCAACGACTCGGGCGGCGCCCGCATCCAGGAAGGGGTGGCGTCGCTCGCCGGCTACGCGGACGTGTTCCAGCGCAACGTCCTCGCCTCCGGGGTGATCCCCCAGGTGTCGCTCGTCATGGGGCCGTGCGCGGGGGGCGCCGTCTACTCCCCGGCGATGACCGACTTCATCTTCATGGTGAAGGACTCGTCGTACATGTTCGTCACCGGACCCGAGGTGGTGAAGACGGTGACCCACGAGGAGGTGACCCAGGAGGAGCTCGGGGGGGCCCTCACCCACACCGGCCGCTCCGGGGTCGCGGACCTCGCCTTCGAGGACGACGTGGATGCGCTCCTTCGGCTGCGCGAGTTCCTCGGCTACCTTCCCGCGAGCAACCGGGAGGCGCCGCCGCTGCGCCCGACGAACGACCCCGCCGACCGCCCGGAGCCCGCCCTCGACCGCCTCGTGCCCGCGAACCCGAACCGGCCCTACGACATCCTCGAGCTCATCTCGCGGGTGGTGGACGAGGGGGAGTTCTTCGAGCTCCAGCCCGAGTTCGCCCGCAACATCGTGACCGGCTTCGCCCGCTTCGACGGGGCGCCGGCCGGAATCGTGGCGAACCAGCCGGCCGTCCTCGCGGGCTGCCTCGACATCGATTCGAGCCGCAAGGCGGCGCGGTTCGTGCGCTTCTGCGACTGCTTCAACATCCCCGTCGTCACCTTCGTGGACGTCCCGGGCTTCCTTCCCGGGACCGCCCAGGAGTACGGGGGGATCATCCGCCACGGCGCGAAGCTCCTCTTCGCCTACGCCGAGGCCACCGTCCCCAAGGTCACCCTCATCACCCGCAAGGCCTACGGCGGGGCCTACGACGTCATGTCGTCCAAGCACCTGCGCGGCGACGTCAACTACGCGTGGCCCTCGGCCGAGATCGCGGTGATGGGGCCGGAAGGGGCGGTCGAGATCATCTTCCGGGCGGACCGCGACGACCCCGGGAAGATGGCGGCCCGCACCGAGGAGTACCGCACCAAGTTCGCCAACCCCTTCGTCGCCGGCCGGCTCGGCTTCATCGACGACGTGATCCTGCCCCGCAACACCCGTCGCCGGATCTGCGGCGCGCTCGCGATGCTGCGCGGCAAGCGGCTCGAGAACCCGTGGAAGAAGCACGGCAACATCCCCCTGTAGCACCTCCGCACAGTGATTCCGGTCGATTGAAAATCAAGCAGGTCGGTGGCGGCCCGGGGTCAGGGCCATCGTTGCGGACGGTCAGGGCCTCCGGGCCGGGGCGCTAGGCCCCGGCGGCCCGAAGGCGAGGGCATGAGCTTCGAACGCATCCTCATCGCGAACCGGGGCGAGATCGCCTGCCGCATCGCGCGCACGGTGCGGCGGATGGGGATCTCCGTAGCGGCGATCCACTCCGAGGCCGACGAGGGAGCGCCGCACGTTCGCATGGCGGACGCGGCGGTGTGCGTGGGTCCGCCGCCGTCGGCCGAGAGCTACCTCGACATCGGCGCGGTGGTGGAGGCGGCCCGTTCCACCGGCGCGGACGCGGTGCACCCCGGCTTCGGCTTCCTCTCCGAGAACGCGGAATTCGTCGAGGCCCTCGCCCGGGCCGGGATCGCCTTCATCGGGCCGCCGCCCGCCGCGATCCGGGCGATGGGGGACAAGATCGAGTCGCGCCGGCTCGCCGCCGCGGCCGGGGTGAACACGGTCCCCGGGGTGGACCGCGCCCTCGCCGACGTCGACGAGGCGGTGACCGTCGCCCGCGAGATCGGCTACCCGGTGATGCTCAAGGCATCGGCCGGCGGCGGCGGCAAGGGGATGCGGATCGCGGCCGGCGAGAACGAGGTGCGCGCGGGTTTCCGCGGCGCGACGAACGAGGCGGTCGCGAGCTTCGGCGACGGGCGGATCTTCGTCGAGCGCTACGTCGAACGCCCCCGGCACATCGAGATCCAGGTGCTCGCCGACCGGCACGGCACGGTGCTGCACCTCGGCGAGCGCGAGTGCTCGGTGCAGCGCCGGCACCAGAAGGTCCTCGAGGAAGCGCCGTCCCCCTTCGTGGACGAGGCGATGCGGGAGCGGATGGGCGCCCAGGCGGTGGCCCTCGCCCGCGCGGCCGGCTACGTCTCGGCCGGCACCGTCGAGTTCATCGTGGACCCCGAGCGCCGGTTCTACTTCCTCGAGATGAACACCCGGCTCCAGGTCGAGCATCCGGTGACCGAGGCGGTGACCGGGCTCGACCTCGTCGAGTGGATGATCCGGGTGGCCGCCGGCGAGGCGCTGCCGTTCGCCCAGGACGACGTGCGGATGATGGGCTGGGCGATGGAGGCGCGGGTGTACGCGGAGGACCCCGAGCGCGACTTCCTGCCCGCGACGGGGCGGCTCCTGCGGTACCGGCCGCCGCGCCCCGGTCCCGACCCCGGCGCCGGCGCGGCCGGCGCGGAGGAAACCCCGGGTGGGGTCACCCCTGACGACGGTCCGTCCACTCCGGGCGCCGGCGTGCGGGTCGACGACGGGGTGGAGGAGGGCGGCGAGATCGCGGTGTGGTACGACCCCATGATCGCGAAGCTCGTCACCACCGGCCGCGACCGGGGCGAGGCGCTCGACCGGCTCGAGACGGCCCTCGATCGCTACACCGTGCGCGGCGTCACCACCAACCTCGCGTTCCTCGCCGCGCTCGCCCGGCATTCCGCGTTCCGGGCCGGGGATCTCTCCACCGCGTTCATCGACGAGCACTTCCCGGACGGGTTCGAGGCCGCCCGCGTGGCCCCCCCGGAACCCGCGCACCCCGTCGTGGTCGCGGCCTGGATGCGCCAGGAGATCGACCGGCTGAACGCGGCGGTCGGATCGCCCTCCGGAGCGGGAGCGCGAGCCGGAGGAGCGAGCCGGAGCGGCGCGGAACGCGAGTATGTCGTGCTGGTGGGAAGCGGGGCGGCGGCCGGGGAAGAGGACCGCCACGAGCGCGCCCATCCGGTCTCGCTTCGCCGCGGCGCCGGCCGTGTGGTCGAGGTGGAAGTGGGCGAGGAGCGGACCCGGTACCGGGTCGAGAGCGACTGGCGCCCCGGACTCGACTGCTTCGAGGGGACGCTGAACGGAGTCGCGATCGCGGCGCAGGTCGAGCGCCGCGGCCACGGGTTCCGCCTCACCCACGCCGGCCATTGCGACGTCTACCTGGTGCTGCGCCGGCGCGCCGCCGCCCTGCGGGCCCTCATGCCGGTGAAACGCCCGCCCGATCTCTCGCGCTTCCTCCTCTCGCCGATGCCGGGCCTCCTCGTGCGGGTGTCCGCCGGCCCGGGCGACGCGGTGAAGGCGGGCCAGGAGCTCGCGGTGGTGGAGGCGATGAAGATGGAGAACGTCCTTCGCGCCGAGCAGGACGGAACGGTGGCCGCGGTCCTCGCCGAGCCGGGGTCGAGCCTCGCGGTGGACCAGCCAATCCTGGAGTTCGAGGCGCCCTGACGGGAATCGGCGCGCCATTTCGCCCGCGAGAGCGTCCATGCAGCACCGTCCCCGCGAGAACCCGAGCGCCGCCGCCCTCGCCGCGCGCGTGCGATCGGGCGAGATCCGGGCGCTTGCGAAGGCGATCACCCTCGCCGAGTCCACGCGCCCCGCCGACCGCGCGGCCGCCCTCGATCTGCTCGAAGCGCTGCGCCCGCCCGGCGGCACCCTTCGCATCGGGATTTCGGGCTCTCCGGGGGTCGGCAAGTCCACCTTCATCGAAGCCTTCGGACTGCATGCGCTCGGGTCCGGCCACCGCATCGCGGTCCTCACCGTCGACCCGTCGTCGCAGCTCGCGGGGGGCTCCATCCTCGGTGACAAGACCCGCATGGCGGAGCTCTCGCACCATCCGCACGCATACATCCGGCCGTCGCCGGCCGGCCGGACCCTGGGCGGGGTCGCCCGCCGCACCCGCGAAGCCATCGTGCTCTGCGAGGCGGCGGGCTTCGACGTCGTCGTGGTGGAGACGGTGGGGGTCGGCCAGTCCGAGACCGCGGTGGCCGGCATGACCGACGTCTTCGTCCTGCTCCTCGCCCCGCTCGCGGGCGACGAGCTCCAGGGCATCAAGCGCGGGGTGATGGAGCTCGCCGACCTCGTGCTCGTCAACAAGGCGGACGGTGCGCAGGCCGACGCCGCCCGGCGGACGGTGGCCGAGTACCGGAACGCGCTCCACCTCATGCGCCCGCGCACCCCGGCCTGGACCCCGAAGGTGGAAGCGTGCTCCGCCCTTGCCGGGGCGGGCCGGGGGGAGGGGGGGGGGGGGCGCGCCGCCTGCCGCACCGCCCTCGAGGCGTCCGGCGACTGGACCGCCCGGCGCTCCGCCCAGGCGAAGGAGTGGCTTCGCGAGGAGATCGAGGCCGGCGTCCACGAGTGCCTGCGCGCGGACCCCCGCCTCACCGCCCTCGCCGCCGAGCTCGACGAGGAGGTGGAGGCGGGACGCGCCGCCCCGCCCGCCGCCGCCCGCCGCCTCCTCGACGCCTTCCTCACACCTCTACGCCGAGCACCTCCGACTCCGTCAGGTCGAAGTCGTCCATGAATTCGACCTTGACCTTGCCGTCGAGTAAGCCCACGTCCCGTTCCGGCAAGTGCTCGGGTTCGTGCGGAACGATCATGGCGACGAGTTCCCGTGACGCGAACGGAGGGGTCGGGGTCACGTGGTTTCGAGCTCGCGCCGCGCCGCGCTGGCGAGGAACGCCGAGCGAGTCATCCGGCGCTGCCTTGCCTCGTCGTCGATGGCTTCGAGCAGCCCGCGGTCGAGCGAGATGTTGACGCGTCGCGAGGAGCCCCGGTCCACGAGGAGCGGCACCAGGACGATGTCGGCGCCGTGCCGCCAGTCGGCGAGGTCCGGGTCGGCCTTGATCGCCTCGACCGACCGCGGCGGCGGGACGGGCTCCCCGTCGTCGGACAGGCCCTCGACGTGGAAGGCGAGGGCCTCGCAGCCGCAGCGGATGGCGTCGTCGACGGTGTCGCCGACGGATACGCAACCCGGAAAGTCCGGGAAGCTGATGCCGTAGCCGGAATCGCCATCGCGGTGGATGAAGGATACGTAGCGCATGGGGTGGTCGTCCTCAGTCTTTGTGGACGAGGCCCTCGAGGTCGATCTCGGGGTCGCGGCCGGCGATGAGGTCCGCGGTCACCTTCCCCGAGCCGCAGGCCATCGTCCAGCCGATGTGGCCGTGGCCGGTATCGAGGTACAGGTTCTCGTGGCGGGGCGGGGCGTCGGGGCGGGCGCGGCCGAGGATCGGGACGGTGGTCGGGGTCATGGGCCGCAGCCCGGCCCAGTACTCGGGCTGGTCGTAGTTTCCGGCCGCGGGGAAGAGATTCCGGGCGGCGGCGAACATCGCCCGGAAGTCGCTCGGCCGATGGTCCTTGTCGTAGCCGCCGAACTCCGCGGTGGAGGCGATGCGGAGCCGGTCTCCCATCGGGCAGGTCACCACCAGGCGGTCTTCGTCGCACACGCCCATCTGCGGCGAGAGGTTCGAAGACTCCCGGGGAATGGTCACCGAGTACCCCTTGACGGGGTAGATGGGGAGCTTGAGCCCGACCGTCTCGGACACGAACGGGCTCATGAACCCGAGCGCGAGCACGTAGACGTCCGCGCGCAGGGTGCCCTCGCTCGTCCGCACCCCCGAGATCCGGCCGCCGTCCGCCTCGAGCCCCTCGACGGTGACTCCGAACCGGAACCGTACCCCGTGCGCGTCGGCCGCGACCCGCGCGAGGTCGCGGCTGAACATCCGGGCGTCGCCGCTCTGGTCGGTCGGCGAGTACATGCCGCCCGCGAGGGTCTCCTTCACCGGCTCGAGGGCCGGCTCGCGGGCGCACAGCCCCTCCCGGTCGAGCACCTCGAGCGCGAGCCCCTCGTCGCGCAGGAGCTGGGTGCGGCGCACCCCCGCCTCGAAGCTCCGGTCGGAGCGATAGACGTAGAGGTTCCCGCGCGCGAGGCCGTCGTACCGCACCCCGGTCTCGGCCGTGAGCTCGGTCAGGAGATCCGCGGAATAGCGGCAAAGTCGGAGCTTGCGCGCCGTGTTGGCGCGGGCGCGCTCGTCGGTGCACTGGAGCAGGAACCGCCACAGCCACGACCACATGCGCGGGTCGAGCCGCGGGCGGAGCTTGAGGGCCTGGTCGGCGGTGACGAGCGACTTCGCGAGGATGCGCGGGGCGGCGGGCGAGGCCCAGGCGTAGCTGTGCCCGGGGGCCACGAGACCGGCGTTGGCGTAGCTCGTCTCGAGTCCGGGCGCCTCGTGGCGCTCGACGACGGTGACCTCGTGGCCGTCCTTCGCGAGGTACCACGCGGCCGCGGTGCCGATGACCCCGCTCCCGAGAACGATCGCCTTCATGCCGCCGCCTCCCTCGTCAACGTCCGGGCCCGCCCGACGGGCCGCCATTGCGCGTCCCCGGCTCGCGCGTCCCCGGCTCGTGCTCCCCGGTCGATCCGGGAACGCGCCGCGGCCCGCAGAGCCCCGCTTCGAAGGCCGCGGCCGGGCCGGCCGCGACGTTGATTGCAACGCCGCCGTTCCCATACTGTATCGGAGCCGGCGCCCGGCCGGTGCAAACGGGATGCGAGATGGCGAAGATGGCGCAGACGGCGGTCTTCCGGCCCGGCGGCTATCGATACGTGCGCGGGCGGTTCCAGTACTCGGGCGGGGTGGCGGCGGAGCCGGGATTCGCGATCGAGCGGGCGAGGTTCCGCCGCCCCGTACCCCTCGAGGAGGGCTTCCGCCGGATCGAGTCGCACCTTGCCGGCCTCGGGCGGCCGCCCACCGCGTTTTGCGCCTGCGAGCTTCGCTCCCCCGGCCAGTTCTCCGAGGAAGGCTTCATCGCCTTCAACCGCGCCTACGTGCAGACCCTCGAGCGCTGGGGCATCTTCCGCGACGAGGACAACCCGGTGGCCCGGTCGAACGTGTGCCCGCCGGTCCGGCCCCCGCCGGAGCCCTCGTTTCACGCGTTCTCCTACACGGTTCCGGAAGGGCCGGGCGGAGCCGCGGCCGCGGCGGTGAAGAGCTTCGTCATCGCGGGGTCGGGGGAGGCGCCGGAAGGCCCGGGCGGGTACCGGGAACGGATCATCCGCCTCGGCGACACCTCCCCGGACGCGATGCGCGAGAAGGCGCGCTACGTGCTCCTCGCGATGGAGCGGCGGATGGGCGCGCTCGGCCTCGCCTGGGCGGACGCCAGCGCGAGCCAGGTGTACACGGTGCACGAGGTGCACGGCTTTCTCGCCGACGAGATCGTCGCGCGCGGGGCCGCCCCGGACGGCATCACCTGGACCTTCGCCCATCCGCCGGTCGAGGGCCTCGCCTTCGAGATGGACGTGCGCGGCGTGCCGGTGGAGCGGGTGATCGGCTGAGCCCCCGGGCGCGCGCCGCTTCGGGCCGCGTGTTGTACGCTTGGGCGCGAGGAGTGCGCGTTCGCGCACCGGGCAGGAGGAATCGATGACCGACACGAGCTCATTCGCCGGCAAGTACGCCGTCATCACCGGGAGCACCCAGGGCCTCGGCCGCGCCGCCGCCGAGCTGTTCGCGGAGCGCGGGGCGGCCGGCATCATTGTCACCGGCCGCAACGCCGACCGCGGCCACGCGGTGGCCGAGCACCTGACCGGGGGCGGCTGCCGGGGGGTGTTCGTCCAGGCCGACGCGGCCGACGTCGACTCTTGCCGCCGCGTGATCGCCGCGGCCGACGAGCACTTCGGGACCCTGCACGTTCTCGCCAACGTCGCGGCCCTCACCGAACGGGGCTCGATCTGGGATACGACCCCGGACTTCTTCGACCGGATGATGGCGGTCAACGTGCGGGCGCCCTTCTTCCTGATGCAGGACGCGATCAAGCTGATGATTCGCGACGGTGTCGCCGGCTCGATCGTCAACGTCTCGAGCATCGCCTCCTTCGGCAGCGAGCCCTTCCTGTGTCCCTACGCGGCATCCAAGGGCGCGCTCAACGTGCTCACCAAGAACGTGGCCTACGCGGTGGTGCGCCACCGCATCCGCGCGAACGTCATCAACCTCGGCTGGATGGACTCCGACGGCGAAGACGTGATCCAGCGGCGCTACCACAGCGACGGCAAGGACTGGCTGGCCGCGGCGGAGGCGAAGATGCCCTTCGGGCGCCTGCTCAAGCCCGACGAGGTGGCGCGCACGATCGCGTACCTCGCCTCCGAGGAGTCGGGCATGATGACCGCGGGGTTCCTCGACCTCGACCAGTCCGTCATGGGCGGCGGCGGCGCGCCCGTTCCGGCCCCCATCGAGGAGTGGCCGCCGGTCGCCGGCGTCTCCTACCGCTGACCCGCGGGGGCGGGGGCGGGGGCGGGAATTCGGCGTACAATCGAGCGCAACGCGAGCGTGATCGAGGAGAACGACGATGTCCATGAAGAGCCGAATCGACACGATCCTCGCCGAAGGGACTGCGGGCGGCGCGGCGGCCGGGGTGGTCGCCGGGGTGACGAACGCCGACGGGGACGTCTACCTCGGCGGGTTCGGCGAGCGGGTGGCCGGGGCCGGCGACGCGATGACCCCCGACACGGTCGGCTGGATCGCCTCGATGACCAAGGCGATCACCGGGGCCGCCGCGATGCAGCTCGTCGAGCAGGGGCGGCTCGAATTCGACGCCCCCGCGTCCGCGGTGATTCCCGACCTCGGCGAAGTGCCCGTTCTCGAGGGGTTCGACGACGACGGCACTCCGCGGACCCGCCCGGCGCGGATCCCGATCACCCTGCGCCACCTCCTCACCCACACCTCCGGCTTCGTCTACGACATCTGGAACGAAGACATGGTGCGCTACCAGGAGGCGACGGAGACCCCGGGCATCATCGAGTGCCGGGACGCCTGCCTCACCACCCCCCTCACGTTCGACCCCGGCGAGCGCTGGGACTACGGCATCGGCATCGACTGGGCGGGGAAGATGGTGGAGGCGGTGAGCGGGCAGAAGCTCGGCGCGTATCTCGAGGACCACCTGCTCGGGCCGCTCGGCATGAGCGACACCGCGTTCCGGATCTCCGATGCGATGCGCGCGCGTCTGGCCAAGATCCACATGCGCGGCGAAGACGGCTCGCTCGCGCCGCAGATGGACCTCGAGATCCCGCAGGAGCCCGAGTTCGAGATGGGCGGGGGCGGACTCTACGGAACCGTCGGCGACTACCTCAGCTTCATCCGCATGATCCTCAACCGGGGCCGGGCGAACGGCGAGCGGCTCCTCGCCCCGGAGACCGTGGACATGATGTGCCGCAACCAGATGGGCGACACGCTGGTCCGCGAGCTCAAGACCGCGATCCCGCCGTTCTCGAACGACGCGGAGTTCTTCCCCGGGCTGCCCAAGACCTGGGGACTCACCTTCATGATCAACGCCGAGGAGGCGCCGACGGGGCGCTCGGCGGGGAGCCTCGGGTGGGCGGGCCTCGCCAACTCCTTCTTCTGGATCGATCCCGCGAAGGGGATCGGGGGCGCCTACCTCACCCAGGTGCTTCCGTTCATCGATTCCGGCTCCTTCCCGCTCTACCTCGCCTTCGAGCAGGCGGTCTACGAGAACCTTGCCTGACGAGAGAAATGCGTGCGGCTCCCGTGATGCTCGGAAAGGTCGCGGCGGGCGCCGTGCCGGCTTCGGCGAAGACGCGAGGCCGGCCCGGCTCCGGTCGCGGTGCGCGGCGCGCGGCGGCGGCCCGATGCGGACCACGGACCGGCCGCGGGGTCCCCGGAAGCGCGCCGTGATCGGACGACTCAACCACGTCGCGATCGCGGTGCCGGACCTCGCGCGGGCGGCGGCCGTCTACCGCGACTCCCTGGGAGCCGAGGTGAGCGAGCCGGTCCCACTCGCCGAGCACGGGGTGACCACCGTGTTCGTCGAGCTCCCGAACACGAAGCTCGAGCTCATCGAGCCGCTCGGCGACGGCTCGCCGATCGCCCGCTTCCTCGAACGCAATCCGGAAGGCGGCCCGCACCACGTCTGCTACGAGGTGAGCGACATCCGTGCGGCGCGCGACCGCCTCGTCGCCGGCGGCGCGCGGGTGCTCGGCGACGGCGAGCCCCGCATCGGGGCGCACGGCAAGCCGGTGCTGTTCCTCCATCCGAAGGATTTCTGCGGGACCCTCATCGAGATCGAGCAGGCCTGAGCGCGTCGAGCCGGCGCGCCGCCGGCGGTCGATGCCCGCGGCCGACCCGGAATGCGACGGCGCCCGGACCCGGGCGGTCCGGTCCGGAACGGGCGCCGGCGAAGGGCTCCGCTCGTTCGCGCCGTCCGGCCGGTTCCGGGCGCCCGGGATACCGGCGACGACGGCGTGGCACGGGTGAGATCGAGGGGAGGCCGGCCGAGGAGAAGCCATGCGGTTCGAAGATGCGGCGCTGGTGGTGATCGACGTCCAGAACGACTTCTGTCCGGGGGGCGCGCTCGCGGTTCCGGATGGCGATGCGGTGGTGCCGATCGTCAACCGGCTCGCGCCCCGCTTCGCGGCCTGCATCCTGACCCAGGACTGGCATCCTCCCGGCCATCGATCGTTCGCGTCGAGCCACCCCGGCCGCGCCCCGTTCGAGACGGCGGAGCTCGCCTACGGCGAGCAGGTCCTGTGGCCCGACCACTGCGTGCAGGGCACGGCCGGCGCCGCCTTCCACCCCGGCCTCGCGACCGACGCGGCCGACCTCGTCCTTCGCAAGGGCTTCCGGCCCGGGATCGATTCCTACTCGGCATTCCACGAGAACGACCGGCGCACGCCCACCGGGCTCGCCGGGTACCTGCGGGGCCGCGGCATCACGCGCCTCTGCTTCGCCGGGCTCGCGACCGATTTCTGCGTCGCCTGGTCGGCCGTCGACGCGGCCCGGGAAGGCTTCGAGGCGGCGGTGGTCGAGGACGCGTGCCGCGCCATCGACCTCGACGGCTCGCTCGCCGCCGCCTGGGACGAGATGCGCGCCGCGAACGTCGCCCGAGTCTTCGCCGCCGATCTCCAGCCGCAATAGTTCACCGATTTTCGTTGCATGCTCGAACAATTCTGCGAATCTTTCGACCTCGCCGTTCACCCGAAGGACGCTCCGGGTTCTTCGGGTCCGGGCGACAAGCTGCCGTTGTGGCGGTCCGAACGGACTGAACGGCGCTCGAGGCGTAGCCGACACTAGCGCTGCGCGCTGTCGAAGCGACGTTGGGGAGCACGGCTCGCCGCCGCGAGCACACTGGCGTCTGCGGCGGGAAATCGGTGACCCTGTTGCGGCTAGAGCCGGGCGATCCGCTCGATGAGGAGGTCGAGCACCGCCTCTCCGTCCGCCTCGGTGACCCACCGCGCGTTCGGCTCCTCTCCGGTCACCCCCCACCAGTCGACGACCGTCGCGCCGTGGGTGTACGTTCCGTCGGTCTCGCAGGCGACGGGGACCTCCTCGGTCCGGAACAGCTCCGGGCGAAGCAGCCAGGCGATCGTGCAGGGGTCGTGGATCGGCGAGCGGTCCGGACCGAAGCGCTCACCCCGGCTCCCCTGCGCCGGCCGCAGCAGCGGGGCGAGCCGGCGGGCCACCTCGCCGCCGGCATCCGCGAGGCGCTCGACATGGGCGGGGGTGGCGAGCACCTGGTGGGTGACGTCGAGGCCGTGGATGGTGATCGGGCGCCCGCAGTCGAGGACGATCCCCGCGGCGTGCGGATCGGCGTAGACGTTGAACTCCGCGGCCGGGGTCACGTTGCCTCCGGCCTGCGAGGCGCCGCCCATCACCACGATCTCGCGCACTTTCGCGACGAGGCCGGGGTGTTCCAGGGCGAGCAGCGCGACGTTGGTGAGCGGGCCCACCGCGACGATCGTGATCTCGCCGTTCGCGCCCGCCTGCAGCGTGTCCGCCATGAACTCGACCGCCCCGTGGGACTCGACGGGGGCGACCGGGGTCGTCACCTCGACCCCTTCGAGTCCGCTCTCCCCGTGGTGCCGGGTCGCGGTCACCGGCGCGCCCACGACCGGTCGGGCCGCCCCGGCGTGGACCGGCGTCTCGGGAAATCCGCACAGCTCGCAAAGGAAGCGCGCATTGCGATGCGTCACCTCGAGCGGTACGTTGCCGGCGACGGTGGTGATGCCGGCGATCTCGATCTCCGCGGACGAGGCGAGCGCCATCGCGATGGCGAGGGCGTCGTCGCGCCCGGGGTCGCAGTCGAGGATGATGCGGCGGTGGTTCGTGCTCATATTCAGGCTCCTTGAGGTCTGCTTGTCGACCGATGACACTGCTTCCGTACTTTAGTTCGTTACACGAAAAATTTCCTGTCCTTCGATTATCGCATCGGGCGGGCGCGGATCGATTCGACCTCGTCGCGCACCCATCCCTCCGCGCGGCGCGTGATCTCGCTCGGACTCGCATCGCGCGGCGCGATGGGTGGCCCGACCACGAGCCGGATGGTCCCCGGCCGCTTGATGAAGCGGCGTCGGCGCCAATAGTCCCCGGAGTTGTGGGCGATCGGCACGACGGCCCGGCCGGTGCGCTTGGCGAGCAGCGCTCCGCCCCGGCGGAACCCCCGGTACTCTCCGGGCGCGAGCCGCGTGCCCTCGGGGAACACCACCACCCACGCCCCGTCCTCGAGGCACCGGGCGCCCTCGCGGACGAGCGACCGCATCGCCTCGACCCCCGCGGCGCGGTCGATCGCGATGGGCCGCAGCAGCGCGAGGCCCCACCCGAAGAACGGCACCCGAAGGAGCGACTTCTTGAGGAGCCAGGTCTGCGGGGCGAACAGGGTCTGGAGGGCGAGCGTCTCCCACATCGACTCGTGGCGGCAAAGGACGACGGCGGGCTCGTGCGGCAGGTTCCCCGCCCCCTCCACGACGTGATGCAGCCGGCAGGTCACCCCGAGCCACCAGAGGTTGAACCGGCTCCAGCGGGTGATGAAGCGATAGCGCGCACGGTACGGGAACGGTGCGCTCAACGGGGCGGCGAGGGCGAAGGCGACGGTCGAGACGACGAGCCCGGCGAAGAATGCGGCCGAGCCGGCCGCTTCGCGCAGGGTGGGGCGCCAGCCCGCCGGGGGTCCGTCCGCGGCCATCCGGGGCTCGTCGCCCGGAGCCCCCGCCCCCTGACCCGTCGCCCTCGGGGGCGGGGTCTTCGGGGGCGGGGTCTTCGGACCAGGCTCCGGGATCGGGTCGACCGGCGGGGACAAGTGCGACGCTTCAGGCCTGAAGGCGCGAGATGTCGGCGGTCTCGAGGAAGAGACCCCCGATCCTGGCGAGGAGGGCGAGCCGGTTCGCGCGCACCGCCGCGTCGTCGGTCATGACCTGCACCTCGTCGAAGAACGAGTCGACGCTCTCGCGAAGTCCGGCGAGCGTGCTCATCGCCCCGGCGTAGTCGCCGCGCGCGAGCCGCGCCTCCACCCCCGGCGCCACCTCGTCGACCCGGGCCGCGAGGCCGCCTTCCGCCGGCTCGGCGAACAGCCCCGGGTCCACGTCGGCCCGGCGGCCCTGCGCATCCGGATCGAGCTCCGCGACCTGCCGCAGGATGTTGGCGATCCGCTTGTTGGCGGCCGCGAGGCTCGCCGCCTCGGGGAGCGCCCGGAACGACTCCACCGCCTTCATCCGGCGCACGAAGTCGAGGGGCCGGACCGGCCGCCGGGCGTGGACGGCGGCGAACACGTCGGGCGGCGCCTGCGACCATCCCCGCAGCCGCTCCACCACGAACTCGAACACCTCCGCGGCAAGCCGGTCGGCGCCTGCGTCGAGGGTGTCGCCGTACCCGGCGACGGCGTGGCGGAGCAGGTCCTCGAGATCCGCGTCGATCTCGGCCTCGACGAGGATCCGGAGCACCCCGAGCGCGCTTCGCCGCAGCGCGAACGGATCCCGGTCTCCGGTCGGACCGAGGCCGATCCCGAAGATGCCGGCGACGGTATCGAGCCGTTCCGCGATCGCGAGCACCCTCCCGGCCGCGGAGCGCGGGATCGCATCGCCGGCGAAGCGCGGGAGGTACGCTTCCTCGATGGCGCCGGCAACCGCCTCCGGCTCCCCCGCGGCCCGCGCGTAGCAGGCGCCCATGTAGCCCTGGAGGTCCGGGAACTCGCCGACCATCGCGGTCACCAGGTCGCACTTGTAGAGCTCCGCCGCCCGCACCGCGGCGCCCGTTCGCTCCGCGTCGAGTCCGGCCGCCCGGCCCACGTGCCGGACGAGGGCGGCGACCCGGTCCGACTTCGCGGCCATCGACCCCAGCTTCTCCTGGAACACGACCCCTTCGAGGGCCGGTCGCCAAGCCGGAAGGGGCTTCTCGAGGTCCGAGCGGACGAAGAACGCCGCGTCCTCGAGCCGGGGCCGCACGACCCGCTCGTTCCCCGCCCGGACGGCGTCCGGGCGGCGGCTCTCGATGTTGCTGATCGTGATGAACGAGCTTCGCAGCCGGCCGTGCTCGTCCTCGACCGGGAAGTAGCGCTGGTGTCCCTGCAGGGTGGCCGCGATGACCCCGCGCGGGAGGTCGAGGAAGCGCGCCTCGAAGCGGCCCGCGACCGCCACCGGCCACTCGACGAGCGCGGTCACCTCGTCGAGGAGACCGTCGTCGAGGACCGCCCGCCCGCCGAGCTC
>MKWU01002739.1_pt1 | contig 25223 bp, 19 predicted proteins | sample 809101 | NCBI WGS metagenome assembly MKWU01 (sample SAMN05860141, study PRJNA318959) | sponge metagenome | host: Aplysina aerophoba | place: Slovenia: Piran, Adriatic Sea, Gulf of Piran | collected 2013-05-07 | reverse complement strand
CGGCTGTACTCGTCGAACCAGCGGGTGACACGGGCACGGTCGATCCGGTCCAGCGGCAAGAAACCAAAGGCGGGAAGCAGGCGTGCGCTCAAGGCCAAGCGCACAGTCTCTTGCGTCGACGGTTTGCACCGGACGAAACACGCCCGCCCCGGCCCGGCGACGAACTCCCCGAACGTCGGGACCGCTCCCCGTTCCGGCCTGCCGGCGGTCGGCGCGGTTTCGATTTCGAGGCATTTGACGCGCGCCTCTTCGACGCCCGTCAAGGCGGCAGGCCCGAGCGTGATCCTGCGTGTGCCGCCTTCGCTCTTCCAACAATACACAAAGCTGCGGTGTCCCGACGGCCGGACCCGCACGCCGAGACCGGCATGACGTGTGTCCCAGACGGTGTATTCGCGGGCCGTCGGCGCCAGCCGGGCTACGTTGGCGTCGGTCAGACGCCGCCTCTTCGCAGCCATGCTTCAAGCCTCCAGAACGGCGCCGACGGTGTCGACGGCCTCGCGCACGAAGGCGTCGGACAGATGGGTGTATTTCAGCGTCGTTGCCGGATCGCGGTGCCCGAGCAGGCGGCCGATGGTCAGCACCGTCTCGCCTTGCGCCAGCGCCATGCTGGCGTAGGTGTGTCGCAAATCGTGAAGGCGGACGTCGCACAAGCCGGCTTCCGCTCTCACGCGATGCCAGACCCGCCAGACGGTTTCCGCGGCCAGACAGCCGTCCGTTCGCGGCGATGGGAATACCCACGCCGCCTTGCGGGGCACGCCGTCGAGGATCGCGCGCGCGGTGGACGCGAGCCAGACCGTGCGTGGCCCGACCTTGCTGTCGGGCAGGAACAGCTTGCCCTCGCGATAGTAGCGCCACTTCAGGGTGACGATTTCGCCCTTGCGGCATCCGGTGAGCAGCAGCAGCCGTATGGCCGCCACGGACTGCGGCTGGTCGGCCTCGTAGCGTGTCAGCGCCTCGCCGAGCCGGCGGAGTTCCGCCGCCGACAGGAAGCGCTCCCGCCCCTGTCGGCGGTATCGCCTGATGCCCGCGCACGGATTGGTTCCCTCCGGTCGGTAGCCGTAGACCTCGGCCTGGCGCATGATGACCGAGAGCACGGGGGCCGAGCGGTCGGCGGCCACCGGGGTCTCGTGGAGGGACGCGAACCAGCGCTGAACGTCGCGAGCAGCGATGTCAGCGATCGGACGACCGCCGAACCAGGGCAGAATATGGTTGCGGTAGTAGCCCAGGTTGACCTTGAGCGTCGACGGCTTCCAGTGACGAGCGTAGCGGCGGAAGACTTCATCGGCGACGGTCTCGAACGGGGTGTCTGGCAAAACCGCAGAGCCCTCGTCGCTGCCGTTCCGGACCGAGGCCACCAGGCTCCTGGCGCGGTCGCGAGCTTCGTCAACACCGATGGCCCCGACCTGGCCGACGATCTTCCAGACCCGCCGGCCCTGGTGCTGCGTATGGACGAAGAAGCGCTTGGCGCCCGAGGGCTGGACCCTGACGCCGAAGCCCTTGAGATCGCGGTCGCGGACGTCGTAGGCGGACTTGCGGGGCTTGAGCGCGCTGACGCGGCGTTCGTTGAGGCGAAGCGTCGCCATTGAAGTTCCTCCTGCATCTTGCGTTGCAGCCGGGGTGAAAACATGGACCGATTCCGTGTTTTCCGGCCAAAACAGGAGGAAATAAGCAGCGCTTCGTCAGTAGGTTAGCACCGAAGGTGCGCGAGATGGTGTCGGGGTCGGGCATGGGCGGCTCCTGAGTGCGGGGAGACGGCGCGGACGTCTCTCGTCGTCCGGGCTCGCCCAGGCCCGAGCGCCACATCCTCCGGGTGCTTCGGCGCAACCGGCGTGCTGGATTCGAAGGCGGCGGTGGAGAGGCGGTCAGGTATTCTGCGGCGCGGCGAGCGCGAGAGGGGTGGCGCCGGCGAGGCAGCCGACGCGGATGCGGCCGGTCCAGGCGCGGGAGTGGGCGACCGGGTGGTCCTCGCGAAGCTGCTGCCGCAATTCCATACAGAGCCGGCCGAGGACGTTGTGGCCCTCGTAGCGATCCGCGACGGGGCGGGCGCCCCACCTCCTCTCGGGTTAGCGGAGCGTCCACACGGGGACGTCGGGGGCAGCGGCGAGATTGCGCTTGGCGTTCACCTTCACTGCGTCTTCGCCGCCGCCCAGCGGATGAAGGCGGGCGAGCGCTGGAGCGCGGGGTCGCGGCGCACGCAGGCGCCGACCAGCGACTCGCCCACCTCGCGCCGGAGCCGCGTCGCGTAGGTGACGATCGCGTCGAGGGTGACGTCGGAGGCCATCCGGTAGAGCGAGCCGCAGAGCGCCATCAGGGTGCTGGCGTTCTCCGGGATGTCTGCGTTCTCCGGGTCGTTGATAACCGCCCGCGGGTGGGGCAGCTCGCGCCACACCTTGAGGAACGCGGTGAACTGCACCGCCGCGGCCTCGCCCACCGTACCCCGGAATAGCGCCCGCTCGACCTCGGCATCGAGGCCGTTGCGGTGCTTGACGATGTTGCTGGCGAACTCCCAGCTCCGGGGGCTTGGGAAGGCGTGCTCTTTGGACTGCGGATCGAAGTCGTGAAGGATGTCCGGTTCCAGTTCGATGAAGAACAGCAGTTCGGGAGCGATCCCGTTCGCCGCGCCCCAGGCGCACCAGTCCTTTGCGTCGACCCGGATCTCGAGACGGACGAGACGGTTCCCGAGACCATCTCCGCCGATTACACGCTGCGTCCGAGCGAACTTGCCGAGGTCCTCGCCCTTCGGGTCGAGGCCCGACAGCCCACGATGGTGTGGGGACCGCCCGGAGCCGCCATGTCGACGATCGCCCGGCAGGTCGCCGCCGCCGCCAACTGCCGGTATGTCGACGTCCGGGCGCTGTTGCTCGATCCGTCGATCTGAGGGGCATCCCGTGGCGCGATAGCGCCGACCGCACGCGCTGGGCGCCGCCGGTCTTCCTGCCGCCGTCGGACGATCCCGGCCTCTGGCTCGTCAACCTCGAAGAGCTGCCGTCCGCGGTGCCGATGGTGCAGGCGGCTTTGTATCAGCTCTTCCTCGAACGGAAGTACGGCGAGTACGAGCTGCCCGAGGGCGCATCGCTGATCGCCTGCGGTAATCGCGATGCTGATCGCGCCGTCGTCCACCGCATGCCGACGCCGCTCAGCAAGGGTCATGGGCGTCCTCCGGATGGCGGGACGCGGCACGGCCACCCTCCTCGGGCGCCGGCCGTCACCGGAAACTCTGCAATCCTCTCCTCGTCGTGTTGCGGGGCTTGTGGCCGGCGCGCCATGCGGGCCGCTGGCGCCGGGCCGGCGCGTGCGGTCAGGCGCCGATCAGGCCGGTCAGATCTTCGAAATCGCCGCGGGCGGCCGGGGGAACCCCCGTCACTTCCGGAAGCGGCCGGCCTACTGGCGACAGCGTGTGGCCGATGCGGCGTTCAAGCGCCGCGTAGGTGCGGTAGAGTTTCGGACGAAGCTCGGCCGCCCGGCGCAGATCGGCGCGGGACGCCAGGATGCAGAAGCTGCAGCTCAGCCTCGACATGCCGGCGGCGTAGGCCCAGTGCGGCGACTGGCCGGACTCGCGGATGACGCGGAACACGTCTTCCGCCGAGAGATCGAAAACCGGCAACCAGTCGAAGACCTCGCGGCCCGCGACGCTCATCCGGGCGTTACGCCGCCACGGCGTCTTGCTGGCGCGCGCGGGGCTTTCCTCCGCGCGCATGCCCATTGCGTTGACGAGGAGGCCGCCGAAGCAGGGGTGGGCCTTGAGGTACCGTGAATGGGGATGCGTGATCATGACCGTCCGACGTGAGAAGACTGCGACTGGTAGCGGCCCAAACCGCCTGTATGTTGATTCCAGGCGATTTCTATACGATGACGGTGGCCCTACGAGAAGCCAGAGGGCCATCCGGAATACCCAAGGCGCCTGCTAGGTTGGGGACTGTACCGCAGCAGCGGCGCGTGGTGCGTCGCGTATGAGACAAGAAAGTCGTGGACCCGTCCGAACCTCGCCCACATCCCCACAACCGCAGCAGCAGCAACAGGAGCACAGATTCAAGGAGAATCAGACGGCCTGAAGTGCAAGGGGAGTACACCTTGAACTGCCGCCAGCCCGCACGAAAACGTGAGGACACCTTAGGACATGATGTCGTTTCCGCACCAAAACACGTTCAATGCCATTCGAGACGCTCTATGGACCCCAACAACGGGAGGAGCGTCTGTATTGGTGGGTTCGGGCTTTAGCCGAAATGCTAACAAGGCCAGACCAGACGCCACCGAAATGCCAACATGGTCTGATCTGGCGTCTTCTATGTACGAGGCGCTCTATCCTCCTAAAGACGCTGATCGACGGCATTCTATAGAGGATACGGCATTTGAACCGAGTTCCATACTGCGACTTGCCCAGGAATACGAAGCATCATTTGGTGAAGATGGACTTCATAATCTCATCAGGAACTGTGTCTTGGATGACTATTTTTCGCCTGGGGACAAGCATCACCGTCTATTGCGTCTACCCTGGCGGGACATTTTTACCACCAATTGGGATACCCTTCTTGAACGTGCGCGACCTTCAATAGTAGAAACGGGCTACGGGGTAGTGCGTGATATTGCGGATATTCCTAATTCGACGAGACCGCGAATTGTCAAACTCCACGGGTGTTTGTCCAGAGCATCTCGGCTCATAGTTACTGAGGAGGACTATAGAACTTATCAAGCCAATTATGCGCCCTTTGTGAACACAGTTCAGCAATCTATGATGGAAACCGTTGTTTTGTTGCTCGGCTTTTCAGGAGATGATCCGAATTTTCTGCATTGGTCGGGCTGGGTACGCGACAACTTACGAAAGGCCGCGCCAAAGATTTATCTGGCTGGTTGGTTCGATTTTCCTCAATCTCGATTGAGGATGTTAGAGAGCCGAAATGTAATGGTCATTGATTTAGCCCGACACCCTAAGTCGGAAGAGTGGCCCGATACTCTCAAACACAAGTACGCGATAGAATGGCTTCTGAAAAGCTTAGAATATGGACGACCGTACAATATATGCGATTGGCCAGCTAGTCCAAGAAAGGAAGCTGAAGAGCCTAGCCCGCAACTGGAACCGATCCAATGTGTGGTTTCTGAAGTGCCGAAAACGGAAGATACACCGGAGCGAGAGCCCGGCGGTACTTTGAAAGAAGGCGCGACGAAAATTGGGGAGGTATTGGACGTCTGGGAACACAATAGGAAGCTGTATCCAGGATGGCTGATTATCCCTAGCGGTAAGCAACAGCGAATGAGTTTGTATACGGACGAATGGGTACCGCATTTACTTCGCGCATTGCCGGACATGGAGTTGCTAGATCAATTGTCTGCTATTTTTGAGTGCGTTTGGCGAAAATCCTTGCTAATGGAACCGCCGGGTCTCGACCTTGACAAAGTGGCTTCTAGCGTGTTGAAGATGATCGATTGTCAAGGCCGGACCGTTAAGGACTCCAAAAAAGTCAAAGAGGACTGGGGAAAAATACGGAAAGAGTGGGTCAGCGTGGCGATGACGCTAGCCACGGACGCTCGTCATGAGCTAGATCGCGACGAATTCGATTGGTGGATGGGAGAGATATCGCTTTTTGTGGATGACGACGCTGATGTCAAACACTTCATTTGCTACGAAAACTGCCTGTGGACTGCCGCCCAGCTGGATTATGAGCAATTGCATATGCGACTTGCAGACTGGCGGCCAAAGGGTGCTGATCCCGTATGGACTATGCGAAAAGCGGCACTGCTCTTCGAGGCAGGCCTGCCGGAGGACGCCGAAAGACACGTCCGTGAGGCTCTTGCATCTATAAGGGAAAATACAGTCGATCCTCGCAGCCTAGCAAACCCATCAAGGGAGGGTTGGGCATTATGGTCCGCATTACAGCAAGAAGAGGTTTTTGAGAGGTCCGCCGGCACCTTCAGAAGATGGGAAGAACTGTCCATAGTGAAGTGTAATGCTTTTATAGAAAAGCTTAACTACGTGCAGGCCATAACACGGAGAAGCGATAGCAGAGACTCGCCCCCCTTCGACCTAGGCGTGGTCCGCAGCCCGGGTATCACATTTTCCAATGTCGAGTATTACAGGTACTTGTCTGCTCGTCGAGGTGTCAGGCTTACCGAGCTTGCTGGACTTCCTGCGTCTCAAAATGGGATAGCTGTCGCATCCGATATATTGGAGCACGCGGCAGAGGAGTTAGTCCAACACGAGCCAGAGTTAGCGGTGAGATTAATTCTACGAGTAAGTAGATATGACCAAGACAAGCGTCTTAACAGAATTCTAACACGCTCCTTGATCGCATCCACGCCTCAAGAAGTGATAAAGGGGCTGAGTCAGAATACGCTGAATGTCATTAGGTTCGCTTTGCCTCGAATTGCTGTAGCGGGACAACGAGGCGACGTTATATTTTGGATTGAGAAGTGCCGAGTGGCGATGGAGGCTCTCTCGAGATTCGTATTGCGCTTGGAAGCGACAGCAGTTGAGCCAATTTTCTCTGAAGCGCTTGGTTGGTATGGAAATGTCAGCATTGCCAAGGACCCTTGGTTCATTGAACCGGTTCGACACATCCTAGCAAGATGTTGCGAAGCGTTGCCACGGTCGAGAATGACCGATTGTTTCTTTGACCTGATGTCAGCGCCGGTAGCTGGTATGAATGGATTCCATGCGTTCAACACACTGTATCCTGAACCAGCATACCTCCTGCCGCAGAACACGGTGCTGCCAGCTCGTAGTGTCGAGACGGAGGCAATGTGGCGAGACTTGGTTAGCTTGATCGTGCGGGGATTGCGCCTTGGAGGAGAGGCGCGCAAGCGCGTAACTTTGAGATTGTGGCGCATAGCTCCAGGCAACGTCTTGACCGAGGCCGAAGAGCGAGAAGTAGCGGGAGCCCTTTGGCAAGATAGTATTTCCGACCCAGATGATCTGCCCAGCGATACAGATCTACTGGATTGGCCATTTCTCCTACTGCCTGAACCGTCGACGGGGCTTGCCGAGCGAACGTTTAGACACAAATGGTTGGAGTGCTTGAGCTCAATGAAGAACGAAAGTGAGACGAGCGAAGCGTTTTCGGCTGACGACATGAACAATACATTGTGGCAGATCGGAATGGCACTGCAGGGCTTGCGCAGGAATGGAAGGGCGTTAACGTTGTCAGACACTGACAGGAATGGAATTGCTTCTTTGATTCGGCGTTGGTCGGACACATCTTTGCCAACAAAATTGCGGATGCTTCATGGGCGTGGCATACCAGCCACCGAAGAAATCTTGAGTTTGGAACAAGCGATCATGGGTTTGAAATATGTCATCGTGGAAATTGACGACTGTAGTTCAATTGGCGAAAGCTTGTTCAGAAAGGCGCAAGAGTTGCAGAACCATGGGGTGCACACGAGAAGCCTGGCGGCAGGCTTGGCGAAAATGGGCGCAAATCGATTTAAGGAGATCGTGCAGTGGATGCGAACGGGAGTTGCTTCTGACGAAGAACGCATAGCATCTGATGCAATAAAGGGTTTGTCTTTTTGGCTGCAAGCAAGTAGCGAACAAGAAAATGATATTCGGCGACCTAGCGTCGATCTAGTTCGGGAGATCGGCGTAATCGTAGCTACGCGCAGACAACCGGCGTTAGCGGCAGCTCTGGAGTGCGGCAAGGCTGTTCTCAGTTATGGCACAGAGGAGCAAAAGCGCGAGGTGAAGGAGTTGTTGTTTGAGGGTCTGATTTATCTTGAGAAGGCTCTTTCCTATGAGCGAAGGATGGATGCGCATGATCGGGCGGGCGATGCAGAGATGGACATTCCGCTGTTACGTTGGGGCTGCGTCGAGTTGGCTCATGCAATGAAGCGGGACGGATTGGAAAATGAGCCGGTCATCGATAATTGGATCGAGCGAGCAGCATCGGATCCAATGCCCGAGGTTCGTTACGTCCTAGAGTCTATGGCGATAAGTCCGGGTTCGGAGCGTTAGCCGCATAAAACGGTCGGGTCGGGTAGAGCAGCCTATGCGATGATGGGCGTCAAGGGAACACCGCGTGGAGGGCCACGGCTGAGCAGCAGTGGCCAACGGTCGAGAGTGTGCGTAATGCCGGATGAGACCGTGACGGGCTGCGGTCGCGATCTGGCCCTGGGTCTTGGGAGGATCCGAGGGGATGGGCCAGGGCTCCCGAGTGGAGTGCCGAGATTGCCGATGGGGTGTACAGCGTTGGACACTTCGCCGGCGGGTGAACGGCCCCCAATGGCAGGTCGAGCCTGCGTAGCAATTCGCTGACGCGGATTCCGTCAGGTCGTTGGTTGCGCGCGGCATGACGTTTTCGTGCAACCATCCTCGTATATCCAAGCGCGACGCCAATAGTATCCCAGTCGGGAGCATCGGGAATTTCGGAATAGTGCTTTCATATCGTCTGGTGAGGTCTTTCCGCTGGTGCGTTGTATGGAGCTTGGACGATAGGTAATTCGCGGGGGAAGATGTCCGCCAATCCGGAAAGCAAGATAACCATCAGCATCTACGGTAAACGTCTCGAGGGACACAGGGTTATCCGAGTCTGCGTCTATGGTTTTGGAGTGTTCCCTGATTCGCTTTGCCAGCTCGGTGAGAATTGTAAAGTTCTGTTCGCTCCAAATACGGTGCGTTTGCTGATTTACCGTGTCTGAATACGAGGCGTTTTGCGGAACAAATACTGGATACCGTGCGTCGAATAGAATCATATCCATCAATATGTTCAGGTTTCTTTCATCGCCTTGATTGAAGGAAAATGTGACTTCATTTGCCATTGAAACCAGTTTATGTCTAAATCGTTTTTTGATATCCCTGTCAAGCATTGTTTCGGAACAACCGTAATAGGCCTTAACCAACCCTGCTTTCAAAAACATTTCAACAGAGTATCCAAGAAGCAGCATTGACGAGCGCGGAAGTCCAAGCAACAGATTCCAGTCAGACGAAGAATCACGATCATGCGATTTTCGTTCTCGAATGGTTTGAGAGAATTCGCCGCGATGAGTTTCCCAGAGTTCTCTTGTTTTCGTCGCCGAGGCGAGAAGACCGTCACCTTCGACGAACCAGTTCTTGGGATCGAATTGTCCGACGCTTCGGTGCGAAATCCTATGGGATTGATTCAAGGCCAAGGCCTCTTGAATTTGGAACGGGAGTGGACGGAGACTGCTGAACGAGGTGGCGATCGTCGATGGCGCCTGACTGTTAAGAGTAGGTCGTGTCTTTCCGGAAATGCCGGACCTTCGGCAGCAAGTCCGGGCTCGGACGGCCGTCGACGGTCGCGGCCCAGCCGATGATGTCCGGGCGCCGGCCGAACAACACGAAGACCTGCCCGTCCCGGTCGGGGCCAGGTTGAAGGCCGCCGTCGACGCGCCATCCGTGGGCCGCGCCAGGTTTCAGCGCCGCCGATGGTGCGGTGATGCCATCAGCATGTTCCTGATGGCGCCGGGCGGCCTGCTGGCATGCCGACCAGGTGTCCGGTCCACCGATCAGTGTTTCGCGAGGCAGGTCCGGTCGATGCGACGGGATTTCGCCGATGTCGACCGCCCAGAGGGCGCGGCGGATGGTGGTGAGATCCTGCGGGTCGCGGATCTCCTCGTGTCGAAGAAACTCCGCCCAGGCGCCGTCCGGCGTGTCGCAGAAGTAGTGGGTCAGCTCGCCCGGCGCGTTCCACCGGCCGGCGGATTGCGACGAATCCTCCCGCAGAAAGGGAAAGCGGGGATCGGCGTGGCGATAGGCAATCACGTGGCCGGCGACGACGCCAATGCTCGGGCGAGATTGCGGACCCTTCGGGGGCCGTCGTCTCCCGGCGACCACTCGCCGCCGAGCGCCTGCGCGGGCGTGTCACCGTCGAGCCGTTCGCGGGGCCGGTCGAACCAGCGCCGCACCCCGATGTCATTGTATGCGCCGCCAAGGTCACCGGCGACGAAGGCGAGAAAGTGGAGCCGGGCGGCGATCGCGTCCGGGGTGGAGCGGTGGCCGGAAATGTAGCGCCGCGCACTGGACTGGGAGATGCCGAGGAGGCGGGTCAGTAGTTCCACTCCCAGGACGCCCTGCAGGGTGCGCCATTCGTGCGCGGGGGCCGGTGACTGGTCGAGGGCCTCGTTGATCTTTTCCAAGAGCGTGGAAAGCCGGGCGGTATCGGAGCAGGGCAACCGGTGAAGTTCCGCAAGGAAGCTGCGGCCGATACCGGCTTCGGCCATGCCCGTTTCGAGCCCCTGAATCGCGGAATCGTCCAGGCAGGTGACGGGACGCAAGAGCAGGCCCATCGCGTCGGCGCGCGTCAGCGCCCCGATCGCCGCGGAGGCAAGCCTCGGGTCGTCGTACGGACTACGAATGGATTGAATATGGAGATTTGTCATAGTCCAAATGTATGCCGCGGCTGCGGTCGGGTCAATGCAGTCTGGACCGGGCCAATGCGGAATCCCTATGGAGCAGCGACGAGATTCGATGACGAGAACATGGAGGGCCTGTCGTGGTCTGGGGTTTGAATCGATCCGATTACGGCACGATGACAGATGGCTCTTCTGATCCTGCGGATGGGGCGATGAAGCAAGGAATTCCGCCACGTTGCGGGTGCCATCGGCTCATCGAACCGCGTTTCTGACGAAACGAGGGGATAGCTGATTGGAAAAGTGGATAGATGCAAAATTCGAAAAATTCCCCTGACATTCTCGCCGCGATGATTGCGGAGGACTTCTACGGAAACTGTGTCGATCATGGTTCGAGAGGCATGCCGGCCGTCGAGCCATGGCTTCAGATCCCGGAAGTGAGAGCTGCGCAGCGTGTTCGCGACGCCGGTGCCTCGGAAGAGGAGGTCCGGCGCTTCCTGACATTCGTCTGCGCGATGGACTACCAGGTCAATTCCGACAGGCTGTGGAAATGCGCAGCGGAGCTCTATCCAGCGCAGTCCGAACTATTCGATCCGGCCGAGGTCGCGTCCATGCCGCCCGAGCCGCTGCATCGGGACCTGCGTGTTGCGGGTGTCGCGGGCCGGTTCCATCGACGGAACGCCAGGAGTTGGCGGCGGATCGCGGAACGCCTCGTGTCGTCTGAGCGGTCGGCGGTACGTCGCGTGATCGACGAGGGTATGGGCTGTGTGGATTCGCTGCGCAGGGACCTGAGGCATTTTCCGTTGCTGCGGGGGAAGAAGATTGGGCCCGTTTGGATCCGGATCATGGCGAACCCGGGCGGGGCGAGGATTGTGCCGGCCGACGCCATGTCGGTTGGCGTGGACATCCATGTCCGGCGCCTCACCCGAAACCTCGGCTTGCTGGACGACGGGCAGGCGGTCGCGGTCATCGACGCGAACGAAAACGGACGCGACGCGGAAATACGCCGGATCTGGCGTGACGCCGCGATTCGCGCGGATATCCAAGGCCCGTCGGGGGTGGGCAGCGGGGCCGGGGCAATCGACCCGGCGCTCTGGTACTTCGGCCGCTACGGTTGTGGGCATTGCAATGCGTTGGCACGGCCGGTGCGTTTCGGGCGCGTGTGCAAGAGCTGTCGAATGTGCGATTTACCCTGACCTCATATATTGCGCGTGTCGAAACGCCACCTTTCAACGGCCTGGTTCTCCGAGGCGCCAGGGCAGCGATTCATCTCGCGACGGTGTAGCCATCCGGGCCGCCGTCAACGACTCCGAAGCACCCGGTTCTGTGCCTTGCGACGGCCATGGGGGTGCTCGAATGTTCCCCACCTTGTGTCCCGGCCGCAAATCCGGTGCAGTCGGCGTCTTCGGTTGCAGCGCGTTGCGACGGTCGGACGGTTTCCCCAATCTTCCGGGCGCCTCAAGGGATCGTCCATCGCTCCGGGCCCGCGGGCGTCTCAGCGATGAATGCGGGTCGGGTCATCAAATCAACTGCGGAATATTTCAATGCGGGGACATGGGCGGGCGGCACATGGCGCCGGAATACCGTTTCGGCATCCTGAGACCAGGCACCTGCCCAGCGAGAGGTGCGATGCAGATGCGGGGCCAGGGAAGGTCGGGCCGGTTGATGTCACGCACCGTGCGGGCGCGCGGGCGGAACTCGCGACTCGCGGAGGACAATCGGCTCCAGGCTCTTGAGGCGGACCCAGCCGTGGTGCGCAGGTCGGCCCTGTGGCATCCTGATCTCAAGACCGCTCAGCGCCGGGTCGAAAGTCGCGCCGTCCACCACGCTGATCTGTCCCGTCTCACGGCCCCGCGACACCCTCAGGACCAGCGTGCCGTCAAGCAGCCTAACCCCCGAATACCGCGCACCTGTCCGGCGCAGGAGGACGTGCCAGGAGTGCCTGCCTGCCGGTCCCGCCTCCGCGACCCGTGCTTCGACCATCGGGAGATCGGCCCAGAAGGGTGCGGACCACCGTGGATGGCGCGGATCCTCCCAGGCCAGCAGGTTCCACCGCGCCGCCTTCAGGTCGGCCTCGGTTTGCCTGCGAAATACGTGAGGCGGCGCTTCGCGCACCGTCGGCCCGGCATGGGCCCGCCAGTCCGCGACATAGTCCGGGTTCTCCATCAGCCGCTGCCAGGCCCATCCCGGGTCGCGACCCTCGGCACCCGCCGTCATCCCCGGCTCTCCATCCCGTCCCGCTATGAATAGCGCTCGGCGCCAACGCTGTCCTTGACCTTGCTCAATCTCCGGAGGAGTGAGCGGGCCCGACCCGCGTGCCGCGGGCATGGCGGCCGTCACGCTGGTGTCGATCGGCGTGCCGGCGACCGGCCGGTGCATACCGCGCGGACATGAAAGTTTCCGCGATCGGCATTTTATTTCAGAGCCGCGTGACGTCAGGCTGTCTGGGATCGGCACAGCGCGCAGCCCGGACACGCGCTTCCCGAGAACGGCGCGCACCGGCCAGGGCAACGGTGCGGAAGCGGTTTAAGTGGGGGCCGGCCGGCCTATATGGAGTCTTGAGAGCATGCGGCCGGCCGCGCCCTGGAAGGGAACGGCAGGATGTTCCAGAAGCAAGCGATCCGCTCCGCTGGCGTCGCGGGGACAGAAGTGATCGGCTGCGGGGCCGGCGGCCGATTGTTCTCAAACCCGCTTCCGCGTCGTTCGCCGCAACACCCCTGCACATCATCGTCAGGCGCGATCCCCCGATCTCGTCACCCGGTATCTGCGGCGCCAATAGGCCGGTGCAGGGAGGCACAGGGGAGATCGAGCACGGCCCGCGAGCCCGAATGTTCGGGTCTTTCCGACAGAAGCGTGCGGTATCAATGATTTGCGCCGGAAATCCGGCGGTTGGGACCCGCATCCGGCGGGGCTGCATTACGCGCGATAGCTGTCGCTATCGCGCGTAATCTTGTCAACCCCGCATTCGCGCCTGCCGATCCTATGCCTCCGCCACGGGGGCAGTATTCATATCGCGCAGCCTTTCAAGGTCCTGCGTTACCGGACTTTTCTTGAGTTCACAACAATTTGCGGGGGTAGCGTCGGTGGAAATCCACGCTCTCTGGCACCCTTCACTTTACGCGCGATAGCAGAATTTGGAATGCGCACCCGTACGGCGCGCGCAACCAGATTCCGGCCTCCGGCCTAGCCTGGTCATTGCCGCTGGCGACCGCGCCATTCTACCTCAGCGAGGACATTTGCGCACTCTATGGACCTTCAGACGCGCCCCTGGCGGCGCGCGAGCTGGGCGGCACCGCTGCGCTTCGCCAGCAGCCGCTCGCCATAGCGACTGACCATCGCGGTGGACTTCCACCGCCCGGCCTGAAGGATCGCCGGCAGTTCGATCCCGGCAGCCACCATGTCCTGGGTTGCCCCGACCCGCGCGCTGTGCCCCGACAGGCCCTCAACCACCGTGGCCGGCAGTCCCGCCGTGCGCGCCATCGCCTTGAAGATGCGCGGCACCTGGCAGGGATGGAGCCGCTCGCCGACCCGCCCGCCCTTGTCTACCGAGCGGAACATCCGCCCTTCCGAAATGCCGCTGTATTCGAGCCATGCCCGCACCAGCCGAACGGTGTCCGGCCCGACCCAGACGATCTCTCCCCGGCCCTCGACATCGGTCTTGCCTCGACGCACTAACAGGCTTCCGTCGCCTCCCATTTCCTCCAGAAGATCAGTAACTTGCACGGCGACCAGCTCGGCACGGCGGAGCATCGCGTCGTAGGCGACGGCAAGCAGCGCCCGGTTGCGGTCGTCGATCAATCTGTCTTCCGCGGCTTCCAGCATTCGTTGCCGCAGCGGCCAGGTCAGCCCTGTCGCCTGACCTTGCCGACGCCCCTTGCGACGATGCATGCGCTGGAGCGCGAGCCGCACGAACGGGCTCTTGACCGTTTCTGCCAGCCCCAGGGCCCGGTGGACGATGGCGATGCTGGTGACGTAGCGGCGCACTGTGGACGGCGCCCGATGCTCCGCCATGGCGTCGACGAAGTCCGCGACCGTCTCCGGACTTGCCGGCAGCGCCCTTTCCCCGCGTTCGGCGCACCATCTGGCGTAGATCGTGAGATCCGACCGCAGGGCCCGCTCGGTGTTGTTACTGAACGCGCCGTGGGCCGTCTGGACAAAGTGTCCGAACTCCTCCGAGAGCACGGATTCCCTATCCGGTCCCGGCGCCTCCAATGCATTGAACGGGGGTTCGAACAACATCCACCGGCCTCCGGGCCATCCGCACATGAAAGCCCCGCATTACGCGCGATAGCGACAGTTATCGCGAGCAATGGCAGGGCCTGGATCATGAGAATGCCCAGGAGCCCAGGCAGGCGGCGGCTGTCGGACACGCCTGTCCGGAGGCCGAATACGCAGTTCGAGAGGTCTACGGCAACGCCGGCACGAACAACGCTCTCGTTCGAAGAACGGCGTCGGTGCCGGGCCTTATCGTCGCGCGTTCTGCGCGACGAGGATGGCAGACATCTGGGGTGGGGAGGCTTGCTGCCAATCGGTCGATCTCGATCAGAACTTCCTCATGCAAGCGGGGGCATGGAGGCCAGTGATGGTGCATCGATTCTTTGAGTCAGCTGCCTGGCCGACACGCGATCGGTTCCGCCTTCGAAAGGCAAATGCTTCCGGCAGCAGTGCGTGCAGGACCGCAGAGAAGGTCTGCACGATCGTGCTAGCGCCGGATCCTGCCCGGATCGGCTTCGAGATGCCGGGAAACGGGGGCGGCGGATCGTCGTCCCGACGAGATGGAGTGAAGACGATGACACGACGTCTGATCGGACCGACCGGCATGCAAAGACGTGGATGGCTTCACCTTCCAGCGGCCTTGGTCGTCGCTGTGCTGTTGATGGTGTCGCTGGGCGCCGCAACGGAGGCGCTGGCCGACACTGTGACGGAGCCAATGTGCGGAGCGGGCACTAACCATGGGCATCTCGGGCCCTGCAACGATCCGGCAGGCGTCATTGTGCTTGTAGAGAGCCCAAGCGCCACGGAGGGAACGGACGCGACGCTAGACTTCGAGGTTACTCTCAGCAAGCCGCACCCAAGTCGAATCGTGGCCATGGATTGGTGGCTCACCCCTGGGACCGCCACAGCCGGCGAGGACTTCACGTACACGGACGCAGGCGGCTTCACGTACACGAGACCAAGCGGGACGCTCATCTTTGCTGTCGGGGAGACCACCAAGACCATCAGTGTCGCGCTGCTTGATGATGCGGTCCGCGAGGGTACGGAGACGCTCTATTTGACCTTGGCAAACCTTGTCGGCGCAGAATTCAACCACGGGGAATTGCACCCGACGGAACGGCAGAGGCGATTGCTCATGGATGTCACAGGCACGATTCTGCCTGATGAAGACGCCGAACCAGAAGACACCGGACCAGTGGTTGTAAATGCAGAGACGACAATCGCCACGGAGGGAACGGACGCGACGATCGACTTCGAGGTTACTCTCAGCAAGCCGCACCCATCTCATAGCGTGCGCATGGAATGGTCCCTCGAGGCTTGGGAGGCCACAGCCGGCGAGGATTACACGGACGCCAGCGGGACGCTCACCTTTGCTGTCGGGGAGACCACCAAGACCATCAGTGTCGCGCTGCTTGATGATGCGGTGAGCGAGGGTGTGGAGACGTTATTTCTGAGATTGGCAAATCTTGTCGTTCTGAGTTGGCCAAATCCTGTCGGTGTCGACGCAACATTCGACCCGGGGGAGGTGGAAATGGGCATTAGAGAAAGCCGATCGAAACGGGTCTTAGGCATGATACTGCCTGACGAAGACACCGACACGCCTACGGTGACGGTAACGAACCCGTACCCGGTCACGGTCACCCCCCCTGTTGCGCAACCGTTCGACGTCTTGGTTGAGTTCAGTGAAAGGGTTTCGGGGTTGCGGATGTCGGAAGTGGAAGTCACCAACGGCGTCGCGGCGCAGGTTCAGAAACACACACGGACCGAGTGGTCGAGCAAGTGGAACGTGACCATCGTGCCCGATGACGGCCTGATCGGGAACGTTACGGTAAGAGTACCCGCCGGTGTGGCGACAGACTCTCTTGGGAATACCAATGCGGCATCGGAACCATTCGTCATCGCCGCGCGAACGATCAATCCTGACAGCCATACTAGGCCAAATGCCTGGCTGCGCTGCGACAGCCCTTCCGATCCCGCGGAGTGGGCGGCACCCGGTCGCAAGAAGTCCTCACACGTGAGGTATGGACTATCTATGGTGAACCCCCCCCGTGGAATTGAGAGTCAATGGGGTTCGGGGATGTATATCATGTCAGGTTTGATCACCCTGACCAACGAAGATGGAGTACGCGCTGGCGGCGGCCTCGGCGTCTGCACGGGGTATGGGAATGGCTTCGGCACCGCTTGCTGGAAGAGTCACGACATCGAAGACGGCATGACGGGTCAGCTCACGCTTCAGATTCTCGAAGGCGCGGCGGCAATAGGAGGTGGGAATGCGCCATGGAACGGCCTACTCCGGAGCTTGGCGTCGGACCCGATGCTCGTCTCCGGCCTCGATTGGGCTGTATCGGTTGCGGACGCGAACGCGACGGAGGGAACGGACGCGACGATCGACTTCGAGTTGCGGCTGAACGCGCAGGACGACTGCAAGGCGGTGAAGGTGGACTGGGCGACCGCGGACGGCACGGCGACCGCTGGCGAGGATTACACGGCTTCCAGCGGGACGCTCACTTTCGAACCAGGAGAGACCGTCAAAACGATCAGCATTCCGGTGCTCCACGATGCCACGCACGAAGACGACGAGACGATGACGCTCAGGCTCAGCAATGCGTTGGGCGTAGAGATTACGGATGCCGAGGCGACCGGGACAATTCTGAACAACGACACCGCCCCGCTGACTGCACGCTTCGAGAACCTTCCGGAGAGCCATGACGGCTCGAGCGCCTTCACCTTCGAGCTTCACTTCAGCGAGGAGATCCCGGACCTGAGCTACGAGACGGTGGCTGACGGGCTTTTCGAGGTCACCGGCGCGAACGTGACGAAGGCGTCGCGAACGACAAAGGGCAGCAACCGGGGCTGGCTGGTGACGGCTGCGCCGAGCGGGAGCGGGAGCGCCGACATAGCGATCTCGTTGCCGGTACGCGCCTGCGGCGAGACCGCGGCGGTATGCACGGCGGACGATCGCGCGCTGTCGGCAGCGGTTTCGGCGACCGTGCCGAGGGAAGTCGTCACGGCGTCGCAGACGAGCGGAGAGGAGTTGCGACTGGTCGGCGGCGCGACGGCGAACGAAGGGCGTCTGGAGATATTGCTCGACGGTCAGTGGGGCACGGTGTGCGACGACTACTGGGGAAAGGCCGACGCCGATGTCGCCTGCCGGGCGCTGGGCTACGCGGAGGGCTCGGTCGCTGATGCGACGCAGTTCACGGGGGCGCACTTCGGGGCGGGAGCTCAGTCGATGCCGATCTGGTTGGACAATGTGCAGTGTTCCGGGACGGAGACGGGTCTCTTGGCCTGCCCGCGGCGTTACAGCCCCGCGGTGGGGACGCACAACTGCCGTCACCGCGAGGATGTGGGGGTGCGCTGTGCGGGAGAGCGTTCGGCGCCCGCAACGGTGGACACGCCGGCGGTGCCGTTCACGGCGGAGTTCCGGAACGTACCGGCGGAACATGACGGGAGCAGCGCGTTCGAGCTGGAGCTTGCGTTCAGCGAGGAACCGAATGACCTGAGCTACAAGACGGTGCGGGACACGCTGTTCGAGGTGAGCGGCGGGCGCATCGAAGGGGCGCGGCGCGTGACGCAGGGAAGCGACCTCGGGTTCTACGTGACGGTGAAGCCGTCGGGGCTCGGAACGGTGACGCTGGCGCTGGCGACGCTGCCGGCGTGCGGGCAGACAGGCTCGGTGTGCACCGGGAACAACCGTGCGCTGGAGGGGCCTGTGGGGGCGACCGTGCATGGCCCTGTGACGCTCTCGGTGGCGGATGTGGAAGTCGATGAAGCCGAGGGGGCGACGCTTGACTTCGTGGTGACCATGAGCCGGTCGCGGACTGCGGCGACGACGGTCGACTACGCCACGAGCAACGATACGGCGACGGCGGGGTCGGACTATGAGGCGGCGAGCGGCACGCTCAGCTTCGCCGCGGGCGAGACGGAGAAGACCGTCTCGGTAGCGGTGCTCGACGACGTTCTGGACGAGGGTTCCGAAACCATGACCTTCACGCTCTCCAACCCGAGCCCGTCGACGGTGAAGCTGGCGGACGCCGAGGCGACGGGCACGATCCGCAACACCGACGCGATGCCGCGGGCATGGCTGTCGCGCTTCGGGCGCACGGTTGCGGAGCAGGTCATGGGGGCGGTCGAGAGCCGTTTCGAGGCCCCGCGCGCGGCCGGTGTGGAGGTGAGCGTTGCGGGCGAGCGGATCGGCGGGGCGATGCCGGGCGACGGGCGCGAGGGGCTCGGGGACCGCGATGCGGCGGCGCGGCTGGCGGCGGTGTCGGACTGGATACGCGGCGAGGACGGCGAGGAGGATGGCGCGGGGTTCCGCACCCGCGGGGTGAGCGAGCGCGAGCTCCTGACCGGGAGCTCCTTTGCGCTGACGGGCGGGAGCGAGGCAGGGGGCTTCGGGGCCCTCTACGGTCATGTGGCGTCGTCTGCCTTCGACGGTCGCGAAGGCGAGCTCAGGGTGGACGGCGAGGTGACGAGCGCGATGCTGGGCGCGGACTTCACGCGCGGCCGGGGGACTGCGGGCCTTCTGGTCTCGCATAGCGAGGGCGAGGGCGGCTGGCGGAGCCCGGTCGGCAGCGGCGAGGTCGAATCGTCGCTCACCGGGGTCTACCCCTACGGGCGCTGGCAGGCGAGCGAGAGGCTCTCGCTCTGGGGCACGGTGGGCTACGGGTCGGGGTCTCTGACGCTGAGGCCGGACGGCCGCCCCGCGATCGAGGCGGACATGGACCTGGCCATGGCGGGGGCCGGCATGCGGAACGAGCTTCTGACCGCCGAGCAGGGCGAAGGCTCGTCGCTTGCGCTAACGACCGACGGCTTCGCGGTGCGGACGGCCTCGGAGGCCGTGCCCGGCGAGCTGGCTGCGTCGGAGGCGGAGGTGACGCGGCTCAGGGTGGGTCTGGAGGGCTCGCTCGAGCTGGAGGTCGGCGCCGGGCGGCTGGTGCCGAGCCTGGAGGTGGGCGTTCGCCATGACGGGGGCGACGCGGAGACCGGGTTCGGCGCGGACATAGGCGCGGGTCTTTCCTGGTCGGACCCGGAATCGGGGATCGAGGCGGAGCTGCGCGCCAGGGGGCTGCTGACCCACGAGGACGCAAGCTTGCGCGAGCGGGGCATCGCGGGGTCGTTGGCCTGGGATCCGGATCGGTCGTCCGATCGCGGGTTCTCGTTCGAGCTGCGCCAGACAGTGGGCGGCGCGTCCTCGGGCGGGATGAACGCGCTTCTGTCGCGCCGCACGCTCGAGGGTCTCGCGGCCAACGACGACGGAGACGACCTGGAGCTGCGGCGCCTGGAGGCGACGCTCGGCTACGGGATCGGGATGTTCGGCGATCGCTTCACGGGAACGCCCGAGGTGGGCGTCGGGCTCTCCAATGCGGACCGCGAGTACCGGGTGGGCTGGCGCCTCGGGCTGGTGCGGCGCAAGGATTTCGGCTTCGAGGTGCGCCTTGATGCGAGCCGGCGCGAGCCCGCGAACGACGATCGTGAGCCGTCGCAGCGGATCGGCGTCAGGCTCACCGCACGGTGGTAGGGGTGCGCAACAGTTCGATGGCGTGCGCCGCTAACCGGTCGTCGGCACTGCGAACGCCAATGCGGACCCGGATCGGTAAAGAGCCCGCTGGGTCGCTTCGGTCGGCGGCCGGCGCAGCGTTTTCCCAAGTTTGCCATGGGGTCGTTCCATTCGGTGCACCGTGCGGGGAGGCGCAAGGCCGCGAGGCCGCCAACGTCGGCCTCGCGCCGGATCGTCAGGTCGGGTTCCGCGTCAACGCGAGGTTCCAGGCGCGGGGCGGAGCCGCGGTGGCAGCCGGCGCGTCTCGGGAAGAAGGGCCGGGTAAAACGGGCCGCAGCCGGTCTCTCGGTGCGAGCGTTTCGGCACGCGAGAAAGCGGTTGCCCGCGCACGGGACGACGAAGCCGAGCCCGAGGGAGGCTCGGTTCGGCCCGGGCGAGTGCTTGTGAGGTGACCGGGACGGCCCATGGCGATCTCTCGCCGGAGAGGATCTGCGCGCGGCTGCGGACGACGACCTGCGAGGAGCTGACGCTGAAGGACACCGCCGACGGCAATCCGTCACCCGAGTTGTGCACCCCGAGCGGCCGCAGGCTGCGGGGCGGGCTTCGGGCGATCGTCCACGGCCCGGCGTCGCTCCCGGTGGCGGGTGCTGAGGTGCCGGACGGGACCTTCGCCATCGAGGGCGCGGAATTCGGGTTGTGCAAGAGTTGCTGCCGCGGCGGCATCGGGGGCGGCACCATTGCGCGCCCGGCGCGGCAATGGACCGTCGGCGTGGGACGGATGGCGGGGGTCGCGCTCGAGGGAGCGTCGGGGGCGGAGCCGCGCGGAAAACGGCGGAGGCCGCCCACGCGATCGAAGCACGGGATGCCGCAGGGGCGTGCGGAGCACGCGTTCACGCACAAGGCGGAGGCGGAGTTGGCGCTGTCTGCGTCGGGGACGGGGTGCCGCCTCGGCCGCCGCGGCCGTGCAGCCCGTCCCCGGCGCGCGGATGCCGGGCCGGCGGCCGGAACGAAGCGGGGGGAAGCGGGGGATGGGGCTTCCCGGCGCGGCTCGGGCCGGCGGCTCGCGGGGCGCGGGTAGGCTTCGGGGCGCGGCGGTGGCTCGCGGCGGAGTTCGGGCCTGGCAGTACCTGCGCCGGCACCCGGTCTATCGCAAGGCATGCCTTCGGAGCTGGCCGGGGCCGGGGTTGCCGGAAGGGGGACCCTTTCCGGTCCGGTTGCAGACGCGGGTGGACCTGCGGGCGGCGCGCTGGGGTCTGCTGGCCTGGGAGGATCCCTGGGAGGCGGGCACGGCCTCGCCCTTCTGGGCACTGGCGCCGATGCTGGAAGCGGGCGTCGCGCCGGGGGTGACGCCGCTGATGCCGCGGCTGGAGGCGCTGGGTGCGACCGTCTCGGGGCTGCGGCTCGCCGACGGCGTGCTGATCCTCAAGTTCGAGCTCGGACGCGCGGCGGCGCAGCTGAGGATCGGGTCCGGCTCGGTTCCCGGCCGGGAAGACGGCCTGGTGGCGGAGCACGACCTGCTCCAGGCGCCGTCGGCGTTCATCGCCAGCCTGGAGGACGCGTGTGCGCTTGCAGCCGGCGAGGTCCCTCCTCCGGGGGTGGGGGGCCGGGGGACGAAGACGAGGAACTTCTGAAGGTGCTGGATGCGATCGACGCGGGCAAGAAGCCGCCGCAGATCGCGGTCGAGCTCTATGGCACCAAAGAGGTCTCGGAGAACTGGTACAACGACGGCGGGTTGCGGTCGAAGACCCGCCGGCGCATCGACAAGGCGGAGGCGTTGATGAAGAGAGGCTACAGGAAGCTCGCCTCCGGCCTGTAGCCGCTTAGCCGCCGTCCCGGACCGGGGACGGCCAGCGGCCTTTTTTTCCGACTCGATTGCTTCTTTCTGCACGCTCCGGGCGACGCCGGCGGGGGATTTTGCCCCCCGCTGCGCGCATCGCGCTGCGTCGGAGGGGTGTGAACTTGTCCTCGTGTGGCGTCCCCTGGCGTCCGGCGGCGTCGTGTGGGTGGTCGAATTCGGAAAGTGAAAATCGACCACTTTCAGAGCGCCCGATCTCGGCTTCAATCCCGTCCCCCTGCCGCAAGCCCGGGCCTGGCGCCCGGCCGGCGGGGAGGGTCCGGAGGGGTCCGGACCGAACAACGGGAGAGGCCGATGGCCGGGGACGCGAACTACCTCACGCCGCTGGAGGCGGCCCGATACCTGGGCCTGTCGACGCGCACCCTCAGCCGCTACCGCAGCGCGGGCGAGGGCCCGGCGTTCCATCTCTTCGGCGCCCGGGTGCGGTATCTGCGGGCCGATCTCGACGGCTGGGCCGCGGCGCGGCGGTGGACGTCGACCGCGGAGGCCGGGACGGCCAGGAAGCCGGACACGGGCTCGGCCGCGAAACGGCGCCGGGCGGACGCGGGGCCGCGCCGCGCCGGCGGTAGCGGGCGGAGGAAAGCGAAGGCGGCCGGTCCCCGGGCGGCGGTTCTCCGCGTCAGGGGAGAGACGCCGTGAGCGTGTCCGGCCGGCGCCGCCCGGAATTGCGCAAGGACAGCGGGCATTCGGGCTTCGGTCCGGGCGCGCCGGGGCGATTGGCCGGGCGGGTCGCGTCCGTCCTCGTCTCCGCGGGCCTGCTCGCGGGCTGCGGGACGGGGCCGTGGGAGGAGGCGCGCACCGAGACCGGCGATGCGGCGGAGAGGATCGCGGCGCTGACGGCGGCGCCGGAGGGTGCCCGTTATGCCGCGATCCGGGTGATCGAGCGCCGCCCCTGGCTCGGCCTGACGAGGCAGGAGGAGCGCGGAACCCCGCTGCCCGCGCACCTGCTCGAGGCGGACGCGGTGACCCTGCCGGTGGCGGGCATCGGCGATGGGGCGGTGCTGGCGCGGCGCATCGAGGCCGCGACGGGACTCGCCGTCCGCTTCACCGGCCCTGCGGCAGGCGGCGCCGGCTCTCCGGCCGGGGACGGTTTCACGGGCGTCGACCGGCTCGCGCCTGACGGCGGCGTCTGGACCGGGCCGCTGGATGCGCTGCTGGACGCCTGGACCGGGGCGTCCGGCTATGCCTGGCGTTACGACGAGAACGGCATCGAGATCGTCCGCCGCGAGGCGGTGGTGTTCCGCATCCACGCGCTCGCGGGGAAACAGCGCTACGCGGCGTCGGCCTCGACCGACGACTCGGCCTCGGGCGGGAGCGAGAGCGGCGACGGCGGCGGCGTGGTCACGAGCCAGTCGATCGCGGCCGAGACCGACTACGACCCCTGGCCCGAGATCGAGGCGCAGTCGGCGGCGCTGGCGGGGCCGGGCGCCGCGGTGGCGGCGGCGCCGTCCAACGCCTCGCTGCTGGTCGCGGGCACGCCGCGCACCGTGGACCGGGTGCGGTCCTACCTGTCCTGGCTCAACCGCGAGGTGCTGCGCCCGGTGACGCTCTCGGTGCACGTCTATTCGGTGCGGCGCGAGAGCGAGGCGGATTACGGGATCGGCATCGCCGCGGCGGTGGCCGAGCTGTTCGGCACGTCGGCCGGGCTCGCGGTCTCGCCGGAATCGATCGCGGTGATCAGGCCGTCGGAAGCCGTGGGCGACACGCTGGCGGCGACGGTGCGCGCGCTCAGCCGCGCCGGCACGGTCTCGCGGGTGCTGTCGGCGGACATCCCCTCGCTCAACGGAAAGCCCGCGCAGTTCTTCGAGCTCTACAAGGAAGCCTATCTGAAGGAGCAGCGGTCCACGGCGGGCGAGGGCATCGCCCAGAGCGAGCTGGTGCCGGGCACGGTGTCCTCGGGGTTCGCGGTGAGCTACGTGCCGCGCATCACCGGCCCGGGCGAGGTCCTGGTGCGGCTCTTCGCGAGCCTCCGCGATCGGCCGGTGTTCCGCGAGTACGGCGCCCCCGGCAACTCGATTCAGCTCCCGGCCTATGCCACGCGCGCGGTGCAGGTGAGCCAGAAGATCGGGCGCGGCGAGACCCTGCTGGTGACCGGCTTCTCGGGGTCGCGCGCCGAGGCGGAGGGCTCCGGCACCTTCCACGAGGACTTTCCGCTGCCGGGCGGCGGCAGGCGGTCGGCGGTCAGCCGCGCGGAGCAGGTGCTGCTGGTGACGGCGCAGATCGGCGGCCCTCTCGGCATCGCCGAGACGGGGGAGCACCCCGGTAGCCGTGGAGAGGCGCTGTGAGCGTCATCGCCGTCGGCGGGCGGACCTACGCGGCAGGGCTCTACTGGCTGGAGCGGCGGGGTGCGCGGGCCACGGCGCGGAGCGCGCGGCGGCTCGCGCGGCCCTGGTGCGTGCATCACGGCGAGCGCACGGGGTTCGTCGGCGCGAGCACAGGCGACGGGAGCCCGGAGGGGCCCCGCCACGAGACTCGCGGCCCCGAGGATGTCGGCCCTTCGGGTCGTGAACCCGAGGGTTTTGGCCCTGCGGGTCTTGAATCCGAGGGTCTCGACCCTGCGGGTCTGGCGGCGCTGGCGCTGGCGCTTCTCGCCCATCTCGGCGACGGGTTCTGGATGGCTCTGCTGGAGGGCGAGGCGCCAGGCGGCAGGGCCGCCCGCTATGCGCTGGTGAAGGCGCGGGGCGGTGCGGTGCTGGCCGACGGCGACGAGGTTTTCGACGACCGGGCGGCGGCGCTGGCGGCCTTCGAGCGGGCGCGCGGCCTGGGCTGGGCGCTGCACGCGACGCCGGGGCTGCGTGGGAGCCTGGAGGATTCGGGGCCGGAGGTCGCGGTGCTGGACCCGGCCGCGCTCGGCGACGCCGCGGAGCGCGCCGGGGCGGCGATCGCGCTGGCCCGGGCGCTGCCGGCGTCGGGCAGGCAATTGAAGCCGCTGCATGCGGCACTCGCCGCTGCGGCGATCGCGGGGGCGGTGGGGCTCTGGCTGGGGCGGGATGCGCTCCTCGGCCTCGTCGAAGAGGTGGAATTGCCGGCCGTCCCGGTGGCGGAGGCGCCGGATCCGGAGGTCGCGGTGGCGGTGGACGGGGCGGCGCTGGCCGCGGCCTGCCGCCGGGCGCTGGCGCAGAGGCCGCCCTTCCTGCCGGGCTGGGAGATCGAGGGCATCGCGTGTTCGGCGCGCTTCGGCGATGCCGAGATCACGGCGCTCCGGCCGGAGCTCGCCGGCAAGCCCGTGCTGCTGGTCCGCTGGGGCCTGGCGGCGGGGCATGCCGAGGCGATCGCACGGCGGCTCGCGGAGCGGCACCTCTCGGGCTGGCACGCGGGCGCGGTGGTGCAGGGCCGCGCCTGGGCCGCGGCCCCGCT
>MKWU01002738.1_pt1 | contig 25231 bp, 12 predicted proteins | sample 809101 | NCBI WGS metagenome assembly MKWU01 (sample SAMN05860141, study PRJNA318959) | sponge metagenome | host: Aplysina aerophoba | place: Slovenia: Piran, Adriatic Sea, Gulf of Piran | collected 2013-05-07 | reverse complement strand
GCTTTCTCAATTGCCCCTTGGTGAGCGTGCTTTCGTCGATGGCCATCGGTGTCGTCCTCCCTGTCAGGCCTTGATGCGGCATTGGACCGGCGATCATACCGCGCCGGGGACCATTCACATCGGCGTTTTCTCGGCAAACTGCGTGCCGTCCATCCCGGTTGTCAAGTCTTGCTGCAACGATACGATGCCTGGCCGCTCCGCTTTGGCATCAGTGCATGTCGGCGCTGCCCCGTAACGTCTCGGCTTCCTCCTTCTCCCGGCATACCGCCCTCTACGCACGCCCCGCCATGGGCCGCCACGGGCCGACAACTCCAGAAATATCAGTCAGTTGCGGTCTCCTAATTTCTTGCGACACCGACCCCGGTACGCGCCGCAACATCGGGCTCGGCGGTTGCGGATGGGTGACGCTGGCCGAAGCGCGTGAGGCCGCACTTGAGAACCGCCGGCTCGCGCGTCGCGGCGGCGACCCGCTGGCCGAAAGGCGCCGGGAGAAAGCGCCCATGTTCCGCGAGGCCGCGCAGCGCACGTACGAGTCGCTGCGCCCGCGCTGGCGTAACAAGACGGTGGCGGCAAACTGGATGCAGCAGCTGGAGCGCCACGCGTTCAAGCGCCTCGGCGAGCTGCCGGTCGACCGCATCGGGCGGGAGGAGGTGCTGGCGGTGCTCACCCCGATCTGGGCCACAAAACCCGAAACCGCCCGACGTATTCGCCGCCATATCAGGGCGACGCTCAAGTGGTGCTAGGCGCACGGGTGGGTGCAGTTCAACGCCGCCGGAGAGGCGATCGACGGGGCGCTGCCGAGGATGCCGGCCGTCAGGGCGCACCTGCGGGCGCTGCCCTACCGGGAGTTATCGGCGGCGCTCGATACGGTCGATGCCTCCACCGCGACTCCGACGGCGAAGCTCGCGCTGCGCTTTACCATCCTCACCGCCGCTCGCCCCGGCGAGGTGCGCGGGGCGACCTGGGAGGAGATCGACATCGGAGAGGCCGTCTGGCGCATCCCGGGCGAGCGGATGAAGGCAGGCGCCGAGCACCGCGTGCCGCTGAGCCGGGCGGCACTGGACGTGCTGGAACTCGCGCGGGTGCTCGACGACGGCAGCGGGCTCGTGTTCCCCTCCCCCGTCTGCCGCGGCCGCCCGTTCTCCGATGCGATGCTCACCCGGGTGTTGCACAAGACAGGGCTTGCCAAACGCGCGACCGTTCATGGCTTCCGCTCCACGTTCCGCGACTGGTGCGCCGACACCGGCAAGGCGCGGGAGGTCGCAGAAGCCGCGCTTGCGCATTCGGTGGGCGGCGTGGAGGGGGCCTATTTCCGCTCCGATCTCTTCGAGCGCAGGCGCAGGCTCATGGATGCGTGGGCGGCCTATGTCGCCGGTGCCGACCACAAGGTGGTGGCGCTGCATGGATAGGGCGTCGATTCACGATGCCGGTGCGGGTTGCCTGTCGCCGATGCATGACGAATCTCAAATCACCGCCCGCATGGGCAGAGCCTGCGCGATCGGTCAGCCGAACATGCTGCTGTCTCTTGCACGTTCGGGCGAGTCGCGTCTTGACGAACGCAATGACAGACAATTGCCGTAGATGAATGTATACGAGGCTGCGCGAGCAGTGTTCATCGACCGCCGGGAAACCGGTTCTAGCCACGCTGGAATATTGAAGAGGACTCGAGCGGAAAAGGCCCCTTTGACGGGGTCTTTTTCTTTTGGCGCCGCTGCGGTCGCCTGATCGGCTCATGGCGAACAAGGACGCTCTGATGCGGCCTTACGCCCAAGCCCAAACCTCGGTTTTCGAGCAAAGCAGCCGCTACAGCGTCACGATCGACTGTGTGGGTTCGGGCGATGAATGAACTCGAAACAGGTATGCAATCGAGCACAGGCTGACTAGGCTAGGCGTCCGGGCCGCATGGGTTTCAGTTTGAATCCGTTTTACAACCCCGAGCGCCCGAACCCCTCCAGCAGCAGGCGCAACGCCGCCTGATAATCCGTGTCGCACGTCTGCGCTGTGCCCCTGTGCCTTCGCGCGAGTGCAGCACCAGGTCCCCTGACCGTACCTCGAAGTGAGTGGCGATCAGAACACCCGAATCATCATGAAACTGCAATATCGCCACCAGCGCCTATCCTTTATTGGTCTTGGACAACCTTTCAAGTGCTTCGTTAATGACAGTCACCGCCTCGGCCACATCACTGTCACTCGTAAACGCCACCCGGAGAGCGGCGCACAAGGCCGCCTCCCCGGGACTCCCACCTCAATTACATGACAGCGGGGTGTTCAGAGGCCGAACATGAGCGTTTGGGACGGTTGAGAGTGGCTCCGGCTACTAGGAGCGGAGTGAGCTCGATGGCCTCTTCCGGCGGGGTCTTGCCTCGGACCTGGGAGTGCGGGAAGAAAGTGAAGTCAAGCCCGCGAAGTTGCGATGGTGATTGTTGTATTAGGGCTGGAGCATGATCGGATCTCTCGGCTTTGGCGTGACGCGCCTCTCTTGCGCAGTTCACAGGCGCCCATCTGCAATGCAATTGAAGCTGCTATAATTTATCTGCACCATTGCATCATCGCATCCCAACGATTTTTCGCAAAGTCTTCCATTATCGACCCTGGAATCTGCACGGCTGCCGAACATGCTTTCTAATAGATCCACACTTGAAGTGCTGGCCAAGCCGATTGACAAGATTAATGTTGATGACATTAATGCATTGATCGATGAACGTGTGCCAGAAGGGGAACGAATTGAATTCAAGGAAGGGCTATCAACTAAAGGGCGAACCACCGATCCATGGATGACTGGTGGCAATCACATTGGTGAGGTAGCGAAGAAAAAGATTCTTATGGAGTCAGTAGCTTTTGCAAACGCTTTTGGAGGGGCAGTTGTACTGGGAGTCGAAGAGAGTAAATGGAAGCCAGCAGTTGCGAAAGGGATTTCACCAATTCCCAGATGCCAGGATCTAGCTGATCGTCTAAAGTTGATTTTTCGAGATTGCGTAGAGCCTGAACTGCCACGACTTGAGATTCTTGCTGTGCCCACGGCCGGTACCAATGGAATTGTGCTAATTCGTGCTGCGGCATCCCGATTGGCACCGCACCGGGTAACGAACACCAAAGAGTGTCCTATTCGCCGAATGGACCGCTGCGAAGTGATGTCCATGCGAGAGATACAAGATATGACGCTTAACCTTAATCGAGGGCTTCATAAACTGGAAGAGGAGTTGGCTGTTAGATCTGAGCGGTTTCTCGGAGAAATTGTTCGACTCGCGACGCCAGAGAGTTTCCTTGGAATACGTGTGACGGCGGTTCCTATAGTGGAACGAATCGAAACAGAGCGCGTCTTTCGTGATGGACAGATTATAGATGCATGCTCCATGCCATGGACAAACGCATCTCGTTCTTTTGGTTCACATAAGACGAAACTCAAAAAGCTTGTTCCAAGCCGTCCATCCAATTGGCGACCGATAGTACGCGGTGCCCGCGGCGAACATCGTACAGGCCGAATTAATGAATCGTTCGTATTGTATGGTGAAATGTATACTCATGGACTAGTAGAGATTGGCTTTGTGTCATGCACAGGAACTTTTCAGAAACATGGGTTCACGCCGGATTGGCCACTTTTTCTATTATTGAACGCGGCACTTTGGGCCGACCGAGTTAGAACATATGGCAGGGCACCATCTGTAGAATACGCGATTGATGTCCAACTGTACAAAAAAGGGAAGCCTGTATCGCTTTCAAGAGCTAGCAGCAAGGATGTTGATTGCAATGGTCAGACACTCATAAGAAATCAGGTTTTCCCTCGCTATTCCTTGGGCGATATTGGTGCCGTCGTCAGGATACTTTCCCTATTTGAGCTCGACTTATGGCATTCGGTGAGAGAAGACATTGATTTGAACGGCATCTCGTATGAGGTATCTAAGTCGTAAGGAAGATATGCCTCATATGCTCAACCAGAGAATTCGTCGTATGAGTTTAGAAGATCTCAATTTGGCGGGAAGCTAGGCGTTGGTGGGTGTTTCAGCTTTTTCAGGAAATGCCATAACTTCGTGGTCATGTGGTCCAACGTCATTGTAGTGTCGAACAGCTAGAGAACGCTTTAGTATCGCGAAATTCGTTAGTGGCTCTGCGTTACTATCCTTCAATATCGCGGGGGCAAGGCTATACGCACCGATACGTTTGTATTCGTTGAGAAAGCGATTCAAGTTAGTTGAGGAGTCGGGCGTAACAGGCAGCCATCGACCGGTGTAGGTAATCGGCCTAATGGGTGAGGTTGGAGTCTCGGTTAGCAGGCTCGAAGTAATCAATATGTGATAATGAGCCGGATTGGCTGTTGAGACGCCCTTAATGATTGAAATGTAAATTTCCTCATTTGAATCGTATTTTCCAAATCGTTTGCGCCAGCCAGAGAAGATTTTCTCGGCGGCCTCTTGTTTTTCAAATGCCAGAGCAATAATTGGAGGAGCGGTGGGGCCCAACCTAAAGAATGCAGCGCCGCGCCACTTGGCTCGATCCCATAACGGAATGTCAATTACCGAACGAACACCGATGTTACGATGGCTCTTGCGATCTGGATCGGCAGATTTGATTTTGCCTAGAGCATCTTTGAGGTCCTGCAGTAATGGCCGTTCGCGTATTGGGAAGGGTTTATCGTTGGGGTTTATGTAATCTGAGAGGCGAGATAGTGTACGACCAAAAATTCGAGAGTACATATTTGGAGTTACCGTGACGGCGGCAATACGATTCGCAACAAGCTCGTCTTGGTGCAGACGATTCATGAAATCGTGCATATCTCGACTATAGCAGGTGGCAGCCAAGATAGATCCTGCAGATTGCATCAACACGGCAATTGCGTTTTCTTGGTAGTTAAAGTGCGCGGGGTTCTTCCCTGAGGGCCAAATCAATTTGGCCCTCATGATATCCAAATCTGCAATAAAGTTTGGCTTGTCGATCTTGTCGTTCTCAACTACATCGACGCGAAAGAGTTCTGTATGAGGCAGAATCCGGTATTCTAGAGCCGTGGCCATGTAAGCCTCTGTGGCGGCAACGAGGGCCTCTGCTACGAGAATGGAAGTTGCGGTTCCAGAAGAATAAACTTCGACGGATAGGCCGAGAACAGTAGTTTGAAAAGTCTGTCCGGATTCGGAATTGCAGATTAAGGGACCGCGTGTCTGATCAGTATCAGACTGACCTGCAAGAGTAGAGAAGAGATCCCTGAGTTCCTGCGGGCTTTCGCTCTCAGGAATACTGCCGTCCGTGCGGAGCTGGTCAATGTGACCGAGAGTATAGAGAAGTGCCGTTCGGGCAATGTACAAGTGTAGCCGATCAAGCGCTTCCGGCAACTTTCTCAGAATACTAATGTCCGTGTCCGAGCAATTTAGCACGTGAGATGCAAGCGCAAACTCAAGGTCTTGTCGCTTCTCTTGGATTTTTTGGCGAGCTTTTTTCGAGAGTGTCGAATTGGAAGCGACTACGTCCAGCAACTCGACGGCTGCAAGAAAATCAGGAAGATGGCGTAGCTGAAGTGATAGCCACGCCCATACTTCGACTATCCATATGATTAAGGGACTAAGTTCGCCATGTTCCTCAAATTGAATAATGATCAAGGCGGCTGCGGTCAAACATGAGGAACGAGCTGCCCACAGGAGACCAGCACTACGATAAGCCAGAGCCAAATAGGGAAGAGCATCAATCAACTCATCAACATATTCACTTCGACCAAGATAGGGAGTGGCCTTGCCGAGAAGCCGAATACACTCGAAATGCTGAGTGGAATCAAGTTGCTTGGCTCTCTGAATGAGGAGGCGAGCGCCTTCGGCTGAGCTCTTCCGTTCGGAAACAAATGTCGCGGCTTTCTCTATAAGCGCGTTGTACGCTGGATCGTTTCCAGCTACCTGGGCCACACTGGTGATCAGCCTGACGAGCCCGTCGGCGTCGAATTCGCTCAACGCTTTTGCGCGATCCAGGATATTGCCAAACTGGGTCCAGATGTTTGGGAGTTGGCCCAAGTCGTTGGCAATAACTGCTTGATTCAGATCAAGTTGCAGTAGCAGCGAAGTGGCAGTTAAGGCGCTGTTCGGTTGATCCGCGTCACTCTCAATGTCCAATAGCCTCTGACGTATGCGGTCAGTACGCTCGTGAAGCTTGGATTCTGCAGTTGTTAGGTGACCGTGGGTGACGCACACTACGAGAAGCTGCAGAAGACTGGTCAAAAACTCTACGTTCTTGACATGTTCGTCCGGGCTCAACATTGCTTCGAAGTCGTCAAAAGAGGCGTTCATCAGATCAAAATCGTCGAACCACCAAAATGCGGTCAGGATGGATTCATACTCGATTTCAAGAATCTGACGCGGCAGTCCATATTTTTTTGTCAATCGCTTCGCTCGTGCAAACCGACCTTCTGTCTCTGTGCCAGGTCTCTCGAGGTGGCGAGAGAGCTTAGCTGCCAGCAATGCTTCGATTACCATTTGCGCTTCCATTCCACGGAAGGATTCTGGGATGTTGAATGACTGCTCAATTTCGTCAAGCTGCTGGGTTCGGGAATAGTCCGTCGGTCCCAATCGCTGCATGTCCGAAACCTCCCGGCCAATGCCAAGGTAGTGGAATGCTAGGTCCTTTCGATCATTTTCGATTACTTCCTTGACGATCCACGATCGGTCGTGAATCTCAACCGGAGTAGCATGCAGTTCGGTCAGTGTGTCCTCCAATTGAGCACGTGTCTTCCCACGAGCGAATCGGCTGGTTACACATACAATGCGATCATAATTTCGGTTCGTACCAATCAGGTTTCTGACATCAGCACGTACCTTGTCGGCCCAACGCTCTTTTGCGCTAAAGGCAAACGCCCACCGCTCAGTACCAGCGTTAGGTCGACCGACGTAGAAAAGCTGCGAAATCTCGCCAGCAACCGAAAATGTCTCGGTGTCGGCCTTGCTGTCACCACCTCCTTCGGGGCCGGTAGCCGGCCGGAGATTCGGACAGATCGTTTGTTCGCATAGCTTGCGGCAGAATATTTCGAACTCGTGTGTTTCGTTGCGACTAGTTATTGAATCTAGGTGGTACTCGAACGTGGCACGATCAAGTTCGTATAGCGTTCTTCCGGAGGAGTCGGAATAATACTCGGGATGCAACTTTCGCATCAACTCCGACGGAAGGAGACCCTTGAGGTCTGTTTTTTCGTCGTTAGGAGACTTGGTTTCGAGTCCAGTCATCAGTGTGTAACCTCCTCCCGGTAGTGAGTTGGGTGATTCGGGCGGTGTGTATTGTATGCGGACTGCGTACGGTTTGGACACACGGCGCTAGACTAACTGCAGATTGTTGGAGAATCGGGCTTGATGTTGCTGAAAGTTCAGGCTACGAGGGCATTGTTGAGAGCGTGAATACGTTCCGGGAGCATTGAGCAATTGACGGCAACGCAGCATGATCAGAAAGTTGGCACCATTGATCAATTGATGCCGCAAGTTCTAGCCGGATGGCAACGCGCGGCGTATCCGAACCGATCTTGACGCTTGGCTCCGTTGTGTGTCCTCCTCGTTCGGGTCGAAAGGGGTCTCTCTAGCAGAGCCTGTCAGCGAAGTCCACAAGATTGTCTCTCAGCCTATTCAGAAGGGAAACGTCTAGCTCTGCAATAAAGCGAATTGAATGCTTCGCGGGCATATCCAGTGCATAAACTTTCCCTTCTAGTATCCCTGCCTTCTCGCTCATAACCTCATTCATTCTGAATCCCCTCCTCCCCCACCTCCCGCCCCCGAAGGGTTAGGCTCGCCTGCATCGCAGGGTCAAGGGGAAGGGGCGATATCGTGCTCCGTCAACGCCTTCAAAGAGGCTGCTAGTTCCTCGGGGTCTATACTCATTAACAGAATGTCTGCGGCGTGGAGAGTCATGTTGGCAGCTTCCTTGCAAGCCCGTTCAGCTATTGGATCGTCCTGGTGAATCACTGTCAGTTCCTTTAGGTTTCCTGCGATGGTAGCCAGCTCCATAGCGATGGCCCCGCGATCGGGCTTGCCTGCGTCCACTACTCCCGCACCATACAGTTATTGCGATTTTGTATTGGCTTGCTGAGCGTCGCGCCCAGCAATGGAACAATAGCATACGCCTACGAGACCGAGCACTTTCACTTTGACAGGGAATGCCGATGGCAAGGCAATTATCCGGGGAACCGCCAAGAAAAAGCACCAAGACGGCCTGACCGTCTATTCCGATTAGGCAATCGACCCCGGTATCGCTGGCGATGTCTTGCCTTCCCCGTACCCCGCAACTCTACGGTTAATGCACGCGCTCGCTGTTGCGGAAGACATTGGACCGATGCCACGGCAAGTAGCGCTCGTGCGCGCTGCGTAGCCCATGAACCTTAAGCGATGCATCCAGCCTGAGATATGACCGGGCACCGGAAGGAAGTGCGTCCGAGAGCACCATCGTGCCGTCCTCTGCGATTGTCATGAATCCGGAATCGAACGCCGCATCGAGATGAGGCGCGAGTAGCAAGCCGTTGAATACGTCGAGGCGCTGTACGTCGGTTTCGCAGTCGACCCAGGGCTTGATGTGGCTCGCGCGCAGCAGCTCAGGCACTGCGAGGCCGGTGATCGCGCAACGTCCGTCCCAGTAATCGAACAAGCCGCGGCGGAAGATGTCCTGACCGACCCGCTGGACCACCAAGCGCTCAGCTTCTGTCGTCCGCGGTAGATTCATGGTCTCGGCCTTGAAGACATGAAGCAGAGCATCCGGCAGAGTGCGCGAAAGCTGGAACGCGCGGCGGAGTAGGCGATGGAGTGCGGCGATGTCGTTGACGCTCCGAGCGCTGGCAGCACCGCTCGGGAGTGAATTGGTGAACGCCAAACCCAGTTCAGCCAATCCGTCGAGGACGTCCGCCCGCGACATGGCAGCGAGGAACTGAGATTCTCCAATGACTGTGAGCCAAATGCGCATCGACGTTTGACTGCTGCCGAAACACAGCCAGTCGGCCGCATGCTTCAATTCGAGGTCGAATCCGTTGTCGGTCGCAGCCTTCTCCAGACGGGTGATCGTGACCGCCGGCAGCATCACAATCCCCGGCCCAGCGTCTCGAGCAGCCATGCAACGCGGATGCTTACGTGCTCAGGACGTGGGTCCTGGCCGAGAATCTGCGCGGTGCGGACCGTTCGTTCGTCGCTTGACTGGGCATTCTTACTCGATTTGCGTTCCAGTCTGGTCCGCTCGCTGTCCAGAGACGCGCGGCGGGCCTCAACGAGCGATGGATGATTTAGGTTGAGAATGGAGTTACGTCGTCTGCCGTCGTGCCGAACGTCGTCGATGGCCAGCTCGAGGGCTCTCCGAGTCGCGTCGCTGAGGTCTACGTCGCTACGCACGTACATACGGCCTCCGGAAGTAAATCCGACGACACATTCGTAGGCGAACTCGGTGGGCCAGGGAAGATCTGGGTCGGTGTCTTCCGCCTTGAGAGGCTGACCTCCTTTCCTGATATCGCATGTGTTTCTCGTTGCGCAGGAGAGATACAAATTGTTCCAGTGGATGGCGAATTCAGGGACAGCCCGCAGTGGGCGCCAGTGATCCACGTGGGGCGGTGGTAAGTCCTCCGCGAGCCTGCGCTCGCAGTAGACGCAGATTGACCCCTGTTCGCCATACATGACTTGACGCAGTTTGATCTTGTGGAGTTGATCGAACTCGGTTCGAGCAAACCTGGTCTTGTTTGTCCGGCCTCCCAGAGCCGCGAGGTACTCGCGCTCGGCATCTACGAATTGCTGTGGTGTTTGACCGTTAGGCCTTACGTTCGTGGGTGGCCGGGGCTTTTTCAATCCCCGCATCTACTCCTCCATGTACCCTCTGGCTCGGATGAGCGCTGGGTCGTTGAACCCCCATGTTTCCACCAATTCCTTGTGGAGCCGGTCGGCGAGCCCACGGTCGCCTTGATCGATAGCCTCGTGAAGACGACGGAGCGAGACGACACCCTCGTCGTCGCGATCATCGGTGTCCATCAAGTCGCGGAGAATTGCATTTGTGTCGCGCCCCGACACAAACACGTTGCGCTCCTGAAGTCGACCCCCAACAAGCTGTCGCACCTGACGGTTTTCGGCGCTGCTCAGTACCTGTGGTGAATGAGTCGTGATGATGAACTGTAGCCTCGGAAATGCTTTGCGAAGTCCCAAGAGCGCCACGCGTTGCCATCGTGGATGTAGGTGGAGGTCGAGTTCGTCGATGAGCACCGTCCCCTCCACTCGCGCGGGCGCTTTCGCGCCATCAAACTCGTTGAGCATGACCGCGCGGCGAGCGATGTCGGCGACCAGCGCGATAAACACATGGTAACCGTCGGACAGCTCCGACCACGAAGCAACATTTCCGTCCTCAAAACGCACCTTCGGGCCTCGCTCCACCGGGTCGTACCAAGCGTTCGTGACTCCACGCGTCGCCCGGACCGTTGCTTCCATCACAGCTTGGTGGAAAAAGCGCTCCGGCTCTTCTTGCTGCCTCCGCACAACATCACCGAGAATTTCATCTTGGAACCACTGGAGAAGCGGGGCCTCATCGAGATTCGGATCGAGCGAAGAGTCGTAAGCTTCCCATCGGTCGCCCGCTCGCTCGATCTTGCGACGCCGACCGCGCGGATGTCCCAGGCGGTCAACGCCATACCATGCAAACAATGGCCACCTATCTCCGGACACTCGAATTTGCTCTAGCGCCTCAAGGATCGGTCGGTGGCGGTATGTCCTACGGCCGGACGCCGGTCTAATCGTTTTCGACCACGTCACACATTCGGTCGCGCCTACTGCAGCGGTCCACTCGACTTTGCACTCGCCCGCTGGCTCGCGCCGCCCCTGCTTGTCGAGCGTGAGCATCCTAGGATCGCGTCGCGCGACGAGATTCAGGGATCGCGGCGAGCCCGTCTGAAACACGGCCAGACCCATCGCGAGAGCAGTTAGCAACGCGGTCTTTCCACCGCCGTTCTCCGCAAAGAGGATGGTTGTGTCCTTTTCCAGTGGAAGCGCCAACTCGTCGAAGCAACGGTAGTTACCGACACGTATCTCGCGTAGCTGGAATTGGCTCATGTCGCCCTCCTCGGCGGTCCCAGCGGCGAATAATACGGCACTCCGCGCGCAACGGCTGCCGCCAGCGCGTCGTAGGTCTCCAGCACCAAGCGCTTCGTCCGGTACTTACCGTGCTCACGTTTCTCCGACTGCTCTAGAACCGGAAAGGTGTCCAGGATGTAGGCGGCGTCATCGCGCGATATGCCGTATAGGTGGAAGAAGGCGGCATCGATCTCGCATCGGAGTTGGAAGCGGCGCTCGCGATCCCAGATGTATGGTGGGCCCTCGTCCCCGCAATCCTCGGCGAATGCCTTGAGGTTCCATGCGGTATAGGTGAGTTCGAGGACACGGGGGTGCAGCCATTCGCGAATTTGCATCGATGGTGCCCAAGGCGCAGGCTCAGCGTACTCTCGAGGGCGGAGCGCAGGAAGCTGGCGAATGGTAAAGAACGTTAAGTGAACTCCACCCACTTTCTGTCGTGCGCAATAGTCGAACGGTATGCTGGACAAGTTCGCGTACAAGCTGGTTACTACATGCGGATCGCGCGATGGCATCATCAACGCAAACGTGTGATTCACAGCAGCCCTCGGTATGATGCACGCGATGACAGTTCTGATCTTTTCCGCACCGGTGATGTCCCGCCATCCGAGCAGCCAGTGCCGGTCCCAGATTTCATCTAGTCTCACCGCCACTTCGTCCCCAGCTACCCAATACCTTGGAAGTATGACCCGCTCCGGATCAGCATGGGCGACGTGGTCGAGCTCAGGAAGTTTGCCCCGGTTTGCCTGCGCCCCGCTTTGTCCCTCATAGGACCCGAATCGGTGGTCGAACTGATGGAGCATCTTAGCCTCGTACAGAGGCAACATAACCTCGCCGTCCTTCTCAAACCGGTCGGCTTCCGGTCTCCATCCGGCAGCCGCTAGGTCGCTCCCCCTTCTAAACAGGCCGGAGTCGTTGGCCATGTCAAACATGCGCAGAAATCTTACGCCCCAAGGATTCCCGTCCGGGTCGTTCTCCCGCCAGAGCACGCCGGCACGGCGATACATCGCCAAGTTGATGGCTGCGTCGTGACGTGACCTAAACGTGGGACAGGTCCGCGTGTTCGGGTTTAGCGTGGCGAAGTCTGCGGGAGTCAGCGAGAAGTGCCGCCGCCGGTCGTCGAGATTGGCGGCCCGCCTCGCGTAGAAAACCAGGTCGGCTTGAGGACACTCCCCGATTGTCAGTAGCAAGAACCGATAGGCGTGGTGAAGACCCTTGAAGACGAGACTTTCGTTCTCGAAGTGGTGGACACTGACGAGAGCGCTCCGATCAAGAAGGGCTTGGAAATACTCTTTTGTCGTGTTGTCCGTGACGATCCCGCCAGGCACGATGAAGCCCGCACGCCCGCGAAGCGTCAGCAGCCGCCAATTGTGCTCGGCGAATAACGCGTAGGTATTTAAGTCGCCTTTTCCGCAAAGCGGATAACGGGCGGACTGCCGGACGAAGTGACTTTGCCCCTGCGCAACGCGCATTGCTTCCGTCCACGCCTTCCAAAGAGCGGGATCGGTGGCCGGGAGCGCAGCGATGAGTTTCTTTCGCGCGGCGGCGTTACGTGCGTTTGCGATCGAAGGCTCGCGTCGGGCGAAGAATTCCTGCTCCTGGAGCTTGATCCGCTCCCACGGCGGGTTGCCCAACACGACATCGAAGCCGCCTCGCTCAAAGACTTGCGGAAACGCCAACTCCCAGTGGAAGAGGCCATATTCCTCTGCGATATCCCGAGTGGTCTCGACGAGCGCCGTTGATGGCGGCGCCTCTCCGTCGCGGATTGTGAGCCACGTGCCGGTCGTCGGCGCAGCCTCGACGACCGGATCGGCTTGACCCTTGGGCCAGAGAAAGGCGGCGCACCACACGTCGGCGACGAGCTTCTCGTGCTCGTAGGCATCTGACGCTAGAAGTGCCTTCCACTTTTGCTGCTTCTCCGCCAAGGAAGCGGCGTCCGTATCCGGCACTTGCTCGATCGCTCGCATCGCGTCCTCGAACGTGCCCGTGTCGCTTCGCGGTTCGAACTGCAAGTGTCTCTGACCGGCAATCTCCTCCCGATTGCGCCGCTTCAACGAACTGGTAAGCTTCCTGTCGTCTCCTTCCAGAACCACCCACGCGGCATCCGGCACCTGATCTCCCATCAGCACACGATTCGTGCCGATAAGCGAGTTCCCGCAGCGGATGTGGCTTTCCAGGAATGTAAGTGGCAGGCCCGGATCGATCGATTCCATCCAAAGGCTGACCTTGCAAATCTCGACTGCGAGGGGATTCATGTCGACGCCGTGGATACACCGCCGGACGACGTCGCGGAGCGCACGCTGGTACTCGTCCGGCAAAGGCGTGCCTTCCCCCCGAATTCGCGCAACGCGGTCGGCTAACCGGCGCGCAGCCGCTAGCAGGAAGTGCCCGGATCCGCAGGCGGGATCGACGATGGCCAGTTCTAGAAGGGCATCGACGGGGCGCTCAGGATTTGCGTCTACCGTGTGCTGGATCACCGGATCGAGTGCACTTGCGAGGAGGCGCTGCACGAGTTCGTCCGGCGTGTAGTAGCTGCCGGTCATCTTGCGTGCATGGCCACGGCTTTCGTCGGCACTCGCGAAGGAAAAGGAGCGTCCGTCCTCGCCAATCTGCGGGACCAACTCGAGCAAGCCCTCGTAGACGTAGCCGAGCTCGTCCGGGCCCATGTCGCGCCAGTTAACGCGAACGAGACCCGAGGGTTCGCCAAGCCACGCCAGATGAAAGAGCGCACCCAGGAGCGCGCGGTTTTCGAGCTTCGCCGCGTCAAGGTCCGGGCACTCCCCGCGAGCGAAGAGGCCCGCGAGAGCAGGGAGTCCGAGCTGCGGCTCGCCACCCGCTAAACTCCGAAATACGATCCTGACCGTTTCCCATAGGTCGGACTTTCGGTCGTGGGCGCTGCCGCGGACGGCCCGGTCGCGGAGGCGGCGGAGACTGTAACCTTTGGCATAGAGTTGCCTGACCGCGTCGGATGCGTCCGTTGGGTGCAGCAGATGCCGTTCCTCGACCGTGAGCAGAAAGACCAGCCGGTATACGAGTCGCAGGAGCTGACCGAAATAGCCGTCCTTCGTGAGCTCACCCGCGTGCAAAGCGGAACGAAGCGCCTTGTTCGCGGCGTGCGAAAGGAATCCCTGTCCCAGGATTCTGAGCGCCTGCCGGAACCCGTCGCTCAGCTTGTCTCGCGCCCGGGTTCCCTCCTCCCTCCCAGCTTCCCTCCACACCTCCAGCAGGCAGGTTTCGGGCGGATCCTCGGTGCGACCGAAGCGCGACCCGTGGGCGAGGAGCCAAAGCGCCGCGAAGTCGTGGAAGAGATCTTCTGCGATGATTCGACCGAGATCCGCTTCGATCCACGCGGGTCGCGTCAGGCTCGCGTTGTCGCGCGCGATGCGCAGGGAGAAACCGTCGGATGCGAGTCCCCAAAGCGCGGCGCCCGAGCCGTTCAGGTATTCCTGCAGGAGCCCGAAGGCACTCCGCCGGCGCTGCTCGTCTCCGAACTCGGGCAGAGGCGTGTCCAAGCCCGCCCCGGCCGGAGCCGATACGACCGGTACTCGGTCGCCGAGGGCGAAGAACCGGACGGGATACACCCGCTCGTTTATTGCCTTCGGCTCCACCCGTTTAACCGACGTGAAACTCAATGCGTCGCGAAGAAATGCTACGAGAAAGCGGTCAGCCAGCGCGCGGGTGTTGCCTCCTGAGGCATGACCGGCCTCCAACTCCCGAAAACACGCTTGGGCAATGCGCCAACTTCTCGCGATCTCGTCGCGGATCTGGAGCCCCTTCGGTACGTGGTAGTCCGCCGGCTCCTGCGCGGGGCCTTGGAGCTGGGCCACCTTTCCAAGCCAGTCGGCCCCAAGAAGACCGCCCTTGATCGAGAGTGCTTCGAAAGCAATGGGAACGTCACCCACAAGGCGTCGCCGAGGTGCCATGATCAGTCCACCTTCGGCAGGAGCACGTAAACGCCGATCACGTCGGGATGCGGAAGGGCCTGGACAGAGGTTCGTCCGGTCGTCCGGCTCGCTTCTCGCACGCGCAAATGATCTTCCAGTAAGGCGCTCGCTCGTGCCGCGGCAAACGCCTCCAGATCGGCCGCACGCTCCCGGAGCAAAGCGAGGGCTCGCGCGGCCTCGCGTTCTCGCACATGACGCGGAGGGTCTTGTGCGGGAAGAAGCTCTAGCAGTGAGAGTGCTTTGGCTCCAGAGATCTGTCCGTCGGTTCGGGGGGCCGCCCAACCCAACGCCGCCGCCTCTTCCACCATCAGCGTCGTTTCCTGACCCCGCGTGCGGGACATGAGCTGGTGGCGCAACCGGAGTAGAGTGACCGTCGTGCGGACATTAACGTGTTCCGAGATCCAGCAGCCGACGCGTCCAAGCAGCGAAGGGTCCCCAGGAGATGCATCTGCATCATCGACAGACAAGGACCGCCCGAGCAGCGTGTCGGCAAGCACTGTGATGAGTGGGTGGCTGCGCTGCACGGGGCGGCATCCGGGCGCGGAGGGATAAGTGAAGTCGATGGCAACCGTGCCCGAAATATCCTCTGTAATTAGACGCTCGCGAACTTCAGCCGGCAGCGGCGCTGTCGGGACCTTGTACCCCCGGCCAAGCGTTTCGAGCCCCGAACCGAGCCGAACAAGGGCACGGCTCGCAAAGCGTTTAACGTCTTCACCGCCACCAATCGCAGCGAGGCTCTTGTGCCACTCGGGTAGCACCTCATCGGGTTTGATGCGCCGCTGAGCGAACACGGTCCTGCTCCTCTTCGCCCTTGCCTTCGCGTTCTCCCAGTGGCTCTCGAAAAGCTCAAGCTGTCGACCCTCGATAGCGCCTTTGCTCCCCCGCCGTCGCAGGAGGACGGCCTTGAGCAGCGCCTGCGTGAGCGAGTGCCCTTCGTCCGGTATTGGTACCGGTACGCCCAGTTCTTCGCGAATGCGAGCCGCCTTGCGCAAAATGACTTGTAGCACCGCACCATCCACAGGATTGTCGACACCGTAAAGTAGCGTGGCGCGTACAGTACCGCTCGGCTGACCGAAACGATCAACACGACCCTCCCGCTGCTCATGGCGTGTCGGGTTCCAGGAAAGATCATAGTGAACGACGGCGTCGAAATAATCCTGCAGATTGATCCCCTCCGACAGGCAGTCGGTGGCGACCAGCACTCTGCTTGCTTGCGCGGCACCCAGCCGCGCCACGCGCTCCTCGCGCTGTTCAGGAGGCATCTCGCCAGTCACGACGTCAACAATGGCACCGGACAGGTTCCTGTTGAGATCACGGGCTACGTAGTGAGCGGTCGCGATGAAGCGACAGAACACCACCACCTTGAAGCCGGCATCGACAAGCTCTGCAACGTGCACCGAGGCGGCGGTGAGCTTCGGATCGCCGCGCTGTCCCGCCAGTTTCTTCGCCTGCCCGATCAGCCTTGCCAGTTCCGGGCTGTCGCCGCCGGCCGGGGGCTCCAAGTCGTCCGCAACGAGTGAGTCGGCGTCACCGTCGAATATGCGATCAAGAAGATCTTCGCGCGCTTCTTCACCCAGGTCCTCGCCGGCACGAGTGCGCAGGGCCAGCACTGCCGCCATGGGGCTTGACCCGGCGCAGCGCAATAGGGCCAACGTCCCCCAGAAATTAAGGCGCTGACGTAACTCGTCCTCTGCTTCTGCCTCCACGACTTCGGCACAGTAATCGAGAACATTGTTGAGAAATGCTTCCCAGGCTCCACTGAGCTTGTAGGTGAGCTCCTTCGTCTCGCGACGCGGGAAGATGTCGCCCTCATGCCATTCCGCGATATCGGGACGCCGTCTCTGGACGAAGTGATTCGCGAGGCGCTCACGTAGGCGTCTGCGCTCGGTTCCCGTCACCTGCGCCAAGCGCTCGAATTCCGGGGCCAGCAGCCCGAGTAGACGGAAGAAAGCGGCGTCATCGCCACTGTGCGGAGTGGCGGTGAGCAGGACGAGGTGGCGAGTTGCGCTGCTGGCGAGGCCGCAAAGCAATTCGTGCCGCTGATGCCGGCCTCGGCCAGAGGGGGCACACGTGTGCGCCTCGTCGACGATTACGAAGTCCGGGCACGCCTGCACAAAGTTGTCACGCCTTTCTCGGGTCTTCACGTAATCGAGACTGACAACCGTGTGCGGATGCACCGAGAAGATGCTCACGCCCGGCGGAATGCCCCGCTCCAGCCGCCGCGCGCTCCGGGCGGTGACAGCGGCAGCGCGGATATGGAAGCGAACCTCCAGTTCGGTAATCCACTGGTCCACTAGATGCGGCGGACAAAGGACTACGGTGCGATCGATGTCGCCGCGGTCGAGCAGTTCGCGAGCGATGAGCAGGGCCTCGATCGTCTTCCCCACTCCGACATCGTCAGCGATGAGCAACCGCACCGGGTCGAGCTTGAGCGCCATGAGCAGCGGCACGAGCTGGTACGCCCGCGGCTCCACCGAGATCTGCCCAAAACTCCGAAATGGACCCGCCCCCCGCCGTAGCGAAAGCAACAACGCATCGCGTAACAGCAGGGCCGAGTCGTGCCCGCCAAGCTGGTGCGCGCTCGGAAACGGGAACCGGGCCTCCTGAACCGGCTCGATTTCGAGCGGGAGATGGATCAGCGTCCGATCTTCGTCCGATCCAGTGACCGGACGGACCCGAAGCGTCTCCGCCGAGCTGCCGCCGAGGACTACCCACTCACGGCCGCGGGCGCGGACGAGGCTCCCCGGCGCGTAGACAAGATCGCTCACGACACGTGCCCCAGGGCGGAAGCCAGCCGTGCAAAAGCGGCGCGCCAGTCTGCAGCGTCATCGAACTGAATGACTTCAAAGCCGAGGTCCTCCATCGACTGCTGGGCCGGACGGTCGGCCTCGTCGATGAGCGCCGCAACGTAGTGCTTGCGCCAGATAAAGCGCAGGGACCGCCCGCCTGCCACGACGGGCTTCGCATCGGGTGGGGAAATCCCGCGGCGCGCCACCTCGGCGCGCCACCGACCCTCGCGCGAATCTTCCCCAATAGGGGAATCGGCCTCCCGTGACGACCGGTTACCGCGCAGCACCGTGCGTCCGAGGGCCAGCCGAAAAAGCATCCTGCGAGCATCCTCGTCACGACGATCAAGACTATCGTGGTCAGGCTGGTTGTAGTACGACATTAGGCATCGATAGCACGCCGCGACGCAGGCCGCCTCCGGCTGATCCGGGATGTCCGTTGAAGTACTGGGCAGCGGACCGTCGCCGACGGCAAGATGCATGATCTGGAGCGCTTTTCGGGCGACTTCGCCGAGGCTCTGTTCTTGGCTAACGAGCCGCGTGAGAACACCGGCGCCTCCTTCGGTGGCCTCGTAGAGCAGGAAGCCATTGCGATCCTCTCGCGTGGGCATCGGTTCAGCTAGCATCTCGCCTTCCTCAAGCTGGAACACCGCCTCGATGCCACGAAGAATCGCATGTTGCACGGTGGTCAGCGTGACCTCCGAAAGAGAGTTTCCGACAGGCCGGAAGAGCAGGGCATTTTTTCGGTCCTGAACACTGGGGACGATCCACTGCCGCGGTGCGGCCGTGGGATCCAGAGCTCGCTCGTCCGAGTCTTCGTCCTCGTTCTTTGCCCAGTAACCCGACACCGGATCGATACGGAACCCGAGGATCTTCTTGTCGGCTCTGCGGCGCAGTCCCTTGTTGAGGCGCGTGATGGTCGCTCCGGGACCGTACGCCATGTGCACAATCTCGCCCTCCGAGTCTGAGGCCGTCGCGAGCCGCACGTCGATCTCCTGGTCGCGGATCGCCCACTCGAAGGTCGTCTGTAGGTCGAATCCCTGGCGCTGGCGTTCTTCGTCGTTCGCAGTGATGCGTTCCGCCGGATACGTGGCAACGTTCTCGATCCGGTAGGTGTTGCCGACGACCTCGGCGTTGCCGAGCGGTTTTCCACAAGCGTGGCACATCGACAAATCATCGCCAAAGTGCCCTGCGCCACAGCTCGCGCAGATTCGCACCGCCTTCGTGGGCAGTCGCACGTCTGGTGTCGCCGTCTCACGGTGACCGAGCGAGAGCAGCGCTCGCACGACCCGGTAGGCGCGCCCCTCGTGATAGACGAGGCTGCGAGGGCCGAACTCGGCGAGCGCAAGGAAACGCGGGCGCTGAAGGTACGTCTGCCTCCCACGACCATCCCGACTCGCCGGGACATACGCGAGGAGAGGCAGCCTCGGGAAATTGTAACCGGGAAGAAAACCCTCCGTCGCGAGGTAACGGTACGTGTAGAAGTCGCTTGAGAACGCGCTCGTCCCACGCTGGAGCAGGTTGAGTTGGTCCACCGCCTGCGCATGTCGAATCTGTGCCGCCCGCTTGTCCTGGTACGACGCGGAGTAGTCGTCCATGGTCCTCCGCGCAGCGTCGCGCTGCTCCTCGGCGGCGGAAAAAAGGTCTCGCCAGCGATCAAACGCATCGTCGAAACGCTTCGCCGCCATCGCCACAATGGCGTCCGAATAGGCTTCCCGGCCCGTATACCATGGTGCCAATTCGGGCGAGAGAATGTCCGCAACCAGGTCGAGGACACGCCGAATTCGTTCACCTGCACCGTCCGCGACACGTTTGTCCTTCAGCGCAGCCTTGATGTCGGGCTCGATTGGGCGGTCGGCATTATTGAGAACCAGCAACTCCGCGATACAAGGGTCGAGCGGTTGGTCGACACATGAGAGCCACACCGCCTGGAGATGGCTCTCGATCAGGTCCCGGTTCGCAAGCTCAAGGATCGGCGCACGTACCTCGCCGTAGACCATTGCCTTTGGATCACGGAAAAAGTACTGGTCGTGGGGGCTCTGCGAAGACGCGTACGTGATGATCAGGGCGGCTTGTCCGCTACGGCCCGCGCGTCCGCCACGCTGAGCGTAGTTTGCTGGCGTGGGCGGCACGTTGCGCATGTGGACCGCGTTAAGTGCCGCGATATCAACGCCGAGTTCCATTGTCGGGGAGCAGAAAAGAACCGGCAAAAACCGATTGGCCTCGCCGATCTCCCTGTTTTTCTTCTCGTCCGCCAAAAGCTCCTCGCGCTCCCGCTCACCGAAGCGGAAACGCTTCTCCCGAATCTCGCGGTTGTCGGGATCGACCTGGGCAGTGTGCTCGCGCGCCTCGAACCCGAAAAGCGGGTGCATGGGGGCGCGGAGCATCCGCGCAAGGTTCTCGTATAGGTCGCGGAAGAAGGCGTTCTGCCCGGAACCGATTCCGTCCTTCGTTGGGCTACCCAGCCGGAATAGGACGCATGCGTCGTTGAGGCGCCACCCGGACCGATCGAACGGAGTGTTCTCCTCCGATACGAGACCGTGCGTCGCGCCAGCACGGAGCAGGTCTTCGACGAACTGGTCGAATTCCTTCGAACTCAGGTCGCGGATGGACGAGTCGCCACTCCAGAGCCTTTTCAAGCGTAGTGTTCGCCCCAGACCGCTTCGCGAGCCGCCGCGCACGATCAGGTCCATGTCGCGGAGTTTGGTTGTCCGGCGAGTGGGCGCGACGATCATCAGCCAGCGCGCGGCGTTTAGCTTCTCGCCAATCCCAAGCCCCCACGGAGGCCGCAGTCGACTGTGCGATTTCGCGACTAACTGCTCAAGGACGGCGGTATCGAGAACCTGGCTGCGGATCGCCATCCACTTACGCATGTGGTCGAGCAATTCACGGTAAACCGCCGCCCGAACGGCGTGGCTGGCCTGCTTCAGCAGTGGATGCGAGCTGGCGAACAACTCATCGTCTGCGGCGAGATCCTGGAGGCCGAGGTATTCCACCCGGACCATTCCCAGCTCCTCCAGGTTTGGGTTTGTATACCGCCATCCGCGCCGCTGATCGAACCAGATGCGATAGGCCAGAACCTGCCGAAGCGTGCCCTCGGCCTCCTGCAAGTTAAAGCCGCGTAGCGTGGGCTCCAACAGCCATTCGGCTCGGATCTGCGGGTCCGGGCGATCGAAGCCGAGCGTGCGCTGCTGGGCAATACCCAATTCGTCGCTACGCAGCCCGTTGGAGTCGGCGTCCGTAAGAGCGCCAAAAAAGCCCGCGCGGACGAGGCTCACGAAGAGGAAATCGTTGAAATGGCCAGCTTGGAGGGCGGCATCCTGACGGTTGTCGCTGAAGCCTAGAATCTTCCGCGTGTAGCGGTCCAAGGCCGAGTCCGCGCCGTGCATCCAGCGTAGCACACTGCCGACGAGTACGGTGGTCGCCGAGCTGCGGCCCTCCGCCGACAGGGAAGCGAGACGCGTGCGATCGCGCGCAGCCCCGCCCAGAGTGTTTCCGCACCGGAGGCAGAGTCGGAACTTGCCGAGCTGGAACCACACATTCGTCCCCGAACCGACGCGCCCGTCGGGCGCGACCTTGAAGCTACGAGCACGCGCATCGCGGTAGTATCTCTTGAGCCGCGGGCGACCGCTGGCGTCAAGCTCAAGCCAAGTCTCGGGGTAGTCGTTGACTCGGTCGGTAAACGTGAACTCTGGATCGTTTGGCGGATGCGGCGTCAGGAAACCAAACACCCCCTCGGGACCAGTGTCGGACACATCGTGGCCGTTCTTGTCTGCCCCAGGAGGTGAAGCGTCGTCGATGTCGCGCGCGAGGAAGGCCAAACCCTCCCTCTGTTGCACCAGTCGCACCGGGTGATACTCGTGACCGCACTCGCGACAAAAGTGAACAGGGTAAAGGCGCTTGTCCGGATGGCCAGGCAGGAACTGCTGACCATCGACCGTAACCATTCTTGCGTCCGGCCGCTCGATCGTCGCATAGGCGTGGCCAGCGCCCGAGATGAACTGGTGGAGTTTGAACGCGAAAAAACTCCTCTCGCCCGCGTCTGCTTTCGAGGCCCGTACCCGCGCAGGGTCACTAGACAGTAGAAGGAAATCTCGTAACACCCTACGGCAGGTGGCTTCGGACCGACCGGATTCCGCCGAGAGCTCGGCCACTGCCTCAGTTACCGATCTTGGCTTGGCCCGGACCCAGCGCTGGTCGACCTCGGAAAACGAGATGCCAAGACGCGTCTCGACCCACACCGCGAGTGGGTGCTCACGGAGCGCCGCGTCGGAGATGTGCAATGGTGTTCCGGCATCGATGGCCTTGCCTAATCGGGGCTTTACTGAATCCGCCGTGGCGGTCGAATCGGTGATGCGCTCGAGCGTCTCGGTGATGACGTCGCTCTCGGCGATCCGGCACCCGAAGAACTTTGAAGCCACACCCGCGACCACACGACTCTTGTCCTCGATCGATCCCTCACTCGCCATCGTCGCCGAAGTGCCGATGCACAGGAGCTTCTCGGGCTGGAGGCGCTCACGTACACGGCGCACCAGCAGCGCCACGTCTGCACCCTGTCGGCCGCGGTACGTATGAAGCTCGTCCAGCACGAGAAAGCGAAGGCCGTTGCAATTGCCGATAACGCGGCGGTCGATCTCCTCCTGTCGCGTCATGAGTAATTCGAGCATCATGAAGTTTGTTAGGAGGATGTCCGGGGGCTTATCCGCAATCTGCTTCCGCTCTTCCCTATTCTCCTGCCCCGTGTAACGGGCGAACGTAATTGGCCGCTCACCGGGCACTTGGTCGATGAACTTGGCCAGTTCGTCCATCTGGGAGTTGGCGAGCGCGTTCATCGGGTAGACAACGATGGCGTGCGTGCGCCGTTGTGCACCCGCCCGCCGCACAGCTAACACATGATTGACAATGGGTATGAAGAAGCAGAGCGACTTACCGGAACCCGTGCCGGTCGTTACCACGAAACTCGCATCCGCTGCGGCGAGCGCAACGGCCTGCTCCTGGTGCTTGTAAAGCCGTAGCGGCTGATCTTTCGCGCGGAAGATGTGGGCACAGCCAGGATCGAGGACGCCGTTCGCAACCAGTGTTTGGATATCCGTCGAGCGTTTGTAGCTCGGGTTGATCTGGATGAGCGGCTCGGGCCAGTAGCGACTCCGAGCATAGATGTCCTCTACCTGCTCGCGAATGTCCGGTGCGTGGATTGTGGTGAAGGATGTCGCGAAGCGCTTGTACTCGTCGACGACGCTGTCGCGGAGCGCAAATACGTCAAGCGCCGGGACGCTGCCCGCAGTGGCATCCTCCAAACTTCGTAAGCTACTTTGCGTCATCGTTCGCTTCGCCGTCCACGGCGGGCGATCCTGCCACAGTGTCCAAGTTGCTGCTCGTCGATCAATCGCATCAACTGCAGATTCAATGCGCTCTCACTGTTTCCCTCGTACTACCCGACCGACCGGCTGATGCTAATCAGCTCGCACTGTCGAACCAAGCTCGCGACCGCGTGACTGGTCAATGTCATCGGTCGTCTCTGACTCACGCTCCGCAATAGAGGGCTATGGAAAAACAAACTGCTCGATCGCCAACTCCAAAAGAGAGATGATTTTCCCATACTTCAGTGGATTGTAGGTGAATCCCAAAACCAAGAGGGAACGCCCCTTTCTCTAGGATCGTGCCGGCACCGACACCACCGTGCCGTGAGCGCGGCCTATCATGTAGCCCTACCCCCCCCAAGTTGAAGGAACAATCATTCGCGCATCCAGCCAAGGCTTCCTCAATCTACTTTGCCACGGGATCCACCTTTGCCTACGAATGGCGGAGCCGCGCAGTGACCGGGACGGCGGCCGGTTTTCGGGGAGGCGTACCGGCCGTAGATTTCTACAGCGTCAGCAAGGAGGCGAAACCGATTAGCCCACGCACAGACAAACAACGCGAGCATCTAGCCATCAGGTAGCGTTAGCGCGCTCACCTGTCTCCCAATCGGCGAAGTGTGCTCGCACCCCTATTTGGCCCGCGAGCCGCCGCCCCCGGCTGCGACGCCAATCAGTAAGGGCAACCCGATTAGTACCAATGCAGCAACCGCGATCCCGAATAGCCAAAAGGCCGCTGCAACGAGAATCAGACCAATCGATGCCACGACCTTCCACAACCTGTGCCCTGACCCGAGTTCTGGCTCTGGGTCCGCTTCGTACCAGCACTCCCTGTCATCATAGGCACACTCGCAACAAGCCGGCACATAGTCGTCGGACACGCCTGCCAGTGCCTGTTTGCTTCGACAGACCCAAGTGTTCGATTGCAGGTTTCGCACCGATTGATCGTGAATGTATCAAGAGCACTCTGTGCCAAACCGCTGCCTCCGCTGTTCCATGTTGCCGCCCGATCTTGCGTTGGGGTCCTTCTTGAGCCTTTTCCCTCTCCGCCAGCTGCCGCGCCGGTCATTCACCGCCGGGCCGGGTGCGGGATTTTCGCACGCGCCTCGAACCCGTCCGGTGCAAGGCATCGCCCGTCGTGACCGCAGCCGGTTCCAGGCGCTCGATGAACCATTGCGCCGACGCGGCGTCGCCGACCGTCCGTATCTCCGGCCTCGCCGAATCGCCCGTCCGGCACCAGGCGCACCTTGCCGAACCCCTCGACCGTCGGTCCCTGCAGGATTCCCGACCGCTCGTCAGCCCCGCAGAATCCGCCCGGCCGGTCCACTATCCCCAGGGTCCGTATGAGTTCGTCATTCAAAGGCCCGGCTCCATGCAATGGCCCGGATAATCAACACGCGTAAACGCATGCACCACCGCTTCAATGCAATGCGCAGCACCGCCCATACGGTCGTGCCGAACCGCAGGGACACGCGTCCCCGGCACGGGCGCGTGTACCGTGCAGCTTCAGCTCCCCCGGCATCGTCCACGTGCCCGGTTCTTCCCCGCCGCCCGGCTCCGCCCCGGTCTTCCACGCATTGAGCCAGGTCACGAAATGCGGGATCAGATTGTTCGCCAATTGATCGATCTCGTCCGCGATCGCCTCGGTCAGCCCAGGAAACTCCTCTCCCTGCACCAGCCGGCACAGCCCGGTCAGCAGGTCCAGCGCCATCGCGGCGTCGGAGGCCCCGTTCTTCAAGATCGGCTCCCAGGTCCCGGGTCTCAGCCGCATGCCCCGGTCGAACCCCTCCACCCAGCCGTCCCACCACACCTCCGTCCCGTCGGCGTCCATGTCGAACACCGCCGTGTACGTGTCCGGGGCTTCGGCCAGCACGCGGGCGACGCGGTTGTAGTGGCCCAGCAGCGCCCGCAGCGCCGCGTCGGCGTCGCCCGGATGTTCGAATTGCGGCTCCGGTCCCCAGACCTCGGCGAGCCACCGCGACGGCGCCACGGTCTCCGGCCACACCGCCACCGCCGCCACGAAGCCGTCGTATTCCCCGAGCGTCATGCCGCTGCCCATGTTCATGTCCACGAGCGCATCGAGCACCGCCGCCAGCCGCGCCAGTTCG
>MKWU01002737.1_pt1 | contig 25241 bp, 19 predicted proteins | sample 809101 | NCBI WGS metagenome assembly MKWU01 (sample SAMN05860141, study PRJNA318959) | sponge metagenome | host: Aplysina aerophoba | place: Slovenia: Piran, Adriatic Sea, Gulf of Piran | collected 2013-05-07 | reverse complement strand
CCACATGCGCATAATGACGAGCATCCGTCTCATACTCCACATGCGCAATAGCAATCGTAATCCCCCGCTCACGCTCCTCAGGAGCCTTATCAATCTCATCAAACACCGTAAACACATTCCCAGCCACACGCTCAGACAACACCCGAGTAATCGCAGCAGTCAACGTCGTCTTACCATGATCAATATGACCCATAGTCCCAACATTCACATGCGGCTTAACCCGCTCAAACCTAGCCTTCGCCATGGTGTGTCAACCTCCTATGTACTCACCGCGTGCCGCGGAGACGATGTCCCGCGAGATCTGAGCCGGCACGTCGGTATACGAGTGGAACTGCATTGTGGACGTGGCCCGGCCCTGGGTATTGGACCGCAAGTCGGTAACATAGCCGAACATCTCCGATAGCGGAACCCGGGCGGTGATGACGCGGCTGTTGCCACGTTGGCCCATCTCTCGTATCCGGCCACGCCTCGACGAGAGATCCCCGATCACCTCGCCCATGTACTGCTCGGGAGTCACCACCTCGACCTCCATCACCGGTTCGAGCAGCTTGACTCCCGCTCGCCGGGCGGCCTCCCGCAGAGCCATGGCACCGGCGATCCGGAAGGCCATCTCGGAAGAGTCCACGTCGTGTGACCGGCCATCCACCAGTCGCGCCCTCACGTCGACCAACGGATAGCCGGCGAGGACCCCCTGGTCGAGGGCGGTCTCGATCCCGGAATCGATCGACCCGATGAACTCGCGGGGGACGGACCCGCCCTTGGTCTCGTTGACGAACTCGTACCCGCCCCCGGGGCCGGTGGGCTCGAGATCGATCTTGACCACTGCGAACTGCCCCCTACCCCCGGTCTGCTTGACGTAGCGGATCTCCACGCCCCGCACGCCGTCCTTTATCGTCTCGCGGTAGGCAACCTGGGGGCGCCCCACGTTGGCGTTCACCCTGAACTCCCTGACGAGACGGTCGACGAGGATGTCGAGGTGCAACTCGCCCATTCCGGAGATGATCGTCTGCCCGGTGTCCTGGTCAACGCGAACCAGGAAGGTGGGATCCTCGTCGGCGAGCCGGGCGAGCGACCCGGTCAGCTTCTCCTGATCGACCTTGGAGCGAGGCTCGATGGCGACCGAGATGACCGGGGCAGGGAAGGTCATCGACTCCAGGACGACCGGCTGGCGCATGGAGCTGAGCGTGTCCCCGGTGGTGGTGTGCTTGAGGCCCACCGCGGCCACGATGTCGCCGGTGAACACGTCCTGGCGATCCTCGCGGTGATTGGCGTGCATGCGCAGAAGGCGTCCGAGCCTCTCCTTGCGGCCCTTGGTGCTGTTGAGGACCGGGCCGCCTTTGATCGCCTGTCCCGAGTAGACCCGGAAATAGGTCAGTTTCCCCACGTGCGGGTCGCTCACGATCTTGAAGGCCAAGGCGGAGAAGGGCGCTTCGTCTTCGGGGGAGCGCATCGCCACGGCTTGCTCGTTACCGGGTAGGAAGCCCTCGATGGCAGGCAGGTCGACCGGGCTCGGCAGGTAGTTGACCACGGCGTCGAGGAGGAGCTGCACTCCCTTGTTGCGGAAGGCGGCGCCGCAGAACACCGGGGTGAACAGATGCTCGAGGGTGCCGGTCCGGACCGCGCTCACGATCTCGCTCGGGGAGATGTCGAGATCCTCGATGTACTTCTCCAGCAGTTTCTCGTCCACCTCTGCGATGTGCTCGACCAGCCGCCCGCGGTATTCCTCCGCCATGTCGGCACTTTCGGCGGGAATCGGGCCGGTGGTCCAGTCGCGCCCGTCGTCACCCCTCCAGGTGTGGGCGACCATCTCCACGAGGTCCACAACTCCTAAGAACCCGGTCTCCTCCCCGATGGGGATCTGCATGATCAGAGGCGTCGCGCCCAGGCGTTCCTCTATCGAGTCGACCGAGGCGAAGAAATCGGCCCCCACACGGTCCATCTTGTTGATGAAGCAGATGCGGGGAACGCCGTAGCGGTCGGCCTGTCGCCACACGGTCTCGGTCTGGGGCTCGACCCCGGCCACCCCGTCGAAGACGGCCACCGCCCCGTCCAGCACGCGGAGGGATCGCTCCACCTCGACGGTGAAGTCGACATGTCCGGGGGTGTCGATGATGTTGATCCAGTGGTCGTGCCACTCGCACGTGGTGGCGGCCGAGGTGATGGTGATGCCGCGTTCCTGTTCCTGCGGCATCCAGTCCATGACTGCTGCGCCGTCGTGGACCTCACCCAGCTTGTAGGTGCGGCCCGTGTAGTAGAGAATGCGCTCCGTAAGGGTGGTCTTGCCCGCGTCGATATGCGCCATGATCCCGATGTTCCGCGTGCGGCTCAGCGGGTATTGGCGGAGATGGATCAAACCGTTGGGGCTTTTCATCGCTACTTCTCTTGCACCGAATCGTTCTGCTTCCCTGCTTCTCGTCCTGTCAGGCCGGGCGGCCTTACCAGCGGTAGTGGGCGAAGGCTTTGTTGGACTCCGCCATCTTGTGTAGGTCTTCCTTGCGTTTGATGGCCGATCCCGTATGGTTGGAAGCGTCCAGGATCTCGTAGGCGAGACGCTCGGCCATGGTCTTCTCGCGGCGCTTCCTGGCGAAGCCCACCAGCCAGCGGACCGCCAGAGTTGAGGCCCGGCGGGGTCGAACATCGACCGGGACCTGGTAGGAGGTGCCTCCCACCCGGCGGGACCGCACCTCCACCGCGGGTCGGATGTTGTCGATTGCCCGCTTGAGCACCACCAGGGAGTCCTGGCCGCTGCGGCGGGACACGATCTCGAGTGCCCGGTAGACGATCTTTCGGGCTATCTCCTTCTTGCCCTTGAGCAGCACCTGGTTGATCACCTGGCCCACCAGGATGTTCCGGAATACCGGATCGGGCTCTATCGCTCGTTTCTCTGCCGGCGCCCTGCGCATATCAGCGACCCTTCTTGGAGCCGTAGCGGGATCGGCCCTGGCGCCGGGACTCGACGCCGGCCGCGTCGAGGGTCCCCCGGACGACCTTGTAGCGAACCCCCGGCAGGTCCCTCACCCGGCCTCCGCGAACCAGCACGATGGAGTGTTCCTGCAGGTTGTGACCTTCACCGGGAATGTAGGCCGTGATCTCCATGCCCGACGTGAGACGGACGCGGCAGACCTTCCGGAGAGCGGAGTTGGGCTTCTTGGGCGTGATCGTGTAGACGCGGGTACAGACGCCGCGCCGCTGGGGCGACCCGGCGAGACCCGGGGTCTTCCCCTTACGCGCCTTCGGGCTCCTGCCTCGGCGCACCAACTGCTGGATTGTCGGCAAATCTCGCTCCTCGGATTAGGGCAGCCAGAAACCCGCGCGGCCGTGCGCTCGACTCATGGTGGAGCGGCCGTGCGGGAACGCTTCCCTTCTTCTACCGGTCGTCGGCCCGTGGTCTTCCTCTAGGTCGACCCGGGTTCCGAACCCTTACTTGTGCTAGCCCATGCCCGGAAGGCCCACCGGCATGGGTGACACCGGTAGCCCGTTCAGGACACGGGAGAACAGACATGCATCTGCACGGGGAGGGAGTATATATGAATCTGTGCTGTTGCGTCAATGGGACGGCCCAGAGATCGGTCAAGGGCCACCATGTCGGCGCGGCCGGGAGGACTCGAACCCCCAACCTTCTGATCCGTAGTCAGACGCTCTGTCCAGTTGAGCTACGGCCGCACGGTTAACAGGTAGGAACTTGCTGTGGCGCCAAACAGTAGTCGTCCCGGGCCGGAATGGGAATCCATCCACCGCTGTGACAACCGCCCAATGGCAAGGCGCCCGTCGCGCAGAGTCCGGCGGTCCGGACTGTCCTGAAGGCACTCCCAACCGCCGCCAGGATCCTGCGCCAACGGGACTGCCGGCGCCACAGCCCTCTGGCATCTTCGTACGTATACGGAATCGACAGACATCGCCATTGTCCGGAAGGCGGCGGTCGCCAACTCGGGCTTCCTAGCCCCGATTTTTTGTGCGGGAGTTTGTACTGGTGTCCCGAGTCTTTAGTTCGGTTGTGTTTGGAAGACGTGCAGTCATGCGACGGGATGGTTGTGTCACAGCCCTGTTGCATGCTTATAGATAACCGCAAAGCGCCAACGGTCCGCTTCCGGTACCGACCGGACCGGGATTTGGTTCATGTTGTCCACCCGGCCCCTCGTAGAGGGTACGGCGGGACGCGTTCGACGCCGAGGAGGTGGCGGTTGGGGGAGGGCCCGCCGGAGGAGACCGCCTCGACGGTTTTCGCGGTCTCGGCACCCCGGAACCGGTGCATGCCAGGCGGAGGAGGCTATCTCCCGCGAACTCCCGATACAGGACACTAGGAGGGTGCTGAGCAATCCACCAGCGGCCTGCCAACCGCCCGCAAAATGCCCTGGGTCGGCGGGCGGCAGGCCCGAGCAATCGTCATTGTTCAGCACCGTCCGAGGCGAGCAGAGTGCGGGATACAAGCTTCTGACCAGGAACTACGGCCATTTCCACAACCCTGTCTCGGCCCTGCGGGAACTTCACCCGTCGGGTGAAGCCAGGCCCGGTCACGATCATGTGGTTGATGTGGCCTGTTGCCGTGGGTGTGTCTGGAAACATGAAGATACAAGGCTAACGGATCCGGGGCCCGGGATTGCGAGTCGGCTGCGCCTCGACCGCCGGCGATCGAGACTCGGGTAGGTGGCGCCGGGGGAGGGCCCACCGGAGGGATGTCTGTGCGGGCTTTTTCGCGACCTCAGCCCGATAAGCGGCGGCGTGCTTGGCTCGGTCAAGCCGCCAAACATCAGTAAGGACCGCCCTCGTGCACCGAACCCGGGGGTTCGCGGCCCAGCAGGTCCATCATCCTTCCACCGGTATCGGCCATCCAGTCGAACAGGACCTTCACGTCGGTGCCGATGCAGAAATGCTTGACGCCGAGATCGAGGTAGCGTTCCGCCCCTTCCCGGCCCTGGAGTTCGGCACGGGGGGCGATTCCCATCTTGAGCGCGGTGGAGATCACGTACTCCTCGGCTTCCCTCACCCGAGGGTGGTGGATCTCCCCGGCCATCCCGATGCTCATCGCGTAGTCGGCAGGACCGAACTGCACCATGTCGACCCCTCTGACCGACAGAAGGTCCTCAAGATTCTCGACCGCCTCGGCCTTCTCGATCATCAGGGCCACCACCGCCCGGTCGAGCGCCTCCACGAAGGCAGGTGTGCCGACTTCCAGGACCAAGCCAACGTCCCGGCGCATACCCACCCCGTGACGACCCCCGGAACCGGGCGCCTCGGCCCGCACCGCGCTTACGCACTCCTCGACATCCTCCACCGTCCGGGGATCGGAGAACAGCAGGTTCTGTATGCCGGCTCCGAGAGCCCGCACCGCCAGGTATGTGCGGGGTTCCTGCTCGATCTTCATCATCGAGGACATATGGTCGAACAGGTCCACCGCCCTGCCCAGGTTGTCCAGGGCGTACAGGTCGTACGGTGCATACTCTCCTACGAACTCGACGTAGTCGAACATGCCCGAGTGACCCACCAGCTCGACAACGGAGGGCCACGAACTCATGATGTGAGTGCCCAGACTGGGGCGGTCGGCGTCGAGCAGCTCCCGGAGACGGTTCCTGTGCATCAGATCATCCCCTCGAAGGCGGCCGGCACGGATTCTATCCCTACTCTTCCGACCGGCATGCCGGTCGAGGACAGCCTGCGGTCCTCGACGTAGGAGGGTGCTGAACAATGACGATTGCTCGGGCCTGCCGCCCGCCAGCCTAGGCATTTTGCCGGCGGTTGGCAGGCCGCTGGTGGATTGCTCAGTACCCTCCTAGACACCCGACGGCCGCTACCCGGACGGAACGGTTACCAGATCATCCGCCGCCGGTGGCCGCCGTGGTGTCGGTGGCCGGGACGGCGGTGCTGGTCGTGCCGGCCGGCTCGTCCGGCGGAGAGTCGGCCGTCTCCGGCTGAGCCTCGGTCGTGGTCGTGGTCAGGGGTGGTGGCTGGTGGGTTTCACAGTTCCCCGAGACGATGTCGGTGATCCGCTGGTACCGCGTGCCTTCCTTTACCGGCACGGGGGCGCCGTCGTCGTTGAGCACATGCGGATGGAACGCCCAATCCACTATCCGGGCGCCGTCGAAACCGATCTCCAGCACGCCGGTCTCCCCGGTGATACCCCATCTCGGATGCCAGGCGAAGTTACCCAGGGAGTAGGCGACCAGCTTGCCGTCGAAGAACTCGACCGGCTGCAACACATGGGGGTGGTGGCCGATCACGGCCGTGGCGCCGGCGTCCAGCAGCGCTCGAGCGAAATCCCGCTGCGCCGCGTTCGGGCAGGTGGTGCGCTCGACGCCCCAGTGCACCACCGCCACCACCACGTCGGCAGCCCCGGCCGCTCCCCAGACACTGTCGAGGACCAGTTGCGGCGGGGGGGCCGAAGCGATGCCCGCCGTGTCGGGACCGGCCGGGAACCCCCGGGGAACGATCATCGAGACGCCGACGAACGCCACCCGCACGCCCCCCGCCGTGTCGAGAACCCGGTAACGGTAGGCCTCGAATTCGTTGGCCCCGGCGCCGATTGCCACCACCCCGGCTGCCTCCAACAGCTCGACGGTGTGCACCAGGGCGCCGGACCCGTAGTCCTTGGCGTGGTTGTTGGCCAGGTTGGCCACATCGATGCCGGCTGCCGCCATCCGCTCGGCCGCCCGTGGCGGCGCCCTGAAGACGTATTGCTTGTCGAGAGGGTCACCGCGATCGCTGATGGCCATCTCCACGTTGACCACGGCGAAATCGGCGGAGGCCAGGGCCGGTTCGATGAACTCGAAGAGGTCTATCCCGGCCGGCTCGCTGCGGTCCATCAGCACATCCCCGCCCGCCAGCAGGGTCCACTCCCCGGACGGTTCGAGGCGTGGGACGGTCGTAGCTTCGCTCGCCGGCGAAGACACCGCTACGCCATCGGGATCATCCGCCGGCGACACGGCCGGCTCAGCCTCGGCTTGCGGAGATGTGGTGGCTCCCTCGACCATCGCCGCCGGGTCGGATTCGGGCGCCGTGATCGTCGTGGAGGCGGTGGCCGCAACGGAAGCGGGGGCCGCCGGGCCCCGGCCCGCGTCGCCGCACCCCGCGACCGCGACCACCGCCAGCAGCGCAAAGGCCGTCACAGCCCGAACCCGCCTCGTCATACCGGCCATCCTCACGAACATCATCCTACGGGTCGGGAGGCCGATCGAGGAACATCCCGGCGGCGGAGCCGAACCCGAGGGACCGGATGGGACCGGTACGGGCATGGGTCGGCGTCCGGGATGTCGGGCCGGGGTACAGTGCTCTCCCGTAGCTCCCGGCAGGGGACGGGATGCGGTTGCGCAGCGAGGCCGGAGGACCCATGGAAACAGGCGGAGTAGCCGTGATCACCGGTGCGGGCCGCCCCTGGAGTCTGGGGCGCGCTTGTGCCGTCCGGCTCGCCTCGAGAGGAGTCAGCATCGCCATCGTCGACCTCCGGGACGATTGGGGGAAGGACGCGGTCGCAGCCGTCGAGCATGCCGGAGCCAGAGGGTTCTTCGCTATGACCGATGTCTCCCGCCGCGACGACGTGGCGGACATGGTTACAGCTGTTCTCGACGAGTTCGGTCGTGTCGACACGCTGATCAACTGTGCGGCCGTTGTGGAGAACAGGCCCCTGGACCTGATCACGGACGATCACTTGGATCGTGTCATCGGCATCAACCTGGGGGGAACGATCCTCACCTGCCAGGCGGTAGCGCCGATCATGCGGCGGGGCGGTGGAGGCCGGATCATCAACCTGGCTTCCGGGGCAGCCGTCCGGCCGCTCCGGACCACCGGTGTGTACAGCGCCTCCAAGGCAGCGGTGATCGGCTTCAGCCGGGTCCTCGCCCTCGAGTTGGCCGGAGACGGCATCGTGGTGAGCGTCGTGGCGCCGGGGACGATGGGAAATGCGATGGGGAGCGAGACCGGACCGCAGGCGCAGGGTGATATCGGGTCGGAGACGCTCGCAGCAGCGCTTCCCGCTCAACCGTTCGGAGCGCTCCCCACCACCTCGCAGGTGGCGGAGCTCGTCACCTACCTCGGCACCTCGTCGTCGCCGATCCTCGCCGGCCAGACCCTGCACGCCAATGCCGGTGCCTGGATGGTGTGAACCCGCACCCCACCATGCGGGCGGTGTCAACCGACCTCCGAGACAGCGATGTTCCGGGGCGCGGCCGTCTCCGTCATTCGCCTCGTGGATGCGGCGCGACGATGTGTTCGGGACGGATGGGGAGCCGCCCGATCGGGGATCCGGTTGCATCCCGGACAGCCGCCGCGATGGCTGCCGGCGATGAGATGACGGGCGGCTCGCCCACCCCTTTGGCCCCGTACGGGGCGCCGGGATGGGGTATCTCGATGAGCTCGATCCGGACGGGAGGCATGTCCGGTGCGGTGGGAAGCAGGTAGTCGGTGAAGGAACCGTTCCGGATGACGCCCCCGTCCACGACCAACTCCTCCATGAGAGCCAGCCCGAGGCCCTGCGCGATGCCTCCTTCGATCTGGCCGACGACCTGAGCGGGATTCAGAGCCCTGCCGACGTCCTGGCCGGTGGCGATCTCGACGACCCTCGCCAACCCCAGATCGAGGTCGACATCCACCACCGCCCGATGGGCGACGAACGCAAAGGCTGCGTGCGCGGACCCCTGCCCGTCGGTGTCCAGCGGCTCGGTCGGAGCGTGGCGATGCTCGATCGTGGCCGTCACCGGACCGGCTCGAAGCAACGCCTCGAGGGATCCCTCCCTCCCGCTGCTGCTCTCCTCCGGTGGCGACGGGGGTCGTCGCTGCTCTAACTGGGCCAGGACGTCGCGGCACGCCATCCGGATCGCGCCTCCACTCATCCATGTCTGGCGGGATGCGCTCGACGATCCCGCCGGGTCCATTCCCGTGTGCGGCGGCTCGAGGAAGACCTGGTCGATCCCGAGTTCGGTACGGACGATCTGCTGAGCCACGGTTACGAAGCCCTGACCGATCTCGGCCGCTGCGCATCGGACCATGGCGATCGGCCGGCCGTTGACGTCGAGGTCCAGCGTCACCTGTACGGTGGCGAAGTCGTCCCGGCCTTCGGGGGACATCAGGTTCTTGAAACCCACCGCGAAGCCGACACCGCGGCGGACGCGGCGTCCGTCGGCGGGCAGGTTCGAGCCACCCGGCAAGGCGGAGCTACCGGCCGGGGTACGGGGCGGAAGCGGAAAGCCGGCCGCAGCACCGAGGCACTCCGAGACCGGAACCGGGCCTTCGAGCCGTTGGCCCGTGATGAGCCTGTCCCCGGACCTGAGGGCGTTTCGGGTGCGGATCTCGACCTCGTCGATTCCCAGGGCGGCGGCGAGCTTGTCCATCTGCGACTCGTAGCCGAAGCAGACCTGGGGCGTCCCCAGCCCCCGCATCGAGCCGCACGGAGGGTTGTTGGTTCGCATCGCCCAGCCGTCGATGGCCGCGTTGGGGACGCGGTACGGACCGGCGCCGAAGGCGACCGCGTTGCCGATCACCAATCCGCTCGTCGACGTGTAGGCGCCGCCGTCGAACACGATGCGTGCCTCGACCTTGATCAGCGTGCCGTCCCGCAGCGCGTGGTGGCGGTACCACATCCGGGCGGGATGGCGGTGGACGTGCCCGACGAAGGACTCCCGCCGGGAGTAGTGCATCCGGACGGCCCGGCCCGTCCGGAGTGCCAGCAGGCAGGCGTGGATGTGCACGCTCAGGTCCTCCTTGCCGCCGAACGCCCCACCGACACCGGCGAGGTGGAGCCGGACCCTCTCCGGGGGGAGACCCAACGAAGCCGCAACCTGGCGGTGATCGCCGTGGAGGGACTGGGTGGACACGAATAGATCCACCCGGTCGGCGCCGGGAACGGCGAGGGCCGATTCCGGTCCCAGGAAGGCCTGGTCCTGCATCCCCACCGAGTAGTCGCCCTCGACAACCACATCGCCGGTCGCCTCACGGTTCCCCCGCCGCAGCCGGACATGCCGGAACACGTTGCCGTCGGGGTGGATGGGTGCCGCAGTGGGCGCAGCCTCCGGGTCGGTCAACGGATCGAGCACCTCGTAGTCCACGTCGACGGCGGCGGCCGCCGCCAGTGCCGCACCGAGCCTCCCTGCGGGCCCCGGTGCGCGGCGGCCGCCCCCCGCCAGTGCCGCACCGAGCCTCTCGGCGGCCACCGCGGCCACCGGCTCGCCGGCATACCGGACATAGTCGGAGGCGAAGACCGGCTGATCGTCCACGACCATGCCGAAGGTCGCCCGTCCGGGCACGTCCGCCGCGGTGATCACCGCCGCCACGCCAGGCGAACGGCGAGCAGCCTCGAGGTCGATGTGCCGGATCCGAGCGTGCGGGTGGGGGCTGCGCACCGTCACGCCCCACAGCATCCGCTCCGTCCGCAGGTCGGACGAGAACGCGAACTCCCCGCGTGCTTTGGCAGGGCCGTCGGGCCGCAGCACGTCCGAGCCCACCCCGTCCCGCTGCCTCGTGATGGTGCCGCCCCCGGCCAGGAGGTGCTCAGACAAGTTCCGCCCTGGTCTCCGGGAGTTCCGCGCGGGGCCCACAGCGCTGCGGGCCTCCGCTACGTGGGGGCGGTCGCATCACCAGAAGCGGACATCGTAGATCGCGATGCCTTCCAGCGCCTGTACGTGCCGGATGAAGCGGTACTTGTCCTCGACTCCGTCGGTGTCGCCGGGAATCCGGGGCCTACCCCACTCCGGAGGCAGGTGCCCGGGGAGGATTTTGGTGACGACGAACCCGAATTCCCCGTCGTCCAACGCCTTGCCCACCAGATCCGCGACCGAGTCGACATCGCGTGCCGTGCTGCAGTTGACGCATCCGGCTCCGCTCGCCATGCGGGCCAGGTCGGTGAACCCCGCGGTGTGGGTCGGGTGCAGCCCGATACTCTCGTAGACCTCGTTGTCGAGCACGACGACGGTCAGATTCGGGGATCGCTCGTTCCCCATAGTGGCGAGGATGCCGGTATTCATCAGGATCGAGCCGTCGGTGTCCAGCGCCACGATGCGGCGGTGGGGCATTGCCAGCGCCAGGCCGAGAGCAGTCGAGGAGATAGAGCCGAGCACGACCGGCGCGAAGGTGTTGTGGGCCGGTTCCGCTCCAATGATGGATCTGGTGATCTCCCGGAAGTGGCGGCGAGCCGAGGGGATGGTGACGAGGAGATCCTGCTCGTCCAGCATGGGCGCCAGCGTGTCGAGGACATCGACCCGGGGCATCGTCGCCCGCCGTCACCAGAACCTCAGATCATGCACGGTGGTCCCTTCCAACCGCTCGACATGACGCATGAACCGGTACTTGTCCTCTACGCCGTCGGTCTCCTTCCGCTGTTCCCAGGGCCACTGGTCGTGTCCCGGTTCGATCTTGGCGACCAGGAATCCCATCTCGTCGTCGTCGAGCATCGATCCTGCGCGGGCGGCAAAGCCCGCTCCGTCGGTAACGGTGGCGCAGTTGATGCATCCCGCCCCTTCGGCCATCGCCGCGAGGTCCGTGGTTCCCGCTGTATGCGTCGGTGGGGATCCGATGCTCTCGTACACCTCGTTGTCGAAAACGAATACGGTGAGGTTGGGCGGGCGCTCGTTACCGAGGGTGGCGAGGATGCCGGTGTTCATGAGGATCGAACCGTCGGTGTCGAGGGCCACTACCCGGCGGTGCGGCAGTGCCAGCGCCAGCCCGAGCGCGGTCGACGTGATCGAACCGAGGATGACCGGGGCGAAAGCCATGTCGGCGCCCTGCGGCCGGTGGTTCCACCAGTCGTCGCTCAGGGGCCCGACCCGGTTGATCACGAGATCCTCGGGTGTCAGCAGCCGGCCGAGGATCTCGACACCGTCAATCCTTCGCATAGCTGGGCGTCTCCAGGCACTCGTCGGCAAAGATCACCGCGGCCGGGTACTGGCTGGAATCGGCATGCGTCACGACCTTGCTGATGGCCGGTTTGATGTCGTCGAGGCGTCGCACGACGCGATAGGGGATGTTCAGGGCGTTGAGGATCGGCTCCATGGTCTGTGCGTGGCTGTGCCCCCACCAGGTCTTCTCGCCGAAGTCCCCCCGGTAGGGCATCAGCATGACGAGCGGGACCCGATGGCTGAGAGCGAAGCGGGCGATCGGCTCGAGCGCCTGGCGCAGGCCGGAGTTCTCCATGATCATGACGGACTTCTTCCCGCCGAGATACGCCCCGGCTGCGATGCCAGGCATCTCACCCTCGTTGGCAACCAGGACGTACCGGATATCGGGATCCGCTACGAGGAGCCGGTAAAGCGACTTGAGCAGTGATTCGGGAAGCGCCGTGACGATCGAAACGCCCGCCTCCTTGAGACCCTGGATCATCAGTTCCGCGTATCGCGGCACATCTTCGGTTCGAGAGAACTCCGCCATGTTGATCCTCCTCGCCACCAAGTTAGCCACTGCCGGTCCGGCGCGTCGGGCACTACGACCCCCGGGATCGTAGGTGGTCGGGAACCCGGAGCCGGCTGTGAAAGGAACGGCCCGTGTCACAGTCCTGTTGCATAATGGTAAGTAGCCATAAACACCGCCGGTCCGTTTCCGGTGCCGACCGGACTGGGCAGGGATCATTCCATGCGTGCCGAGGCCCCTCGGGGGAACGGTGGAACACGTCCGGAGGCTCAGGAGGTGGTGGTTGGGGGAGGGCCCGCCGGAGGGATAGCGTCCCCCGTTTTTCGCGTTCTCGGACGCCGGACCTGCCCGTGGGCTGTCCGGAATGTGCCGGGAATGCCTTGTGAGTCACCGCATCCGGGACCGGGAGGAGGTCTGTCCCGCTACCTCTGGCTTGGTGATCGCATGGCGCTCGGCAGCGGCCCCTCCTTACCAAGAGGGTCTAAGAGCGTGCGCGGATAGCTCCGGACTTGGGTAAACGCACGACCGCCGAGGATGGCGGTATTGGTCCTGACCAGGGACTTTGAAGTCCGATCCAGTGGCAACACGCTGACGGCACCCACAGGAACCCACCTATCCGCGCATCCTCTAAGAGCTCCACAAGATCGTATCCTGGCACCCTCCTACAACGGGAGGGGCTTCCCGAGACCCTTGGCAGAAGCCCGGTCGAGCAGGGCCCCGGCCAGGGCAACATCGGCGATCCCCTGCCCCGCGTTGTTCTTGAATACCGTGATTTCGGTGTCGTCCGTGCGGGCGGGATGGCGGCCCGTGAGCAGATCGTAAAGCTCGACACACTTGTGCCAGTGGGGGTACGTCTCGGTCGCCGTCCTGCCCTCCGTCGCCCCCCTGCCGGCAACGGGCGAGAAACCGGCCCTTGCCTGAGCAACGGAGGCCATCCCGATCACTGCAGCACGCTCGTCGGTGGCCGGATCCAGTTCGCTGCGGCGCGGGCCGGGTGGCCCGAAACCCTGTCCACCTCCTACGATGGACGTGACGTGCTGGCCGGGCTCGAGGAGCGTACCTTCGATCACCGGCCGCATGGAGTTGGTGGCGGTCATCACGATATCGCTTCCGGCGACCGCGGCTGCGGCCGTTGGCGCCGGAGTCACCACCGTGCCGAGAAGCTGGGCCATCATGGCCGCGAACCGCTCCCTCCGCTGCGGGTTACGGCTGAAGACGCTGACCCGGTGGAGCCGCCTCATCCCGTGAAGAGACGTCAGATGGAGCGCTGCCTGCTTGCCGGAACCGATCATCGCCACCGATACCGCATCCGAGCGAGCCAGCGCAACCGTACCGAGAGCGCTCGTAGCCGCCGTCCGCAACCCGGCAACTCCGCGGACGCTCGGCAGTTCCGTGCAGGTCGGCTCGCCTACGAGGATGCCGCGGAGGTGGCCGTCCACGGCGTCGAACACGACGGACACCGGAGGATCGGAGGTGGTGAAACTCTGGCGGTCCTCCGTCTCGTCGAGCCGCTCGCAGTGCACCAGCGCTCCCGCCGCCGCAAGAGCGGGGACGGCACCCTGGTGAACACATACGCGGACGCTGGTCGGCGTGTGGACACGATGGCAGATCTCGTTGAGGTCCCGGCGGTGTGACCAGTCAACGTGGGCACTGTGCACGGCCTCGACGGCACCTTGCATGGGAATGATGGCTTCAAGGTCCTCCGGGCCGAGCAGCAATGCCGGTCGCGATGTCATGGATGCCTCCCCTCCTCGTCTCGCAGGGTGGGCACGTCCCGCCTCATGCTGCAACGATGCCACAATCCTCCGATGAAGAGCAGCGTATGAGACTTCGAGGTTCCGGCGACGCGGATTCCCGGCGTGCGGGCATGTCCCGCCGGGGCAGGAAGGGTGCGCCGTCGCTGCTCAGGGCACTCCTGGCCGCCGGATCGCTAAGCCTCGTTTCGGCCTCCCCGCCGTTCCTCGTGGGTGCGCTCGCGGTGCAACTCCGGGCCGATCTGGACTTCTCGCCCACCCAGCTCGGGATCGCCGCAGCTTCCTTCCGGGGCGTCGTAAGCCTGTCGTCAGCCGCCCTCGGCCGCGTCGCCGACCTGACCGGACCGTCCCGGGCGATGCGGGCTTCCGTCGCGCTGACCGCGGTCGCGGCGCTAACCATCGGGCTCTTCGTGAACTCGTGGGAAGCGCTGGTGGGGTGCCTGGTGCTCGCCGGGGTGGGAAGCGCGCTGGGAGGCCCGGCGATGAGCACCTTCATCGCCCGAGCCGTACGGTTGGGACGGCGCGGCATCGCGTTCGGCATCCAGCAGGCGGGTCCTCCCGGAGCGGCCCTCGTGGGCGGTTTCGCGGTGCCTCTGGTCGCCCTGACCCTCGGGTGGCGCTGGGCTTTCGGGGCAACAGGGATCCTGACGCTGCTCGTCCTGCTCCTGATCCCGGGTGTGGCGACGGCGCCGCGGCGTACCGACGGCGAACCCCTGGCCGCGCTGCCCCTGCGCGAGCCCGTCATCCTCGCGGCTGCCATGGCGTTCGGATTCGGCTCCGCGACCACCATGAGCACGTTCCTGGTCGAGTCGGCGGTCGACGCCGGCATCGGTAAGGGCGAGGCCGGCCTGGTCCTGGCTCTCGGCGGGGCGTCCTCGATCGGTGCCCGGCTCATCACCGGGAGGCTCGCCGATCGCTGGGCCCACAGCCACCTACTGGTTGCCGCGTGGATGCTCGCCGCCGGTTTCGCCGGCTACCTCCTCCTGGCCACGGGGTCCCCGGCGGCCATGGTCATCGGTACGATCATCGCATTCAGCTTCGGGTGGGGGTTCTCCGCGATCGTGTTCTTCGCGGTCGGCCGGATGTATCCCGAGAATCCCGGAGCGGCGGCCGGCATGCTGCTGACCGGTGGCTCGCTCGGCGGGATAGTCACGCCTGTGGTCTTCGGGTACATCCTCGAGACGACCTCCTACGGGCTGGCGTGGACGGTGCTGTCGGTGTGGGCAGTGCTGGCCGCGGCGCTGCTCGCCACGGCTCGCCTGGCCCACAACCGCACGCTCCCAGCCGGTGACCCTCGGACCGTTTGAGGCGGGGAGAGGAGGGTGCTGAGCAATCCACCAGCGGCCTGCCAATTGCCGGCATGCTGCCTGGGTCGGCGGGCGGGAGGCCCGCGCAATCGTCAATGTTCAGCACCCTCCTTCAGCACCGTCCTAATGTCCCGAGTCTTTAGTTTGGTTGTGTCCAGAAGACGTGCAGTCATGCGACGGGTTGGTTGTGTCACAGGCCTGTTGCATGCTTGTAGGTAACCGCAAAGCACCAACGGTCCGCTTTCGGTACCGACCGGACCGTGATTTGGTTCATGTTGTCCACCCAGCCCCTCGTAGGGGGTACGGCGGGACGCGTTCGACGCCGAGGAGGGGGCGGGTGGGGGAGGGCCCGCCGGAGGAGGCCGCCTCGACGTTTTTCGCGGTCTCGGCTCCCCGGAACCGGTGCGTGTCAGGCGTAGGAGGCTATCTCCAGCGAATTCCCGATACAGGACACAAGGGGCGGAGACGCTCCTCAACGCAGCGCGGGCAAGACCTCGTTCACGAGCACCTCGAGTTGCTCCAGGTGATCGAACATCGGGTTCAGCATGATCATGCCGACGCCTTCGTTCCGCAGGGCGTCGAGAGCCTCCGCACACCGGTCCGGCGATCCCCAGACCGCGCACCGCGAACCCAGGTCGGCGCTCCGGTAGTGGGCCGCGAAGAAGGCCCGCACGCGGGCTTCGGCGCGGTCCGGGTTGCTATCAACCGCCATGTACACCCGCTTCGAGATCGAGAAGGTGGCCTCGCTCCTGCCCGTCTCTTCGAGATAGCCCGCCAAGAGCCGTCTCTGGCCGACGAAGTCGTCATGGGACGATGATCCGGCGCCCATCCAGCCGCTTCCCATACGGACCGCCCGGCGCAGAGCCGCAGGTGCGTGACCTCCGAACAGGATGGGCGGATGGGGATCCTGGAGGGGCTTGGGTTCGATCCCCAGGTTCTCGAAGCTCCAGAAACGCCCGTCGAAGTCGGTGGTCCCGGACCGCCACACTGCCTTCAGGACCTCCAGGCCTTCCTCGAACCGGGCGGCCCACTCCCCGGAGGGGATGCCGTAGATGGCGGCCCGTTCGGCATCCCCGAGGCCGACCCCCACTGTCAGCCGGCCGGACGCCAGATGGTCGATGGTGGCGAGCGTCTTGGCCAGCCGGATCGGGTTTCGGAACCCGGAGAGCAGGACCGACGTACCGAGGCGGGCAGTTTCGGTCAGGCCGGCGACGTACGCCAGCAAGGAGAGCGGCTCCAGCTGGGCGGTGACCGGACCGTGCCGGGAACCGGTCTCCATCACCCACAAACTGCCAAAGTCAAACGACTCCGCCCGCACCACGAAGTCGCGGACCAGGCTCAGGTCGACCGGTTCCCCGATGAACACCTGGGGGATGGCGATCCCGAATTCGAGGCCGGTGGCGGTGTTCACGAGACCATGGTCCGTTTGATCGAGACGGCGACGCTCATCGGCCCTGCCCGGCGGGGGCCAGAGCTCTCGCCATGCCGGCAACGTCGCCCGTCACGGGTACCACCACGACCTCGCCGGCTCCTGCATCGAGCCACGACCCGAGGGCTTCGCGGCACTCGCCGGCAGTGCCGGCCACCATCAAGCGTTTCACCGTGCCGTCGTCGATCAGGTGGAGTGCGCTCTCGACGCGCTCCGGTGGGCCGGGCCAAGGACCGACGATGCCGCGCAGCGCGTTCACGGTGGTCTCGGGTAGCCCGCTCGCGGCGGCGATGTGTGGCTGGTGGGCTACGTAGCGGGCAAGCAGGCGCCGCCCCGCCATGAGCGCCTGTTCCGGGTTGTCGTCCATCGCAACATTGACGATCTGGGGCCGGGCGAACATGTCCCACCTACGGTTGCGGCTCGCCACGCCTTCGCGTGCCGTTTCCAGGAGGCTAGCGGCGCCCTCGGGTGGCAGGAATCCGTTGAGAAGGATCCCGTCCGCGACCTCGCCGGCCGCGGCCGCCATCATGGCGCCGGTTCCCAGCAGATGGATCCGCGGAGCTGCAGGAGGCACGCTGGACAGCCGCCCTCCGCTGCTCCGGACCATCCGCCCTGCGAAGCCGCGGTCGTCACCGCTGAGAAGTCGCCGCAGGGCTTGTGTGTACTCCCGGATCTGGGTCCCGGGCGACCGGCGCACTATCCCCTGGTTGGCAGCCAGCGGGTCCCAGTATTCGCTGAGCGCCACCTGGACACGTCCCGGAGCCAGTTCGTCCAGCGAAGCCAGGGTCGAGGCCATGAGGTCGGGGTCACGGGTCCAGCTGTTCGAGAGAAGCCCGAGCCTGATGCGGGATGTCCTGGATGCGAAGGCGCCGAGGACGGTCACGCCGTCCCTGACGAGCCGGGTCTCCACCGTGTAAACCGTGTCGTACCCGAGACCGTCCAGCAGGGTTACCAGCTCGAGCTGTTCCGGGAGGCCGGGCCGGTCGAGAAACGCCCAGGACAGTCTCATCGCCGGGCAGAATGCGCAGCAAGGTCGGTGGCGCCGGTCGCCCGGGCATGTCGCTCGACCGCGTGGGCCACCGAGAGGACCTTTCCGTCGTCGAACGCCTTGCCGATGAGCTGCAAGCCGATCGGCAGCCCCCCGTTGCCGCGACCGCACGGCACGGCGGCGGCCGGATGTCCGGTGAGGTTGGGCAGGACGAGCAGCCGGATGTACTCGTGGAGCACGTGCGAGGCTCCCGCGGCGTCGGCCATGGTCTCGCCGGGACGGGGAGCCACCCTCGGTGTGGCCGGAGTCGCGATCACGTCGATCCCGGAGAGGGCGGTCTCCACCTCCTCGACCAGGGATCTGCGGACCTGCTGGGCGCGCACGTAGTCGACCGCCCGGAAGAAATACCCGGTGAGCAGGGCCTTCCGCAGCCGGGGTCCGTAGTCGTGGAAGTGCTCCTCGAGCCATTGCTCGTGGGCAGCAGCCGCCTCCGGGTAGACGATGGCTTTCTCGGCCGCGATGCTGTGGGCGGCGTTCGGGATGGTGACCTCGACCAGCTCCGCTCCCAAGGTGGCCATGCCGGCCAGCGTCGCGTCGAAGACCTCCTGCACATCGGGCTCGAGGCCGGATCCGAAGTAGTCACGCTCCACACCCACCCGCAGTCCGGCCAGGTCGGCCCTGGGGACGAACTCCGAGGCCCGGGCGCCGCGAACCGAGCCCGGATCGCGCGGGTCGTAGCCCTCCATTGCAGTGAGCAGCATCGAGGCGCCGGACGCCGTCAGCGCCATGGGACCGACCGTGTCGAGCGACCACGATGTCGGCACCACGCCATGGCGGCTGATCAGGCCGAAGGTGGGTTTCACCCCTACCACCCCGGTGAACGAGGCAGGGATCCGGATCGAGCCCCCCGTGTCGGTGCCGGTCGCTCCCAGGCAGAACCCCGCCGCGAGAGCCGCGGCCGAGCCCGAGCTGGATCCTCCGGTCACCCGGTCCGGGTCGTGGGGGTTGACCGTCCGTCCGAAGTGCTGGTTGTCGATTGCGGAGTGGGCGAATTCGTAGTTCTTGAGCTTGCCGATCAGGACCGTTCCGGCGTCCCGCAACCTGGTCACGACCGCTGCGTCCTCCTGCGGGACCCAATCGCGGAGCACCCTGGAGCCGGCGGTCGTGCGGATGCCCGCCGTCGCGATGTTGTCCTTGTGCGCCACCGGGATGCCGTCGAGCGGTCCTCTGGTGGTACCCGACCGGCGCCGGCCGTCGGAGGCAGCGGCTTCGGCGAGGATTCTGTCACGACGGCGGACCGTGATGAACGCTCCCACTTCCGCCTCGAAGCGGGCAATCCGCTCGAGCATCGTGGTGGCTAGCTCAACCGCCGAGAGTTGTCCGGAGTCGAGGTCGGCTGCTGCGGTGGGGATCGTGAACTGCGGGCGGTCGATCAACGGGTCGCCTGCCCTGGATGGTGCGGTGTCGCCGGCATGATCGAGCCACACCTACGGCCGGCGACCCGGAGTTGGTCGGCGATCTGTCCGGTTTCTCGCTCGATATCACCCGGCACCGGAGCATCCGTACCGTCTAGGAGAGCCGCGATCGCGCCCGGGATCGGGCTGCTGGGCCGGGGTGCGGGCGTCCCGGGGAGACTCATCGGAAAGCGGGGATGATGTGGCGGCCGTAGGCCTCGATCGTGGCGTCGATCTCATCGTGGATCAGGTACAGGTTGATGACATCGACCCCGAGATCCGCGAACCGCGCGATCTTGGCTATGTGGGCCTCGGGCGGACCGACGAACGTGAAGGCCCGGGTCATTTCCGGAGTGACGTAATCGGCGCCGGGGTTGTGCATGCGGCCCTTGGTCTGGTAGTCGTATCCGGATCGACCGGTGAGCAGGTCCGTCATGCTGGTGGGCAGCGGACCCTCGTAGTTGCCGGTGAGCTCCGCTACGTGATTGGCTACGGAGGGCACGAACCAGCGGAGCTTGTCGCAGCCGCGGTCCATGTCCCCGACAAGTGCAGGGGCGGCGACCATCGCCAGTAGCGGACGGGCAGACTCCGTGTCCCCGGTCGTGTCCCCCGCGAACCCTTTGGCCAGTTCCAGGAAGTCCTCGTGAGCAGCCTGGACGATGAATCCGTCGCAGTGGGCTCCGATCGTTCCAAGCGCCCGCGGTCCGTAGCCGGCCCCCCAGATCTCGATGGGCCAGCCGCGGTTCCAGCGCAACGTGACCTGTTGCGAGCCGATCAGGGCGGATCCGTCCGTGACCAGGCCGCGGATCACCCGGATCGCCTCGCCGAGTTCGGCGACCGTGGCCGGCCGCCGGCCCAGCGTCCGCGGAGCTGCGTCGCCACGGCCGATGCCGCAGACCATCCGGCCGGAGCTCATCTCGTTGAGCGTGGCGAGAAGCGCGGCGGTGACCACCGGATCTCGCAGCGTCGGGTTGGTCACGCATGGTCCGATCGAGATGGACTCCGTGGCCTCCGCGATGCGAGCGAACACGGGCCACGGATCCATGAACAGGGTCTGTGCCTCGTTGAGGTATGCGTAGTCGAACCCGGCGGCCTCCAGTTGCTGGGCACGCGAGATCAGCAGATCGGGGGGTGGATCGCTGAGGAACGTCGCCGCGAACTTCACGGCGGCTCGGTTCCGCCCGGGTTGGCGGCCATCACATCACCAGCCCTCCGCCAGGACGTCGATGGCGTCGCGCATACGTTCCGGAGTGTCGCGAGAGAGGATGAACAGGTCCACACCGGTCTCCGTGTATTCCCTCATCCGCCTCCGGACCTCATCCGGCTGCCCGAAGCAGCCCAGCGCTGCGACCACGTCGTCCGGGAGCAGCCTGGCGCCGGCTTCTACCTCCTCATCGGTCGCCGGCCACTTGATGCGGTCCTGGAGCCGCGCCAGCAGGTCAGGGGCAATCCCGGCCGGGCCCGCGATGTGGGGCTGCTGGGCCACGTAGCGGGCGACGCGGGGTTTCTCCTCGGCGAGCAGCCGCTCCCGGTCGCCGATCTTGATCCGGATCATCTTGGCGATCTCGATGTCACCGAGAGATCGGCCCTCGTTGGCAGCGCCCTCGGCCAGCTGCCCGATCTCCTGCGCGGTGGCCTCCACGGTGTGGTTGCCGTTGAGGATCACACCGTCCGCGATCCTGCCGGTCAGGCGTAACATCTGCGGTCCGACCGCGCCGATGAAGACCGGGATGTCGTGGGAGGCGGCCGGGCTCTCCATGAACACGTTCCGGAGCGACACCAGCTCGCCGGTGTAGTCGACGGGAGCAACCTTGGCCCACAGCAGCCGGCATGACTCGATGACCTCCCGCATCGCCCGGATGGGTTTTCTCATCTCGATCCCGACCTGGCCGGCCAGCGGGTCCCACCAGGCACCCAGCCCGAGGATCGTGCGGTCCGGGGCGAGCATGTCGAGCGCCGCGAAGCTCTGGGCGATCAGGGCGGCGTTCCTCGTCCAGATCGGGATGATCGACGTGCCGAGCCGGATACGGTCGGTTACCGCGGCGTACGCGGCGAGGGGCGTCAGGGCATCGGCGGCGATCTGCGGCTCGGATACCCATAGCGAATCGACGCCTTGGGAGTCGGCATACCGGGCCAGATCGAAGTAGTCGCGAACCCCGCTGTTCGGTAGGTTCAGCCCGAAGGCGTTGGTCACCGAGCACCCCGGCGAGCCCTGACCGGAGCGATCGAGGCGCTCGGCAGGTGGCCGGTCACGGGGCGAGCTCCTCGGCGATCTGATCGAAGTTGTTGGTCATCGGGACGATGATCGGGTAGGAGGCACCGGCTTCCACCCACTCGCCGATACGGCTCCTGCAGTGCGCGGGGCCTCCCGATATGGTGAGGCGGTCCACGATCTCGTCCGAGACGAGCCGCATCGCGTCCTCGACGCCTCCGGGCCGGGCCGGCCAGCCGCCCATCGTCTGGCTGATCCTCGCGATGAAGGCCTCTTCGAGGCCGCTGGCCTTGGCGATGTGGGGCTGCTGGCCGAGGTACTTGGTGACGAGATACTTCGCGACCTGCCGGGCCTCGGATGCGTCATCGGCCATCGCTACGTTGACGAATTGGGGTCGGTCGACCTCCTCCGGGTCCTTTCCGGACTTGGCCGCTCCGGACTTGATGTGATCGACGGCCCACCGCGTGTAATCGGTCGAGAGCAAACCGTTGATCAGGACACCGTCGAAGATCTCACCGGCGAGTTCCATCATTTTTGGGCCTGTCGGGCCGAGGTACAGGGGAACATCCACCGGTACCCGGGGCGCTTCGTGCCCGAGGTCGAGCGTCAGGTCCCGGACCTTGACGAGCTCGCCTTCGAGGGTTACGCCTTCTTCCAGCGCCAGCAACCTGCGCAGAACGCCGGCGTACTCGCGCATCTGGGTGAGTGGCTTGCGACGTTCGATGCCCTGTTTCCACGCCAGCGGATCCCAGTAGGCGCCGATTCCGGCGACCACCCTGCCCGGAGCCATCTCGTTAAGAGTGGCAATCGTCACGGCCATCAGCGCCGGCCCGCGAGTCCACGTGTTCACGACGCCGGGGCCGATCGTGATACGGCTGGTGTTCGCTGCGAACGCGCCGAGGATCGAGAACGCGTCCCGGGCGAGCCGCGTTTCGGCGACCCAAGCCGATTCGTAGCCGAGATCCTCGATCTTCTTCACCAGCCGCACCTGCTCCAGGGCGGAAGGTCGATCGAGGAACGCCATACCTATTCTGTCCACAAACGTCTCCTTGTCGTCCAGGTCCCGTTCGCTGAGTAAGCGACCACCAAGACGGGCGGGGCGCCCACTCCGGGCACCCCGCCACCTAACTCTTCTTTGTCTCTTTCTCGTATGCCGGTCTACGACGCCGGAGTTGCCGTCTCGAACCGGTAGTCACTCGGCGTGAAGTTGGTGGGCCTCCAGTCGGCCACGCCAGGTCCGATCGCCCAGATCGAGTCTGTGACGGCAATGGGTAGCAAACCCCAGGTGTCGTACACGGCCTGGTTGAACTCGGCGGCAAGCTCGCCCCGCTTTGCGAGGTCGATCTCAGCGGACATCGTGTCGTAGACCCGATCGACGGTTGCGGCATCGTGGTAAGCCCCGTAGAGGCCGCCGTCGGCGTGAGCCAGCAGGCCGATGCGCACCAGTGTCTCGAAGGCGCCGGTCGACGTGACGAACCAGCCGTGAATGGGGTTCGGGTCGGTGATCGTGTTGCCTTCGAGCCTCAGCAGGTTGGGTCGTATCGCCGTGTAATCGACGGGCTTGATCACCGGATCGAGGCCCACAGCATCGAGGTAACCGGCGATTGCTTCCATCAGCGTCGGCAGTTCAGGAATGCTCGACCAGGTGCTCCAGGAGTACAACGTGACCGGCGTACCCTCCCACCCGTTGGCGGCGATGATCCGGCGTGACTCGTCGGGATCGTATGGACGCGGCTCCAAATCGGGGTCGTACCCGAGATGGGTCGGCACGTTGATCAATGAGGCGGCCGGTATAGCAGTGCCTTCCGGATAGATCGCCCCGATGAGTGCAGCCTTGTCGACCGCGAGGATGACCGCCTTGCGGAACTCCTCGTTGCTCATCTCGAAGTGGGGTTCGTAGCTATGCGCCAGTGCGGCCATTACCGTCGCGATGGCCTTTGGCCCGCCGACTCGGAGACCCGCGTCGCGAATGTTGCCAACGACTTGTGGTTCCATGAGGGCCAGATCGACATCGCCCGTCTCGACCAGGGCCAGCCGGGAGAGGCTTTCCGGCACCACCTCGATGACGAGGCGCTCGAAGGCGGGCAGGCGGTCCTGGTTCCAGTAGTCGAGGTTCGCTTCGTAGACGATCTCCTCGCCCACCTTGTGCTCGACGAACTTGAAGGGTCCGCTGCCGATCGGGGCGGCGTTGAAACCATCGGTCCCCACCGACTGGTAGTAGGCCTTGGGCAGGATGGGAATGTCGCCCTGGGCAGCCGTGAGATCACCGAGCAGCGCCGGATTCGGCGAGTTGAAGTTCACTGTGACCGTCAGGTCGTCGATGACATCGATCGACCCGAGGATGGTCTTGAGGGCCTGGCAGCGGCTGCATGTGGCCGTCTCTTCGGCATACCGCTCGAAGCTGAACTTGGTGTCGGCCGAAGTGATCGGAGTGCCGTCGTGCCACGTCATGTTCGGGTGCAGCGTGAGCGTCCACGACATGCCGTCGGGTGCCATCTCCCAGCTCTCCAGAGCTCCGCCTTCTGCGCTCTCCTCACCGTTCTGGCTGAGGCCGACGAAGAAGTCGTACATCGGTCCGTAGATCGACTTCTCCAACGAGGTGCCGATGCTCGGGTCGAATACTTCCTTGCCGAAAGTAGGCAGCGCCACGGTGAGGGTGCCGGTCGGGCCGGCCGGTTCGGGTTCCGCCATTGCCTGGGTTGTGGTGGTTTCTTCGGGTTCCGCCATTGCCTGGGTTGTGGCGGTTTCCTCGGGTTCCGCCATTGCCTGGGTTGTGGTGGTTTCTTCGGGTTCCGCCATTGCCTGGGTTGTGGCGGGCGCCTGGGTTGCTGCCGGTGCCTGGTCTTGTTCGTCGTCACCGCAAGCTATTGCAACGAGAGCAAGTGCCAGGAGGGCGGCGAACAGTCGTCGGATCTTCATCCGTGTCTCCTCCGTGATCTGGTTTCTGTTGTGGAGGGTGTCGCAACCGGTCGAGTCTCAACTCAAGCGGACTACCTCCCTCGGCCTTCGCTAAACCTAGCCCGAATCGCGACGCCCTGCCGCTTGAGCGCTGCTCCAGTCCTGGTCAGCCGCCCCTGATCCCCGATGCCGGTCCCACCTGCCGGCCTGGTGCTCATCCGTCGCCGGCCGGCGGAGAGCTGTCTCGGGTGAAGGCGTTGGCCGTGACTCTTCATCGTTCCGGACATACCCGGCGGCAGCATGCCACATCAACCACACCATCGCGACGGGGCCCGGCCTCGCCCGACGGCTGAAGGTCGCGCCAGGCAGAGACGGGCCTATCGAAGAGCCGAACTCGCTGGTCAGAAGCGCATATCCCACACCCCGCTCGCCCGGTCCGAGCCCCGCATGGAGTATCGGGGCTATCCGCCACGGCGGGCCTCGCGCGTCGCTGCCTGTCCCTATGATCCCCCGTGTGGTGAGTACCACGACCCGACCGACAACTCCGAGGCCGGCGAGCGCCACATGCACGCAACGGACGAGGAATTCCTCGCGTGTCCCCAATCGGGGAGAATTCCTGGGACGGGCGACTAGTGTCCTGTATCGGGAGTTCGCTGGAGATAGCCTCCTCTGCCTGGCACGCACCGGTTCCGGGGAGCCGAGACCGCGAAAACCGTCGAGGCGGTCTCCTCCGGCGGGCCCTCCCCCCCCCCGCCCCCTCCTGGGCGTCGACCGCGTCCCGCCGTACCCCTTGCGAGGGGCTGGGTGGACAACATGAACCAAATCCCGGTCCGGTCGGTACCGAAAGCGGACCGTTGGTGCTTTGCGGTTATCTA
>MKWU01002736.1_pt1 | contig 25250 bp, 14 predicted proteins | sample 809101 | NCBI WGS metagenome assembly MKWU01 (sample SAMN05860141, study PRJNA318959) | sponge metagenome | host: Aplysina aerophoba | place: Slovenia: Piran, Adriatic Sea, Gulf of Piran | collected 2013-05-07 | reverse complement strand
TCCGGCCTGCTCGCTTCGTCCGGGTCGCTCGTTGCCTCTCTCCAGCGTTGGAGAGGGCACAGAAGAAATCATATCAGACACCATCAACCCCAAAAACTAATCGTCCGTGAAAGCGGGGCAGGTCCAAATTGATCACCCCGCTCCCGTCCGCGTTCATCACGTGAACCTCATAGTTGACGTCGCGGTTGGACACGAACGCGATCTTGGTCCCGTCCGGAGACCATGCGGGGTCGAGGTCATTATCGGAGTGGTTTGTCAGATTTCCGACGCCGGTCCCGTCAGCGTTCATCACGAGGATTTCCGCGGCACCGCTTCCGGAGGAGAAGGCGATGCTGCGACCGTTGGGTGACCACGCGGGCAGGTGATCCGGAGCCGGGCTGTTCGTCAGTCGCGTCAAGCTGACGAACGCGGTCGCGCTGAACTGCTGCACTGCAGTCAGCCCGGCGGGATCGGCGGCCACGACGGTAATCGTTGCAGTCCCGGGTGCTACCGCCCGGACCGTCAGCGTACTGCCGGTCACCGCGACCGTCGCCACAGCCGGATTTGACGACGACGCCATGTACGACAGCGGGTCGCCGTCCGGATCCGTGAAGTAGAGCGACAGGTCCGCGGTCACCGACTGGCCGCCGGTGACGCTCAGGGCGGGAATCGTTCCTCGTGGCTGCGGTGCCTGGTTCCCCACCGCCACCGTCACCCTGACCGCGTTCGAGCAGTTGTTGGCCGTGTTCGACTCTCCGGTCACCGGGTCGACGCACATGCCGACGTAGAAGCTCCCGGGTTGGAAGTCGGCCGGTATCGGAATCGTCAGTTCCAGGCTGGTGGTCCCGTTGGGTGCCAACCCGCGGACCGCGATCGGGTTGCTCGCAACCCGGTCCGAGGTCGTGATCCTTGCGTCCGGCGACTGGTGGGCCCGCGCGCTCGTCGGCGCCGAGTTCCCGTTGCCCGCGTTGCGGATCGTGAACTCCAGTCTCTCGGAGCCGCCCGGGGCGATCGTGACCGCGGTGGGCGTCACCCGGCTGAACAGCAGGTCCGGCTTGGCCGCCGTGCCCACGCTCACCGAGACGCTCTGCGTTGCCGTCAGGCCGCCGGGGTCGCGGGCTGTGACGGTGACCGTCGTGCTGCCCGGCGATTGCCCCGAGATGGTCAGCGTGGCGCCTGCTGCGGTCGCCGTCGCCACCGACGGGTTCGCCGACGACGCCGTGTACGTGAGCGCGTCCCCGTCCGGATCCGTGAAGTAGGAGGTCAGGTTGACCGTGGCCGACCGTCCGGCAGTGACGCTCTGGGCGGGAATGGACCCCTGCGGCTGTGGTGCGCTGTTCCGGGCCGACACCACGACCGTCGCGATTTGCGTCGCGGTCAGCCCGCCGGGGTCAATGGCCGTGATCGTGATCACCGTGAACCCCGTGCCCGTCGCCCGGATCGTGAGCACGCTCCCCGACACCGTCCCCAGTGCCACGGCCGGGTTTGCGCTCGTGGCCGTGTAGGTCAGCGCGTCACCGTCGGGATCGGTGAAGTACGGCTGCAGCACGAGCGTCGTGGTGCCGCCCTCGATCAGCGTCTGACCCGGGATCGTACCCACGGCCCCGGGCGGCCGGTTCGGCACCGTCACCTGGAAGCTCTGCGTCGCGCTCTCGCCGTCCGGGTCCGCCGCCGTCACCGTCACCGTCGCGGTGCCTGGCGCGACCGCTGTGACCGTCAGCGTCGTGCCCGCAACTGCCACCGTGGCCACCGCCGTCGCGGACGACGATGCCGAATACCTGAGCGCGTCCCCGTCCACGTCCGTGAAGTAGGACGACAGATCCACGGCGGTCGTCTTCCCGGCCTCGACCGTCGCCGCCGGGATGCTCCCACGCGGCTCCGGCGACCGGTTCGGCACCGTCGCCTGGAAGCTCTGCGTCGCGCTCTCCCCGCCGGGATCGGTCGCCGTGACCGTGATCGTCGCCGTACCCTTCGCAACCGCCGTGACCGTCACCGTGCTGCCCGACGCCGTGGCCGTCGCCACCGACGGGTTCGATGACGAGGCGCTGTAGCTCAGCGTCTGCCCGTCGGGCTCCATGAAGTTGCCGGACACGTTGACCGTCGCCGTCTCCCCGCCGGCCACAGTCAGCGGCGCGATCGTCCCCACCGCGCGCGGCGCCCGGTTCGGCACCGTCACGTTTGCCACAGCCGTGGCCTGGAGACCGCCGGGATCCCTCGCCGTGATCGTGATGGAGGCGTTGCCGGGCGACACCGCGGTCACCGTCACCGAGCTGCCCGCGGCCGACGCCGTCGCCACCGACGGATTCGACGAGGTTGCCGAGTAGGCGAGCACGTCCCCGTTCGCGTCGTTGAAGCACAGGCTCACGCTGGTCGATTCGCCCACAGTGATCGTTTGCTGAGGAATCGGCCCGCACGAGATCGGGGCTTGCGGGTTCTCGCACGCAACGGCGAGCACCGCGAGGGCCACCGTCAGCGGCGCAAGCCGCCCGGGCATCAGTTCATGGGTCCGTGGGGACATCGGAACGGCTCCTTTGGGAGAAGAACGTCAACTCCGGTTTACATCATGGAAACTTTGCTTGACATTTCGTCTATGGTGCGGGCCTGGTGTTGGGCGGCGACGGTCATCTCCATCACCGCATCCAGGCCGGGAAATCCGGGATTCCTCGGCTGAACAGCACTTCGAAGCCCGGTTCGGGGGGGAGTCCGGCGGCGTTCGCGTTCGCGAGCACAACCGCCGCGTCGGCCTGGGTCCGGGTCTCCGGCGACAGATCCCGCAGGACGGCGCGCACCTGCCCGGTCGTCGGATCGCGGATGATGGCCATGGGCCGGTCGGTGCGACCGTCCAGCGTGGCCGACCCACGGGGCCCAGCGAGTGCGATGCTGGCCAGATCTTCGGCCCAGCCCGGCTGCACGGGCAGCGCGAACGCAAAGCTCGATTCACCGTCGCCATCGGCCACTGTCGGCATGTCGAAGGTGACCGAGAAGAGTTCGCGACCGCCGTCGGCATGACCCGTGATCCGGTAATCGCCAGCGCTCTCGGGCAACGCGGGCGGCGCGTCGACCACGAAAGCGGGCTCCAGGAACGGCACGCCGTCGCTGGCCACGCCGCCCCAAAGCAGGAGCGACCTGGCTGGGACGGGGACGCCGGCGGAGAAGGGGGAACCCTCGTCCAGAACCCTGTACTCGAGCGCGCGCTCGAAGTGGTAGTCGCTGATCCAGCGCCGACTGAAGCAGTAGGACATGAGATCGTTCGAGGTCGGCGGCATCAGGCGGCCCCCGCCCTGGAAGTCGTAGCCCCAGGCACCGATCGATCCGTCGGGTTGGGGGAACGCGGGGTCCACCTGCGACGGGTCTCCGCACGGCGCGTGCGCGAGGTTGATGTTGTGTCCCAGCTCGTGCGCGACCGTTCCCCATTGCGGCACGGACACGCTGGCCCGCCCGGGCCGGTACGCCAGCCCGCCGTACATCTCGAACTGCGCCATCAGGCCCATGTAGTGGCCGCCGGCGCCTTCCATGACCCGGATCGCCGCGATCTGGGAGAGCAGCTCGTGTACCTTGTTGGACGATGTGATCACGGGCTCGTGCGCCGTGACCGACAGCGCGGACACGGGGAGAAGATCCCGGACGCCCCGGAGCAGGTCGTCGCCCCGCGGGTCCGCGGCTGCACCAGCGATCACATCGACCACGCTTCGGTCGGGGGATTCGGACCACACCAGCGGCACGAGGGTCAGCGCGAGTTCGGCCACGGGCCGGACATCGACCCTCAGGCGTCCGAGTGCCGGAATCCGCCGTGCCACGCCCACCGCCGGGCCCAGCACGCCCACGGGGTCGACGTCGACAACCATCTCCAGGCCCGGGCGAACGATGTCGCCCGGTATCGTCGCGTTCGCCGACGACCGCAGATCACCTTCGAAGGCCTGCGCGGGGACCGGACCGGCCGCAAGCGGGATGTCCACGACGTGCAGCTCCTCCGCACCGTCGTGGAACACGGCCCGGACGGGCGGCATCGGGGCGCCGGTGGCGGAGCCGGTTGGGCCTCCGTCGACAAAGACCCGCAGCAGCGCCGGCTCGCCCGCAACCAACGGCACGGTGAAGTCGCTCGACTGCACCGCTTGCGTCATGTAAGCGGGCACGAGAGTGGCCGGACCGGTCCCGGGCCCCTCGATCACCGAGACTTGAACCACCGCCGAGCAGTTGTTTCCGGTCGCCGTCTCATCGGGCACACCATCCACGCAGAGGCCCGCGTGGAACCGGGTCCCGCGTGGATCCGCGCTGGCAATCGTGTACGACAGCGTCACGGCCCCACCGGGAGCGATGGCACCGGGCAGGAAACGCTCTTCCAGCACCGAGTCCGAGGGCGACACGGACCCGTCGTGCGACCCGAAGAGGCGTGCGCGCCCGGTCTCGACGGGCGCGCGGCCAACATTCTCCACCGTGAACAACAGTTCCCGGCCGGGGCCGCCGGAGGGCACGTCCGCGCTCTGCGGCCAGACACCGCTCACGACGACATCGGGCACCCCGGCGGTCAGCACCCTGATCGCGGCCTGTTGAACCGCCTCCGCACCCTCCGGATCCCGCCCCGTCACCGTGAGTCCGGCGGTCCCCTCGCCCACCCCCACGATCAGCACGGCGTTGTCCGCGACGGAGACCGTCGCCACGCCCGGGTCCGTCGTCGAGGCCGTGTAGACGAGCGCGTCGCCGTCCGCGTCGACGAAGTACGGCAACGCGTCCACGATCTTCGTCTCGCCCTCTTCCAGCTCCTGGGGCGGAATCGCTCCGGCCGGGGAAGGCGGCGTGTTCGGCACGGTCACCTGAACCGCCTGCGAGGCCGTCAGACCGTCGGGATCGGTGGCCGTGACCGTCACCCGCGTTTCGCCGCGACCGACTCCGGTCACCACCACGAGGCTGCCGTCGACAGCAGCCATCGCCACGGCGACCTCGGCAGTTGCGGCCTCGAACGCCAGCGCGTCCTCGTCCGGGTCGGCGAAGAACGCCGATACCTGCAACGTGTCGCGTTCGCCCACATGCAGAGTCAGCGAGGGGATCGTGCCCTCTGTCAGTGGCGCCCGGTTGGGCACCGTCACCAGGAACGACTGCGACGCCGACAGCCCCCCCGGATCGGTCGCGGTGATCTCGATGCTCGCCGTGCCCCGTGACAGCGCCGCGATCTTCACATCGCTGTCCGACACCCGCGCTGACACGACACCGGGCGCCGATGGCACCGCTTCGTACACCAGTGCCTCGCCGTCCGGGTCGGTGAAGTGGGCGGCCATATCCAGCGAGGCCGTATCACCGGTCGCCAGCATGCGGGCCTCGATCCTGCCCGTCGCCTCCGGCCGCCGGTTCGGAACCACCACCTGGAACTCCGCGGTGGCTTCGAGCCCCCCCGGATCGGCGGCGGTCATCGTCACGGTCACGCTGCCGGGAGCCATTGCCCTGACCGTGACCACGCTGCCCGACGCGGAAGCGGTCGCCACCGTTGTATCCGACGAAATGGCCGTGAAATGCAACGCGTCGCCGTTCGGGTCGTTGAAGCATACCCGCACGGTCGCGGCCTCGCCCGCGTGGAGCGTGTGCCCGGGGATCGGGCCGCAGGAGGCCGGCGGCAGGGCATTCTCGCATGCGGCGAGCGACGCACCGGTGAGCGCCAGCCATGTGAATGACCGGAGACCGGAGGGGCCCGGGCACAAACGCCCGGACCCCCCAGCCGTGCTCGGCACCCGTCGGCCTCTAACGCACTCCGCGGTTCCGCACTTCGACGGAAGTCACCACGATCTTCAGCGATCCCGGCGGAAGCGCCCGGCGCTCCAACTGCTCCGGCTTCGCAACCGAGGTCGGTCTGACGCGGCTCATCGGCTGCTCTGTCACGCCTTCGCCCTGCTGCTTTTTCACATCCGATTGCTGCGAACTCGCAGCAGTGATCACCACGGTCACGACTGCCCCGGCCGCAGCCGACGAGCAGTTGTTCATGCGTTGGGATCCCACGGCCTCGCCGTTCGCGCCCGTGTTGTCCAAACAGACGCCGATGTAGTACACGTCGCCCGGATTTCCGGCGCCGGTAACCGTATACTTGACCTCCTGCTTCCCGAGGGGATCAAGGAGCGGAACCGGGGAGATCACTTGCTCCTTGACGTCAGTGAGAGTGATCGTATTGTCCGTACTCTTCAGGATTTCCCCACTCGTGAACTGCGTCGTCGCAGCGTTGCCCACGTTCTGGATCGTGAACGTCACGTCCTGACTCTGACCCGCTCGGATCGTGACCGTAACGGGATCAGCCCCGGTCACCACCAGGTCCGCGCCGCCGGATTGCACAACGCCCACACTGACAGCTGGTGAACAGTTGTTGTCCGTGTTGGCTTCGTTGGACAGCACGGCTACGCACATCCCATACCAATACTCCGATCCCGGCGCCTTCCCGCTCGTGATCGTGTGCGACTCGTGGTGACGGCTGCCGGCTCCCAATGCCGGTATCCGAGCGCTGGCGCCGACCCGCATATCGTTGGTCGAGATCTTGTCGTCATCCGACTCGTAGAAGTGCCCTCTGGCACTGATGGACTCCGCTGCCCCGTCGTTTGTCACCGTGAACACGACCGAGCTGCCAGCACCGCCCGCCGTAACCACCACGTTGTCCGGACGCACATCCGACACCGCGAGGTCCGCTTGCGGCGACGCAATCGTCACCCTGACCGACGCCGAGCAGTTGTTGGTCGTATTCGACTCTCCGGTCACCGGGTCGACGCACATGCCGATATAGCTCGAGCCCGCCGGGGTGTTGGCAGGTACGTTCAAGGTCAGCCTGATCGTGGCTTCCCCGTTCGGCACCAGTCCGGGAATCGCAACGTCGTTGGTTGCAACCCTGTCCGAAGTCGTAATCGTCGCGTCCGAAGACTCGTAGCCCTGCGCGCTCGTCGGCCCCGAATTCGCGTTACCCGCGTTCTTGATCGTGAACACCAGGACCTCGGAGCCCCCCGGTGCAATGGTGACGGCCCTCGGCGTCACGCTGCTGAACAACAGGTCCGGCGAAGTCGCCGTGCCCACGCTCACCGAAACGCTCTGCGTCGCCGTCAGCCCGCCGGGATCCCTTGCCGTCACGGTAACCGTCGCACTGCCCGGCGACCGCCCCGTGATCGTCAGCGTGGCGCCCGTCGCCGTCGCCGTGGCCACGGCCGGGTTCGCCGACGATGCCGTGTACGTCAGCGCATCGCCGTCCGGATCCGTGAAGTAGGACGTCAGGACCACCGTCGCCGACTCGCCCGCCGACAGGCTCTGGGCCGGAATGGTACCCACCGGCTCGGGCGCGGCATTCCGCGCCGAAACCTGGATCGTGACGATCTGCGTCGCCGTCAGTCCGCCCGGATCCGTGGCCGTAATGGTGATTACCGAAAAGCCCGCTCCGACCGCACGGATCGTCAGCACGCTCCCGGACACCGTCGCCACCGCCACCGCCGGATTCGCGCTGGTCGCCGTGTAGGTCAGCGCGTCGCCGTCCGGGTCGTTGAAGTACGACCGCAGCACCACCGTCTCGGTGCCGCCCTCGGTCGCCGTTTGCGCAGGGATCGTCCCCACCGCCTCCGGAGCCCGGTTCGGCACCGTGACCTGGAAGCTCTGCGTGGCCGTCTCGTCGCCCGTGTCCGTCGCCGTCACCGTGACCGTCGCCGTCCCCGACCCCGTTCCGGTAACCGTCAGCACCCGCCCCGCGACCGATACCGTGGCAACCGTCGGCGCGGATGATGTTGCCGCATAGCTGAGGTTGTCACCGTCCGGATCCGTGAAGTACGACTCCAGATCCACAGTTGTCGACTCGCCCGACTTCACCTCGGCGTCCGGGATGCTGCCCGTTGGCTCCGGCGCCCGGTTCGGCACCGTCACCTGGAAGCTTTGCGTCGCGCTCTCGCCGCCAGGATCGGTCGCCGTCACCGTGACCGTGGCCATGCCGCGCCCGACGGCCGTCACCGTGATGGCGCTGCCCGAAGTCGTCGCCGTGGCCACGTCGGTATCCGAGGACGAGGCGCTGTAGCTCAGTGTCTGTCCGTCGGGCTCCATGAAGTTGCCCGACACGTCGACGGTGGCCGTCTCGCCGCCCGCTACCGTCACGGCCGCGATCGTGCCCACTGCCTGCGGTGCCCGGTTCGGCACGGTCACGGTCACTGCGGAAGTGGCCTGCAGCCCGCCGGGATCGTTCGCGGTGATCGTGATGGTGGCGTTGCCGGGGGCCACCGCCGTGATGTTCACCGTGCTGCCCGCCGCCGCCACCGTCGCGACCGTCGGGTTCGATGAGGTCGCCGAGTACGCCAGAGCGTCTCCGTTCGCGTCGTTGAAGCATGCGGTCACCGTGGTCGATTCGCCCACGTTGACCGTCACCCCCGGTATCGGGCCGCACGACGCTGGCGCCTGTGGGTTCTCGCAAGCCGCGATCGCGACCGTAGCGAGTGCTGCGAGGGCGAGCCAGCGAGGGCGACTTCGGGCGCCGGCTGAAGCAAGTGGTTGGGGTGTCATGTCATGGGGTCTCGGTTGCGTCAACTGTTGCACGGTCTTCTCGATTCGTTGTTGTGCGTTTAGGCGTTTGCACGCCGCTGGCATCTGTGGTTGTTGTGGACGGCTAGTCCCCGCCCGGCGAACCGGACGGGGGCTTCCTTACTGCGCCGCCGTCGCGTCCCATTCAGAACTCGTGAGGGGTTGGTCATTCCTACTTCCTGGTGGCGATCAGGATGTAGTCGCGTGTGTTGCTCGTGTTCGCGTCCACGTCGGTCGTATCACCGTCACTGTCGGTGATCCTGAAGCACGCCCCGTCGCTTCCCTTCGTGGTCGCCGTGTTCGCCAGCAACGTGAGGACGCCCTCTGTACCGGAGATTGAGGTGAAGTCGCACGTGGGGTTGGTAGCGGTCACGTCGACTTCGCCCCACGTCACCACGCCGAATCCCGTGGTCAAACTGGCGGCTGCAACCCCGAGATTCGTCGTCGGAATCGTCCCGTTGTTGTCGCCCTCGTCCACCGTGATCCTCAAGGTGGTCGTACCGGTCACCGGATCCGTCTCACCGTCGGGATCCAGGTTGAGACCGTCCCGATCCAGTTCGATCCTGTCGCCGTTCCATGAGATCGTGACCTCCTTCACGCGCACGTCGGCATTGCGCCGGACATTGAAGGCCGCCACCTGGCCGCCGGTTTCGGTCGGATCACCATTGCTGGCATAGTTATTCGAGTACCCGTCCTCTGCGAAGACATGGACGTAGAACCTCTCGGATCCCGCCTCGGCCAGCGTGATCGTGGCTTCCTCGTCGGTCACTTTGATCGACCGCATGGTGGCGGTGCTTACCGTCGCGTTCGTCCGGCTGTTGCTCAGCCAGATCTGGGCGCCGGCCGACGCATCGACCTCTACGGAGATCGTTCCGTCGGGGTCGTCGGCGCACCTGTTGACGGCATTCGTGGCGGCTTCACCGAGCGCACAAGTATCGCCGTTGACATCGACACTGGTCAGGACTGCGCCATTGCCCGCGTTCCGGTCCTTGATGTGGAACGTCTCGGTGTCGTCATCGGCGCGCCCGCCCTTCAGTTCGACGATCTGTTGGCTGTGGAAGCCAGCGGCGGTAGCGTCGTCGGAACCGTCCGCGGCGACACTGATGTACCCCGCCGGCAGGTCCACGATCACCTCGTAGATGCCTTCCATTAGGCTTCCGGCGCTCCAATTGCCCTTGGCGTCCACGGACGCTTCCACAACCACGTCCGTGTACTCCGTGCACTGGCTCAAGGGAACCTCAGGAGTCGTTGCGGTGGCCACCTGGTAGTTCGACACCTCGCACTGATGCAGCTCGACTACCGCGCGACTGTGTGCCTTCCGCTCGCTCGGATCCGACACGCTCCCCTCGACCTCGCCGTCTTTGTACAGCAATGCAAAGTTGTTGAATTGGTGAATAGCGAGCGTGCTTGTGTCGTAATCCCAAAATGGTGGCGGGTTTCGGGCGATCAACTCATCGAACCACTCGGCTGTGGAAGCTGTCGCGAGGTCGTAGTTGACCACATGGTCTTCGTCGTCCTTAAGTCCTGGCGTGCGATTCTTGACGACCTTGTACAAGTCCGTTTCGGGAACTCTCAGCAGATAAACCTTGCTTGAGCCGGCTTCGTTTCTCTGGAGACCGGTGAACGAGAACACGCCGTCCTCGTCGGTCACAGCCGTCACGGGGTCGCCGTTCTCATCGATCACCGCATCGCCCGCCACCAATCCATCGGCCACTGAGCCCGATGTATGGTAGATTTCGACGACAACGCCCGCCCTTGACTCACTACCCGTCAAGCTGAGGCTGTTATTGACGTCATTCGCGATCACGCCTTTGATCACGCCCCGCAGGTCGGTGGCGGTCAGGTCGTTGCCGCTGCTGACGTCGCCGGTGTAGTCGTCGTCGGTGTTTTCCTCGTCGTGCATGACCGAGATCACGCCAGTCTCGTCTGCACCCCAACTCCCCGAATTGGCTTCGAGCCTGACCATGTATCGGCCGTCCGGGACATTGCTGAAGGTATAGCTGGCTGCGCCGCCGGTACCGGCCGTCACTTCGATGTCCTGCGCCAGGTCGTCCGCGTAGGCGTCATTACTGTTGACCGGTATCAGCGTGACGGTGGCCTCGTCACCCTGCCGGAGACGGCCGATCGAACCCGTGATCGTCCCGGTCGCCCACTTGTAGCCGTAGGTCGAGCATACCTCGCCGGGGTTGTCGCTTGCCTGCCGTTGCAGCGGGCACAGCCACATGTCGGGACGCGCACCGCTGCCAGCGCCGAACGCGCCGACGATCGTGCCGTCCGGATAGTCGTCCAGCTGGCCGCCGAACGCGTCGATCTCGCGCGACGCCCGGCTGTCCGGAACGACCACCATGCCGCTGCCCTCATCGGCCACGACCGTGATCTCCATGTCCGCCGGGATGTTCTTGAACGACACCACGCCGGAGGCACCCGCCGTCGCTTCAGCCCTCTGGTCGGGCGTTTCGGGATCGGCGTCGTGATCGTACTCGAGGACTCTGAGCCGGCCGCGGCTGTCGGCCGCCATCAGCGCGACTTCGATCTCGTTCTCCGCAGTGCCGGTGGGCCGGCCATCGCCGTCCCCGAGACCGATGAAGTCGGTCATTCCCGTCCGGTCGTCCAGCTCACGGTGCACGCCTACGTAGACGGCCTGCGTCGTGAACGTGACGCGGAGGGGCCCGAGGTCGAGCATGTCGTCATCCGCCCCGGGCGGAAGATCGAGCCCCGTGTGCGTGAACGTGAGCGCGTCGCTCTGCTCCCACGCCTCGCCCTGGTCCGGCTGGCCTGCCTCGGTCGTCACCACCGTGAACGTCGCCGGCAGCGTCGTCGGGTCGACCACGTACGCAAACGTGCTCTTGCCCAGGTCGGCCGCGTTGTCGTCGCCGTCGTCCGTGGGCATCGTGGCGTTGACCATCGCGCCGTCCACCTCGACCATCAGCGGCTCGGAATCGTCGGTGACCTCACCCATGAACACCTGGGTGTTCCAGCCGCCCAGCCCTGCGTCGCCGTCACGCGCCGTCTCGTTGCTCTTCACCCAGAAGTCGAAGCCGACCGCGATGTTGACCAGCGTCGCGACTTCCTTCTCGGCGTCCGCCGCGTAGAGACGCGCCGTCGACGCGTAGTTGATCTCGACGAAGTCGTTGCCTGACACCACCAAGGCGGGATGGCCGGCCTCCACCACCTTCACGAAGACGATGTTGTCGCCGTCGTCGCTGCCGGGACTGGTGTCGTCGGCACGCGCGAAGCTGAACGCCGCCGCGCCCGTCGAGTCGGTCGTGGCTTCGCCCAGCATGCCGGTGCCGTCGGCCCGGGCATACAGCGCCAGCTTCACACCCGCCACCGGAGCGCCGAAGTGGCCGCCACCGCCCATGCGGGCACCGGTCGCCACCGTCTGCGTCGTGATCCGGAACGGGAAGTTGACCGTGGCCGAGCCGGCCGCGTCAACCGTCACCACCGACGACTCGCCAACGAAGGCTACGCCGGCCGCTGCAAGCGCCGCCGCCACCATCTCGTTGTTGGCGGGCAGCTCGACCTGGTATGAACCGGCCACCAGGGCCTCGCCCGTCGTGAAGGTACCGTCCGCCTGGATCGGAACTTCGGTCATTGTGTTGAGATCCGGACCCCGGAGAACCACCTTCGCCTGCGCCAGCAGGCCGGCCAGCATCTCCGTGTCCAGCGCACCGGCCGCCACCAGCGGCGCAAGTGCTTCGACGATCGTGGGCTCGCCCGCGGTGAGCATCTTGTCCTGATCCACCTCGTCGATGAACAGCACGCCCGAGACTGAAGCAGTCCGCGTGTGCGTGCCTTCGAAGTTCGTGATGTTCGACTCGGAGTCGCCCAGCACGACCGTGGCAGTCGTCTCCTCGAACGTGTAGGCGTCCGCGTTCGGGTTCGTCATGGTGAGGACGTAGGTACCCTCGGCGAGGCCGGCGAAGGCGTACTGCCCGCCGTTGGCCGTGGTGGCCGTGGCTTCCGCCGCGCCCGCCAGGGCGATCTCTACGCCGTCAAGGCCCATGCCCTCGACGCTCACCCGGCCTGCGATGCCGGAGGTGCGAAGCAGCGTGCCCTCGAAGGGGATGTTCGCGGTCTCGCCGGTGGCGAGCGTCACGTTCTCCGAGGTGGTTGCGAACTCGTAGTCATTGGTGTCGTAGCCCGAGATCGCGACCGAGTAGTCGCCCGCCTTGAGCTTCGAGAAGGCATACAGACCACCGGCGTCGGTGGTTGTGGTGCCGTCTTCGCCCTCACCGGCGAGGGTGACGGTCACGCCCGCAAGGCCTTCGCCCTCCACGGCGACCTGGCCCATGATGCCGGCGGTGCGGAGATACGTTCCGTCGAAGGTGAGGATCTTCGACTCGCCCACGCCGATCGTGGCGCTGGACGACGTGCTGCCGAAGCCGACCTCGTCCATGTCGAATCCGGAGATCTCGACCGAGTACGTCCCGGCGCGAAGGCCCGTGAACACAAACTGACCGCTGTTGTCGGTCGCGGTCTGCGCGTCGGCCATGCCGGAAAGCATGACAGTCACTCCCCCGAGCCCCATGTTCTCTACCGTTACCGTCCCCATGATGGAAGCGGTGCGGATGAAGGAGCCGCGGAAGTCAACGGTGACCGATCCGCCGGTGTCGGGGATCGTGGCCGCGGAGGACGTCGCGTCGAAGCTGGCGTCCGCCGGGAAGCCGCTGATGGTGACGGTGTAGGCACCGGCCGGAACTGCGTCGAAGCGGTAGGTGCCGCCGCCTGCGGTCGTGGTGGAGGCGCCGTTGCTGAGATTGACGGATACTCCGTCGATCCCCTGGCCCTCGATCGACACCTGGCCCATGATCGAGCCGGTGGGCGGCGGAGGAACAATGTCCTCTCCACAAGCCGCGATGACCGGGAGCACCAGCAACGTTGCCGCCGCAAGGAGCTTCTTGAGTCTGTTCATGTCCATTCCTTTGGATAGGATGGTTTTTTCGTCGCCCTTTTTCCTCCGGCCTCGTGCCGGTGGCCAGGCAATCCGAAAATCTATGATCATCGTCCTTCGGCGGCCGACGCGGTGTCGACGCGACCGGCGGACGGTAATCAGGGGTTGTCAATCGACCCGCTGCTTCTTGGGTCGGCAATGCATTGTAGCAAGACTTGTGCCACGATTCCAACAGTCCGCAAGCCATTTGCTGACAACGATATAGGCATCACGTGCGTCTTGCCGGACGCACGAAAAACCTGTTCCTGTCAGCTTTCTGACCCCTGTCCCGCCGATTCGTCCGGAAGTTCCAGGTACTGCTCGGCCAGATTCACCAGGCTCGCCGATCCCACGAAGAGGGGCGTACGGTCGTGAAGCCCGCCCGGAACAATGTCCAGAATGTCCCGGGAGCCGTTCGAAGCACGTCCTCCCGCGGCTTCACAGACCAGCGCCAGCGGGGCCGCCTCGTAAAGGACCCGCAGCTTCCCCCGCGGCGCCTTCGAGTCCGGCGGATACATGAAGATCCCGCCCTGGAGGAGGGTGCGGTGAAAATCGGAGACCAGCGAACCGATATATCGCGACTTGTAGCCTCCGCCCCGCTCCCCGTTCACGCCCTTGAAGTGGTCGACCAGGCGCTGTTGCTGGCGCGACCAGCGCGCGTAGTACGCCTCGTTGACCGAGTAGACCTTCGCCGGCGGGTCGGGGATGCGGATGTTGCGGTGGCTCAGCAGGAATTCGCCGATCGACGGATCCAGCGTGAAGCCGTGCACGCCGCCCTGCACCCCGGTCGTGTAGACCAGCATGGTCGAGGAGCCGTAGATGACGTAGCCGGCGGCAACCTGGCGGAAGCCCGGCTGAAGGCAGTCCGCCATCGTCCCCGGGCTGTTCCGCTTCGACCGACCGTCCAGCACCCGATGGTGGATCGAGAAGATGGTGCCGATGGAGACGTTGACGTCGATGTTCGACGAACCGTCGAGAGGATCGAAGAGGAGGACGTAGTTCCCGATGTCGAAACGTTCGGGGATGGGGATGATGTCCTCGCACTCCTCGGACACCATGCAGCACAGATGGCCGGCGTGATCCATCGCCTTGACCATCACCTCCTGCGAGAAGGCGTCGAGCTTCCGGACCCGTTCGCCCTGGACGTTGGTTTCGCCCGTCAGGCCGAGCACGTCGATGAGGCCGGCCATGTTCACCTCGCGCGAGATGATCTTGGCGGCCAGTGCGATGTCGTACAGCAGCGCCGAGAAGCGCCCCGAGGCGTCGGGGTAGCTGCGCTCCTGGTCGATGATGTGACGATCTATGGTCACGACCTTGCTTCGCATGGCCGAATAGTGTGTCCGTTTCGTGCTGGTTCGTCAACCGGCGGATGAGCTACCTGGCTCTCCGCACCTCGACCGTGCCGTCCCTGCGGCCGCTGACGCCGACCGTGCCGTGCAGGTCGGTTCTGAGGATGCGGGTGCCCGATTCGTCGAGGCGGCCGAGTACCGCCGGGTCCGGATGGCCGTAGCGGTTGCGTGAACCGACCGAGATGAGGGCGTAGTCGGGCGAGACCGCGCGCACGAAGTCGGCGGACGTGGAGGTGCTGCTGCCGTGATGGCCCACCTTGAGCACCGTGATGTCCCCTTCGTCCAGGAGTCCGGCTTCGATCTCGGCGTCGGCATCGCCCATGAGCAGCGCCGTGAAGCGGCCGAAGGCGACGTGTACGACGACCGACCAGTCGTTCGGCGATCGCGTGGCATCGGACGCGTCCGCCGGGACCGGGCTCAGCACGCGGAACTCGACCCCGTCGACGGTCCAGGAGTCGCCGGCGACGGCCCTGCGCCAGGGAACGTTCGCGCGCCGGGCCTCCGCGAGCCCCGCCATGTGCCCGGTCTGGCCCCCGCTGAAGCCGGGCCCGATCACGGCGCCGGCGGAGATGTTGCCGAGCACCGCCGCAAGGCCGCCGGCGTGATCTTCGTCCGGGTGGGTGAGGATGACGGCCTCGAGACGGCGCGCCCCGCGCGCGTGCAGGTAGGGAACGACACGGGTCAGGCCGGCGTCGGAGCCGCCGAAGCCGCGGGGGCCGGCGTCGACAAGGAGCCAGCGGCCGCGGGGAGTGCGCAGCGCGATGGCGTCGCCCTGGCCGACGTCGATCGCGACGATCTGCAGCGTCCCCCGCCCCGCGAGGGAGAAGGCCGCCTGCCCTGCCCAGAGGACCGCGAGCGCGCAGACGGCCGAGACGCCGGCCCGGACCGCCGGCCGCGTGCGCCACGGGGCGTTCGCGACGAGAAGCGGCAGGATGGCGCCCGCGGTGAGGAGCGCGGCCTCGCGCGGCGTGACCAGCACGACCGTCCAGGGAAGGTCGCCGAGGGCGGCGGCGGTCGCGGTGACGGCGAGGAGGAGGCCCTCCGAGCCCGCGCCGGCGACGGCGGCGCCCGGGATGTGCAGGATATCCATGACGATCGTCGCGATGACGCCCGGCACCGCGGTCGCGACCAGGGGAGTGAGCAGCAGCGAGGAAGGGAGCGAGAGGAGCGGGATCTGCCCGAAGTGGTAGGCGAGGACGGGCGCGGTGAACACCGAGGCGCCGATCCCCGCCGCGATGGGCGGGGCGATCCACCCGCGCCCCCTGTGCGCGGGCCAGTGGCTCATCATCCACCTGGTCATGATGAGGATGCCGGCGGTCCCGGAGACGGTGAGCTGAAAGCCCGCGCCGGCGACGACCTCGGGCCGCAGCACGGCGAGCATGAGCATGGAAAGCCCAAGTGCGCCGAGTGGCCGCGCGGGCGTGTGCCGGAGCCGTCCCAGGACGAAGGCCGAGGTCATCCAGGCCGCGCGGGTCGCCGACGTCGGGGCGCCGATGACCAGGACGTAGGCCCAGACGCCGGCCGCAACCCCTGCCGCGCGGGTGCGGGGCGGCTGCCCGGTCAGCGCGAGGAGGCCGCCCAGCAGCGCCGCGATCACGCCGACGTGAAACCCCGAGATGGAGAGGAGGTGGGCGCTGCCCGAGCGCGCGAAGGCGTCCCAGAGTTCGCGGGGGATGCCGTCGCGCTCGGCCAGCACCAGAGCGGACGCCACCCCGGCCTGGGTGCCGAGCCTTCGTTCCAGCGCCTCGGACGCCCGGCCGCGTATGGCCGCGCGCAGACGTTGATGCCACGGCGGCCGCCGCTCGGCGTCCTTCAGCTCCTCCACCGATGTCGCGCTCAGGTAGATCGAAACCGAACCGTCCGGCCGCTGGGACCGGAACCACGTCCCGGCAACGGACACCTGACGCGCCAGGGGCGGGGCGCCGTCCCGCGCGTAGACCCTGACCAGGCCTCCGCACCCCGAATCCACCCGCAAGGTGGAGGCCCCCTCGGCGCTGGAGCTCGTGAAATACCCCGTCACCGACGCTTCGGCCCCGTCCTTGACGGCGGCCGTGCACTGTTCGCGGGATCGGCGGTCGGCCGCGCCCCAGGCGCTGCCGGCGAGAAAGCACAGGAGAAGCGACAGCGCCCGGGATCCGGGACCGCGCCATAGCAGGATGGGAACGCCGAAGAGCAGAAGCGGGTTGAACGTGCCGGCTGCCGCGCCCGAGGCGAAGCCCACGGCGGTCCAAAGGATCGGGGGCGCGCCCCTCACTCCAGAAGCGTCTCTCCATGGTGCGGGCCGGCGTCCGTCAACGTCGCAGGCCCGGTTCCGGCCTTGGTGTTCTCGGTCAGGCTTTCCTTCAGGTGGCGCTCACGGAGCAGGCGCCGGACCTTCAAATCGGCGTTGATCCCCGCCACGAGGACCACGCCCATGCCGATCACCATGCCGCCAAACGCGACAAAGGTGACGGGCACGCCGCTGAGCGTCGCGATTCCGAGGTTGATCGTGACTTCGCGGCCGGCGTTCCCCATCGCGAAGGCCACGCCCAGAAGGACGACCACGCCCAGTGCCAGGAGACCCGAGAAGCGGCGCATGCCGTCGTCTACCCCTGCACCGGCTCGGCGATGAAGGTCACGCCGGTCGTCCGGACCAGCTCCGCCGTGCGGTAGTGTCCGATGTCGCGCTCCCCGCCCCGCATGACCGCCGCCTTGTTGCGGCGCGTGCGGCCGAGAACCATCCCCTCGTGCTTCCCGCGCCGCTCGATCAGCAGCTCTTCGACGCGCCCCACCTCCTGCTCGTTGATCTCGGCCTGGATGGACCGCGTCGCGCGGATCAGCCGCTGCAGCCTGTCGCCGCCGATGTCGTCGGGAATGAACTGGTCGGCAGGCAGGCGTGTCGCGGGCGTGCCCTCGCGCGGGCTGTACCGGTAGGTGAAGGCCTCGTCGAACCTGACGTCGGCGAGGAGGTCGAGTGTAAGCCCGAAGTCTCCTTCGGTCTCGCCCGGGAAGCCGACGATCACGTCCGTGGAGAGCGCGATGTCCGGCACCGCCGAGCGGAGCATTTCGACCTTCGCCATAAAGGACTCCGCGGTGTAGCGGCGAACCATGCGCTTGAGCACGCGGTTGCTCCCCGACTGGACCGGCAGGTGGAACTGCTCGCACACCGCCGGCTCGGTCGCGATGACTTCCACAAGGTCCTCGGTGACATCGTTCGGGTGCGGCGAGGTAAAGCGCACGCGGCGTATGCCCCCAACCCGGGCCACCGCCTTCACGAGGCGCGCGAAGCTCCAGTCGCCGTGGCGGTAGGAGTTGACCGTCTGTCCGAGCAGGGTGACTTCGCTGATGCCGGCATCGACCGCATCGGCGGCCTCGTTCAGCACCTCGCGCGGGTCGCGGTTCTTCTCCGAGCCCCGCACGTACGGCACGATGCAGAAGGTGCAGCGGTGGTTGCAGCCACGCTGGATCGGGATCCACGCCGTCACGTCCGAGCGCCGGCGCTGCTCCAGCCCCACATAGTTCTCATTGGGGTCGAGGTCGATCACCGAGAGCTGCTTCCTGGGCGTCCTGCGGGTGGGTTGAACCGCGCGCAGCGCGGACGGAAGGCTGCGGTAGCCGTCGGGTCCGACGACCAGGTCGACGTACGGGGCCTTTTCGAGCAGGTCGTCGCCCATCCTCTGCGCCATGCAGCCGGTCACGCCGATGACCATGTCGGACCGCTGTCGTTTCAGTCCGCCCAGCTGGGCCACCCGTCCCAGCACGCGCCTCTCGGCGTGCTCCCGGATGGCGCAGGTGTTGACGAGGACGACATCGGCCTCTTCCGGCGTAGCGACGATGTCGTAGCCGTCTCCTTCGAGGACGCCCTCCATGAGCTCCCCGTCGGAGATGTTCATCTGACATCCGTAGGTCTCGACGTAGGCCCGCCGGCGTGTGCTGATCATGGAGGTCTAATTCAGCGCCAACGGTGCGCCCTCGTCAACCGTGATGCTCGATCCGTCGCGGGAGAGGCTGCCGTGATGAAGGACCCCGGGGTCGGGGGTGTGCGACGCCAGGACCGACACCCTGAGGTAGTCGCCGGTCAGCGCCGTGCCGTTCGCGCCTTCCATGACCACCTCGACCGGCGCGCCGCCGCGCTCCCGTGCGTAGCGGGCGCCCTTCCGCTCGGCCAACTCCCGGAGTTCGCGGCCGCGTTCCCGTGACACCCGCTGCGGGACGGGCCCGGGAAGCTCGGTGGCGACCGTGCCGTCCCGGGGCGAGTACGGGAAGACATGCAGGTATGTGAAGGGCAGTTCCTCCACGAGGGCGACGGTCGAGGCATGGTCGGCGTCGGTTTCGCCGGGGAAGCCGGTGATGATGTCGGCGCCGAGACCGACGGGGTGAACGGTGGCGGCAATCTCGTGCGCGCGGCGGCGGTAGTCCTCGCGGTTGTGCCACCGCCGCATCTTGCGCAGGACGGGATCGGCGCCGCTCTGCAGCGGCATGTGCAGATGGGGAGCCAGCCGCCCCCCGGAGGTGGCCAGGAGGTCGACCATGCCGTCGTCGATTTCGGTGGCCTCGATCGAGCCGAGCCGGAAACGGGGGCCGGGCACCTCGTCGAGAAGGCGGCGGACAAGCGCCGTGAGCGTCCCGCGCGGTTCCAGGTCCCTGCCGTAGTGGCCGATGTGGACGCCCGTGATAACGAGTTCGGGATGACTGCGCGAGAGCACGTGCGCTTCCTCGACGATTCGGCCGGGGTCGCGGCTGCGGCTTTTTTCCCCGGGCGGCCGGGGCGGGGCCCACCGGCAGGTCCCGGCGCCGCCGGCCCCGAGCGCGAGCCCGCGCCGCCCGCGCGCCCCGCCCCCGCCCCGCCCCGGGCCAGCCGGGTCGCACAGAACGCGCACTTGCGGTCGCAGCCGTCCTGGACCTTGAGCCAGCCCCGGGTCGCGCCCGCGCGTCGCCGCAGCACGGTCGCGCCGACGGCTTCGAGATGGGCGCGGTCCAGCGGCGCACGGCTGCCCAGCTGAACGAGGCGCGCCCCCCCCCCCCCCCCCCCGCGCGCCCCCCCCCCCCACCCCCGGGCGGGCGCCCCCACCACTTCGGCAGGGTCGTGGCCCTCCACCACCTCGACCCCCATGGCCCGGTACTCCGGCGCGCGCAGGGCCGCCGAGCAGCCTGCGACCACCACCGCGGCTCCCGGATTGCGGCGCGCCGTGCGACGGATGTAGCGCCTCGCCCCCGCATCGGCCTGATTGGTGACGGTGCAGGTGTTGATCACGCACAGGTCCGCGCTCTCCAGCGAGGCCGCCCCCACGGCGCCCCGGGCCTCCAGCGCCTGACGCATGCGCTCGGTGTCGTACTGGTTCGCCTTGCATCCGAAGGTCTTGTAGTGGATGCGCATGGATGCGCCCTTCCGGGTCCTAGAATCGGGTGATCCCCAGCGAGACGGTCGCTCGCCAGAAATTCTCGCTGAGGGGAGCACTGGAACGCTCGGCGCGCTCGACCGCGACATCCATCCAGCCGTAGCGGATGCCGTCGACCTCCACCAGGTTGAACCCCAACCCCACGGACCAGGCGGTCTCCACCGGGTCCTGCACCTGGTAGCGGAAGGGCGGGACCACGCGTCGGTACCCCAGGCGCAGCGGGATGCCGCGGGTCGGCCTCCGAACAACCTGCAACTCGAGCCCGGCGCCGTAACTCAGCGTTTTCGCGCTGACGACTCCGGGCTGGAAACCGTCCGCACCCGACCAGTCCTGGTAGGCGAACGACGTGTTCAGGTGCAGGCGCTCCGAGAGGCGGCCCGTCGCGCCCCACAGGAGCCTCAGCGGGATCGAGTACCGGTTCTCGTCTCCCTCGGTGTCTTCACTGGGCGATTCCTTCAGCGCGCCGGACCACTCCAGCGCACCGGCCAGGTGGATGAGGTCATGCGGATCGGCCCCAAAGCCCGCCGTGAGGGTGTAGCCGCCGTAGTGCCACGAACTCGCCTCCGTGTACGAGCGGACATCGCCGCCGACGACGAGGGAGTCGAGGGTGCGGTCGAACTCGCGCTCCAGACGACCCACATACGCCCCCGCGGAGACCCCCGCCGCGAAGCGGGCTCCGAATCTCTGGGACCACCCCACCCGCGCTACCGAGGTCCCGCCGTCGGTCGTGAAACGGTCGTCCACGGGCACGTCGATGCCGCCCAGATTCACCGTGCGGGCCGTGTGTCCCACCCAGCGCTGCTCCAGATACCCCGCAAGGGAAAGCGTCACGGTGCCGTTGACCGAAAGCACGGGGTAGCCGATCGCGATGAGGGGAAAGCGGGTGGTGCGCATGGTCCCGCTCTGGTCTTCGAGCTGAAAGTCGCCCCACATCGGCTGCATGGACACGAAGACGGAGGGAAACGGGATGTGGGCGGCCGCGGCGGGATCGGTGACCGACAGCCCGGCCCGGCCCAGACCGATCCCCAGATTGCCAAGGGCCACCGAGCGGCCGTCCGCAGGCCCCACCGGGACGCCCAGCCCCCGAAAACCGAGGAAGGACTGGCCGCTCGCCTGCCCGGGCGCGGCCATGGCCAAAAGAGCCAGAACCAGGAGCGTCTTCCTCATCCCCCACCTCCGCTGCCGGGCGGGAAGTTCAGAATGAGCCGCAGCCGCGGCGCATCGGCAGACCGCTCGTCACTGAACGAGACGTACTCGATCGAAAGCGGCTCGAACCTGGACAGGAGGGCCACCGTGTTGCTCACCGGGTCTCCGTCCGGCGTCTCGCCGCGCAGCAGGTCGCGAACGAGGCCGGTCACGGGTACCTCGACCACGTGCCCGGCCGGGGGCGAGAACCATTCGGGAGCCAGGACGACGCCGGCGAACCCGGTGGTGGGTGGTCCCAGCGGTGATTTCGGCAGGATATCGGGCACCGTAACCATTCTGATGTCGATGGTCAGGGTGTCCGAGGGTGCGAAGGCGGGCGATTCGGCCAACGTCGTGAGGCGCAGGCCGGCATACGATATCTGCTCCGGGCTGATTTCCAGCGGGCATCCCAGGACATCGCAGAGTTCGGGCGGGCCGTGCAGCACTCGAGGAGGGTCGAGGTCCAGCACCGTCCGCCACGCGGGAGCACCGCCCACCCGCAGCGAGTTGTCCGGGGCCTTCGGGATCGGATCGTAGATGAAGCTGGTGGCCTCGGTATCGGCCAGCACCTGAACGATGGTGTCGGGGTTGATGCTGGGCAGCGTCTCCAGCCACAACAGGGCCGACCTCATCTGCAGGCGCACGCCGGGCGCCCGGGTCGTCAGGCGGACACCCCGTGAGAGATCCGCGGTATCGGCCCACGACGCGACTCGCGCCGAATCGACGGTGATCGACAGGGTGTCCCCCGCTTCCGGATCCCAGACGCCGCTGCCGATCTCCTCGACAACACCGCCGCCGGGCAGCGACCACGGGACCCGCAAGCCCACGCTGTCGACCGCGAATTCCCACGTCGCGCTGGGTCCGTCCCACGGCTCCGTGATCGCATGCGCGATGACTTCGACGGGGCCCGAGAGAATGCTCGACAGGGTGTCCAGGCGCGCCACGATCCGGCCCGACAGGAAGGTCAGCGAGGAGTCGGGCCGGTTGGTTCCGGCCGTGTCGGTGACGGACACGAAGCCGGGGTAGCGACCGAAGCGAAGCAGGGTCGCGGCTTCCAGGCCCCGCTCGCCCGCGGCGAGGCCGTCCGGCCCGGTTCCAAAGTCGTGCGCAATGAATCCGCCGGCCAGCTCCGACGCCCTCCCGTACCCTCCATAAACCCTGGCCCGCGTCCCGAAATCCGTGAACGGCAGCGTGACTTCCACAGCAACGCCGCCCTGGATCAGGTCGTCGCTCGAGGCCGTCGGGAGCACTTCGTCGCACCCGGTCCCAACGACGACCGCGATGACGGGCAGCGCGCGCATCCACCCGCGCGAACGATCATTCATCGGTGACCGCCAGCTTGAAGACGCTGGGGATCAAATCCTCCAAGGACCAACGCAAACTCTCCTTTTTCGCCACGCTAAACACCTCCAGACCGGTCCCGAACTCCGCGAGCACCTGACGACAGGCACCACACGGCGCAACGGCGCGGTCGCCTTCGGTCGCGACCACCAGCCGGCGAAAACCGGCGTGGCCCCGTGCGACCGCCGCGGCCAGCGCCGCCCGTTCCGCACAGATCGTTAGACCGTAGGAAGCGTTCTCTACGTTGCATCCCGTAAACACTTCTCCCGATTCCGCTTCAAGCGCGGCTCCGACTCTGAACCGGGAATAGGGGGCGTAGGCACTATTCAACACCTCCGCCGCCAGCTTCGCCAGCCGCTCCACCGGGACGTGATCCGTCATGACAGTCCTGCGACTCTGGGCAATCTGGGCGACAGCCCCGTCAGGATCTCGTATCCGATGGTGCCCGCCCGTTGTGCGACTTCATCCAGCGTCAGTTCGGCGTCGCCGTCCCGACCGACAAACGTAACGGTATCACCGACGGATACATCCCCCGAAGTACGTACCACCGTCATGTCCATGGAGATCCGGCCCACGATCGGCACGCGGCGCCCGCGCACGATGCCCCCGCCCCGGTTTCCCAGAACGCGGGGAAGTCCGTCGCCATAGCCGATCCCCACGGTCGCCCAATGCTCCCGTTCCCGTGCGCGGTAGGTGGCGCCGTAGCCGAGCGTGGTGCCGGGGACAACGTCGCGGACCAGCACGACCCGGGCGCGCAGCGCGGCGACCGGTTCGGGCGGGTCGGCGGGCCGGCCCGCGGCGCCGCCGTAGAGATAGATTCCGGGACGGACCGCGTTGGCCGTGCCGGGCGCGAGCCGCAGCGCCCCCGCGCTGTTGGCGCAGTGGAGGAGCGTGTCGGGCCCGATGCCGTCTGCGCCCCGCACGAAGTCGTCGAAGCGCTCAATCTGGCGGCGCGCACTGGAGATGTCGGGCTCGTCGGCCGAATGCAGGTGCGTGAACACGCCGAATAGCTTCAGGCCCGATTCGGTGGCGCGGAGGATGTCTTTCCACCAGCCGGTGCCCGTGTCCTGGAGCGTGAAGCCGGCTCGGCCCATGCCGGTGTCGATTTCGACCTGAAAGGCGGCTTCGACCCCGGGCGCAACGGAGGCGGCTGCGTCCCTCAGGGCGGCCAGGCCGGCCCGGTCGGAGATTGTGGGGATCAGCCCACCCGCAACAGCTGGCGCCAGGGTGTCGGGCACAGCGGGGCTGAAGACCATGACCGGCTCGCGTACGCCGATGCTGCGCAGTTCGAGGCCTTCCGCGACCGTGGCCACCCCGTACCCGAAGGGGCGCGCCGGCGTGAGGGCCTGGACCACGCGCTCGACGCCGAGACCGTAGCCGTTGGCCTTCACCATGGGGATCAGCATGACGTCGGGTCCGACGGATTGCCGCACCCGGTTCATGTTGTGAAGGATGGCCGCCGAGTCGATCTCGACCCATGCGCGATCCCGGGGGTGAGTGGGGGTGGGGTGGGCGGCCGGGTTGGGGGCGTCCCGGGCGGGCGGGGGGTCGTGCATGCGCGGTCCTGGTGGTCGGCTCTGGCGGGGATCGTCCCGGGCGGGGTGTTCCGGGATGTGCGACAAATATGGCACGGATGGGTGGTGGCGGGGGGTGGTGGCGGCCGGACATATTTGGGGGACCTGTTCCCGACGGGGGCGGAATCACTTGGCGGAGACCGAGACTGTGCTGTCCGAACGAAGAGTGGAACGGGAAGCCGAGGACGCCCTGTCAATGGCTTTCGCGGCGCAGTACCGGGCGAGTCTGATGGGCTTCGACTGGCCGGATACGACGGGCGCGCTGCACAAGGTGCGGGAAGAAACGCGTGAGGTTGACGCGGTTATCGGGGCGGGCGCGGGAGGGAGGCGGCTGGAAGAGGAACTGGGCGATCTGCTCTTCGCGGTGGTGAACGTGGCTCGCCTGGCGGGGGTCGACCCGGTCGGCGCGCTCGCAAGCGCGACGGCCAAGTTCGAGGGACGCTTTCAGGAGGTGGAGCGCCTTGCCCGGCAACGTGGCCTTGCGATGCCGGGAACGGATCTTGAGCGGTTGGACCGGCTTTGGGACGCGGTCAAGGACCGGGAGCGGGCGGGATAGGCGGATCGGGGGTGGGCGTGACCGGGTGGTGGGCGGGAGTTCACCGCGGATACGTGGGCAAAGTGGCCAGACCGGTCGTCGTGCCCGTCCTTCGTGTCGCAAACCAGTCCCATCCGGACATGGCGGCGTCCCTGGTTTTGCCGCGGAAACGTTGGGGGACGCGGCGGGCCGATCGGCGAGACTCGGCGCCTACCGCTCAGGCCGATTCCAGCGGCGCTCACGCCGGGTCCAGCTACCGGACAGGCCGATTCCAGCGACCGCTCCCGCTGAGTCCCGCGACCGCTCACGCCGAGTCCCGCCACCTCTCACGCCGGGTCCCCCACCATCTCGACCGCCTCTCGCGCGGCCGCCTCGAGCTCCCAGGGGACCGCCGCGTCCACCATCCGCGCCGCCCCGTTGGACAGCTCGCCGGGTGGTAGCGATGGGGGCGGCGGAAGCGGG